>Ga0207753_1000204_pt1 | contig 23725 bp, 27 predicted proteins | sample PonA233FremontCA_2_FD_187273 | JGI IMG/M metagenome (GOLD analysis project Ga0207753, IMG submission 187273) | Salt pond sediment microbial community from Fremont, CA, USA - Pond A23 Sediment 3 (SPAdes) | ecosystem: Environmental > Aquatic > Non-marine Saline and Alkaline > Saline | place: USA... | reverse complement strand
AGCGGGCATGCCTCCCCAACTCCCGTGTGATGATGCACCAGCCGATGGGCGGGACCGAGGGCCAGGCCTCCGACATCGAGATCCAGGCGAAGGAGATGGCCTGGCTCAAGAAGCGCCTGTACCAAATCCTGTCGTTCCACACCGGCAAGGACATCGACCAGATTGAGGAGGACGCGGACCGCAACCACTGGTTGAGTGCCGAGGAAGCACGGGACTACGGCCTCGTCGACAAGATCATGAACGAGGATAACCTTAACGCCCTTAAGTCTCTCCCCACCAACGGAGAAGCGGGCGACGACGAGAACGCGGATGAAGACTCGGCCTGAGGCCTTCCGTCTCGAAACGTACTGCCCATCTCCGGCCCCGACGGCCGGGGATGGGCTTTTTTTATGGCCCAAAAAGCCAGCCTCCGCGGCCAGGGCTAAGTCCCGCTACGGCTTTTCGGTTTCGGTAAATATCGTCACCTTTTGGTCGTTGAGATAGCGGTGATTGGCCTCCAAAAAGTCTACGGAGGTGTCTTTTTGTCGAACCTGCCGGGCTGACCGAACGGCCCCTACCAGGGCCCCAACCACCAGCCCTGCGTCGTATGCGCTCGTCCATGCCCCCCAGAGATACCAGATGAGGGAGCCTCCCAATGTTCCCATCAGAATCCCTCCAAGGGCGTACTTGAGGACTGGGACGAGGCTCGTAAGGATGCCTCGTCGCCACAACCCCCAGGCCCGGGGCATCCGCTCGGCCAAATATCGGAACGCCCCCTGGCCCGTGACGAGCCATCCGGTGATGCCCACCCCCCCGCCGATGGAGAAAACACCAGTGGTTTCTAGCTTCTCCAGTAGAGCCGTTCGGCTGAGTGGAAGCCACGTCAGCGCACGGTTCAGAACGATCCCTGCCTCCTCGTACATCGCCCCGACCCAGATGGACAGCGCCAAGAGCCCTGCCACCGTGAGAAGGGCGTACGCGAATGCAATCATGTATCGCATCGTGGAACAGAGGCTCGGTGGTAAAAGCCTGCGTCTGGAGAGACCCTGCGAGGAAATTTGTTGTTCACCGTGCAAAAACCGAACCGTCTCTGCACTGGGTGTCGGCGATGTCTGCCTTCAATCTACGGGGGTTTTCACACACTGCCCTGAATTCGCCGACACGATGCGGCGGACGGCTCGTTTTTAGGCCTGTCACGGTTGCCCCTTCTTACCACCGCTTTTTGCTCCATGGAATATCGTTCTCTCGGATCCTCCGGCCTCAAGGTCTCCGCCCTGTCGTTCGGCTCGTGGGTAACCTTTGGGGACCAGGTCGACGTCGATCGGGCCGCCGAGTGCATGCAAATCGCGTACGACCACGGCGTCAATTTTTTCGACAACGCTGAGGCGTACGCCGGCGGCCAGTCCGAGCGGATGATGGGCACAATCATTCAAGAGAAGGGGTGGACGCGGAGCGACCTGGTCGTGTCCACCAAAATCTTCTGGGGCGGCGACGGCCCCAACGACCGGGGCCTGTCGCGCAAGCACGTCGTCGAGGGCACCAAGGCCGCCCTGGAGCGTCTGCAGATGGACTACGTGGACCTCGTGTACTGCCACCGCCCCGACCGACAGACGCCCATCGAGGAAACGGTCCGCGCCATGAGCTTCCTCATCGAAAACGGATACGCGTTCTACTGGGGCACGAGCGAGTGGAGTGCCGATGCGATTCGACACGCCCATGAGGTGGCCCGCCGCGAGCACCTGGTGCCGCCGACCATGGAGCAGCCGCAGTACAACATGCTTCACCGGGAGCGCGTGGAGCGCGAGTACGCCCCGCTTTATGACGACATCGGCCTGGGCACTACGACCTGGAGTCCCCTCGCCAGCGGCCTGCTGACGGGCAAGTACAACGACGGCATTCCGGACGACAGCCGCCTCGCCATGGAGAACTACGAGTGGCTGCAGGATCAAGTGCTTCGTGAAGAGCAACTGGCGACGGTCCGCGAGCTCTCAACCGTCGCCGACGACCTGGGGTGCAGCACCGCCCAACTGGCCCTGGCCTGGTGCCTCCTGAACGAGGACGTCAGCACCGTCATCACCGGCGCCTCCAAACCGTCCCAGGTGGAGGAAAACATGCAGGCCCTCGATGTCGTGGACCGGATTGACGACGTCACGGAGGCCCGAATCGAATCGATCCTCGACAACGAGCCGGCCGCCCGGCCCAACTTTCGCGACCAGTAGCGGTCGCTGCATCCCCGCAGACTGGAGCGACGGCCAGGGCCCTCCCTACAAGGAGGCCGCGGTGGCGGGGTCAGAAAGGTCTCCGTCCACCTCTACCCGATACGAAGCCCCGGCCCGGTCAAGGGTGGGGGCGGAGCAAACCAGCGTGTAGGCATCGTCTGCCTCCAAGACCTCCACGCGCATCAAAACGGAGAGGCTGGCTTCCTCCAGGTCACTGAATCGATTCGACAAAAATTGATCGTTGAACCGCGCCTCGAGGTGCGCACGCCCTCCCTCCACGACAAGCGTCCCGGTGGTGAAGCCATGCAAGGGCCGAAGGGCCTCATCCCGGTCTTGGTGTCGCCAGTGGACCTCAGTCAAAAGATATTCGCCGTCGGCAAGCGTGCTCATGATACGGAAAAGAGAAGACGCACAAAAAACGGATCGTTGACTCGCACTTGTCGCCAGTCGGGGCGATCCTACGCTGGCCCCCCTGGGAAGTTGCGATTTGTACCGGTGTCCACGTCCGGCCCGAACACTGTGGAATCAGCCGTGTCTCTTTCCCCGGATCGTCTGTAAGATCCGGGGGTCCATGTTCACGACTCCCGTTACGCCCCGTGGCCGTGAAGCTTGCCTCCTGGTTCGAACATCTGTCGCCCGTTTTCCAGTCCCTCTTGGCTGGGGGATTTACCTGGGGAATTACCGCGCTCGGGGCCTCTCTCGTCTTTTTCACGCGCCGCGTAAACCAGCGCCTCCTCGACGCCATGATGGGGTTCGCGGCCGGCGTGATGATTGCCGCCAGCTTCTGGTCCCTTCTCGCCCCGTCCATCGACATGGCCGCGGCACAGGGCGTGACGGAGTGGGTCCCCCCAACGATTGGGTTTCTTCTGGGCGGTGTATTTCTCCGCCTGTCCGACGCGCTTCTTCCTCACCTCCACCCCGGCGCGCGACGGGCGGACGCTGAGGGCCCCTCTACGTCTTGGCGTCGGGCGACGCTGCTGGTCCTCGCCATCACCCTGCACAACATTCCCGAGGGGCTCGCCGTGGGGGTTACCTTCGGGGCCGCCGCGATTGAGCTGGAAGTCGCGACCGGAGCCACCCTCGCCGGGGCTGTCGCCCTCGCCCTCGGAATTGGGTTGCAAAATTTCCCCGAAGGCATCGCCGTCGCCATGCCCCTGCGAGGCGAAGGCCTCTCGCGGGGCAAAAGCTTCTGGTACGGTCAGCTGTCGGGCGTGGTAGAGCCGCTCTCCGCTGCGGCGGGTGCGCTGGCGGTCGTGGGCGTGCGGCCCCTGCTGCCATACGCCCTCTCGTTTGCCGCGGGGGCCATGATCTATGTCGTGGTCGAGGAACTTATTCCCGAATCGCAGCGCCACGACAACACCGACCTCGCCACCCTGGGGGTGATGGGCGGGTTCGCGGTGATGATGGTGTTGGACGTGGCCCTCGGATAGACCGCATGCGCGGCGCCCCGGATCCCTTCTTGTCCTGACCTCTCCACAGCCCTATTTTTTCATGTCCCATCGCCTGCCCTCCGGCGTCTTTGCCGCCGGCCTCACGCCGTTCCGTTCGGACCTTTCGCTCGCGCACGACCGATTTGTGCAGCACACCCGGTGGCTCCTGCGTCATGGCTGCAACGGGGTGCTGCTCTTCGGCACGACGGGGGAAGGCCTCTCCCTGTCGGTCCGCGAGCGCCTGGCGGGCCTGGATGCCCTCCTGGATGCGGGGACTGCCGCCGAGCGGCTGCTGGTCGGGACGGGGGCCTTGGCCTTCCCCGATGCCGTCGAGCTGACTCGCAAAGCAACGTCGCGAGGGGTGGGCGGCGTCCTCGTGCTCCCCCCGTTTCATTTTCGCCATATTTCGCCCGAGGGCCTTTTCCACTTTTACGACCGGCTGATTCAGACTGTCGGTGACGCCGACCTGCGTCTCTACTTTTACCACTACCCTGCCCTGTCGGGGGTCCCGATTCCCTTTTCCGTCGTCCGGGATCTGCAAAATGACTACCCCGAGCAAATTGCCGGGGTTAAGGATTCGAGCGGCGAGTGGGACCACACGGAGGCCTTCTGCCACCACTTCCCGGATCTGCAGGTCTTCGCCGGCACCGAGCGGCTGCTCCTCCGCGTGTTGGAGGCCGGCGGCGCCGGGTGCATCTCCGCCACCGCAAACGTTACGGCCGCGCTCGCCGCGAAGGTGCTTGCCGAATGGCGCGCCAACGAGGCCCCGGCCCCCGTCCAGGACTCGCTGAGCGAGCTTCGCACCGCCTTTGCGTCCCTCTCCACCATTCCGGCCCTAAAAGAAATCCTGTCTGAGCACCTGAACGCGCCCGAGTGGGCCACGGTGCGGCCGCCCCTCGCTCCCCTCCCCGATGCGGATAGGAATCACACGAAAGAAATTGCGGCCCGCCTGGATGACAAGGGGCTCTTGCGAGGCCTCGGCGGATAGTGGCCCCTTCTGTTGGTCTCTTTCACGGGGTTCGTTCCGAGGTCGGACGCGGCACCACTTGTCCGTCCGGCCTGATTCGTTCGTCCGCATCCGGCTTTTGGGTGGGAAAGCGGCTCACCGGAACGTCGGGGTTTCGGTCTCTCGGGACATAGTGCACGTGGTCGCCGTGCGGAATTTTCTCGAAGCGCTGGCCCCGGTAGGGGTTGATGACCTCCCACATCAACCCGACGAAGAACACCAGGAACAGCGCCCCCGCTACCCACCGGCGCCAGGAGCGCGAAGACGTCGGGTCTGAAGAGGATTCGTTGGCCATGACGGTTGGCAATAATCGGTCGTGGGCGTCTCCACAGAACAGTTCATTCTTTACTCCAGGCGGGGAAGCGTAATGCCCTGCTGGCGCTGGTATTTTCCTTTCTTTTCCTCGTACGACACCTCCGGCGTCTCTCCCTGCAGGAAGACGACCTGTGCGATGCCTTCTTCGGCGTACACCTTGGCCGGAAGGGGCGTGCCGTTCCCGATCTCAATGGTCACGTGTCCCTCCCATCCCGGCTCCAGTGGGGTTACATTGACGATGATGCCGGACCGCGCATAGGTGGACTTTCCGAGCACAAGCCCCAGCGTGTCCGGCGGCATCTGGAAATACTCAATTGAGCGACCGAGGACGTACGAATTGGGCGGAATCAGGATGTGATCGTCCGTCTCGTGCTCAACGAGCGCCCGCTCGTCAATTCGCTTCGGGTCCACCACACTGTTGTGGACGTTTGGCGTGAAGACGCGAAACTCCCCCGCCACCCGCATGTCGTAACCGAACGAACTGAGCCCGTAGCTGACCACGTCTTCCCGAACCTGTTCGTTGACGAACGGATCGACCATGTCGTGTTCGGTCGCAAGGGTGCGAATGCGGTGGTCGGGAAGAATCATAGTCGCGATGTGTTCGATGCATTGTGCGAAGAGAAGGCCGAAGCACACGAAAGGTACCTGGAACGGGTGCCGAGGTCAACCCGTCTCGCGTGGCCTGGGGCCATGCGGGTCGGGCCCGTCCGCCTCGGGGGTGCGGCCCCGGGCGAGAATGCGCCGGGCCTCCGGGCCGTAGTTGAAGGCGAGGTCGGCCGCAGACATGCCCGGCTCAAACTCTTCAAAATTTTGCCGGTAGGTGGGGTGCTCGTACGCGACGGCCTGTACGTCGACCCCCTCGGGAAGGGACTCGGGAGCGTGCCCGGATGGGACGCACAGCAGTTCCGCGTCCAGTGCCCGGGCCACGCCGCCAAGTGTTTGGGGGGGGCCGTCCAGCTCCGAGGCCCGCATGATCGATGTCTGCAGCCCCAAAAGCTCCGCCAGGAGGTCGACGGACCGGCAGACGCAGGGACTGAGGCGCGTCCACGTCTGCTCGAAGAATGGACGGAACGAGGCCTCAAAAAATTCGAAGTACTTCGTCGTGCGGTAGTTGTAGAGGAACGACCGCCAGTGCTTCTCACGCCACCGCCCTCCCGTCTCCAGCTCGATCTCTCGAAGGGGCGCCCCATTGCGTCGGCCAAAAATGGGAATCGTGATCCAGTGCCATCCTTGCGGGCTTCGCAGTTTGCTACGGTTCTGGAACGATTGCCGCCGGTACGGGAACGTATCGGCAAGGATGAAGTGATCCACTTTCTGAACTACAGCCATGTACTTGAGGCGGGGAAAGTACTCTGGCGGCTGTACGGCGATCATGGTTTGCACCGTTGACTGGTCCCGATAACTCGCCAACTCTGACGTGTCGCTACGTGCGATGGTCCTCTTTCTCTAAGAAGCTTTCCGGCCTTTTTGCTCTCCGGTCTTGCGCTCCTCTGGGGGGCCGCCGTGCCCGATTTCGGAGGGTCTGTCCCGTCGTCCCACCAACCTGCCCGACCGCTCGTTCATGTCGAATTCTCCTCCCTCCTCTTCTCCCACCCTGGAGGACAACTACGACCTCCTGTTCCGGTTCGCGTTCTGGCTGTTCGTGGGGGCCATTTCGTTCAGTGTGGCGGGCATGCTGTTGCTTCGCCTCGTTCCCTCGTCCATGGCCTTCTTCGGGCCGATCTACACGAAGCTCGTGAAGACGCCCACCTGGACGTTCATGGCCCTGTTGGCAGTGCTGCCTCTGCTGATGTACGGCCCCACCCTCGGCTGGAAGCGAATGAGCCTGATGGCCGCCTGGGGATGTCTCATTGGAGGCGCTAGTGAACTGATCGGGACCACGGGATGGCTGACCCTCGGGAGCATTCCCCTTCCGTTTGGGGAGTACCAGTACACGCAGTGGCTAGGCCCCAAGATTGCAGGCCACGTCCCGTACTTCATTCCCCCGTCCTGGTTTGCAATGTCAATCGTCTCCCTTGACCTTGCCCGTCGCGTCACCAAGAACCGTACCGGGGCGCTCCTGCTGGGGACCCTGTTCATGGTGCTCTGGGACGTGTCGCTCGACCCCGCAATGAACCAAGCCTTCCCTTTTTGGGAGTATGGGGTCGACGGCGTGTTCTTCGGGATGCCGCTTTCCAACTGGGCGGGATGGGCCGGGGTCACGCTCGTGATTCTCCTCGGCTACGAATACATTGGCCAGGACACCCCCATCCAGAACGATTGGGCCCCGTGGGTATACGCGCTTAATTGCATCTTCCCGATCGCGATCTGCCTGCTGCGAGATGTGTACCTGCCGGCGCTCATCGGCATCCTCGCGACTCTTGTGCCCTTCGCCCTGATCTGGCGCTCCAATCCCGACTCGCTGAAGCGGGCCGTGTCGCTTCTGCGCAGATAGCGCACGCGCTCTCGTTTTTTCACCCCGGACGCCCTCATGTCAACTCTCTCCCTCGAGACCCGTGCCGACGAAGATCAGTGGATTTGGGAGTCGTTCCGGTACCATTCCCGCACCTTTTCCCTGGCGGCGTATCTGCTGCCCCGCTCTGTGCAGATGTCCGTGGCGACCCTCTACCTCTACTGCCGCCGGGTCGACTCCATTGCCGACCAGCGGGTCCTGGAAGTGGGGCGGGAGCGCGCCCTCCAGGAGGTGAAACAAGTGCGAGACCGGCTGGATGAGACCCTAGCAGGACACCCTCCCTCCAACACAGTGCTCTGGCGCCGCCTCGCCGAGGTCCATGAGCAATCGTCGCTCCCTCGCGGCCCGATGTACGAGTTGATCGAAGGGGCTCTGTGGGACCTGGAAGGCCGTCCGGTCGTCACCGAAACGGACCTGGTCGAGTACTCGAACCTCGTGGGGGGAAGCGTGGGGGCCATGATGCTTCCCTTCCTGGCCGCCCCGAACCGGCACGACGACCTGGAGCCGGCCGCCCGCAAGCTGGGCATTGCGATGCAGATCACGAACATCGTGCGGGACGTCGGGGAGGACATCGATGAGTTGGATCGGGTGTACCTTCCGGAACATTGGCTCGACACCTGCGACGTATCGCCGGGGGCCCTGCGTGCGGCCCGCGTTGCGGAGGGCTATCCGGAGCTCCTGGAGGCGGCCATGGCGCTCGCCGAGCAACGATACGAAGAAAGCTTTGAGGGGGTGGCCGTGCTTCCCTTCCGGAGTCGATATGGCATCCGGGCCGCGGCTCGGATGTACCGGGAAATCATGAACGAGGTGCGCGCCAATGCCTACGACAATCTCAGTCAGCGGGCGTACGTGTCCCTACGTCGAAAGCTTTCACTGCTGGTCTACGACGGATACGAACGACGGAAGCACCGGCTGACCTCGGACGCGCACTGAGTGTCCTTCTCGACTGTCTTCCTCCCCGTGGCTCTTGCTCGTCGGCTCGTTGCGGCCCTCCTGCGATGGGACCTCCGCCACGCCTTTCGGCGCGTGTGCTGGGTTGGGGGGACGCTTCCCGATCTGCCCGACGGTCCCGTCATTGCCTATGCCAACCATCACCACTTTTACGACGGGCACCTTGCGTGGCTTCTGTTCCGTGCACGCCTTGAGCGACGCCCCACGCTCTGGATGGAAGAGTGGGACCGATTTCCTTTCTTCGCCGCTGTGGGCGCCCAGCCCTTCCCCGCCGACGACCCCGCCCGCCGGGCCGCCACGGTTCGCCGCACGGCCCGTCGGTTTCGGGCCCACCCCAGCACCGTTCTCGTGTACTACCCAGGCGGGACGCTTCACCCCCCAGAGGACGGCATTCAGGCCTTCCAGGCCGAAGCAGTGACGCGCATTGCCCGCCTCTACCCTTCCGCCACATGGTGGCCCTACGCCGTGCACGTGACCTGGCGGAACGAAGCCACCCCGACAGCCTTTCTCACCGGCGGCACGCCCCACGAGGCTGATGGGCACGAACACGACCGCCTCCAGCGGCTCTGGCAACGTCTCCAGACGCCTTCGGATCGTCCCACGAAGACGCTTCTTCGGGGGCGACAAAGCCTGGAGGAATGGTGGGACTTTTCGTTCGCTTCTTCCTTCTTCGAGCGCTACTTGTAGCGCCCATGGTCGTCATTCTCCTGCTCACCATGCTGTCGTCCCCGTTCGCCGAAGCAACCCAGACGGCCTACGCGCAACGGGACGCCGATCGACTCCGCACCCTCCTCGATCAGGCCTCTTCCCGGGTCGACAGTCTGCTCGTCCGGTACCGCCTCTACCCCCTCACCGAGGACGCGTCGGTCTTGAACGATCTTCCGTCGTCCCTCTCGGATGCAACGGCCCGGGAGTACGCCTTGCTTTCGGGGCTGTGGGCCTATCGCGCCGGAGAGGCCTCCCTCTTTTCCGCCGTGAGGTATGGACGGCGGTCAACGAGCCTCCTGGAGCAGGCGAAGGCCCGGGCCCCCGAGGCGCCCTTCGTGCTGCTCGTGGAGGGACAGTCTCTGCTCTTTCGGCCCGCGATCGCGGGAAAGGATCCCGCTGCCGCCGTCGACCGGTTCTCCCGCCTGGCCGAGATCGTGGAAACGAGTCAGGGCGAGGCCATCACGGAGACGGAGGCCCACATGTGGCAGTGGCTGGCCCTGCGAGAGGCCGATCGGCCGGACGAGGCCCAGGCCCTCTTCGAGCAGCTCATGCGCCAAAATCCCGGCCCTCTCTACCGACAGTTTTTGGAGTCTCCTCCCGACGTGTAGTCGCCCCGTTCCGCCTGTTTCTGTCCCCTCATGACGGCTGAGCTTACTCTCCTCATACTGATCCTGCCCCTGGCATTCGTTCACGTCGGGATCTGGGGAGTTGTGCTCGTCAACCTCGCGTACATCCGACGCCAGCCTTCCGCCTCAGCGGACTCGTGTCCGTCCCTCTCGGTCTGCATTCCGGCTCGCAACGAGGCCGACAACCTGCGCCGACTGCTGCCAACGCTCACGGACCAGGAGTACCCCGACCTGGAGATTCTCGTCTGGGATGATGGCTCGGAGGATGATACGTGGGAGGTGCTCATGGCCGCCCAGGATTCCCGCCTCACGGCACTCCAAGGAGCCGACCCACCGCCCGGATGGGTGGGCAAGGTGCATGCGCTGCATCAGTGCACGCGCCAGGCCACGGGCGAATGCTACCTGTTCCTCGACGCCGACGCCGAGTTGCGCCGTCCCGATGCGCTCCGCCAACTGGTCGCCCGGCACGTTGGCAGCCGGACGCAGGTGTCCTCCGGGTTCCCACGACTGCAAGGGTCGGCTCTGCTGCTCGTCAGCCTCGTCCCCCACGCGCTCCTCAGCAGCCTCCCCTGGCCCCTGGTGCCCCGCACAAAACTGCCGGCGCTGAGCGCCCTGAACGGACAGTGCTGGCTGGTCAACCGCGATGTGTACCACCGCCACGAGCCGCACGCCCAGGTGAAGGACGCCGTCCTCGAAGACGTTGCCATCGGCCGCTACTTGAAACGACAGGGCCACCCCCCGACGCTCCTGGACGTGCAGGATCTCGTGGCCGTGCACATGTATGAGGGCTTTGTGGAAGCCTGGCGGGGATTCCGAAAGAACGCGTACCTCCTGCTCGGCGGCACCCCAGGTCGATTTGCGGTGATGTATGGGGGGTTTCTCCTGACGTGGCTGGTCGCCCCGTTGCTCTCCATCTGGTTCCTCGCGTCCCTGTACGGGCTCAAGTTCATGACCGACCGGGCCAGCGGCATGCCCCTGCGCATTACCGTGCTTGCTCCGCTCTCATATCTCCTTGGACTGATCCTCCAGTTCGACTCCGCCGTGCACCACTGGAGCGACCGAGTCCGGTGGAAAGGGCGTTCGGTCCCAAGCTCTGCCCGGGAGGAGGCGTCTCCCGCCCCAACGAACCGGTAGACAGACGGTCGTCTGGGCGTTACGTTCTTGGTGTGATCAGTTCCCCCTTCCAACCCTTGCCCCTGCCATGCGTCTCAGCCTGGTCTTTTCACTGATCCTCGCCATCCTCGCGGTCATCTTTGCGCTGCAGAACCCGCAGACGATGGACGTGAATCTTCTTTTCTTTCAGACGCAGGGATCGACCGCCCTGATTCTGATCCTCACCTTCGGCTTCGGCGTGCTTGTGGGCCTCCTGAGCACCCTCCCTAAACAGCTGCGCACCCGCCGCCAGCTAAAAGAACTGCAGAAGGAACAGGACCAGGGCTCATCGTCCAGCCCGTCGGTGCCGTCTGGCGGATCGGAGAGCATGGAGAAGTGATGCCAGCATGAGCCCCTCGATCACTCCGTTCCTCCACGCCCGTGCTCCGTCGCCCCCCACCGCTGACGCCCGGTGCCCCCGTTGCGATTGTGGCTCCGGCCAGCCCGCCGCGCGCCTCAGACACCTACCAGGCCGGCCTGGACCGCCTGCGCACCCTGTATGACGTGCGACCGTTCTGGGCATCGGGCTCCGAGCGGGGCTACCTCGCCGCCCCCGACCCCGACCGTGTCGCCGCGCTGCACCGCGCCCTGGAGGACCCGGAGGTACGTGCAATTTTTTGTGTGCGGGGTGGATACGGCTGTCTTCGCCTCCTTCCCCACCTCGACTGGGATCTTGCGCGAACCCACCCCACCTTGCTGGTCGGATACAGCGACGTAACGGCCCTCCACCTTGCGCTCTTTGCCCGGGCCGGCTGGGCGGGGCTCTCTGGCCCCGTGGTGACCGAGTGGGGCGAGGCCGACGAGGCCACACTGTCGGCTTGCCGGGATTGGTGCGAGGGACGCACCCCGAGCTTCGTGGACGCCTACGACGCCACCCTCACTCCACTGGCTGCCGGAACCGCGTCGGGGCCGTTGCTCGGCGGCAATTTGGCGGTCCTGACGCGTCTCGTGGGCACCCCCTTCGCCCCAGACTTCGAGGGCGCCATTCTCGTGCTCGAGGAGGTCGCTGAGGCACCCTATCGGGTGGACCGCATGCTTGCCCACCTCCAACTGGCCGGCGTTCTGGACGCCGTGTCCGGCGTGGTCCTCGGAACATTCACGACCGGGTCGCTGGATCCCGACCCGCCAACCCTCTCCCTCGACGAGGTTTTTCGGGACCACCTGGCCCATCGGTCTTACCCCGTCGTGACGGGACTCCCATACGGCCACCACCTGCCCCGCTGCTCACTTCCCCTTGGGCTCCCGGTGCATCTCCACGCCTCCCCGACAGACGCCACCCTGAACGCCGAGGGCTCGCTCGTGGCCCCGTAGCCCCGCCCATGCGTGACCACAGCGCAAGGCCACCGGGAGGGAACTTCTTTCGCGTCTGCCCGAACAATGGAAACCGTATTCAGAGGGTGCCCCACGAAACGCCGCTGCCGCTTCCGGCCGTGGCGTTCCTTTTTTGGTATGTGCGGCACTCTTGCACTCGCGCAACAGTGGACCAATGGATCCCAGCAGCATGGCTGACGACGAGATCGTTTACATGACCGAACAGGGCCTCGAAGAATTGAAGGAAGAGCTCCGCCACCTCAAAACGGAGGAACGCTCCCGCATCGCCGATGAGATAGCCGAGGCCCGGGCCAAGGGCGACCTTTCTGAAAACGCCGAGTACGACGCCGCAAAAGAAGAGCAGGGCAAGCTCGAGGCCCGCATTAAGCAAATCGAAGACACGATCGCACGGGCCCGCATCGTGGACGAGTCGACGGTCGACGACAGCAAAGCATACATCCTGTCCGACGTCACCGTCGAGAACCTCGACACCGGCGACGAACAAACGTTCACGCTCGTCTCGGAGGAAGAGGCCGACATTTCCGAAAACAAAATTTCTGTAGATAGCCCGATTGGCGAAGGCCTGCTGGCTCGTGAAGAGGGGGACGAGGTCTCCATCGATGTGCCGGCCGGCACCGTACACTTCAAAATCAAAAACATCGCTCGTTAAGGCATCCTTGTCGCCGTTCCCTCCGGATCACCCGCCCTCTCACGATGCCCATCGATCTTCGGAGCGACACCGTGACGCGCCCCTCGGACGGCATGCGAGCGGCCATGTATGAGGCCGAGGTCGGCGACGACGTCTACGGAGAGGACCCCACGGTGAACCGGCTGCAAGAACGGGTGGCCAATCGCCTCGGGACGGAGGCCGCCTTGTTCGTTCCCTCCGGGACGATGGCGAATCAAATTTGCCTTCGTGTCCTCACCGATCCCGGGGACGAAGTGATTCTGGAGCGCGGGAGCCACGTCTTTAACTACGAGACCGGGGCGGCGGGCCTCCTCTCGGGGGTCCAGCTGCACCCGCTTCCCGGCGACCGGGGCCGCCTCTCTCCCCCGCAGGTCGAGGCCGCCGTCCGTCCTGAGGCGGACGTGTCGCCCCGGAGCCGCGTGTTGTCGATCGAAAATACCGCCAACAAGGCCGGCGGGGTGGTGTACTCGCTGGACCGGATTCAGGCGCTCGCGGCAGTTGCGCAGGACCACGACCTTGCGGTCCACCTGGATGGGGCCCGGCTCTGGAACGCGGCCGCGGCCCTCGGGCTGCCGGAAGAGACGCTGGTCGCTCCCGCCGACATCACCTGGGTGGCGTTGTCGAAGGGCCTCGGCGCACCGGTCGGCTCGGTCGTGGCCGGGCCGGCCCCGCTTCTCCAGGAGGCCCGTCGCGCCCGCAAGCAGTTCGGCGGAGGCATGCGGCAGGCGGGAATTCTTGCCGCGGCCGGGCTTTACGCCCTCGACCATCATCGCCCCGAGCTGGCCCACGACCACGAGAAGGCCCAACGACTCGCAGGTGGGATCGCGGAGTGCCCCCCGTTTTCCATCGATCCCGACGCGGTAGACACCAACATCGTGATGTTCGAGGTTTCGGAGAACACCGCCGACGAGGTTGTAGCGCATCTACGGGAGCAGGGAGTTTTGCTGACGGTCTTCGGGCCGTCGACCATCCGCGCCACCACGCATCGTGATGTCTCGATGGCGGCCATTGAGGAAGCCCTAGACGTTCTTCGTTCCTACGCCCACAGGGCTCCTACGCCTGCCAAGTGACCCATCGCGTCTACGGAACGACCCAGGTTCCCTCTCGCCCGTCTGTCGTGTATTCAAACCGGGCTCGGTAGTGCCCGTCCGGGTGCAGGTGCAACCACTCCATCCGGTCGATTGTCGTGCGGATCGCCGCGAAGTACTGCCGGCCGCCCGCGACGTCCTCTTCGGTGATCGGGTCGTTCTTCACCGCTGGGCGAAGCCCGTCTTCGGGGGCATCGAGGGGCGTGCCGGGCGCTGAGGGGCGCGGATACACGGAGAGGGACCCGGGCGACTGGGCGTCCCACAGCGAGTCGGCGACATCGTCGTCCAGGTGAACAGTGGCCGAGCCGTACAGACGGACCTGTTCCAGGGAGTCGGGATCCCACACGTGCCACGCGATGCGGTCGTTTTCGCGGAGCGCCTCCACCTTCCGCGAGCGACGGTCGGAATAGAATTGCAGGACCCTGGCATCGGCGTCTGCGACCCGGAGCACGACCGTGCGGAGGTCGGGGGTCTCCTCGTAGACCGTGCCGAAGGTGAGCTGCCGGTACGGGTGGCCGGGGTCCTGGGCCGCCGTCTCGATGTCGTCCCAGACGCGGGCGTGGACGGTATCGAGGTCGGTGTATCGGGGAATGGACATCGTGAGGGGAAGTGATTCGTGCAAACAGTTTGAGGGGGGGGCGAGGGGCCCTATCCGGCCCGTTCGACCGAGACGCTCAACGGGTCGACCCCCGTCGCGGAGGCCGTCAGGTGGTCGCCGTCGTGCACGGGCCCGACCCCGGACGGGGTGCCGGTATAGAGCAGGTCGCCCGGCGACAGGGTAAAGATTTGCGAGCAGTAGTGCACGAGCTCGCGCACCGAAAAGATTTGGTGTCGGGTGCTGGCCTCCTGGCGCGTGTCCCCGTTCACCGTTAACCGCAGGGTCAGGTCCTGCACATCGTCCACCGCCTCCGCGGGCCGGATGGGCCCGAGGGGCGCGAAGGTGTCAAATCCCTTCGCCACCGACCAGGGGTGTCGCCGCTCCTTGGCCTCGGCCTGCAGGTCGCGCGCCGTCATGTCCAGTCCTACGGCGTAGCCCGCGACGTGGTCGAGCGCCGCCGACCGAGGAATCCGTTTCCCCTCTTGCCCAACCACGGCCACCAGCTCAACTTCGTGGTGTACGTCTTGCGACTGGGGCGGCAGTTGGACGGACGCCCCCGAGCGGAGGAGGGCCGACGGGGGCTTCAGAAAGACCATCGGCTTGTCCGGGACGTCCCGGTCCATTTCGGCGGCATGGTCGGCATAGTTGCGGCCGATGCAGAGGACTTTGCCGACCGGCACGGGACGGGCACGGGAAGGAATTGAGATCTTCATGCGAAACGGAAGGCGGACTAATGAGTGGGGAGGAACGGATGCACAGGTGGTGCGTGGCTAGCCTTCAGCACAACGCCAAAACCGGTCACTCTCGCGTCGGTAATCAACCCGGTGCTCCAAAGCAGAGACGCCTTATGTACGCAGTTGTTGACGTCAAGGACAAGCAGTTCAAGGTTCAAGAGGGCGACACCCTGTACGTCCCCTATCATTCGGACGCGGACGCCGACCAGGAACTGACCCTGGATCGGGTGCTTCTCGTCTCCGACGGCGACGGGGAGGTCACCCTTGGCACGCCGACGGTGGAAGAGGCCTCGGTGACGGCCCGCGTGCAGGAGCACGTAAAGGGCGACAAGGTGATCGTGTTCAAGAAGAAACGGCGCAAACGATATCGCGTTAAGCGCGGACACCGGCAGCAGTACACGCAAATTGCGATCGAATCGCTGAACGTGAACGGCTCCTCCGCTGCTTCCTCCACGGAGGAGGAAACGGACGCGTCCGGCCAGGAGGACGACGACACGGCCGACGCAGTCCCTGACGCTGAACCGACCGAGGCGTAACCGGTCACGCCTCCCTGTATCAATTTGTCGAATCAATTCCTACGAGGTTGCCATGGCACACAAAAAAGCCATGGGGTCTACGGAAAACACACGGGACTCCAACCCTAGCTATCTCGGCGTAAAATCGTACGGCGGTGAGCACGTGCACGCGGGCAGCATCATCGTGCGCCAGCGCGGCACCAAGTTCCACCCTGGTCACAACGTGGGCCGCGGGAGCGATGACACGCTCTTCGCGAAGGAGCACGGCGTCGTCAAGTTCTCCCGCAGCGGCGGCGATCGGAAGTACGTCCACATCGTGCCCGAAGAGGCTTAGGTCCCACCCCCATTTTGCCCCGCAGGAAGCTCCTCCCGCCACTGTGCGGCAGGAGCTTTTTGCATTTGAGGCTAATTTCCCTGACCCACCATGTCTACCCCTCCCATTCCTTCCGCGTACCGCTTTCCCGACGAGCCGGACGCGGTGGAGCTCCGGTCGTTCACCCACGGCCTCCAGCCCGAACGGGTGCCCCACATGATGGAGCAATTTACGGAAGACTGGCGCCAGCACGGGGTGGACGCCTGGAACAGGGTCCCGAACCATTGGCGTCCCGACGCGGACGATCCAGTTGGCTGGTGGACCCTCCCGACCTATCTCGGCGATGAGTTTGTTGCCCCCCTCCTCGGGGCGCCAGCTCATACGTGCATCCTGCAGCCCAGCGTACACTGGACGATTCAGTGCCTCCTTTCCAGTCCCGAGGTGGGCGCCCGGGGCGACGAGGTTCTCGTCTCCGAAACGGCATTCCCCTCCATCCTCCACAGCGCCCAGCGGTGGAGCACCCTCCGCGACCTCGATCCGCACATCGTGCCCCCCACCGACGCCCGCCGTGTCGATCGCGAGGCACTGCTCGGCGCCATCGGCCCCGACACCGCCCTCGTGGCCCTTAGCCACGTCGGGTTCACGACCGGGGCCTGTCTTCCGGCCTCGTTCTTACGATCGGTCGCCGAACGGGCCCAACGGCACGACGCACTGTTTCTGTTGGACGGCTACCACGCCGCCGCCACCCGCCCGATCGACGTCACGCATCTCGGCTGTGACCTCTATGTGGGCGGCCTCCTCAAAGAGGCCTCCGGCTCGGCCGGCAATACATTCGTGTACCTGCGCAACGGCCTGGACCTGACCCCACGGCTCACCGGCTGGTTCGGGAACGCGGCCCCCTTCGAGTTTCGAACCAAGCCGCACCCCCACCCCGACGTGCGCCGACGGTTCCTTGGCGGGACGACCGCCGTGGCCCCCATGTACCACGCCGTTGAGGGCGTCCGCCTGCTGCTTGACCTGGGCCTCGACGCCGTCCGCGACCACTCGCTCACACTGACCGATCGCGCCATCGCGCGCGCCAACGCCCTGGACGTGCCCCTCCGTTCGCCCCGCGCCGCCGACGAGCGGAGCGCCATGGTCCTTCTGGAGGTGCCGGAGGCCGAGCGCCTTGCGGCCCACCTCAAGGAGCACCACGTCTACACCGACAGCCGCCGCAATGAGGTTCTCCGCATGGCCCCCTTCGTTTGGAACACCATGGGCGAGATCGACCGGGCCTTCGACCTCATCGGCGACGCGCTCGCGGCGGGCACCTACCGTTCCCGCTCCGTAGACACGTCCGGCCCGGTCACGTAGCTTCCGGTTCCGCCGCGGCCTCCACCGCCGCGTCGCCCACCGCCCCGGTACGGGGATCAATACGAAAGAATGCCACCAGGGCCCGGAAAAGCTCGTCGTGCCGACGCGCCATCGGGCCGGGCTGCTCGAAGAAGTGCTCCACGGCCACCGCAAAAAACTCCGACGGCGCCTCCGCCGCGTACGGCCGCAACAGCGATCGCCCCTGTTCGATGCGCCGCATCTCGTCTCGCACGAGCGCCTGCCAATCGGGGGCCGAGCCCGGATCCACGAGCGACGGCACGCCGTCGGCGCCCTCGTTGTCGAAATCAAACAGGTGGGCCAACTCGTGGAGCACCACGTTGTTGCCGTCGCCCGGATCCGCCCAGCTCTGCCGGACGGCGGCCACCGTCAAGATGATTGGCCCCTGTTGGTGGGCCATGCCGTCGTAGCTAGCCGTGATGTTTTCGTGGTAGGTCTCGTCGAATCGCTCCGGGTAGAAGAGCACCGACCGGCTCCCCGGAAGCTCCCAGGAGGGCCGCCCGTGAAGCAGCACCGCAATGCTCGATGCAACACTGAGGCGCAGCGGGTCGGTGACGGTTACCCCCTGTATCCCTTCAAAGGAATACTCGTCCAAGGCAAACTGCACGTCGCGTTTGAACCGGGTGCGGCCCGCCTCGTCCAGCCGTGCGTAAAGGGGCACTTGTCTCCGCAGCCAGCGGCTGAAGGCGGACGAGAGGTCCGTCTTTGCCACCCGCCAGCGCCGCCAGGGGCGGCGGAGCCCCACCCCAAGCACCACCGCCGCCGGCACGAGGCCCAGCGCCGGCCCGACCGAAGTGACTTCGTGGCCGATCACCGCGCCCCCGCCGCCGAGAATCAGGGCCAAGAACCCCATCGTGATCATCGAAGAACGTCGGGCGATGCGCATGGCAGAAAAACACCGGCGAAGGGAGACGAGTGGCTCTACAATTTGGGTCTGAAGGCGTTTTTGCTTTTACAAACCGACCCAGATCGTGTGCCCCTAAAGGATCTTCAAGCCGCCCCACCCCCTCACGGTGCACGGCTGAGGGATGCGAACAATTTGTCACAGAACAAGGTATGGGGAGAGCGTATTTCATCTTCGGTTTGTCAACCATTCCCAGCCCGCTTCCCCTTCACCAACGACCACACATCTCCATGGGCGCGATGAACACGCTCCGGCAGAACACCGGAGTGATTCTCTGGATCCTCGTCATTTCGTTCGGCGTCATCTGGACGCTTCAGGACTCCGACGTCTTCTCGGCCATGAACCAGACGAATCGGAACGTGGCCACCGTGAATGGCAGTCCGATTCAGCAGGAGGAGTATCAGCGCATGCTCAAGCGCCAGCGCCAGCGATTCCAGGAACAGCTGGGCAGCGATATGAACCCGCAGATGGAGCGCCGAGTGCGGGAGCAGGCGTACGATCAGGTCATCAACCAGGAGCTCCTGCAACAGGAAATGGGACGGCTGGGGATCTCGGTCACCGACTCTGAGGTGGAAGACATGGTGTTCGGCGAGACCCCACATCCCATCATTCGCCAGCAGTTTGCGGACTCGACGGGGCAGATCAACTACAACCTTCTGCAGAACATGGCCTCCAACTCTGAGGCCCGCGCCCAGTGGATCAAGCTTGAGGAATTTCTGCGTCGGCAGCGGCGCCAGCAGAAGATGAACTCTCTCGTTCAGTCCACGATCCAGGTTTCGGAGTCGGATGTCGAAAACTACTATCACCGCCAGAATGCGTCCGCGTCGGCCCAGTACGTCGCCCTGCGGTACGCCCGCGTGTCCGACGACTCGATTACGGTTGGAGAGTCCGACCTCCGGGACTACTACGACAACAACCGCGAAGACTTCAAGCGCGAGAAGACCGTCACCCTTCAGTACGCGACTACCTCAAAAGAGGCCACGGCAGAAGACTCTTCGGCCATCTCAGACGACCTAGCCACACTTCGAGGGAACTTCGCAACGACTCAGAACGACTCTCTCTTCCTGGTCAACAACGCTTCGGACCAGGACTTCTCGAGCGCCTACCGCACCCCCGACCAGATGAGCGCTCGTGTCGCCGACTCGGTGTACGCCACCCCCGAGCCGGGACGGGTCGTGGGACCGGTCTTCGGCGGCGGCCAGGCCCACCTCCTCAAGATCCGCGACACGCGCCCCGCTGAGAACGACTTCCTGCACGCCCGCCACATTCTCTTGAAGACGGACCAGGCGGACTCGGAGCTGCTGGGTCGGCTGCAGGCGCTCCGGGACACCGTCGAGTCCGGTGCCGCCTCGTTTGCCGAAATGGCCCGTCGGTACTCCGACGACGGCTCGGCCTCGAACGGGGGGGACCTCGGCTGGTTTGCCCGTGGCAGCATGGTGGACGCGTTCGAGGATGCCGCCTTTGAGGCCGACCCCGGGAGCCTGGTCGGCCCCGTTCGCTCCGAATTCGGCTACCACCTCATCCACGTAGAAGCCCGTGCCTCTCAGGCCGTCCAGGTGGCCGACTTGGCGTATAACCTAAGCCCGAGCCAGGCCACCCTTTCCGACAAGGAAAGTCTACTGGGCGACCTCGCGTACTTTGCCGAGGAGGAAGGGGCCTTCCTGGAAGAAGCCCAGCGCCTGGAGCTGTCTGTGGAGGAGGTGCAGGTGGAAACCGACCAGTCCTCCGTCCCTGGAATCGGCCAGAGCCCAGCCCTCTCCCGGTTTCTGGAGTCGGCCTCCGAAGGTGCGATCAGCGACGTGATCGAGGTGGCCGACAAATTCGTGGTGGCGGAGGTTACGAGCGTGACGCCCGAAGGCTACCGCCCCTTCAGCGAGGTGAAGTCGCAGATTCGTCCCCGGGTGGAGCTTCAAAAGAAGCGCGCCGTGCAGACCCGGCGCATGGAGCAGGCCCTCACGCAGAACCCCTTCGATGCCCTGCCGGACGTGCTTGGCACAGAGCTTCGCACCCAGTCAGACATCACCTACTCCACGACCACCGTGCCCGGACTCGGTCAAGAGCCAAAGTTTGTGGGCACTGTCCTCGGGCTTGATGAGGGCGAGACCTCCAGCGTGGTCGAAGGCAACAACGCCGCCTTCGTGGTGCAGACGACCCAAAAGACCACCCCGCCGCCCCTGACTGACCAAAAGCGACAGCAGATCCGTCAGGAGCTGCTCAAGCAACGCCGACAGCAGGTGTCGGCCGACTGGATCGCGGCCCTGAAGGAAAACGCCACGATTAAGGACAACCGCACACAGCTGCGGTAGCCCGTGTGGGCACGCAAGGACGACCCAATCAGCGCAGGGCCCTCGGGCGGTCGATGCGCCCTTCGAACACCATTGCCACTGGGCCCTCCAGGTACAAGGAGGTCCCCTCGCCCGCATCTGCCCGCCCCACGGTGAGCCGACCGCCCTTTGTCTCGACCCCGATCGGTTGGGAGCGCTTCGTGCTCGAAAGGCGTTCGGCAACCACCGCCGCGGCCAGAACCCCGGTGCCACAGGACGGCGTCTCGTCCTCCACGCCCTTCTCGTACGTGCGGAGCCCAAGGTCATGCGCCCCCTTCAGCTCCACGAAATTAACATTTGCTCCAGTCGGCGCCAGGGTTGGATCGCGGCGAAGCGTCCGTCCCCAATCCCGGACCGGAACGGCGTCGATGTCGTCCACGACGGCCACCAGGTGCTCCGTGCCGGCATGTGCGAAGTAGAGCTCCCGGATGGCCTGCGGCACCGACCGGTCGAGCGACACATCCGTCCGGAGATCCGTAACGTCCGGGACAAAGAGCCGCACCCCTGCCGAGTCGTCCCCCGAGGACGTGGCCCGATACAGTCCGGCATCGGTATCGAACGCCAGCGGATCGTTCTGAAGTCCGGCGCGGCGGGCAAACCGGAACAGGCACCGGGCGCCGTTCCCGCACATGGTCGCCCGCGATCCATCGGCGTTCACGTAGTGCATCCGATAGTCGGCCGCCGAGGTGGCAGGCGTATCGAGGGCCAAGAGCCCGTCCGCCCCGACCCCGTAGCGGCGCGGGCACCACGCAGCCGCACAGGCCGCCAGTTCATCCGGGCTGAGATGGAGCGACCGGTTGTCGAGGACGACAAAATCGTTTCCCGCCCCGTGCATCTTGGTAAACGAAACCATTCAACCACTCGGTTCGATCGTGTATAGCTCGTGACCATCCCCCGCCCTCGGCACGATTGGCGGTGCCCCCCGTACATCTACCCCAATTTCGCAGTCTGCGCTCATTACCCCCCTGATCCCGTTGCCCGAAAAACAACTGAGCATTGACGGTGCCGATCCGCTTCTGCTGTTCGGTTTTAACGACATTTACCTCCGAAAGATCGAGGACGCATTCCCGGAGACGCAAATTACAGCCCGGGGCACAGAGGTTCACCTCAAAGGCGAACCAGACACCCTGGAGAAAGTCGAGCGGGTCTTCAGCGAGATGATGACGCTCCTTGAGCGCAACGAGCACCTCACCGAAGAGGACGTCGACACGGTCCTCGCCCTATTCGACTCGGACGGGACAACCGCAACCGCCCCGACGACGGATCCTGGACAGCGCGACCTGATCCTCACCACGCCCGACGGCGAGATCATCAAGCCCCGCTCCGCCAACCAGGAGCGCCTCGTCCAGTCCGCCGCGACCAACGACGTGGTGTTTGCCATCGGGCCCGCCGGGACCGGAAAGACGTACGTTGCCGTGGCGCTGGCCGTCGCCGCGCTCAACAACCATGAGGTGGACAAGATTGTCCTCTCCCGCCCCGCCGTGGAGGCCGGCGAAGAGCTCGGGTTCTTGCCGGGCGACTTCTACGAAAAGGTGGCGCCGTACCTGCGGCCGCTCTACGACGCCCTCGGCGAGATGATGCCCCGGGACGAGCTGGCCGAGTCGCTGGAGCAGGACCGAGTGGAGGTAGTTCCCCTCGCCTACATGCGGGGCCGGACGCTCAAGTCCTCGTTCGTGATTCTCGACGAGGCACAGAACGCCACCACCAGCCAGATGAAGATGTTTTTGACCCGGCTCGGGCCCCACAGCCGGGCCGTCGTGACGGGCGACATCACGCAGACAGATCTTCAGGACCGGAATGCGAGCGGCCTCATTCAGGTCCAGCACATCCTCAAAGGCATCGACGGGATCGAGTTTGTCTACCTGGAGCGCGAGGACGTGGCCCGGCACCGCCTGGTGCGCGACATCATCGCCGCCTATGAGGAGCACGACGAGTAATCCGGAATCGGGACCGTGCGTCTAGACTCGGCCGGGCCGGGCGCCCAAATTCTACGCGACCGTTGTCAGTCGTACTCGAAGAACCCCTCACCCGTCTTGCGTCCCAGCTGGCCGGCCGTCACTTTGCGACGGAGGAGCGGGCATGGGCGATACTTGTCGTCGCCCAGCTTCTCGTGCAGCACCTCCAGGATGTGCAGGCACACGTCCAGGCCGATGAAGTCTGCCAACGTGAGGGGCCCCATCGGGTGGTTCATGCCCAACTCCATCACCGTGTCGATGTCTTCCGGCTCGGCCACGCCCTCCATCACGCAGAAGACCGCCTCGTTGATCATGGGCATGAGAACCCGATTCGACACGAACCCGGGGTAGTCCTCCACCTCCACGGGATTCTTGTCCAGATTCTCCGCGACGCCGGCCACCAGGTTGAACGTCGCGTCACTCGTGCGCTGCCCCCGCACCACCTCGACGAGCGTCATCACCGGCACCGGGTTGAAGAAGTGCATCCCGATCACCTGATCCGGTCGGGCGGTCTGGTCAGCAATCCAGGTAATCGAGATCGACGACGTGTTGGAGGCAAGAATGGCCTCGGCGGGCGCGTGTTGGTCGAGCATGCCGAAGACCTCCGCCTTCACGTCCTCTTCCTCAGGCACAGCCTCGACAACGAGATCGGCCGTGGCCACGCCCTCGGGCGTGTCGGGGGTGAACGAGAGTCGGTCGAGAGCGGCGGACTTCTCCTCCGGCGCGATGACGTCGTTGTCGACCTGGCGGGACAGGTTGCCCTCAATGGTCGACTGGGCATCGTCGAGCAACGACGCGTCGAGATCGATCAGGGTGGCGTCGTAGCCGTGGAGGGCGAAAACGTGAGCGATGCCATTGCCCATCGTGCCGGCCCCCACGACGGCGGTGGTGTGCACGGACATGCGAAGAACGGCGGGTCTGTGAGCAAGAACGCGTACACTTCAACCTAGGATCGCGTGGCCCACGTGTCGAGCCCCACACCACGAATTTCGGGTGGGAATCGGGCTCGGCCGACAAACGACGTTCTTTCCTCCCCGCCCCCAGGAAATCAGTGTTTGAAAACTCTTTTTGCAATAACGGATATTA
>Ga0207753_1000203_pt1 | contig 23741 bp, 21 predicted proteins | sample PonA233FremontCA_2_FD_187273 | JGI IMG/M metagenome (GOLD analysis project Ga0207753, IMG submission 187273) | Salt pond sediment microbial community from Fremont, CA, USA - Pond A23 Sediment 3 (SPAdes) | ecosystem: Environmental > Aquatic > Non-marine Saline and Alkaline > Saline | place: USA... | reverse complement strand
CGAGGCCACCGACATCGGCGCGGATCCACGTCTTCTCCTCACTGCCGGCGATGATGGCTCGCCAGCCCGGCCACCGGACAGTGGCTGTTTCACGCATTTCGAACTCGGCGAGGACGCTCTCGACGCCCGCGAGTGCCTCGTCGATGAACTCGCGCTGAAACCGGTGGGCTTCACCCATCTCGATCGCGACCGTCGGGACGCCGACCTCGGTCGCTTCACGGCGTAACGAGCCACTCGGTCCCTGTTTGTCGATAATCACGTTCGACGCGAAGGCCTTCGCGATCCGCTCCGAGGTCTTGTTTTCCAGGCCGGCGCGGACGTGGAGCATGTTCGTCCGTCCGCGCGTCGAGGTGTGAAAGTCGATTCCGAGATCGCAGGGCTGGACGAAGTTTCGGAAGATACTGTCGGCGATTCGCTTGGCGCTGGTGCTGTCGGCTGCGCCGGGAAAGGAGCGGTTCAGGTCCCGGTCGTAGATCGGGAGATACCGTTGCTGGGCGATGAATCCGGGGACGTTCAACACCGGCAGACAGACCAGTGTTCCACAGAGATCGGTGTGATCCCAGCTGTGGGCCACGGTCCGCACGACCTCGATCCCGTTGAGTTCGTCACCGTGTGCGGCCGCCGAGAGAACCAGCGTCGGTCCCGGGTTTTCCCCGTTGATGATAGTGACCGGGATCCGGACGGGATCTCCGAGATACGTTTCGGTAACAGTGTACCGAATGTTCTGCGTGTCTCCTGGATCGACCCGTCCACCGTCGAAGGTGAACGGGTCAGCGTCTGCCATGCATCTACTGCGCAGCGGGGATAGTTAGCTCTGACGACGGACAGGGGTGTTTAGATGCACCCGTTCGTAACGTCGCTATGACCAGTTCTGACGCACCCACCATCGGTGTTTTGAGCCTCCATATCAGCAAGGAAAGCAAGGCGATTTTGAACGCAGCGGAGAAACTGGGCTTCGAGACGGCCTGGCTCCGCCGGGAGAACACCGCGGTCACGATCACCGACAGCGAGGTCAGTATCCAACCGGACTGTGACGTCGTCATCAACCGGCTTCTCATGTCGACGAGCACACAGCCAGCGGAGGATCTCGGACTGGCCCGTGTCTTCGAGAATCTGCGACCGCTGCTCAACAGGCCAGATGCTGTGCTGACTGCGATGCACAAGTACGCCGCCGCGGTCGTACTGGCCGAGGCGGGGCTCCCCGTCCCGGATTCGATCATGGCACTCGCCAACGACAAACTCAACGACCGTCGGGAGAGATTCGGTGAGCAGGCCGTCTACAAGACGGCGATCGGAACCCACGGCGGCGGGACCTGGCGAGTCGGACTCGACGAACCGGTCAACACGCAGGTCGGTGACCGACAGGCGTTCCTCCAGCAGTACATCGACCAGGAGGGGATCCAGCGGGACGCGCGTGTCTACGTCGTCGGCGGCCAGGTCGTCGGCGCGATGTACAGACACGCTCCCGAGGGCGACTGGCGGACCAACGTCGCACTCGGTGGCCGGGTCGAAGATGCGACTGAAAAGTTGCCGGACGTTGCAGCGGAGATCGCACGTCGGTCCATCGACGCGATCGGACTCGATTACGGCGGTGTCGATCTGATCGACGACGGCGATCAGTGGTACGTCCTGGAGGTGAATCCGACGGCCGGCTTTCGTGGGCTGTTCGCTGCCACGGGGACGAGCCCCGGGCCTGCGATCGTCAAACTCGCGGCCGAACGCTGCAATGCGGCCGTCGACGACGAAGCGGTCGCCGAACTCGCGAGAGAACTGGACGACTCACAGCCGGCAGCCGTGCCCAGACAGTCACTCGCGAAGCCGGTCGAGCCATCCGTGATCGGCTACATCGAGGAGGTCGTCGTGAGCGGGACTCGTGGCTCACGGACGGTGTTCGCGAAGTCCGATACCGGTGCGACGCGGTCGAGTATCGATCTGGAACTCGCGGCCGAGATCGGGACGGGACCGATCAAAGACACTGTCAGGATCAAATCCGGCAGCGCTAAAAACAGCAAGACCCGCCCGGTCGTCGATACTGTGATCGGCATCGGTGGAACACAACACACTGTCACCGCGAGCGTCGAAGACCGGGATCACATGGACTATCCACTGCTGCTCGGCAGGGACGTTCTCAAAGACTACCACGTCGACGTGACCAGACGGGCAGACGAGCGCGAACCATCTCCCGATGTCGACACAGAAGAGTAAGGCTTCGAGCTACTGCTGCACTGTCGCTGCTTCACTAACGACGTCGACGAACTGGTCTGGATGCTCGACGTGGGGCAGCAGTTTCGCCCTGTCGAAGACCACGAGTCCAGCGTCGACGCGTTCCGCGAGTGTGCGCCCCTCCGAGAGCGGCGAAATATCTGCGTTGCGCCCCCAGACGAACGTGATCGGGGCATCGACTGTCGACAACATCGTCTCCAGTGACTCCTCGGGATCCAGGAAGCCGCTGACGAAGGAGGCTGGCGCGAACCGGGCCCCCGGCTGGTGGGCCGTCTCCCACTCGTAGTCGATGACCTCCTCGGGGAGGTTGTCCATCTCGTAGTAGCCGTGATCGTCGTTGAAATGGCGGATCGAGGCCTTGCTCGCGAGCAGGTTGAACAGCCCAGTCCCGACGACGGGCGACCGGAGCAGTCCACGCAGCCAGACCTGTCGGCTCCCCATCGAGGAGTCTGTCGGGCAGATCAACACCAGTCTCGAAATATCGACGTGTCTCGCCGCCCCCGCGGCGAAGGAACTCGTCAGCGAGGAGGCCACGACGATCGGTTCGTCGGTCAGATCGGTGATGATATCCTCGACGAAGGCCTCGTACAGTGAGGCCGAGTAAAGCAGCGGCGGCCGGTCGGAGTGGCCAAAGCCCGGGAGATCCGGCGCGATGACGTGGTACTCCTCGGCCAACCGGTCGGCGACGGTGAAAAACTCGTGATTCGACGCGGCTGCGCTGGTCCCGTGCAAGAGGAGCAGATCCTCGTTTTCGGGATCGCCGAGTTCCGTGTATGCGATGTCGAACCCTCGCCAGCGGTAACTGCCCTGATCGCCGTCGAGGAACGGTTCGAACTGCGTCTCGTCGGCCGAAAGCAGTCGATTCGCGAGCGCTGTCCCGCCGACGACGCCGACAGCCCCACCGAGTACTGTCCGGAGTTTCATATCGTATCCTATGCACGTCCAGCGTTTAATGATCCTGAAAGAGGAAATTTCCAACCGGTTCTGCCACGTTCCCCGAGGAGTCACTCGGATTCGGCGTCTGCCCGTTGCTCACGGAGACACTCGGCAATCGGTTCGATAATCGAATCCGAGACGGTGTAGGGATCGAGTTCGCGGTCCACGACCTGCTGGACGAAGCTGTCGAGTCCGCCCTGTGCTTCGAGTTCCTCGACCAGCAACTCGTTTGCGTCCTCGCGGATCAGCGTCCGGATCTCCTCCGCATATCGCTGGCGGCGCTGCTGGTCGCGTCGTCCGGAACTGTCGAGATACGCCTGATGGTCGGCGAGGACGTCCAGTAGCTCGTTGACGCCCTCTCCGCGTTCGGCGACCGTCTCGACGATTTCTGGGTCCCACTCGTCGTCCTCGTCGCTGTCTTCGATCGTCGCGTCCACGTCGGTAGTGCCGTGGTGACCGACGGTACTCGGGACACGCCCCTCGCGGTAGCCGAGCATCTCCCGTAACTCCTGTACTGTGCGGTCCGATCCCTCCAGATCGGCCTTGTTGACGACGAAGATATCCCCGATCTCCAGAATGCCCGCCTTGAGCATCTGCACGTCGTCACCACTGCCCGGTGGCACCAGTACGAGCACCGTCTCTGCTGTTTTGACGATATCGATCTCGTTCTGGCCGGCGCCGACGGTCTCGATGAGAATCTTGTCCTTGCCGAAGGCGTCGAGTGCCTTGACAGCGTCAGTCGTCGCCGTCGAGAGCCCGCCGAGTGTCCCGCGGGCGGACATAGATCTGAAGAAGACGTCCATATCGCCGATGTTCGACCCCATGCGGATCCGGTCGCCGAGCACGGCACCGCCGGTGAACGGCGAGGAGGGGTCGATCGCGATCACGCCGACGGTCAGCCCCTGCTCGCGGTAGGTCGCGGCGAGTTTGTCGACGAGTGTCGATTTTCCGGAGCCAGGCGAGCCGGTGATGCCGATCACGTCGGCGTTGCCGGTGTGTTCGTGCAGTTGTGAGACGAGTTCGCGATATCCCGGCTCGTGGTTTTCGATTTTCGTGATGACACGGGCCAGCGCGCGGTGTTTGCCTGCCAGTAGCTCGGCTATGAGATCGCTCATATGATCGTCATCACTCACGCTCTGGGGCGTTCTCTCTGACAAACTGGATCATCTCTTCCATCGACGCCCCTGGGCCGAACACCTCGGAGACACCCAGTTCCAGCAGGTCGTCTCTGTCCTCGTCCGGGATGATCCCACCTACGAGGATGAGGGTATCCTCGAAAGCGTCGTACTCTTCGAGGCCGTCGATTATCTCCGGGATGAGCGTGTCGTGTGCGCCCGAGAGAATAGAGATTCCCAGCACGTCGACGTCTTCCTGAACGGTTGCCTGCACGATCTCCTCGGGTGCCCGGTGCAGTCCCGAATAGATCACCTCGAAGCCGGCGTCACGAAAGGCTCTCGAGATGACGTGAGCGCCGCGGTCGTGGCCATCCAGCCCCACCTTGGCCACCAGACAGCGAATCGTCCGCTCGGCCTGTTCCTGATCTACACCCATAGCTATCGCTTCGCGCGGTTGCCGTTTGGTTTTTTCGATGGACATGTCGAAATACGGATGGGTGTGCACGTGACAGAGGAGTGTGATAAATGAGAGGGAGGTGAGGTCAGGGGCACACAAAAGATGAAGCAGCGGCCGCTGCTTCCGACTGGGTTGGGGCGGGGGCGGCGTCTCTTTGCCGCCACCGCACCGTACACTGTCGACCTGTATAAAAGTCTAAACGAGTTTTCTCCCCGGGAAACACGACCCGAGGATTTATATCCGGCCGCAGTGGAATCAATAAAAAATTGCGCCCAGCAGACAGGAATGCGAGAGACTGGACCATTTCCACCCAGCCACTGTCTGAACCTGTGACGCGAATTCGCTGTCTCCGCCGGTACCACCATGCCTATTGACCCAGAACTCCGTCGACGGATCGCCATCGCGACCGTAGCCGGAGCACTGTTTCTCGTCGTTGGCTACGCGCTGTTGGCCTTCATCGCAGTCTGGGTGTTTTCGGTCTTCCTGTACTACGCTGTCCGGCCTATTTTCCGGTTTCTGACTCGCTTCGGGCTCGGGCGGCGAACCAGAGCGGTGGTCTCGATCACGTTGTTCGGACTCCCGTTTCTCCTCTTGATCGGGTACACCGCGACGGTTGTCGCACTCGAACTCCGGCGATTTCTCGATGGCGGGACCGCAAACCGGGTAATCTCGGAGTTGAACCTCAGCGGACTCGATCTCAACGAACTGGAGCGGATCCTCACCGGCCAGCAATCCCAGTTCGATTTCGATCTCATCCTGGACACGGTTATCGGTGCCACAGGTATCTTCGGCAGCCTCTTCGTCCAGTTGCTGCTCATTCTGACCGCGACGTACTATCTGCTCGTCGACGGCCCCAGACTCGTCGGCTGGCTGGTGGAGACGTACGACGAATCGGGGACGCTCCGTCAGTACGTCAGGGCCGTCGATCCGGAACTCTCGCTCGCACTATTTGGTAATATCGTCAACGTCTTCGTGGCTGCAATTCTCAGTATCGTAACCTTCTACGCCTACAACGCCCTCGTCCCGCCGCTAATCGAAGTGCCGTTCCCTGCACTCGCCGGGACTCTGTCGGGGATCGGCAGTCTCATCCCCGTAATCGGTATCAAACTGGTGTACGTGCCGGTCACGATCGGCCTCGCAGTGAGAGCCTGGATGGCTGGTCAGCCCGAACTACTCCTCCCCGTGGGGGTTCTCGCGATCGTGAGTGCCGTCATCATCGACTTCATTCCCGACATTGTCATCCGTGCACAGGTTAGTAGCGACGACACACACTCGGGGCTGCTCGTGATCGCATACATTGTCGGGCCGTCCGTCTTCGGTTTCTATGGCCTCTTCCTGGCCCCGATCGTGTTGATCTGCCTGACGAATGCAGTGACGGTCCTGTTGCCCTATATCGTCTCGGGTGCAGATCCACCATCCACCCAGACGACACTCGACAGGTTCGAGTCCGATCCGTCCGACCTCCCTCTCTCCGGCGACCGAACGTTCGGCTCCAGTACACCCGACATCTCCTCTGCCGCCGACAGCGAGGAAGCGGAGTGAGTTGCAGCAGGTGGTGTAGCCGATCGAACTGTTGTCTCCCTCAGCATAACAAAAAATTAATTGAATATCGTTGGTAGTTTTATGTATGGGATCCAACAGTAGCTATCCCGTCGACCATCCGCTGGATCCGCTGGCTCCCGACGAGATCGACGCCGCACGACAGATTCTGACCGCCGAAGAAGACCTCTCCGAGCAGACCCGTTTTATCGAAATCACGCTGAAAGAGCCCTCGAAAGCGGCGATGCGCGCCTACGAGAACGAGGGAGAACCCGTCGACCGCCGGGCGAAGGTCGTCGTCAGGGATAAAGCTGAACACGAAACCTACGAAGGAGTTGTCTCGCTGGAGGAGGAAACTGTCCGCCGGTGGGACAATCTCCCGGATGCACAGCCGCGGATGATCGGCGAGGAGTTCGTGGAAGTCGAGGAGATCGTCACGAGCCACGAGGAGTTCCGCGAGGCAGTCCGCAAGCGGGGGGCGGATCCGGATCTGGCAATCGTCACGGCGTGGTCCGCCGGCTACGATTTCGTTCCCGAGGATATCGACCGTGACCGGCGACTCGCACACGGCGTTTCCTGGGTCAAAGGCAGCGAGGACGAACAGGGTGCGAACGCCTACAACCGGCCACTCTCGGGGATCCACGCCTGGGTGGACCTCGACGAAAAAGAGGTCATCAAGCTGATCGACACCGGCGTCACGAATCCGGACGTTGTCGACAACCTCGAAACCTACCACTACCGGGAGGAAAACCGGGAGCTCCGGGACGATCTCACACCCTACAACGTCGTCCAGCCGGAGGGGCCGAGCTGGGAGGTCGAGGGCCGCGAGGTGAGCTGGCAGAACTGGCATCTCCGCGTCGGCTTCAACCACCGGGAGGGGCTGGTGCTGTACGACATCGAGTACGACGACGGCGGCGAGCGCCGGAGCATCGTCAACCGGGCTTCCTTCCCCGAGGTCTCGACTCCGTACAACGATCCAGACCCGGACCACTACTGGAAGACGCCCTTCGACGTCGGCGAGTACGGACTCGGTCGCCTCGCGAACTCGCTGACAGAGGGCTGTGACTGTCTCGGCTACATGCACTACTTCGATGCGATTTTGAACGGTCCCGACGGGGAACCATCCGTCATCGAGAACGCCATCTGTCTACACGAAGAGGATTACGGCCTGCTCTGGAAACACCACGACTGGCGGGTCGGTGACGACGAGGTGCGCCGGAACCGGCGACTGGTCGTCTCCTTCATCTCGACGATCGGCAACTACGACTTCGCCTTCTACTGGTATTTCTACCAGGACGGGAGTATCGAGGCCCAGGTCCGGCTCACTGGCTGTAACGCCACCGGACTGACCCCGCCGGGCGAAACAGAGTCCGGTTACGCCGAGATGGTCGGCCCGGACCACAAGTCGATGATCCACCAGCACGTCTTCACCTGCCGACTCGACGTCGAGATGGACGGGCCGGAGAACTCGGTCAGACAGGTCGACCTGGAACCTGTTCCCTACGGACCGGAGGGGTACGACACCGACCCGCACCAGGAACCCGACCGTGGCCACTCCAACCGGTACGGCAATGCGGCCTACGCCAGACGTGAGACATTCGAATCCGAGTCCGAGGCTCAGGCGCTGACGGCCCCCAGGAAGGGGCGATACTGGGAGATCGTAAACGAGAACGAGACCAACGATGCGACGGGACAGCCTGTCGGCTACCGGCTACGGCAGAAAAACGGCAACAACACGGCGTTCGCCGCCCAGCCCGGTTCCTCGGATATGAAACGGCTCGGGCTCGCGGACAAGCATCTCTGGGTGACCCAGTACGACGACGACGAACTGTTCCCTGCCGGTGAGTACCCGAACCAGAACCCCGGCGGCGAAGGGCTCCCGGAGTGGAGCCAGCAGGATCGCTCCGTCGAAAACGAGGACATCGTCGTCTGGTACAATCTGAACCAGACCCACGTCTGTGCGCCGGAAGACTGGCCGGTGCTCCCTGCGAAGATGATGTCGCTCAAACTCGAACCGGTGAATTTCTTCGAGGAGAACCCCGCGATCGACGTCCCGCCGGAACACGCGATCAAGGACGTCGAGAGGTGGAAAACCGAAAACCAGGAGTCGTTTGCAGAGGACGACGACTGAAGGTAGCCTTTTTCAGGCTATTCGACGAGTATCGCACCGTGCATTCCGAGTGCCTGGTGCGGTTGGCAGTAATAAAAGTAGGTGCCGGTCTGTTCGAACGTCTGTGACCAGGTATGGCCTGCTTCAGCGATTACGTCCTCACTCGAAAAGTCCTCGGGTGCGTCCGTCGAGACGACGTTGTGGGCACCGCCTTCACCGGTCCACTCCCAGACCACTTCGGTTCCCGGATCGACACGGACGACGGGCGGGTCGAATGCCAGCCCCTGACTACCACCACCGACGGCGATAGTGACCGACTCGGTTCCGGTCATGTCGGCGAGGCTGCCATCGTATAACTGGACATCGTTGTCGATCATATACTCGTGGACAGCGTCCGGCATCTCGGGGTCCGGTTCCGGGTCCGCTTCTGTCTCTGACGCCGAATCACCTTCTCCGGCAGAGTAACTGCCGACAGATCCCTGTTCGACGAGGCGCCACTCTCCGTCGTCTGTCGCAACTAGCCACTCGGCTCGCTCGTTTACCGTCTCGTTACCCCGGGTGACTTCGATTTCTGCCTCGACGACAGCGGTCTCGGCATCTGTTAGGATTTCTTCGACTTCCTCGCTATCGAGGTACGTCCGCTCGCTGATCTCACTCGCCGAGAGTTCCTCTTCGATGACTGTCGTAGTGATCTCTCCGAGAGAGAACGTCTCACTGACCGCACTGTGGCGCAGTTCGGATCTGCGCTGTTGCGCTGTCGAGACTACTTCGAGGTAGCTCTCGACTATCTGCTCCGGACTGTCGGCTTGCAGGCCGTCCTGGGTCTCCGTCTGTGGTGTCGTCTGTTCCTGATCGCCGTTATCTATCAGTGCTGTACAGCCTGCCAGCCCAGCGAGTCCCGTCGCGCTCGCAGCTGTGAGGAAACGACGCCGCTGGATCGGTGGAGGGCTTCGAGTCATAGATCTTCGAATTGAACAGTTTAATTCTATCAATATATATTTGTTGTACTATAATGGCCATTTTTGCCTCCTATTGTGTCTCAACTTACGAAAACGGAGGCAGTATCGAGGATGTCTGTATAGCTAGAATCCACCACTAAGTTAGATGCCATCCTACGATGAACTACTGATGACGATCCGGGTTGCTGATCTCGCATGCCAAGCTGGCACCCATCCATACAGATGACCGAAACGGTATCACTCGAGCGGTATCCAGATCCCGCCTGCAGCTACTGCTTCGAGGACGGGAAGCCGATCATCACGGAACACAACGAGAGATTCAGTGCCGTCTGTAATCTCGATCAGGGAGAATCACTCCAGAAACTGTCCGAAACCAGCCTCTCTTTTCCGGAGTCCCGGCCCACGTTCGAGCAAACCGAGCGAATCAGGGTCAAAAATGGCGCCAGCGGGGAGTATTTCGTCCGGATCATCGCTCCCGACGGAGAGGAACCCGGACATCTGCTGTTTACTGCCGCAGGCGAACGGGATCGGGACACACAACTCGGCGTCGACCGCATGGCGAGTGTACTGAGTCACGACCTGCGCAACCCACTCGACGTCGCCCGTGCCAGACTCCGCGCGGGGCGCGAACTCGACGAAGACAAACAGTTCGAACACGTCGAACAGGCCCACGACAGGATCGAACGGATCATCCAGGACGTGCTGACACTCGCCAGAGGCGAGGACGTCGTCACCCCCGAACAGCGGGCAGATCTGGGCGAACTCGCACGCGTGGCCTGGCAGACAGTCGAGACCAACGGCGCAGAAATCGATGTCGCCGACGATCTCCCGACAGTCGTCGTCGACAGGGATCGTGCGAGCCGGCTGTTCGAAAATCTGTTCCGGAACGCCGTCGAACACGGTTCGACGAACGGTCTGGACCCGGCCCAGTCCGACTGTATCACCGTAACGGTCGGCCAGTTCTCCGAGGGTGTGTATGTCGCCGACGATGGAATCGGAATCCCCGAGGAGAGATGGGACCGGATTTTCGAGCCGGGGTACAGCTCCGACGAGCACGGAACCGGACTCGGACTCGCGATCGTCGAACGGATCGCCGATCTTCACGGCTGGGCTGTCGACGTTGGGGCCTCCGAAGCGGGTGGCGCACGGTTCGAGATTACGGGACTGGACTCGGGGTAAAACGATTATACCGCAGGCAGGTAGTGTATCTGTATGGACAGGCGCTTGGAGGCCGCACCGATGGGCTTGCTCGAAACGCGACCAGACGGTGCTGTCACCGCCGTTTCTGACCGGGCCGCGACACTGCTCGATGTCGACCCCGACCGATCCGAGGGGAGATCGATCGGCGAGGTGTTCCCCGAATCGATCGACAACAGCGTGCCGGATGCTTTCGAGGACGGACTCTCCGAGCGGAAGACGGTCGAACAGTACTACCCTGGACTCGACCGATGGCTGGAGGTAACACTCGCCCCGGTCGGGGAGTCGGTGGTCGTCTATCTCCAGAACGTGACCGGCCGACACGAACGAGAACGGGAGAACGAACAGTTGCGGGGCGATCTCGACCGCCTGACGATAACGAACCGACTCATCTCGGATATTCTCGCAGCACTGGTCGACGCCTCGACGCGTGAGGAGATCGCTGCGACGATCTGCGAGCGACTGGGCGAGACGGATATCTACGAGTTCGCCTGGGTCGGCGAGCGGGAACTGGGCGGTGACGAACTCGCGATCCGGGCCTCCGCAGGGACCACCGGACGCACCCTCGAACAGATCGGTGACTGTCTGGACGACGGTGTTGCCCCGCCAGAACAGCGTGTCATCGAGACGGGAACGCCCGAAATCGTCCAGCCCCTCGGCGGCAAACAGTCAGTGCCGGAGTCGATACGGCGGGCTGCTTTCGCCGACGGCCTGCAGTCCCTGCTTGCGATTCCGCTGACCTACGGCTCGAACGTCTACGGTGTCGTGGGCATCTACAGCAACGATCAGGATGCCTTCTCGGAACGCGAGCGAGCGAGTTTCGGTACTGTCGGCGAGATGGCGGGCTTCGCGATCAACGCGGCTCGCCATCGCAACCAGTTGCTGTCGGATACGCTCGTCGAGCTAACTCTCGAGATAACCGACGAGAACGCTCCGCTGGTCGCCGCCTCGGCAGCGTCGGGTGAACTCGTTCTGGACGGCACTGTTCCACAGGGGAGTGAACTGCTCTGTTATGTCACAGTCACCGATCGGTCCCCGGAGGCCGTCGCAGAGTCGCTTACAGAGGTCGAAGGTGTGACTGCTGCCAGGGTGATCGGAGAGTACGACACCGGCGGTTCGCTCGAACTCCGGCTGGCCGAGGAGACACCGCTCGGGTTGCTCGCGACGCAGGGCGCGGCGATCCAGCACGCAGAGTATCAAAACGGCCACGGTGAGTGTGTGATCGAACTCTCACCGGCAGAGGACGTCCGCCGGGTCGCCGAGGCCGTCACACGGGAGTACGAGGGTGGCGTCGTCGCGAAACGGCAGCGAGAACGTGAGCTTGCGACCTCCCGCGAGTTCCGGGACGAACTCAGCGATCGGCTGACCGACCGACAGCAAAACGCGCTCCGGACGGCTTTCTTTGCAGAATACTTCCAGTCGCCACGCGGAAGTTCGGCCGAGGAGGTCGCGGACGCGCTCGGGATCACCGGTCCGACGCTGCTCTACCATCTGCGTGCCGGGCAGCGGAAACTTCTCTCCGAGTTTTTCGACGCGACAGACGACGGCCCCCGTGAGTGATTACCGCCCCTCGCGTTCGATATCGTCGAACGCGTCGAACAGTGCCTCGGGGTCGTCGAGCAACCGCTCCGTTCGCTGTTTCAGTGTTTCGGCCCGCTCTGTCGCCCGCTGGTAGCCCTCGTGGTCCCCACGTTCCGGTTCCGGCAACTCTGCTTCGATCACACTCCGTTTCGATTCCGCGCTGAAGTACTCGCCCAGCGTTTCGTAGCCCAGAATCCGACACTGCTGGCTGACCGCCTCCCGGATATCCTCGCGGTCGACGGGTTTGCAGAGGTAATCGTCGAAAGGCATATCGAGCACGTCGAAGCCTGGATCGATCGCGGTGACCATGATGACGCGGCCCGAAAACGAGCGGTCTTCGAGGCGGTCGAGCACCTCGTCCCCCGAGATGCCCGGCATATGTCGGTCGAGCAGAATAATATCGACATCCCACTCGTCGACCATCTGGAGCGCGCTGTCGCCACCGTAGACTGTCTTCACGTCACAGAGTCCGCGCAGGCGCAGGGCGTACGCGTCTGCGACTTCTTTCTCGTCGTCGACGAGCAACGCGTTCGGCAACGGCTCCGCTGAATCATCCATAATCCGGTCTATCGTTGATATTCTCCGGCCACCGACATAACAGCTATCATCTTGCTGTCGATGCACAAAGCGTTTGTATCCCCTATCCAATCTTGGTCATAATGGAAAGCAACCCCTTCAGTACGGAGACGAACCGATGGCAGAGTTGATCGACCTCGTCCAGCAGTCGCTATCCGAGGAAACCATCCCGGCGTACATGGACCGCGTCGAGAACCAGGCAGCCACGCTCCGGGAGGCTATCCGGGCTGGTGAACTCGACAACGACGATTTTGCAGTCGGGCTGGAGATGGAGGTGTACGCTGTCGAGCGAGACGAGGAATCCAGCCTCGCAGACCTCCCACAGTCCGTCTTCGACGCCGGCGCGACAAAGGAACTGGGTATCCACAATGCCGAGATAAATACAGATCCCGACGTGTTCGACGGGTCAGGGCTGCGCTCGCAAGCCGACCGGATCGAAGCGGCGTTTCGGGCGGCCGACGACGCCGCAGAGGAGTCCGACCGACTGCTGATCTCGGATGCGATGTGGACGATCGCTCCCGAGGAAGGAGCCGATTCCTATCTCTCCGACATCGAGATCGAAGACGGTGTCACCGTCGCGGCGAATATGCGGACAGATCCCCGCTACGCCGCGATCGACAACGACGTCCTGCGGGCGTTCGGCGGTGAGATCGGGCTCGACGTGCCCGGCGTCGACCGGCGGTTTCCGTCGATTCTGTTCGAGTCCCTCGCCACCTCGATCCAGCCACATCTCCAGATCCCGACTGCCGAGCAGTTCCCGGCCTACTACAACGCGGCGATCCGGACACTCGGGCCCGTACTCGCGCTGACCACGAACTCGCCGTTTCTTCCACCGGAACTGTACACGGACGTCGACGACCCCATGGCACTCGTCGACCGGACGCATCACGAACTCCGGATCGCGGTGTTCGAGCAGTCGGTCAACGCCACTCCGAACCCGAAAGTGTGCGTGCCGGCGGATATCGACAGCGCCGAAGAGACGATCGACCGGGTCGTCGAGGACGAACTCGTTGCCCCGTTCCTTCGCGAGTGGATCGACGACGAGCCCCGGGACTCTCTCGCAGCGGACACCTGGGAGTTCCAGTACAAACGGTCGACGTACTGGCGCTGGCTGCGGTGTGTCATCGGCGGCGATCCAGTCGACGGCGCGGGCGACGAGGAGTCCCTGCGCATCGAGTACCGGCCGATCCCGACACAGCCGACAGTCATCGACGTCGTCGCGGTGCAGTGGCTGACCGTCGGGCTACTCCGTGGACTGGTCACGACGGATCACCCGCTGCCACAACTTCCCTGGACAGAAGCAGAGACGAGTTTCTACAACGCCGCGCGGGATGGACTGGATGCCGATCTCGCCTGGCTCACCAGCGACGGTGAGCGAACCTCGGACTCCGACGTGATCTTCGAGGAGGTGTTCGAACTCGCGCGGACAGGGCTCCGGGACGCAGGCGTCTCGACAGCAGCGATCGACAGCTATCTCGACGGACTCGAAACCCGCTGGACGGAGCGAACGACGCCGAGTATCTGGAAACAGAACCGTGTCAGGGATCGGCTACAGGACGGTGACGATCTCGCGACAGCGATCACGGCAGCCCAGGAATCCTACATCCAGCACAGCCGCGAGTACGACTCCTTCGCCGAGTGGCTGTAACCGCCGCGCTCTGCTACTCCAGAAACTCGTCACAGACGGCCGCAATCGCGTTGTGGAACTGCTCGGCCGTTTCGTACCGTTTGAGTTTCTCTCGCGCCGTCGCCTTGGCGAGGACGTCGGCGAGTGGTCCAGGGAGATCCGGGTTGTCGGAACTCATCCCGAGCGGCCGGTCGGTCAACACCTGGCTGCGGATGTCCTCGAACGTGCCGCTGTAGGGCGGATCGCCGGTGAAAGCGCTGTAGAGCGCCATTCCGAGCTGGTAGATATCCGTCCAGTGGTCGATGCTGCCGTACCGGCCGTCGTAGTACTCGGGGGCACCGTAGCGCGGATCGAGATAGGATGCGGGGTTGTCGAAGTGGCGGTAGACCGGAATCAGTCCCACGTTTTCGAGCATCGGGGCCGGTCTGTCCGCCAGGATCGACGGTGTGTACCGGACGCTGTGTGGATCGATCCCGCCGTGCAGCAGATCGCGACCGTGGAGTTGTGCCAGCGCGCCGGTGAGATCGCGTGCCGTCTCCAGTGCCTCTGCCGGCTCCAGTTTGCCCCGTTCCCAGAGGGTCTGCTCGGTAAACTCGACGGCCACCCACGGACGCGGGGAGTCGCCCCAGTCGACGACGCCGACGACACCCGGCGTCGCTGCATCCACCCACTGCTCGAGTTGCTGGCCGAGTGCCCGTTCGAACCCCGGCTCGTCGTGGTGCCGGTACAGCCGCATGATCGCGATATCTTCGGTCGATCCCTCGAAGGTGCGTGTCCGGACCGAGTGGCCGTACCGTGTCTCGGACTCCTGCCCCAGAAACTCGACCTCGTCGAACTTGCTCATCTCCTCGATAGCTGCGAACTCCTGGCCGTGTGGCATCTGCTCGATGCGCTTGCGCCGCGAGAGCCGCGACCAGTTACGCTCCCGGCCCGGCGATGTCGTCTCGGTATGGTCGGTCTCCAGTTCGGTACTCGTCGTCGAGGAGCTCTCGGATCTCGAGTACTTTTCCAGAAACTCCCGGGGGACTCGAACCATCCCGGAACCGCCGACATCGATCAGCGTCTCTCCCTCCTCTGTCCCGCCATCGTCGAAGGAAACCTGCCAGGTCCGGATGGTCTGTAGCCGCCGGTAGAGCATCCGGGCCTCCCGGCGAGTCGTCGCAGCGAGCAACGCCTGTTTGACCATCCCGTCGTACCGGGTGCCGATCGTCGCGAGGGTCCGCAACACCGGATCGTGATACGGCCGTCGAACAGCCCACGCTGTCAACCCCGTAACTATCGCCGGTCGAATCCGGGCGTTCGAGTGGGCAGTCTGACAGAGAATGTAGCCGGCGTGTCGCCGAAGCCGGTTGTCGGCTGTCTCCAGCCCTCCGAACAACGAGCGAACGAACCCCTCCAGGGGAATCTCTCGGTCGCTCTCGGCGCTGTAGCCATCACTACCGGTGCCCATCAGAGGATGGTAGCCGCCGGACTGTTAAGAACATTGAGGCCGCTGTTATCAGAAATGAATTCAGAAGCGCCGACGCGTTCGAGGGGTCAGTAGAACTCGCGGACGAGGTCCATCGCACCCTCGGGCGCGCCGTCCGGCACGTCGGTCATCGGTGCCTCGATACCTTCTTGCTCTTCGAATGGGACGCTCTCTTCGTTCTGGTAGATGACGCCCTGGTACTCTTTATCGCCGCTGAGGATGGCCTTCTTCGCTGCTTCCAGGTCGTTGCGGTCGTGTCCCTCTTCTTTGAGGTCGACCAGCGAGTCGCGGAAGTAGTCGTAGGTGTCGACGTCGTTGAACGTGACACACGGTGAGTAGACGTTGACGAAGCCGAAGCCGTCGTGTTCGACTGCTTCTTGCACGATCTCGGCGTGGCGTTTCGAGTCCGAGGAGAAGGACTGCGCGATGAACGTCGCACCGGCGGCGAGTGCGAGGGCCAGCGGATTCACCGGTGGCATGTTCGTCCCGTCGGGCGACGTCGAGGTCTCGAAGTCCTCACGGCTCGTCGGCGAGGCCTGCCCTTTCGTCAGCCCGTAGATCCGGTTGTCCATCACCACGTAGCTCATGTCGACGTTCCGCCGCACGGCGTGGACGAAGTGGCCGGCACCGATCGAGTAGCCGTCGCCGTCACCGCCGGCGACCATCACTTCGAGTTCCGGATTCGCCATCTTCACGCCGATTCCGACAGGCAGTGCCCGGCCGTGGACACCGTGCAGCGCGTAGCTGTGCATGTAGGTGCCGATCTTGCCCGAACAGCCGATCCCGGCGACGATGAACGTGTTGTCGGGATCGTTACCCGTCTCCGCGAGGGCCTTCATCATCCCGTTCATCGTGCCGAAGTCGCCACAGCCCGGACACCACGTCGGCTGCTTGTCCGACTTGAAATCGACGAATCTAACCTCTGAACTCATTGTTCCACCTCCGCAGTCTGTGGTTCGATAACATTCTTGATATCTGCCGCAAGTTCGTCCGCCTTGAAGCGGACGCCGTTGTACTTGTTGATCCGCTCGACGCGTTCGAGCACGTCGTGTTCGATGAGGTCCGCGAACTGTCCCGTCGCGTTACACTCGACGACGATCGTCGTCTCGGCTGCCTCGATGGCATCCGACAGATCCGGTCGTGGGAACAGGTACGGGACAGAGATGAACCGCACGTCGATGTCCTCGTCGTCGAGGTAGTCGAGCGCTTCACGGAGGGGCCCTTCGTTCGATCCCCAGGAGAGCACGAGCGTGTCGGCCTCCGGATCGCCGAACTCGCGTGGTTCCCAGTTTTCTTCTTCGCGGGCGGTCTGGACTTTCCGTTCGCGTTTGTCGACCTGCTCGATGCGGACCTCGGTCTCCTCGGTTCGACGGCCGAGCTCGTCGTGTTCGAGCCCGGTCGTCATGTGTGCACCGTCGGTCGTCCCCGGGAAGGCGCGTGGGCTGACGCCGTCGGCGGCCGGGAAGTGGGCCTGGAAGCGGCCCTGTTCGTCGAGCCAGGAGTCGATCTCCTCCTCGTCGACGACCTTCCCACGGTCGATTTCCACCTCGTCCATATCGAACGTCTCGGGGGCAAACGTCTGTTCGGTGACCGCAAGCGAGAGATCCGAGACGAGGAACACAGGGATCTGGTACTTTTCGGCGAGGTTGAACGCTTCGACAGTTTTCCAGAAACACTCCGAGACGGTGGTTGGCCCGACGACGAAGCGGCCGATCTCGCCGTGGCCACCGTACAGGAGCATATCCAGATCGCCCTGTTCCTGTTTCGTCGGCATCCCGGTCGACGGCCCGGCACGCATCACGTCACAGATGACCAGTGGCGTCTCGCTGGTCGCGACGAGACCGAAGGTCTCGGTCATCAGATCGATCCCGGGGCCGGAGGTCGCCGTCATCGAGCGTGCGCCCGCCCGTGCGGCACCCAGCGCCATGTTGATCGCAGCGAGTTCGTCCTCGGCCTGGACGACCTTGCCGCCGAACTCGTCGATCCGCCCAGTCAGATACTCCATCACGTCGGTGGCGGGCGTGATCGGATAGCCGGCGTAGAACTTGCAGCCAGCCGCGAGCGCCCCCATCCCGATCGCCTCGTCTCCGTTGAGCAAGACGAGATCCTGATCGGTCGTTTCGAGGTCGTAGTCGAACTCGTGATCGAAGTTTTCCTGCACGTACTCCTGGCCGAGTCGCGCAGATTCCTTGTTGTTCTTGACGATCGCAGTCCCCTTGTCGGAGAACCGTTTCTCCAGGGAGGCATCGAGATTCTCGATCGGGAAGTTCGAAACCTCACAGGCCGCGCCCAGCGCGACGACGTTGCGCATGATGGCACCTCCGGCCTCCTCTGCGAGGCTTTTCAGGGGTACATCCAGCCCGATCATCCCCTCCGGGATCTCGACGTCTTTCATCGAGGTGCGCTCGCCGTCGTAGATAATGACGCTGCCCTCGTGGAGTTCGTCCATGTTCTCTTCGATTGTTCGCTCGGTCAGCGCAATGAGGACGTCGAGTCGGTCGACGACACTCTCGACGCGGTCGACAGCGGTCCGGATCTTGTACGCCGTGTATCCACCACGGATACGCGACGCGAAATCCTTCGATGTGTAGACGTGTCTGCCCGCGCGTGAGAGCGCTTGCGCGAATATTTTCCCTGTAGAATCGATACCATCGCCGGCTTCGCCGCCGATGGCCCAGTTCAGGTCGTCGGGCATACTAGATCAGGGTAGATAGTGCCCGAGCAAAAGACTTCTGCAATGACGCAGACAGTGGAACAATCCACATAAAGGACTGAACTATTGGAGTCTTTTGACAACTAACATACCAAAATAAGCAACAACTGCCGCTACTACAGGTGTGCGTTCCAGTACGACACCGAGGCGAGGCGGTTCCCACCCGGGAGACCCCTGATGCCGCCGTCGAGCCACCGGACACCCGACGCGATCTGGTTCGGGAGCTTCCGGTAGAGGCCGTACGGAAACACCCAGTCGTGTTCGGCGGAGACCAGTCGCAGGCCGGCTGCATCGAGCAACCCCTGCACTTCCTGTTCCGAGTACAGCCGTGAGCCCATCGGCAACGCCCAGTTGTAGATCGTCCGTGTCGATGCGCTGTTGAAGGTATCGAAAAAGAGCTGTCCACTGGAGACGCGACACATCTCTTTGAGAAATGCTTCGGGCGTATCCGCGAGGTGGAAAAATCGCATCGCAAAGACTGCGTCGAAGTGGTCGTCAGGGAACGGGAGCCGGCCAGCATCGCCGCGCATGTACTCCAGGTGGTCAGCGACATCGGCTGCCTGCGCGCGCTCGCGGCCCTTCTGAAGCATCGGCCCCGAGATATCCAGTCCGATGATATCCGCACCACGCTCTGCAAGCATCGCCGTAAACCGACCGGTCCCGCAGGCGATCTCCAGCACGCTCTTGTCCTCGACCGGGCCGAGCGCGTCCAGAACTGCCTGCTTCTCCCGTCTGTCGATGAGACGTCCGCCTTTCGAGAACCGTTTCTCGTCGTACTCTTCGGCTACATCATCGGCCTGGTACCACTCCTGTCCTTTCACGCTATCAGGCTCTCGCACAGCCAGCGTTAAAATGATACTGAATTAGACACGGAAATGTGATACTCTGGCAATACGAACGGGCGGCCACATCCACGATTCTGGAGGTGTTCGCGGCTGGATTCGAAAAACCCGGGGAATGGGGGAGGGAACGACGTCGGAAATAATGTCAAAAATATTTATATAAGGAAGTACCCAACTGACTATATACTCCCAATACTTGGGATGTGCATATAGCCAACGTTTACAAGCATCATGCAGAGATTGAACAGTATATGAGCACAATTGTGGAAGATCCGGGAAAAGCTAAGCGAGCGTTGACTGAACAGGAATACCGCGACCGCCTCCGAGAACTGCCGCCCAGCGCCAAACTGGTCGCGAAGATCCTCGAAACTGACGGCGCGCTCTCCCAGGGGAAACTGGCCGAAGAGTCACTGTTGCCCGATCGGACTGTACGGTATGCCCTGAACCGGCTAGAGGAGGCCACCCTCGTAGAGTCCCGATACAGTGTCCAGGACGCACGCAAACAGGTGTACTCGCTTACAGATCGACAGTAACTGTTTCGCTCTTCTGGAGCCAGGACTGATAGCCAAAGAGAGACGGCCCCGAGCACCGCCGGTGTGCATGAATGGTCGATCGGTACGCTGTGCCAGTCTCGACTCGCGGGCCATCGGGTGCAACGAACGCGTACATCGTCGGTGACTCGGACCGGTTGCTGTCGAGGCCGGCCACATCCCGCTGGCGGAGATTGTCGAGGTGGCGTCTCAGAAAGATAACTACTGCCTGAGACGCGTTTACAGCAGCGAGCGCAACACCGCCCGAACGTTCCCGGACTCTTCGCCTCGGCCCGTCGGCCCGAGTTCGATCTGGAGGCCGCGCTCGTCCCCCGCGAGCCAGTTCACGAAGTTCTCCGGATGCGTCCCTGCGTAAGCGCCGTCTGTAGCGACGCTGACTGTCACAGAGAGCGCCTCGTCGAGTTTCCCTGCGACCTGTTCTTTGCGATCGGTGTCGACTGCACCGCCGACGATCACTTCGTCGTCTGCGAGTCCGTGGATACTGCAGACGGAGTCGAACTCGCGGTCGGCGATCCCCGCGAGCAGCGGGTACTCGTCCGGATCGATCGCGGTCGACGGGGGATGCCAGCTGTCGAAGGCGCTGCCCTCTCCCTCGTAGCCGAGCGTCGCCCAGCAACTGGCACGATCGAGATCCGTCGCGAGTTCGACCGCGAGTTCGGCGGTCCCCGGTTCGACAGCACCACCGTGGCCGGCACAGATCAGTAGCTCGTCGTTTGTACCGTCGTCGTAGAGCAGTTCGATCAGATGGCCACTCTCGGTCACCTCGATCGGCTGTGTCTTGAGCAGGCGGCGGCTCACGGGGGACACTGTAGAGCGCGAACTGGTAAGTCCTTCCGGACGACGACCTTTTGGGTGGAGCCACGTATACTGCTGTGTGGACTCACTCGAAACGGAACTGGACCGCGCACGCTCGCTGTCGGTCGACGATCTCGCCGACGCGATCGAATCGATCGGCTTCGAGTGTACCCGCTGTGGCGCCTGCTGCAAAGCTGCAGAGTGTGACTCGGATGGCACAGATGCCGAGTCGGAGCCCCACACGGCAACCGTGTTTCCGGACGAAATCCGCGCAATTCAGGAACGGGAGGCCTACGACTGGCGTGACGTTGCCCGTCCGATGCCGTACGGACTCACGGAGGGGGCGGACGGCCGGAGCGGCGAGACTTTCGAGTGGGCGTTACAGACTGACGCCTGCGGGGACTGTGTGTTCTACGACGAATCGGATGCTGCAAGTGGCGAGAAAGCGCCCACTGACAGCCAGCAGTCGGGCGGCGGCGAGTGTACGATCTACGGCGACAGACCGCTGGTCTGCAAGACCTACCCGTTCAGTGTCGCACTCGGCGGGACGAGCCAGCCGATGGGTGAGGCTGTCGATCAGGAGGGGATGGTTCGCGCCCACGAGTGCGAGGGGCTGGGACGGGACATCTCCCGGGCGGAGGCCGAAGAGCTAGCCGGGGCCCTCAAGGAGCGTGCGATCAGGGAACTCGAAGAAGCGATCGACGTCCGGGACGTCTACGAGCCAGCCGATCCCCCCGACGGTGAGATCGTCGTCCACGATTCTGAGGGTGCGAAGTCTCCCGACGGTTCGATCCGGTGACGGGCAGTGCCGGGTCGCAAAGAATGGTCTGACCGGTAAATACTTTGAGCGCGGAGACCCTTACTGTCGCACGGAGGTCTACTACACTTGGAAATCTCGAATGACCTACTCTGTCTGTTCAGTGCTGATGTATCAGAAGCTGATGGAAAATACGTCGTCGAACTCCCGCGTCGTGAGATCGAAACTGGCTCTGTGACACCTGGGGAAACCTACCGCGTTGCGCTCATCGCACCGGATTCCAGCGAGGAAGGGACCGAACCCGAAGAGACCGCGCCGGACGAGCCACAGCCACCCGTCGAACCGGGAGAAATCCGCTACGTCGAGATCGAAGACATCGGAAAACAGGGCGACGGGATCGCACGCGTCGAACGCGGCTACGTCATCATCGTCCCCGGCACGGACATCGGTGAACGCGTCAAGGTCGAAGTGACGGAGGTCAAATCGAACTTCGCTGTCGGTGAAGCGATCGACGAAGACACCTGACTGTTTTCCTGTCGTACCACTCCGCGAACGCTGGACAGCTACCACGACAGATAGAACCGAAAAACCGCACGAAGGCAGGCTGTTACCCGTTCGTACCAAACAGGCTATACGAGGTGGAGGCCTCTATTGCTGTATGAGCGCAACCATCGACGCGTCACAGGCAGGCCTCTCGGAGAAACAACACCGGATTCTCGAATTCCTGAAAGCAAACGCCGACGAGCAGACGTACTTCAAATCACGCCTTATCGCGGACGAACTCGACATGTCCGCCAAAGAGGTCGGGACCAACATGACGGCGATCCAGCGCGGCGAGTTCGATATTTCGGTCGAAAAGTGGGGCTACTCCTCCAGCACGACCTGGATGGTCACCGCGTAGTAGGGCCTGGATGGTTACCGCGTAATCACTCGTTTGGGGTGTACTCGACCAGACTGGCTGCCGATTCGGCCAGTCTGGCAGCATCCGCACCGAAGGAGTCGTCGTATCGCACGAGCAAGAGCAACACGGTCTCCGGATCGACGATGCTGTAGCCGTCCGTCCGGGAGAGGATGCCTGCCTCTTCGAGCTGTGCCGCGTGGCGGCTCACGGTCGGCCGCGAGACGTCGAGTGCCGTTGCGATATCACTGGCTGTCGCCTCGGGCGCTTCGAGCAGCGTGATCAGGAGTCCCCGCGGTGTGTCACGCCTGAGGTAGCCGAAGACGACCTGCTCGAACTCGGTAAACCGGTTCGCGGGGAAGTACCGGCGGTAATCCCCGTCTTTTCTGCTCTCGACGACACCCTTCGATTCGAGTTCGCGGAGATGGTGCTGGCTCTCGCCGGTGCCGAGTTTGAGATCGTCGCGGATCTTCGAAAAGTGCGCGCCAGGTGTCGCGGAGACGTAGCCCGCGATCGCGTCCGGCGTGTCGCTCTCGCTTTCGTCCGCGCTCGCGAGGCCGACGAGCGGGCTCGCTGCACCCAGCGCAGCGAATCGGCGCAAGGTTGCCCGTTTGGACTGGTCGACCTCCGAGTCACGACCCATTACTGTCCCCTAATGTGTGGCATCAATAAAACGACTTCGTTACTGACAGTCAGTTGCTGATCGAACGCTGCGACGACGATCGAAGAGTTATCAGTTGGCTTCAATCGCTGCTGTCGGTCGTGTCGCCCTCACCGTCGATGTTTAATTGGTCTGCCTCACCGATGATTTCGTCGGGGTCTTTGATCTCAGCCTGGCTCTCGCCGTGTTTGACCGCTGCAGCCTCCTCTTCCATCTGCTCGATATCGACGACATCTTCCTCGTCGCTGAACTCGCTGATGATCTCCTCGATATCGTCGAGGCCGAGCATCTCGCGGGTCTCCTCGTCGAACTCCATCCCTTCGAGGACGTGGCCGTTCTCCTTGGTGTCGCTACCCTGGAGGTGTTTGCCGTACCGGCCGACGAGTGAGGTCAGTTCCTGTGGCAGGACGAACTTCGTCGATTCGCCCTTGCCGATCTCTTCGAGGGTCTCCATACCGCGTTCGATGACGGCCCGCTCACCCATCGATTCGGCGGATTTCGCCCGGAGCACGGTCGAGATCGCGTCACCCTGTGCTTCGAGGATCTGGCTCTGTTTCTCACCCTGTGCGCGGATGATGTTGGACTGTTTGTCACCCTGTGCTTCCTCGATCGCACTGCGGCGTTCACCCTGCGCTTCGAGGATCATGGCACGGCGGCGGCGCTCTGCGGAGGTCTGTTTCTCCATCGCCTGCTGGACGTCCTTGCTCGGGTTGACCTCGCGGACCTCGACACTCTC
>Ga0207753_1000201_pt1 | contig 23989 bp, 25 predicted proteins | sample PonA233FremontCA_2_FD_187273 | JGI IMG/M metagenome (GOLD analysis project Ga0207753, IMG submission 187273) | Salt pond sediment microbial community from Fremont, CA, USA - Pond A23 Sediment 3 (SPAdes) | ecosystem: Environmental > Aquatic > Non-marine Saline and Alkaline > Saline | place: USA... | reverse complement strand
CGGCCGACTCCGCCGACCGCCCGGAGGAGGTGTGGCAGCGCCGACCCGACGGTGAGCGCGCCGACGACGGTGCCGATGGCGAGCCCGCGCGCGTCGTCGAACCAGCCGGCGGCGATCTTCATCCCGACCGGATAGACGCCCGCGAGCGAGAAACCGACCACGAAGCGCGCCGCCAGGACCAGCGTGAAATCACCCGGGGCGATCAGCACGGCGGCGTTGGCCGCTGCCCCCGTCGCGGCCGAGGCGAGGAATACGTTGCCCGGATGGAAGCGGTCCGCGACGCCACCCACGGCGAACACGAGCGTGCCGGCAATGAAGCCGAGTTGCACGGCCGTGGTCAACAGTCCCTCGCCGCCTTCCATGGTCCAGAGCACCTGCAGCGAGTCGATCACCGCGTTGGCCGCGAACCACGTCGAGGTTGCCAGCAGCTGGCCGACCACGATGGCCGGGAGTATCCACCACCGCATCCGTGCCGTTTCCGGCATGCCGTCTCTCCAGTTTCCCGCCGCCACGAGATTCTTATCGGGCTGTCGGGAAGACACCAGCGCGCCAGCGGAGTTCCAGCCACGGTAACCGATCGGGCTTGGGGGTTTCCCGGGTGAGATGCGGGGAGCAATAAACGGATACAACCTGATGCCGGAAGAGCCGGGGGCGGAATGGATTCCGGATCGTGAACTGCAGTGAGGGCCCGGGCCGGTCCTGGCCTTCTGCGGCCCGGCCATCGGCAATTCCAGTCGCGAGCGGTCACGGAAGCGACCGCGAGTCGCGCAAACGGCGGCCGGGCGCACGCCGCCTGAATGGCGCGCGCCGCCGTTTCGCTGCTGCCGGTGTTGGTTACAACCTTGCGCGGTAGTGTGCGGCGCGGTCTATCGTGCCGGGGTCAGTCGGTCGTCCCGAACTGCTCCTCGAGGTACGCGATGATATCCGCGGATTCATAGAGCCAGCGCGTCTCCTCGGACGCCTCGATGCGCAGACACGGCACCTGCTGACGGCCGCCGCTGGCGACGAGTTCATTGCGTGCCGCCGCGTCGGTCGTAATGTTGCGGCGCGGGACGGGGACGTCCAGCCGTGCCAGCGCGATGAAAACGCGCATGCAGAACGGGCACGTGGGCCGGTGGTAGAGGGTCAGGTGCTGCCCCCTGCGCTCGACGTCGGCCTGTTGCGCGCAGGCACGTACGGGAACGCCGGCGCGCTCGCGCAGTCCGTCGATTCCTTCCTTCAGTCGTTTGAGCATCATGATCTTCCGGGTGCCAGTTTGAAGGGGCGCTGAGACGAACCCATTTTCGCATGCTCGGGATACCGCCGGCGTGCGCCAGGCCACGGCGGCGATGCGCCTGCTCGCCAGCGTGGCTGTGACCGGTTTTCGGGTGCGGAGTTCCGCTCCCGTGGCGGCGCCGATTCGTACGCGCCTGTACCCGCGCCGGGGTACCGGTCCCCGTCAGTGCCGCTCCGGGGTCTTGCGCTCGATGAAATCGACGATGTCGGTCCGCACGGGCGCGAGGAAATCCGTTATCCCGGCGATCGCTCCGACGATCTCCGCGTGGCTGGTGGATTCGTAGAAACGGGTCTCCACCCGGCCGCCGCGCTCGCGGATGCCCCGTGCCGGGTTGCGGCTGTTGCTCGGCCGCACCGGTTCATCGCCCAGGCCGTGCAGCAGGTACAGTGGCGGTGCATCCGCCCGTGCGTATTCGATCGGCTGGGATTCCGGGAACCGTTCCGGCGGACCGAAGATGGCACGCAGGTCCGCGGCCTCGAGCGGCAGGGAGTCGTAGGGCCCGGCGAGGCCGATCATGCCGGCGGGCAGGATGTCATCGCCCAGATACCGCGGGTCCAGGGCCGGCAGCGAGGCGATGTGGGCGCCCGCCGAATGGCCCATGAGGAAAATGGATCCCGGGTCGCCGCCGAAACGCTCGGCGTTCGCGCGTGTCCACCGCACCGCGCGGGCGCCGTCCTGCACGAATACGGGGAAGCGCACCTGCGGGTACAGCCGGTAATCGCAGACCACGACCACCATGCCCTCCTCGGCCAGCGCGGCGCCGACGAAGGCGTAGTCGGCGCGGTCGCCATCGCTCCAGCGACCGCCGTAGAAGAATACGATCACCGGCGCGCCGCCCGAGTGCATCGCCGCGGGGCGGTAGACGTCGAGCCGTTGCCGCTCGTGCGGCCCATAGGCGATGCCGGACTCGGCCCGCGTGTCGGCAACCGGCGCGGTCGCGTTCAGTACATCCAGGGCCGAACACCCGCTCAGACCCAGCGTCGCGATCAGGGCCAGCGCGCGGAGTGCGCCAGCCCCTGGTCCACGGGCCTCAACGCGCCCGATCGGGACCGCCCGTCTGCACCAGATCGCGGTAGGCGTGCCAACTCGCGTGACCGAGTATCGGCATGATCACGATCAGCCCGAGGAACCACGTGGCGATGCCGACGGCGACGAGGGCCACGATGGTGACCGCCCAGACGGCGAGCGCGAAGCGGTTGTTCAAAGTCGCGCGCACGCTGGTGATCAGCGCGGTAACGGGATCGATCCGCCGATCCAGCATGAGCGGGATCGAGACCACGCTGCAGGCGAATACGAAGGCGGCGGCGAGGCCGCCGAGGCCCACATAGACAACGAGGAAGACCGGATCCTCGCTGAGCATGAAGATCCAGCCGCCGAGGTTGTCCACTTCCGGCAGTTCGAGCCCATGGAACAGGGCGAACAGGATCGCGGAGATCCGTTCCCAGAAGATGAATGCGAACCCGAGGAACGCCGCGAACAGGCCGATCGAGCCGTAGTTGCGGCGCCAGGCGGTCATCGAATCCGTCAGGCGCGGGCGTTCACCGGCATCGAGCTGCTGGCTGATGCGGTACAGGCCGATGGCGAGGAACGGGGCCAGCAGCAGGAAACCCGTGGTCATCGCCGTGACCAGATAGGGCAGGTCCCCGAACAGACCGATCGCCAGATAACCGACCAGCGCGAACACCAGGCCGTAGAAACCGCTCTGCAGCGGCGCCGAGCGCATATCCCTTATGCCGGCCCCGATCCAGGCGAAGGCCTGCCATGTACCGATCTTTGATACATCGGGCGCTTCGACGTCGGAAGCGCCCGCGTTCACCTGTTCCATATCACGACCCTCCGTGGGTTTGCGCCCGGGGACCCCGTGCGGAATCCCCGCATGATGGCGCAGAAGTATGACCTGATCCAGCATGGCGCGGTTTTGATCTGGATCAACGCCGCTCACCGGGATGCCGTTGGAGGTTCACGCCGCGGGCTTGCGCCGGCGTCTTACAATAGCCGCCGGATCAACGGAAGCGGGGTCATGACGCGAGCGAAACAACGCCCGAACCAAGAGCAGCACGGCGGCCTCCCCGAAGACCGTCGCGTCGCGGAGTGGATCGCATGAATGCGCCCGAATTCCCGCTCGTGTGGTCCATCGCGCTCGCCGTGGTCGGGCTGATCGCCCTGCTGGTGGCGCTGCGCCACCTGCCCTGGCGCATCCTTGTGACGAGCCCGACGGCGCAGCATCTGGTCGGCGCCGCCACGCTCGTCCTGATCGCCTTCTGGCTAGTGCGCGCGGGCATCACGCCGGGGTTGAGCGCACACTTTCTGGGTGTGACCGCGCTCACGCTGCTGGTCGGCTGGCCACTGGCCGTAGTGGTCACGCTCGTCGCCAGCGTAACGGTCGGAGTGATGGAGTTGACGCCGTGGCCGCTCGTGCCGCTGGAGTTCGTCGCCGGCGGTGTGCTCCCGATCGCGGTGAGCCATGGCATCCGGATCGGATTGGAGCGCACGTTGCCACCCAACCTGTTCGTCTATCTCCTCGGCTGTGGCTTCGCCGGAGGGGTCGTCGCCGGCCTCTTCAGCCGCGGCGCGAATGCGGGGGTGCTGTTGCTCAGCGGCGCCTGGGAGGCGAGCCGGGTCGGCGACGAGCTCGGGGTGATCATGGCCCTGCTCACGCTCCCGGAAGGCGTGATCAACGGCATGATCGTCTCCGTCCTCGCCGTCTACCGCCCGGCCTGGGTCAAGGAATTCGACGACCGCCGCTACATCGGCTGAGCCGAACCCCGAACGGAACGAACGGGGTCATCCCGGAAGAGGCCGACGGGGTCGCGTCCGACGGGGTCAATCCGAACGCATCCGAACGGGGTCAAGTCTTTTCTTTTATGATTCCGGGCGCGCCCGGCGAATGCACGCCTCCGGGCTTGGCAGTCGTGTTCGCCGCGCCTATGGTCGCGAGTACGGTCGATCAACCGGGCGACCCGTCGACTGTTCGAGTACTGACCCGAATCCGCCACATTGGAGGCGCACTCTCTCGATGACCAGCAACACCCCGCGGATCGACATCCCCGGGCCGCTCGGCTTCGGCGGCGCGCCGCTGGGCGATATGTTCGAGCGTACGGATAACCGGACCGCGTACGCGACGCTCGAGGCCGCCTGGGAGCAGGGCATCCGGCATTTCGACACGGCCCCGCATTACGGTGCCGGCCTGGCCGAGCAGCGCTTTGGTTCATTCCTGGCGACGAAACCGCGCGACGAGTACTTCCTCTCGACCAAAGTCGGCCGTCTGTTGAACCCGTCACCATCAGGCCCGGAGCCCGACGGGCCGTTCGTACATGGCCTCTGGTTCCGTCGGCGGCTGGATTACGGCGCGGACGCCGCAAAGCGCTGCGTCGAGGACAGCCTGCAGCGCATGGGGGTCGGCCGGCTCGATGTCGTGTATATCCACGATCTCGCCGAGGATGCGCTTGGTCCGGAGTGGACCGGGCAATTCCAGGTCGCCATGCAGGGTGCGGCCAGGGCGCTCACCGAGCTGCGCGAGCAGGGCGTGATCCGCGGCTGGGGGCTTGGGGTGAACCGCGTTGAGCCCTGTCTGCGCGCGCTCGATGAGGCCGACCCTGACGTGTTCCTGCTCGCGACGCAGTATCACCTGCTGGACACGACCGGCGCCGAGGCGCTGTTCCCGTGCTGTCTGGAGCGCGGCGTCCGGGTGGTCGTGGGATCGCCGTTCGGTTCCGGGATCCTTGCCGGCGGTGCGCATTACAACTACCAGGACGCCAGCCCCGAGGCCCTGTGGGAGCGCGACCGCCTGCGCCACGTCTGCGACCGCCACGGCGTCGATCTGAAGGCGGCGGCGCTGCAGTTCAGTGCCGCGCACCCGGCCGTCGCGGGCATCATCCCGGGCGCCAAGCGGCCCGAGCGGATCCCGCAGAATGTCGAGTTGATGCAGGCGAAGATCCCGGCGGCGTTCTGGTCCGAGCTGCGCGAGCGCCACCTGCTCCCGGAGGGCGCCCACACGCCGGCGTAACTCGATTGGATTCAGCCGGGGGCAGTCGTTCTCCGGCCAGCCCGCGACGGGAGTCGGCGAGATTGCGGTTTGTGGTGACCAGCTTGCCGATAAGATGCCGGGACAGAGCCGCCTTGAGGTGACGGCGGATCTCGCTGTTGTTCTCGAGCAGGGAGCGCAGTTGTTTGACCGGGGAAGAGCGCTGCCACATCACCGAGTGGTGGAACAGTGCCGATGACGACGCGGCCTCGATCGTCCGGGCCCGGGTCGAGCCGGGTGTAACCACGCCCCTGCATCGGCTCCACGGTATAACCGAACGGTACGTGATCCTTGAGGGTGAGGGGCGGGTGATGATCGGGGACCGGTCGCCGGAAGCCGTGGGGCCTCGCGATGTGGTCTTGATCCCGCCGGATGCGAGTCAGCGGATCACCAACACGGGCGCGGCTGATCTCGTATTCCTTGCCATCTCTACGCCGCGTTTCCGCGCGGAGATGTATGAAGATATCGAGGCCGGCGATCCCTCGTGCTGAGTGGTGGTGACCCGTGTTCGGCGCAGTATCAATGACGCCCGCTCGACCCTTGCCGCACTGGTGTGCCGTCGTCGGCGCTTTTTTACTCGGTCAGCGAAGTGTAAGAAAATCCCGCTCCCGAGCGCCCCCAACCACCGGATGCCCGAGTCAATGACCGCAATCCCCGCCTTTCTGGAGGCGTATTTCACCGCCGGCGCCGACGGCAGCGTACGCGTCGGCGCCGAGCAGGCGAGTGCCTTCGCCAAGGACGTCGCCGGCGATTACAACCCGCTGCATGATGTCGGTGCCCGGCGCTTCTGTGTGCCGGGCGACCTGCTGTGTGCGCTGGTGCTCGGCCGCTACGGTCTGTCGGAGCGGATGACGTTCGCGTTTCGCGACATGGTGCGGGCGGACCAATCGCTCTGGTTCCCCGAGGCCGCAACCGACACCGACTCGATCGCCATCCATGATGCCGACGGCGGCGTGTATCTGGAGGTGGAGCGTTCAGGCGCGCTCTGCCGGGACGCCGACGTGATCGAGCGGTTTATCCGTGAATACGTGGCCTTCTCCGGCAAGACCTTCCCGCACTACATGATCCCGGTGCTCGAGGAGCACGGGGTGATGTTCCATCCGGATCGCCCGCTTGTGATCTACGAAAGCATGGGCTTCGAGCTGGAGACATTCGCGTTCGGGCAGCCCGCGCTGCACCTCGCCGACCGGGCGCTCGCGATCGAGGGCAAGCGCGGCACGGCGACGCTGTGGTTCGATATGCATGAGGACGGGCGGTCGTTCGGTGCCGGCTGGAAGAAGCTGGTAATCAGCGGCCTGCGCGATTATGACGCCGAGCGCATGCGCGCCTTCGTCGAGCATTTCCGGCGGATCAAGGCCGCTTATGAGGCCGAGCGCGACGGGGTGTAGCGGGTCGTCACCGAGGGCCGAAACCCGCGTAACCCTTGAAACCGGCACTGGATAGCGCGATATTTCGCGACAGGCGGTGAGGGATTTCCCCACCGCAGCGAGACTCCACACGGTGTGGCGGCATTCCATGAATGCCGTCCAGGGGCGATACGATGGATGACCATACGTCTATCCAGCAGGAGTCGGTCTCGGCCTCGGAGCCCGAGCACCGGGCGAACCCTCTGTCCCTGCCCTCGGGGCACCAGCGCTCGGTAAGCAGTCCGCGCGCGCCCGAACGCTGGGTGGCCGAGCAGTTGCTCAATCTCGCCGGCGGCCCGTCGGTGGCGATTGAGCTCTGGAATGGCGAACTGATCGGCCCCGTGGCCGGCGCCGCGGCGCGGTTCACGCTGCGTATCGGCGACCGCAAGGCCCTCTACGGCATGCTGAGCAATCCCAACCTGGCCTTCGGCGACCTGTACAGCGCCGGGCGCGTCGACGTCGACGGCGACCTTGCCGGCTTCCTCACCGAGGTCGCCGCTCATCTCGAACGCCAGCAGGAACGCATGTCGGCCTCGGCGCGCTGGCTTGCGCGTGGCCGCGCGACTCCCAGGGCGGCCAGTGAGCGGGCGGCGAAGGGGAATATCCAGCACCATTACGACCTCGGCAACGAGTTCTACCGGTTGTGGCTCGACACGGCGGCGATGCAGTACACCTGCGCCTATTACGAAGAGCCCGATCTCACGCTCGAACAGGCGCAGCTCGCGAAGCTCGAACACGTCTGCCGCAAGCTCGACCTGAAGCCCGGCCAGCGGGTCGTGGAACTGGGCTGCGGCTGGGGTGGTCTGGCGCGCTACATGGCCCGGGAATACGGTGTCAGCGTGCGCGCGTTCAACATCTCCCGGGAGCAGGTCGAGTACGCCCGCGAGCAGGCGGCGTGCGAGGGCCTGGAGGATCGCGTCGAGTACGTGCTCGACGACTACCGCAACATCTGCGGCGAGTATGACGCCTTTGTTTCGGTCGGCATGCTCGAGCATGTCGGGACCGACAACTACGCCACGGTGGCGCGCCTGATCCGCAACCATCTGCGCAAAGACGGGCTCGCGCTCATCCACACGATCGGGCGCAACCGCCCGGCCGGCATCAACGCCTGGATCGAGAAGCGCATCTTCCCCGGCGCCTATCCGCCGAGTATCACGCAGCTGACCGGCCTCGCCGAGGCCGGGCCGTTGTCCGTGCTGGATATCGAAAACCTGCGCCTGCACTACGCCGAGACGCTGACGGACTGGCTGGCGCGCTACGAGGACAACATCGACGAGGTCCGCGCGATGTACGACGAGCACTTTGTGCGGGCCTGGCGGCTGTATCTGTCGGGGTCGATCGCCGCCTTTCGGGCCAGCTCGCTGCAACTGTTCCAGATGGTGCTCGCGCATCCGCAGAACAACGAAATCCCGCGCAATCGCAAGCGCCTCCATACAGCTCCGGCGTACCCGGAGGAGTCCGCGGGATGAGCGGCGCCGTGGACAACCGGACCCACGACGTGATCATCGTCGGCGGCGGTCCGTCCGGCTCCACCCTCGCATGGGCGCTGGAGCGCCGGGGGCTGCGGCCGCTGGTGATGGACAAGGCCGAGTTCCCGCGCGACAAGACCTGCGCCGGCTGGGTTACGCCAGCGGTCATGTCCGAGCTCGAGGTGGACCTGGAGGACTTCGCGAAGCACTGCGTCCTGCAGCCGATCCACAGCTTCCTTATCGGCATGATGGGCCAGCCGGCCGTCCATAATCACCACGGCGACAGCCCGGTCAGCTACGGCATCCTGCGCCGGGAGTTCGACAACTACCTCCTGCAGCGCACCGGCGCGGACAAGGCGCTGGGCGTGAAGTTCGAGTCGCTGGAACGCGACGCGGATGGCCTGTGGTGCGTCAATGGCGACTACCGCGCGCTGCTGGTCGTCGGCGCCGGGGGGCACTTCTGCCCCATCGCCGCGCGCCTGGGCGACGGCCCCGGCAGGCATGAGACCGCGATCACGGCCAAGGAAGTCGAGTTCGAGATGGACGCCCGGCAGGCCGAGGTATGCAGGGTGCGCGAAGATACCCCCGAGCTGTGGTTCTGCCGCGATCTCAAGGGCTATGCCTGGGTCTTTCGCAAGGGCGACTACCTCAATATCGGGCTCGGGCGGGAAGGCAACCACCGGCTGAAAGAGCACCTGCAGGCCTTCGTCGATGAGATGCAGGCCGAGGGCCGCCTGCCGCCGGATCTGCCGGGCCGCTTCAAGGGGCATGCGTATCTGCTGTATGGCCGCGCCGAGCGACCGCTGATCGACGATGGCCTGATGCTCATCGGTGACGCGGCCGGTCTGGCGTACGACCAGAGCGGGGAAGGTATCCGGCCAGGGGTCGAGTCGGCCCTGATCGCGGCCGACGTGATCGCCGGCGCACCCGATTACGGCGAAGACAGCCTCCTCACCTATGCCAGGCGGATCAACGAGCGTTTCGGTAGCCGTGCGCCCGAGGCGAAGGGACCGGCCGTCGACCTGCCCGCATGGGCCAAGCTCAAGGCGGCGCCGCCGCTGATGCGATCGCACTGGTTCACCCGTCACGTCGTTACGGAGCGCTGGTTCCTGCACCAGCAGGTGCCACCGCTGCAGGCGGGCTGAGCGGCCGTGCCGACGCTCAGTCGGCCGGTTCGATCGTCACGATATCGCCTGTTGCCTCGTGAATCGCATGCAATCCGAGTTCACCGCGCCAGTTGGGTGGCAGATCCTGTTCACAGGTGAATTCCGCTACCTGCGGCTGCCGCTGTGATGACAGGGGGATCTCGATGACGTGGGTGAGGTGGCCCGGGTTGGGGCCTCCGCGTTCCCGCGAGGCCAACTGCATCCCGTCGGCCGCGCTGGCCACCTGCATGCCCTGCCCAATCCGGTTGCGGACGTGGGCCCTGTTGTATGCGGTGCCGGTCTCGAAACGGCCGGGCTCGATGATATTCATCAACGGCTCGTTACCGACCCGTTCCAGCCTGAAGCTGCAGCGCGGCCGGAAACGGTTCATGCCGCTGCCAAGGCTTCCGTGCATGACACGCCCGTCCTGTACGAACACCCGCGCCGAGCCGCCGGGGACCCGTAACGCGCGTTCCAGCACGAGTGTGGAGCCGGCCGGCACCGCGGCCTGATCGCGGGGGCTCAATGGTGAGGGCCCGGCGCAGCCGGCCAGGAGCGCGCCGGCAAGAATGGCCGTGCCCGCGTGAACTGCAGGTCGTTTCATAGCGCGAAACCCCTCGGCATTCGCATCTGCATGCTGTCGTCGCGGTTGGACCGTCAGACTGGTCCGGCGTTCCCTGGTGGCGCCCCGACAGGGACAGAGCGGCACGCGGACACGGAACTCGTGGTGCGCGTGCAGCCCCGGCGTGTGCATCAGGGCACGGAAATGCGGAATCGCCTCGCCGCACAGGGCCCCCATGGCGCGGGTTGTGCCGCGTTGCGGTTTGATGGCTACCCGCCCTTCGGTTCGAGTAGCTGGCTGCAGGAAAAGGGGCGCGCGGACCGCACGTTCAGGCAAGCGGCCGGGCGCGACCGCCAATGAGTACCGCATCCCGTGAGGGATCGATTCAGCGCTCCGATGGTCGGCGCATGCGCTGGTGCGAGTTCGGTGATCCCCGCGGTTGTCCGCTCATTTACTGTCACGGCACCCCTGGATCGCGCCCCCGGAGGCGACACTGTTCGCCGGTGCGGCGGCTTCCCGCGGTATCCGCCCGATCGCGCCGGATCGCCCCGGATATGGTGATGCGGCCGCGTTACCGGCGCCTGCACCGGGGAACGAGGTCGGCGACATCGAAGCCGCGGTCGATACGCTGGGGCTGCGCCGTTTCGATGTCTTCGATCCGCCATAGTGCGAGCGCTTTGTCCGCATAGGCGCCGCCTTTTTCGTGACATCCCTCCTGGATGATCTGTAGCGGCGGTGGCCACCGGAAGGGTGGGGACTCCAGCGCGAGCGGCCGCCAGCCCCCCGTGCTGATGTCGCTGTTGGTCCGGTCGCCGGTAAACGTGGTGGTCAGCAGGTAGCGCGAGCCGCTCGCGCGGATATTGTCGAGGGTGTGCGCGATCGCATCGAAGTCGAAGTGCACCAGGCAATCGCGGCACAGGATCAGGTCGACCGCTGGCAATGGATCGTGGAGCAGGTCCAGCGATTCGAAGCGCACGTTCCGCGTTGCCCGATCCGTGCGGTTGTGGTCGATGATCTCCGGCACGATATCCGCGCCGATGTAATCGACGCCGGCCAGGTCCACCCACTGCATCCAGTGGAAATCCCCGCAGGGTATATCAAGCATGCTGCGGATGTTGAACCTGCGGAACAACGCGGGTAGCGCGCGGATGATCCGATCGGTTTGTGCGAGTTCGGAACCCGGACCGGAGACCGAGTGCAGCCCACCCCAGGTGTTATTGCGGTAGATGTCGGTAAACACCGTGCGCATCACCTGACGGGAAGCCGCGGCCGGTGTGCTCCACTGCCCGGGCGCCCCGCCGTCGGCGGACCCGGGCGCATGGGTGCAGGTGACGGTGCTGTTGGTCGTGGTGTCCGGTGCATCGTCGGCACCGGTGTCCGGCTGGCTGGTTGTGTCCATTTACAGTCCCTTGAAGTTGCAGTTGCCCTCATACGCGAGCGCTTCGGTATCACTCGGCACGGCGAAGCGGGCGCGCGCCCGGTGGACGATCCGCTCACCGAACTGCCCGACGAGGATACCGATCAGCACGACGACGCCGCCGGCGATCAGCACGGGCGTGAGTGGCTCGCCCACGATGACGATCGCGAAGAAAACGCCGGCGATGGGAGTGAACGAGGTGGCCAGCGAGATATCGCCCGTGCGGCTGTGCTTCAGCCCCAGATTCCAGAGCAGCGTGCCGCCCAGCGCGATGACCAGTCCGTAGATCGCTACGTACTGCCATACGATCGGGGCGAAGAGATGCTGGAAGTGATCGATGCCGAAGATGTAGAGCCCCGCCATCACGAAGAACGCGGTGCCCAGCGCGGTACGGTAGATCATGAAGATACCGAGCGGTACGTGCTGCAGGCGTGAGCGCGAGAGAATCGTCGACAGGGTAAAGGCGAGCGATGCGCCCAGCGCGGCGACCTCGCCGATGCCGAGGGAGAGCGCGGCCGCCTGCCCGTTGTGCAGGACCACCGGGGCCGCGCCGGCCAATGCGATCAGTGCGCCTGCGAGTGCCCATCGATCGAGGCGCTCATGCAGAAACAGGGCCGAGAATGCGAGGATCATAACCGGTTCGACCCGGCCCACGAGGACCACATTGGTGACCTGCGTATGCTCGAGCGCATAAAAGTAGAGCCCGGGCGCCACCGCCGATGCGAGCGCGGCGGAGAGGGTCAGCGCGATGTAGTCGGACCAGCGCAGGGTCGCGAGGTTCTTTCGGGTCCATGCGCGGCCAAAGATCCCCAGCAGTACGACAAGCGCGACCAGATTGCCGACAAACAGGATGTTGCAGAAGCTGATCGGGTTCTCGCCGCGGATCGGGTTCTCTTTGCCGATATCCGTGAGGATGGCCACGATCGAGTTGGATGCGGCATAGGTGAGGACCGCCCCCCATACCAGCAAGAGCCCCCCAACGTGTGTCACGACGTATTCCTTTCCGTCATCGTCCCGTCCCCGAAGGTGTCGGAGCGCCCGGGGAGGTCATGTCTCCGTTGCAGTGCCGCTATGCGCCGCATGGCCCTACAGGCTCCGTGCGCACGGCAGACCGGAGCCGCTCGGCGCGCTCGCGAACACCTCGGCCGCGTCCACGCCAAGGCGTCGCCCCCAGGCTTCGTTATCGGCGCAGGCCTGTTCGAAAAACGCTTCGTTGTTGCCGGACGGGGTACGCAGCGGTTTGGCGCATTCACGCTTCAGCTCGTAATGGTGAGAGATGTCGACACTCAGGGCCGGTACGAAATCCGGAGCGGTCCGGTCCGCGGACGCGGGCAATGTGTAGCGCCGCAGTGTCGTGCGTACTTGTTCCGGCAGCCAGGCAAGCCAGCGCTCGACGAAGGCCTCCGACTCCCGCGCATTGATGACGGTGAGGCCGTCGCGCAAGGCGCGCTCGGATATGTCTGAGCGCAGGCGTTCCGGCGTCGTCACGCGTGCAGTCGGGAAGCGCCGCAGCAAGGGGTCCAGCAGCTCCCGCGTATGCCCGTCATGCTCCTGGATGCAGATCAACGCGCATCCACCGACACCCAGATGCCCGCAAAGCGTCCCGAAACAGCCACCGACAATCGACTCGCTGCCCGGCGCGATCGCCACCAGCAGCCGCATCGGTTCCTGGCGCGCACGATCGAGGAACAGGCCGAAGATCGTGTCGGCCATGGCCGAGTAGTGACCCGAATCACGGGGATTGTTGCGCAGGGTGCCGATATCGACCTCGCGCACCAACCAGCCGCCGGTGTGCACCCGCAGCATGACGTCGATGTCGACGGCGTAGAAATCGGGCAGGTCATCCATCGCGAGGACCCTGCGATCGACCATGTAGATGCCTGAGTTCGGGGCGGTGAGTCCGGCCAGTGCCGGGAACAGCTGGCGCAGCGCCGGCTGGATCAGGCGCCGGGTCATCGGCATGGCGTCATTCGGGTCGACCCAGCTGCCCTTGACCAGGCGCACATCGGGGGCCGTCACCCCGGCGCTCAGGCGCTCAACAAGATCCTCCTCGAACGCGGTCAGGTCGGCGTCGACCTTGATCACCGTGTCGTGAGCGGCTTCGCGCAGGCCGGTGCGGACCACTGCGCCCAGGCCGGGCTGCGCCTCATGCACGACCCGCGCGCCTGAACGGCGCGCGATCTCTGCGCTGGCGTCCGTTGAATCGTTGTCGACGACCAGCACTTCGGCGACGCCTGGCGCGTGCCGGAGCCTCTCGACGATCGCGCCGACCGTCGCCGCCTCGTTGCGAACGGGGAGCAGGACGCTGAACGGCGCTCTCATGGCGTGATCTCCCGCCTTCTGTCGACACCCGCATCTCCGTGTGCCCGACGCAGCAGCTCAACAGCCGGCCGTTGTGTTTCCTGTTCGGGGCGGGCGAGGAAGAGGCAGCCGTGGTAGCAGCCCGAGGTCTCCACGCCGTCGGGATCAAGGCCCTGGCGGCGGATCTCCTGGCAGGCTCGGGTCTGTTCCGCGCGGTCGACGAACCGGCGGATAGGGAAAGGTCTGATCGGTATCTGCTCGACGACGAGCCCGGCATCGCGCATGACCTGCAACGCGGCCGGTCGGTGATTCCCGCGCACGGGGGCCGTCAGCACCCATGGCTTCGGGTCGCCGGCCGCATCGAGCAGCTCACGGAGGATCCGCGGTTCCATATGCGCGACCGAGCCGGCCTCGACCATCAGGGCGCAGTCCTGGAGGCTGTCACGCAGCCCGCGGGAAGGAGGCGCGTTGCCGAGGTCCTCGGCAAAGGCTTCGTCGAACAGGCCGACCGCGCGGCCGTACGCCAGGGCCTCGCGCGAGATATCCAGTGCGATCGTGCGGATCGACGGGTTGTGCGTTGCGCGACTCTGGAACCATGACCGGTCGAGGGTGAGCACCTCTTCCGCGGAGGCGTCTTCGATCGGCTGCTGGACGTAGCGCTCGAGCAGTCCCTCCAGCTCGATGTCGTGGCGCAACAGCGCGGAAACGACGCCGTAGCCGGCGGCGATGTCGACCAGCCCGGCCCTGTCCAGCCCGCGAAGGCGGGTCACCTCGGCCCATGCGGCCGCGAAAACCGGAACGCTCCAGGCCGCGTTGCGATACTCCAGGCCGTGCATGACGCGATAGAACTCGCGTGGATCCGGCGCGAAGTGGGTCTGATCGAAGCGGGTCTGCACCTGCATTGTCGTTTCCCCGGTCCGTATTACGGGAATCGCTTGTGTGGGCGGTCCCGGACCACGCGCCCGGGAGCACCACAGGCAATGGGCACAAGACCGGACCTCCGCCGCCCGGGAGGTGGCACTCGGCCGTCGGTGCGAAAGGGTCGGGTATTGCCCGATTGCGGAATGCTGCGACAGCCGGGGGCATCGGTAGTTCCGCAGTGGTCTGCACGCGCACGGGTGGCGCGCTATCATCCCGGGTACGCATGCAGACGATCGCGGTCGTCGGCCGACCTGCTTATGGCCGCGATCCGGAGTGCCACTCGATGGATCCAAGTGAGCGGATGATCGAGACGATCGTGGCGGAGGCGCGGACCACTGGCCGGCAAACCGGCCGCGTCCGCCTGGATCAGCGTGTGCTCGAGGCCCTGAGAACCCTGCCGCGCGATGCATTCGTGCCCGATGACCTGGCGGATCGGGCGTACGATGATCGCCCGCTGCCCATCGGGGGCGGCCAGACCATCTCCCAGCCCTTCATCGTCGCCCTGATGACCGACCTGCTGTCTCCCGCGCCCGATGACCGGATCCTCGAGGTCGGTACGGGCTGCGGTTACCAGGCGGCCGTGCTCGCCGAGCTGGTGACCGCCGTCTATTCGATCGAATACCTGCCCGAGCTCGCGCGCCAGGCCGAGGCGACGCTCACGCGTCTCGGCTACGACAACATCCAGCTGCGCACGGGCAACGGCCGCGAGGGCTGGCCCGAGGCGGCCCCCTTCGATGGCGTCATCGTCACCGCCGGGTCCACCGATGTCCCGCCGGCACTGGTCGACCAGCTCGCGCCCGGTGGAACTATGGTGATCCCGGTCGGGACGGGGCGCATGGGTCAGGACCTGCTGCGGATCACAAAGTCCCCGGACGGGCAGGTCGAACGAGAGGCCCTGCTCCCGGTTGCATTCGTGCCGCTGGAGGGCCACTGAGCGTCCAGTCGACCCGTTCGGCAGCGGCCGCATCGCTGCTATCGTCGCGGGTTACGCTCAACAAGAGCCAGCGGTCCAGTTACGAGATCATGCGGTTCGCCCAGCGGATCAGCCCGAACCCGGATCTGGAGCCGATCGAACACGCGCCTACGGTCGTTGTGCGCGAGCGCGTTGGTGGGGCGTTGTGATCATGCGGGCCAATAGCGGCCGGCGGTCGCGACCAGGACGACGAGGATGCCGAGTGTGAGGTTGGCCGCGACCAGCCACCGGATGCGGCTCAGTTCGGTGGCGGCCTGGTCGTTTTCCATGCGCGTGACGGCGTGGCGGAAGCGGCGCCAGGGCGCGAAGAACAGGTGCAGGAACAGGGCCGTCATCAGCAGCGCCAGACCGTGCATGGCGTGGATATGCAGGCCGACGGCGGCGAATCCGCCGAGCGGGCCGAGGACCATGTAGTAACCGCTCGCCAGCAGTACTGCGATGCTGATCCACACGACCGGGAAGAAGCGCGCGAATACCCCGGACCACAGCGCCAGCCGCGCGGGCGCCTCAAGCGCCTCGGCGGCTACCGGGCGCACGAACCAGTACGCGAAGGCCATGCCGCCAACCCATACCACCGCCGCCAGCGCGTGCAGTGCGAGTGCGAAGGGAAGCAGAGTCATCACGGTATCTCCTCCAGAGGATCTGACTTGGGTATCGCGCTGAACGGTTTGTGCATGCGCAACACGGAACGGGAGCAGTGGGATCGGTCGCGGCAGGCGATCGATCGGCCCGAGTGCGACCATCCCGGCTATGCTGTTCCGGCATTCCGGGTTTTCACAAGGGGCTCAGCGTAGCAGTCCCATAAGATCATTGCCGCACCGTAGTGACACGGGTGCCACTGGCACGGATTGACTAAGCTGCCATGGAGTATTAGCCACGGCCCGTGGAAGAATGGCCGCATGCACCAGGGAGTCCGATCGATGGTATCCAGAACGAGCCGTCCGCGTCGCGCGCCGCCCGGGACGCCGCCGGGTACGTTGATCGCCGATCCGGATGCGCCACCACCGGAGATCCAGGTGATTAGCTACGGACCCGACCGGAGTGCTGCCGGGATGAGCCGGCAACGGGTCGCGTCGGTGGATGAGCTGCCGGCGGTGGCGGAAGGCCATGGCGTGTGCTGGATCGACATCGCGGGCCTGGGCGATCATGAGACGATCCGGAAGATCGGCGAGCGCTTCAATCTCCACCCGCTGGCGCTGGAGGATACGCTCAACGTCCGTCAGCGGCCCAAGGTCGAGGACTACGACGATCATCTGTTCATCGTCACCCGCATGCCAATGAATGATCCGGAGGGCGATGCGGATCCCGGGTCATCGGGGCCACCCGGGTCAACCCAGGGCGCTTGGTCGCATCACGAGGGCCAACTCGTCACCGAACAGGTGGCGTGTTTCGTGGGCACCGGCTTCGTCATCACGTTCCAGGAGCGCCCGGGCGATGTGTTCGAACCGGTCCGCACGCGGATCGGCAAGGCGTCCGGGCGGATCCGCTCGCGCGGGGCCGACTATCTCGCCTATGCCCTGATCGATGCGGCCATCGATTCGTTCTTCCCGTTGCTGGAGGCCTATGGCGAGCGTGTCGAGGACCTTGAGCAGGAGGTCGTCGAACGCCCGGAGTCCGGTCATATCGCACACATCCACGATCTCAAGCACGACCTGCTGACCGCGCGCCGCACGATCTGGCCGCAGCGCGAGATGCTGAACACGCTGGTGCGCGAAGATTCGCCACTGATCGCGGATGAGACGCGGATCTTCCTGCGTGATTGTTACGATCACACGATCCAGCTGATGGACATGATCGAGACCTACCGGGAGGTGGCGTCCGGGCTCGTCGACATCCAGCTGGCGAGTGTCAGCAACCGCATGAACGAGGTGATGAAGGTGCTGACGATGATCGCGACGATCTTTATCCCGTTGACGTTCATCGCGGGGGTCTATGGCATGAACTTCAATCCCGACGCCGGCCCGTGGAATATGCCTGAACTCGGCTGGCGTTACGGTTATCCGGTGGCGCTCACGGTCATGGCGGTGATTGGCGGGCTCCTGCTGCTGTGGTTCCGCCGCAAGGGCTGGATTGGTGGCGGCCAACGCGGCCGTGGTGGTTCGTAACCGCGGGCTTCACCGCGCGCCGTCCCCGGTGGATCCATCGGCCGGCGGGGCCACGCGCCAGCTTGAAAACGGCCCGCCCATGCGGACCTCGGAACCCAGTTCCCGCAGCCAGTCGCCAACCCGATGGTTGGAATTGCTGGTCACGTTGTAGGGCTTCGTATCCTGGACGAACTCGAGGTCGTACAGCGGATTGGCGGTCAGCGTCCCGCGCCCGTCGAGGAAGTGCCGGTCGAGGCGTTCGTGCAGTCGGCGGGCGCGATTCCACGGGACGTCGATCCGCCACATGGCCTCGATCGACACCGCGACCTGGCGGTGCACGCGCGCCTGCTCGGCCGGGCCCGGCAGCCGTTTGCGGCCCAGCCCCGCACGGTTGGCGCCGAACAGCGTACCGGAGGCCCGCAAGGCGCCGGTGCGGTTGAGCGCGTAGTAATCCCAGTCGCCCCAGGCGTAGCGGGTCATCCCGTCGCCGCGCTCCAGGATCAGGCTCGCGTGGCGGCCATGGTCGAGCAGGAACGCGGCGACGGGGCGTTGTGGTTCGGGGGGCGGTACGACGGTGTTCGTGCACGCGGTCGTCAGTACGGCCGTCAGCGCCGCGGTGCATGCGCGCCCGGCGGTCGCGGCGGGGCGTAAGGGGCGCACCGTGTTACAGATTCTGGCCCGGCCGGTCCGGCACGCGCGTGCGCAGCCGGACTTCCTCCGTGGTCCCATCAAGCCAGTAGCGGATGCGCACACGTTCGTCTTCCGGTGTGGCCTGGACCAGCCGCAGGAACCCCATCGGTGATTCCGGCGTCTCACCGTTGACCGCGAGTACCAGTGCGCCCGGTGCAAGGCCGGCGCCCCGGGCGGTCCCGGCCGCCTCGGTGACGACCACGCCGTCGCGATCCGGAAGATCCAGCGCTTCGCGCAGCTTGTCAGTCGGCGCCATGACGGTGATCCCGACCGCGCTCACCACCTGGTCGTCTTCGTCGAGGCCGCGGTAATTGATCAGCCGCGCCTCATCGAGGACCTTCGGGGCGACGTGGATGCTGGCCCCCGTGCGCAGGGCAAGCGCAATGCCATCGCTGGGGCGCGTGTCGATCCGGATCGCCTCGTCGCGCCCGTCGACCTCCAGTTCGAGCATGCCGAGGAAGGTCTGGTCGGCGATGTCGTCCACGTACATGCGGGTGAGGCGCGCATCAAGCGACCCGATCACGTCGCCGAGCAGATCGTGCGTCATCGGGCGCGGGACCCGCGCGTCACGCAGTGCAAGCAGGATGGCGCGGGCGGAATCGTGGCCGATGAAGATCGGGATCATCTCGCCGCCATCGGGCTCGCGCAGGAGCACGACGGGGCTCCCGTGCGGCGTGGCCATGCCGACCGTAGCGACCTCGACTTCCACGAAGTCGTCGACCGCCGCGGCAAGGTCGCGGTCGGCGGCGGTCGCCGCCATCGGGGCCGTGATGAGCGTAAACGCCGTGAGCAGCGCCACGCAGCATGTCACCAGGCGCGTAGACATGATGGTTCCCCCGAACGGGCCTCGTTCCCAGTATAGGAGAATCGCCGGCGCCCCGGGGTGTGGCTGGCGCATGCCCAGCCGGCGCCCGAAAACATTACGATCCCGTAATCCGGGTGAAAATTCTTCGCAACCCGACCTCCTTCAGTATCCCGCACATCGTTGGACCGGCTTGCGCACGGGCCGTGCGGTCGATCAGCGATCCTGAACCTACGACCACAGGAGCTTCGACAATGAAGATCATGAACCGCAAGTCCCTGACAATCGGCCTTTTTGCCGCCCTTGTCGCCATCGCGCCGGGCGTGCATGCGGCTGAGAGCGGTTCCGGCAGCGGCGAAACCGACTTCAGCGACGAACAGATCGAATCCTTCACCTCCGCCCGGGCCGACGTTCAGCAGCTCCAGCAGGAGTACGCCTCGAAGATCCAGCAGGCGGATCAGGAAGAGGCGGCCGAGCTCAAGCAGGAAGCCCAGCAGAAGATGGTCTCCGCCGTAGAGGATTCGGGCCTCGACGTGCAGGAGTTCAACAACATCGCGCGGGCCGCGCAGAATGACCAGGAGCTGGCGGAGAAGATCCAGAGCGCCGCCGAGTAACCCGCCCGCGGTTGGACAGTTCGAGCGGTGGGTGGCCGGCCGGTCGCCCACCGTTGCCTTGTGCGGTCGGTGAACCGCTCCATCCGTGATCGCCGTTGTCGTTCGCGTTCGGGCGGACGAATACGGTCCCCTGGGCTTCCTTTCCGCGGTTGCGGATGGCCAGGGTCAAGTCTTTTCTTTTATCATTTCTGCGGCTGGCCGCGCTGATCGAACCCGGCCTGCATTTCGTGAGGCGCCTCGGCGGCAATCACGCGATTACGTCCCTTGCCTTTCGCCGCATACAGGGCGCGGTCGAGCCGCTGCATGAAGCGCGCACTCCCCTCGCCGTGGCGGTAGCCGGCATAGCCGATGGAGATCGTGACCGGCGTAACGGCGGCATCCCGCTGTTCGGCCACTGACCGACGCAATTCCTCCGCCAACCGATGGGCCTTCGTCGCCGGCGTCGAGGGGAGGAGGACAACGAATTCTTCCCCGCCCCAGCGCCCGGCCAGGTCCGTCTCGCGCACCCGGTTGCGCAGCACGTCCGCGATCCACTCGAGAACCCTGTCTCCTTCGGCATGGCCACGTTCATCGTTGATGCGCTTGAAGTGGTCGATATCGATCATGAGTGCCGACAGCGGTTGCCCGTAACGGTCGCTGCGCTCGGTCTCGGTCTGCAGCGCGCTCTCACAATGGCGTCGGTTCGCCAGATCCGTGAGTTTGTCGTGGCGCGCCTGATAAGACAGTTCCACTTCCAGTTCACGGCGCTGGGTGATGTCCTCGAGTACTCCGTCGAAAACCGGGTTGGCCGAGCCATCGAAGTGCCGGAACGCGGTGTCCGCGGTCCGGATCTCCCGGCCTTTGATGGTCCGCATGTGCAGCTCGTAGCGAAAAACCTCGCCTTCCTGCATGAGGGTGTTCGAGAAATGCGCACGCTCACTCGGATCGACGTAGAGTCTGGCGATCTCATAACCGAGCAGCTGCTCGGGGGAGTCCGCCTCGAGCAATCGGACAAAGGCCGGGTTGACGCGCAGGAAGCGGCCATTCGCGCCGGGGGTCGCGCGATAAAACGGCACCGGCACGCCTTCGTAAATCTCCTCGAAGTCGCGTAAAGCACGCTCAGTGCGTAACTGCTCGGTCACGTCGTGCACGGTCACGTGCAGCAACGGCCGAGCGTCATGGTCGTAAACCCGTGTGCCCTCGACCTCGATATGGCACCAGCCCTTGCCGGCGATATGCTGCGATATGTTCAGCGGTAACGGCGTCGCCGCGAGCCGGTGCTGGATCGCCGTGCGCCCCCGTTCCGACAGATCCGTGATCAGCTCTGACAGTTGCGTATCGACAAGGCGGCCGCCGGTACGCCCGAAGAACTCAACAGCGGCTTCATTCGCGCGCAGGATATCGCCCGATTGTCCATCGACGAGCAGCTGGCTCACCGAACGGCCCTCGAATATCTGACGGTAGAGGCTGACGTCGTCGGGATTCATGGATCTATCGCCATGACCGCAACGGGCCCGATGGGCGGTCCGGCCGAGGTCGCCGTGCGATCATGGGGGCATCAGTCCAGCAAAGGTCTGAAGCCCATAAAGCAACAAGCGCGCCACATTTTGCGTGCGATGCGCTTGTCATTCTGCAACGCCATTTCGGGGTGCAGGCTAACCATGGGGCCCGTGAGCCCCGATCGCCATGGAGCCGCCATGATGGGCAACCGCCTGCGGGCAGCCGATCCGTTCCTTGTCGCCGCCGTGTTCGAGGCCGCCCTCATTCCGCTGGCACTCGTGCTCGCGATCCCGCTCGGGCTGCAGCCCTGGCAGGCGTTCCGGGTCTCACCCGGAACGCTGTTACTGGCCGTGGCGCTCACCATACCGCTGATCGCGGCGTTGGCGGTATGCGCCCGGCTCGGCGCGGTCTGGTTCGGGGAGATCGATGCGTTGGTACGGCCGCTGATCGAGTCGCTGTTCCGTGGACGGGGTGTCACCGGCGTTGTCGTAGTCTCGGTGCTTGCTGGGATCGGCGAAGAGCTGCTGTTCCGCGGCGTGATCCAGGAGGCGGTGTCGGCGTCTGTCGGGGCATGGCCGGGGCTGCTCGTGGCCTCGGTCGCGTTCGGTCTCATGCATGCGCTTTCGCGGGCCTATTTCTGGCTCGCGACCGCGATGGGCCTGTACCTGGGCGCCTTGTACCAGGCCACCGACAACCTGCTGCTGCCGGTGCTCGTGCATGGCCTCTACGATGCGGTCGCGATCGGGTATCTGTTGCTGGCAAGTGATCGCAGTGCGGAGCAGGGCCCATGATGGGTTCACCAACCGGTTCACGAACGCTTCGGAGTTTTCCCGGATTCCGCCTTCGGTTTCATCCGGGGTATGGGCCTTGGGGCCCCTGCGTGGCGTGGCTTTGGAATGAGCGGCCGCCTCCTGTGGGAGGCGGCCGCCGCTGTTCGCCGGACGCGGCTTATTGCCGGGCGTTGGCCTCGTCGGCGAAGTACCGCCTGGTGACGGCGAAGATCGTGCTGGACAGGGCCAGCAGAGCGATCAGGTTCGGGATCGCCATCAGCGCGTTGAGGATATCGGCGATGATCCAGATGATCCCGAGGTTGCCGACCGCGCCGATGAACAGCAGTACGACCCAGGCCCAGCGGTACGGCGTGATGATCTTCACGCCGAACAGGAACTCGGCACAGCGCTCACCGTAGTAGCTCCAGGCGATGATCGTGGTAAAGGCGAAGATCGCCATGCCGAAGGTCACCACCCAGTTGCCGCCGGCGACACCTTCGGCGAAGGACATCGCCGTGAGTGCGGCCCCGGTCTCGCCGGATGTCCATGCACCGGTCATGATGATCACCAGCGCGGTCATGGTGCAGACCACGATGGTGTCGATGAAGGTGCCGAGCATCGCCACCGTGCCCTGCTTGACCGGGTCGGAGGTGCGCGCGGCCGCGTGGGCGATCGGCGCTGAGCCGAGGCCGGCCTCATTGGAGAAGATGCCGCGTGCCACACCGAAGCGGATGGCGGCGAGCACGGCGGCGCCGGCGAACCCGCCGGTCGCGGCGGTACCGGTGAAGGCGTCGGTGACGATCATTCCGAGGGCGCCGGGTACCTGGCCGGCGTTCAGGAGGATCACCACCAGTGCGGCGCCGATGTACAGCACCGCCATCGCCGGCACGAGCTTCTCGGCGACATGGGCGATGCGCCGCACGCCGCCCAAAATCACGATCAGCACGAGCACCGCGAGCACCAGCCCCGTAACCCAGGCCGGGATCGAGAGGTTGGACTGAAGCACGTCCGCGACCGAGTTCGACTGCACCGTGTTGCCGATGCCGAAAGCGGCGATCATGGCGAACAGCGCGAAGGTGGCGCCGAGCCAGCGCCAGTTGTCGCCGAGGCCGTTGCGGATGTAGTACATGGGACCGCCGACATAGGCACCGCGCGCGTCCACCTCACGGTACTTCACGGCGAGCACGGCCTCGCCATACTTGGTGGCCATGCCGACGAGCGCGGTGATCCACATCCAGAAGACCGCGCCCGGACCTCCCAGCGCGATGGCGGTGGCGACGCCGGCGATATTGCCGGTGCCGATGGTCGCGGAGAGCGCGGTCGACAGCGCCTGGAAGGGCGTGATCTCACCGGCGTCCTCGCGCCGCTCACGGCGGCCAAGGAAGAGTTGCCGGAAGCCGTAGCCGAGCCGACGGATCGGCATTGCCCGCAGTCCGAGAGTGAGGTACAGGCCCGTCCCGAGCAGCAGGATGAGCATGACCGGCCCCCACACGAAGCTGCTGACGGCATTCAGGGCATCAGTGATCGCCTGCATTGCGTCGCTCCATGAGGTTGTTGTCGAACGGATCGATTGCGTACGGGGTATACGGGGCTGGTTGTGGGAACCGAGGCGTCCCGCAGCACATCGGCCGCGCGCCGTGACCCGATTGGGCGCGCGCCAACGCGGCGCGGGAGCCTATCACGCTGTCCGCCATCACGGCAGCTTGGTGGGGGCGTGCCCGGGCCGGATAATGGCGGCCCTGTTGGCAGTTCATCCCTGCGGATTCCCGGAGTCCTCTCTATGCCCCAGACCCTGATTACCGTGTTGATCGCGCTCGTCGGTTCCGGTCTCGCCGTTCAGGCCGCGGCCAATGCCCGGCTCGGTGCGGTGCTGCAGGTACCGCTCGCGAGTGCGTTGTGGAATTTCCTGCTCGGATCGGCCGCGCTGGCGCTGCTGCTCGCTTCCGGGCTGTTCGGGAGGCCGTCGTTCGACGATGCCGCGGCGGCGCCATGGTGGGCGTGGATCGGTGGTCTTCTGGGGGCGCTGTTCGTCACGACCAGCATTCTGGCGGTCCCG
>Ga0207753_1000200_pt1 | contig 24059 bp, 30 predicted proteins | sample PonA233FremontCA_2_FD_187273 | JGI IMG/M metagenome (GOLD analysis project Ga0207753, IMG submission 187273) | Salt pond sediment microbial community from Fremont, CA, USA - Pond A23 Sediment 3 (SPAdes) | ecosystem: Environmental > Aquatic > Non-marine Saline and Alkaline > Saline | place: USA... | reverse complement strand
CAGTGGGTTGGTCGACAACCCCGAGGTCTCGAAGCTGTATCTCGGCGGGTAGCTGTCGCTGGTTTTTGTTTTTATGGCTCTTGTCGACTCTGGTGTACCAACAGAATACAGACATTGCTACTAATCAGCGTGCAAGATTTAGAGGGTGTAGTCAGCAGATGCTAGCTTTTGTGTCTAACTACAGAGAGGTCATTCAATCGGTGTTCCTACCCTCGAAATAGAGGTATGCAACGCCAACCAACGCGTACGCAAAGCCGAGGAGGGCGTAGCTGAGATTGTCGTCGAGGGTGCCCACGCCCGCCTGTATCAGACCTATGGCGACCATCGCAGCACCGATAGCCTGTCGTTGCTGTAGCGTTGCCATGTCAAAGAGTACACACGGAGCGTTGATAAATTGGCCCGGTGTGCTGAACCAAACTGCTGATTATCGATCTTACCGCTATTGTTCTGACCGACTTGCGCATTGTATCTTGCAAGGTACATCCTTACAGAATCCAGAGAAGACTGCTTTGATAGCTTCGGCAAGCGCCAATTTCGCAATTGAGTCGACACTGCGATTCAATCAGTCGACACACTCCCGAACCGGTCGACAGTAACCCGGTCCCGAACTAGCCGCCGGTGACTGTGACGGCCCGGTCAGTGTTGAGGAGGACCTCCTGGGTGACCGAGCCGAACAGCACCTTGCCCGCGGGCGAGCGTTTGCGACCCCCGAGGACGATCAGGTCGACGTCGAGGTCCTCAGCGTCCTGGATAATATCCTCGGCCACCTCGCCGCTGTCTTCGAGGAGCTGGTAGTCGACACCGGCAGCTTCGAGGACCGCCTCCGCGCGGCGGACCGACGCGACGCGCTCGGCTGAGTTGAACCGCTGCAACTCCGCGGGCAGCGCCTTCGAACCAGCCCCATCGGTAAAGACGAACAGGAGGTGCGCTTCGACGTCCTCCGCTGCGTCCGGAAGGTCGGCAACGAACGATGCTTGGCTGCGAGCGCGCTCTTCATTGTCGTCGATCGGAACGAGTACGCGGAACATATGAGATTGTGTATGGTGTCGAAATCAGTTGTTAGCCCGCTTCAGTCGTCGTCTGTCTTCACGTCGGCCGACAGTCCCTGCGCCAACTCGATCTCGGGGGCGTTGTTGAGCGTCCACGCAGTGCGCTCGGTGACCGCCTCGATGACTTCCCGCGCCGAGGGGTAGCCGTTGCCGGACTTCTTCACGCCGCCGAACGGCAACTGCACCTCAGCGCCGATGCAGGGGAGATTCCCGTAGGCCAACCCGAGGTCGGCATGGTCGCGGTAGTAGTTGATCTGCCGGTAGTCCTCCGAGATGATCGACCCCGCCAGCCCGTAGGGGGTCGCGTTCTGGAGGTCGACCGCCCGCTCGATGTCACCCTCGTACTCGATGAGCGCGACATGGGGGCCGAAAACTTCCTCGCGGATACACTCCAGCGACTCGTCGTACTCGATCTCGTAGACGAACGGCCCGGTCCAGTGACCCTCGGCGTGGCCCTCGGGAATTTCGTCGTCGTCGAGTTCGCCGCGGTCGACCAGCACGGTCGCGCCCTCCTCGCGGGCTCGCTCGTTGCCAGCCAGCACCTTCTCCCTGTGTTCGGCCTCGATCAGCGGGCCCATGAACGTGTCCTCGTCGAGCGGATCGCCGACTGCCACGCGCTCGGCGGCGGCGACGTACCGCTCTTTGAACTCCTCATAGACGTCGGTGTGGACGATCAGTCGCTCGGCCGACACACACCGCTGGCCCGTCGTCTTGAACCCCGACAGTACAGCTGCCGGGACAGCGAGATCGAGATCCGCCTCCTCCGTAATCACGACCGCGTTTTTTCCGCCCATCTCGCAGGCTGCAAGCTTGCCGGGCGTCCCGCCGACCTGATCGGCGATCTGGTGGCCGACCTCCGCCGAGCCAGTGAACAGCACCGTCGCCACGTCGTCGTGGTCGACAATCGCGGCTCCGGCATCGCCGTATCCCTGAATCATATTAAAGACGCCGTCTGGGATTCCGGCGTCGACCATCAGTTCGGCGATGGCCTGCGCACAGCGTGGCGTCTGCTCGGCGGGCTTCCAGACGACCGTGTTGCCCTCGACGAGTGCGACTGCCATGTGCCAGAACGGGATGGCGATCGGGAAGTTCCACGGCGTGATACACCCCACGACGCCCCGCGGCTTCCGACGCATATAGGCGTCTTTCGAGCCGATTTCGGAGGGCACCACGTCGCCGTGGGGGTGTCGACCGTTGCCAGCGGCCCACTCAACCATGTGGGCGGCCTCGACGATGTCGGCTTTCCCCTCGTTGATCTCCTTGCCGCACTCGCGGGTGACGAGTTCGCCGAGTTCGTCGGTTCGAGCCTTGAGTTCCTCGTAGACATCCCAGAGGTATTCGGCGCGGTTCGGATACGACAGTTCACGCCACTCCTCGAAAGCCTCGTCGGCAGCCGCGATGGCGCGGTCGACATCCTCGTCGGTGCCGCGTGGGAACTCGCCCAACGCTTCGCCCGTTGCGGGGTTGTTGCTAATAAAGGTCTCCTCGCCGTCGACCCACTCGCCGTCGATGTAGTGTGCGAACGTCTCCATAGATGGTCTAGACTGTGTACTGGCGAATAAGTCACACCGACCATGGGAGGGAATAACGGACGACGCGAAACGAGTCAGCCGACGGCCCGGGAGTCGACGACTCGGCGCGACTCAGTCGGCGGCCTCGGCCACACCGAGTTCGTCCAGGGCGACCTCGATGACCGTCGCCTCGACCAGCGCCCGCTGTTCGGTCAGTGGGTCGTCGGCCGAATCGAGCACCTCGCGGCTCCGCGAGCGGAGCCGGGCTTCGAGTTCGGTCTGGTTCGGCTCCTTGGTCTCGTTGAGTAGGGCCTCGAAATCCTCCCGCAGATCGAAGGAGGCGTAGGCGACGTTACACCGCGAGAGGGGATGGTGGCCCATATCGAGGGCGAGGTCGGCGACGAGCTCCCAGTCGTCCGCACAGAACTGCAGCGTCACCGGGCTGACGATGTCCTGCCACGCGATCGGCCCGCTGTTTTTCATCAGCGTCACTGCCCGCGGCGGCACCTCGATCCGGCTGTCGGTTTTGGCCTGCCCGCAGAGACAACACGGCGTGTCGGTTCGCCCAGTGAACATACCCCTTGTAGGGGACCATCCTGTATGGTCCTTGCGTCACCCTACTTGCTGGCGTAGGCCTTCTCGAAGCGATCCGGCGGGAGCCGGAGGTCGTCGAGGTCGGGGCGGTGTTTGACGTTGTAGACGACCTGCATCTCGTCGGTCGTCGGTCGACCGTTACACGAGAGGCGAATCCCCTGTTCCAGCAAATCTTCGGAAAGAATGTGGTCGACCAACTGCGAGAGTTCCCCATCCAGCAGCGAGACCGCGCAGTTCGCACAGGCCCCGCCACGACAGGCGTAGGGCCACGCGAGTCCGCTTTGCTCGGCGGCCTCCAGCAGGGTATCGTCACCGTCGACCTCGAATGAGCCGTAATCGGCGCTATCGAGGTCGGCCGCGGCGGCCTTTGCGAAGAGATCGTCGTCATCGAGACTCCAGCCGTGATCGTCGAGCACCTCGTAGTTGAGGAACTCGACGGTCGTCGGCTGCTCCTCGGGTTCGGGCTCCATATCCTGCTCGGAAACGACCGTTGCGCCGTCGAGCTGGTCGTCAGCCGACGCTTCCGAAAGTCGCTCGTAGGCCTCCTCGACGCGTTTGAACGCGTCCTCGCTGCCGCCGAGATCCGGATGGGTCTCCTTGACCCGCTCGCGGTAGGCCTCTTTGATCTCGTCTTCGTCGGCATCGGAGCTTACCCGGAGAATATCGTACGGAGACGCCATGGAAAGGGAAGTAACGGTTCGAACGTGGGGCTGCCGTAACGTTAAGGCGTCGACTTGCGCCGTCGGGAACCACGCTCGGCGTCCGCTTCAGTCACACCATTTAGGCCCGCCCGTTGCGAGGGGGCAGTATGACCTACGCCGACGCCGACGGCTGTGAGATCTACTACGAGCGCACCGAAGCCGACCCCGAGGCCGACACGGTCGTCCTGATCGGCGACCTCGCGTTCGGCCCGTGGCAGTGGGGCTGGCAGTACGCCGCCCTCGCCGGGCTCTTCGAGATCATCGTCTACGACCATCGGGGCTGTGGCCGCTCTGACGCCCCGCCGGGACCGTACTCGGTCCGTGACCTCGTTGCGGATCTGGAGGCCGTGCTGGTCGACGCGAACGTCCGCCGCGCTCACCTCGTCGGGTGCGGACTCGGCGGTTGTGTCGCACTCGCGGCGGCCCGCCACACCAACCGCGCCGAGAGCCTCACGCTGATCGGTACCCCCATCTCGGGCAACGGGGTCGACCCATCCGACATCCGGGCAGATCCTGCCGACACCGACGCGCTCCGGGCCTCGACAACCGCGCTGCTGTCGACCGAGTTCTGCGAGACCCAGCCCGAGGTCGTCGATCGGATCGTCGACTGGCGATGCGAGGAGGACGCCACCCCGTCGGCACAGGGGGCCCAGCAGGCCGCCCTCCGCGGTTTCGACGCCGAGCCGCTGTACGAGCTGACCCGCCCCGCACTCGTGGTTGCCGGTGGGGAGGATTCGGTGGTCGACAGCGACGAGAGCAGGCGGCTGGCCGAGGACCTGCCACGCGGAGAGTTCCACGAGTTCCCCGAGGCGGGCCACCTGCTGACCGTCGAACGGTCGGCCGCGCTCAACGACGAACTGGTCGGCTGGCTGGAGTCACGAGACGAGTAGCGGTCGGCGAGACCGGCAGCACCCGCAGGCGACGTAAATCCTTTTGTTAGGAGCCCGCTACCCGGTAGTAATGGAACGGCTACGGTTCGGGCTTCTGCAGGCGGCCCACAACGATCCGAACACGACACGCAACTTCAGACGCGAACTCGACGCCGATCTCGTCGAGTTCGACGTGAACAACGGCGACCTCCCGCCGCACACCGAGTTCGACGCGCTCGTCGTCACGGGATCGCGGGCCTCGGTCTACTGGGACAAGGAGTGGATCGACCCGCTGGTGGCGTACGTCGGCGAAGCCGCGGCCGACGGCGTCCCGATCCTCGGGGTCTGTTACGGCCACCAAGTACTCGCCGAAGCGCTGGGCGGCCGCGTCGCGGGAATGGACGACTTCGAGTTGGGGTACACCGAGGTCGAGCAGGTCGACGACGATCCCCTCTTCGCGGGCATCAGCGACGAATTCACCGTGTTCACCAGCCACGGCGACGCGGTCGTCGACCTCCCGCCGGGGGCGGAACTCATCGCCCGCAACGAGTACGGCGTCCACGGCTTCCGGCGCGGCGACTGCTGGGGCGTGCAGTTCCACCCCGAATACGATATCGAGACCGCCCGCGACATCGCCGAGAGCAAGCGGGAGCGACTGGGCGACGCGCAGGTCGACCGCGTCCTTACGGAGGTCTCGCCAGAACAGTACGACGCCGCCTGCGAAGCCAAACAGCTGTTCGAGAACTTTACCGCCTACGTCCGCAAGCAGGTCGACAGGCGCGAGATACCGGAAGCCACTGCCTGACTGGGTGATTTGTTAGTGGATGCGGACGGCCCACATCCATAGAGAACGCCCTTAAGTAGCCGCCTGTCGGACCAGTGAGTAATGGCTATCGACCCGAACTTCGATGTAAATCGCGAAAAGGTAGGTGAGGAAAACGGTGTCGACGTCTGGGGCCCCGTCGACCCGCCCGAAAAACTGGGCATCCACGGCACCCACGTCGCCGTCGACTACGACATCTGTGTCGCCGACGGTGCGTGTCTCGAAAACTGTCCCGTCGACGTCTTCACGTGGGTCGACACACCCGGCCACCCCGCCAGCGACGAGAAGGTCGAACCCACCCGCGAGGACCAGTGTATCGACTGTATGCTCTGTGTGGACATTTGCCCTGTCGACGCCATCGATGTCGACGGGAGCCGAAAATAGCCTCCGAGTACGCCGCCGACAGCCGCTGAACCGAGTCGACCACTGTGACAGAAACACGACCTGATAGTTTTTATCGGACAAACAGTAACCGTGGTCCATGTCCGACTGGTCCCGTCCGCGGCTATCTCGTCCGGTAATCGTCGGCCTCAGTATCTGTTACGTACTCGTCCTCGCCTATTCGCTCGTCATCGCCGGGCAGATCCTCCTCGGGCTGTTGATCGGTGCGGTCCTCGGTGGGGTGTATCTCGGCTGGCGGTTCCTCGTGGCCGTCGAGGCGATCGCCGATGCGCTCCAGCGGATCGCGTCCCAGCGCGAAGGAGACTGAGAACGGATCAGCGTCTCTTCGGCGGCTTCGGGTCATCAAATATAAACACGCTGTCCTGATTCGGGTCGAAATAGACATCCAACGCACGCAGGGCCCCAGCATACGCGGCCAGTGTCATGAACGTAAAGGCGACCAGCGCCCAGAAAACGAGTGCAACGACCATTGTCGACCGATACCGAGAACAGTTAAAAAGGGTTACTGTCAGTCAAAAAAGCAGCCCGAGCCCCAGAGCCCGAGCCACTGCCCCAGCCAGCAACAGCACCGACAACCCGACGGCGGGAGCGTCGACCCAGCCGAACCCCAACGGCGGCAGCGTCGGGTTCCACGAGAGACACCGCGCTTCCATTGCTACCGACAGCCGGCCGGCCCGCTGGAACGCCCGGTTCAACCCGGCGGTCGACAGCGTCGCCATTCGCTCGCGGAGCGGCCGGTCGGTCCCGAGCCGGGCGGCCTCGGCGTCCCGAATCGCAAACAGATCCCGCTTCAGAACCGGCAAAAACCGGGCGACGAGTTCGATTCCCAGACCCAGAAACTGGCCCGGTCGACCCGGCACCGTTCGCTGGATCGCCGCCCGCGAATCGGTGATCGAGGTGGTTCGCACGTAGCCACCGCTGACCGCCAACACGATCAGGTTTCGGACGCTTGCCAGTGCGGGGTCGACGGCCTCGCTCGGGACGACCCACGGCGAGCCGAGTGTGAGCATAGCGACCACCGGTGCGGCCAGTAGGAACGGCATAACGAACCGGTAGGCCCAGACTACTCGGAACGGGTTGGTGTCGGCAGCCGCCAGTGCGAGCAGTCCCAGCACACCGAAGACGAGCAGTCCCTGCGGCGTCGTGTATGCAAAGGCGGCGACCGCGAAACTCAGTTGGAATAGGAGTTTGGTTCGCGGATCGAGGCGGTGGGCCAGCGAGTCGCCCGGCTGATACTGGAGCATCTTACTCCGAGTGGGGTGTCGACGCCGTCCGTTCGGTCCCAGTAGTCTCGGATGGGACGTAGACGTCGAGGGCCGACAGCTCCTCGCGGGCGTTCTTGGCAGCCGTCTCGAAGGCGATCCGACCGTCGACCATGCCGATCACACGGTCGGCGGCATCGATTACCCCACGGAGGTCGTGGGTGACGACGATCACGCTGGTCCCGTCGGCGTGGAGGGATTCGAGCCGCGAAAGCACGGATCGTCGGGCGGGTTCGTCGAGCCCGGTCAGCGGCTCGTCGAGAACGAGGTGGTCGGGCTCCATCGCCAGTGCGCCCGCGATGGCGACCCGCTCGCGCTCGCCGCCCGACAACTGGTCGATCCGGTCGTCGCCCCGCCCCACGAGAGCCACCGCTTCGAGGGCCGACTCTACCCGGCGGTCGACCTCGGCGTGCGAGCAACCCAGATTTCGGGGGCCGAATGCCACGTCACCGCTGACGGTCGCGGCGACGAAGCTATCGCGTGGCTCCTGAAACACCATCCCGACGGCCTTCCGGGCGGCGACGAGATCCTCGCCGACCGGCGTTCCGTCGACCAGCACCTCGCCCTCGGCGGGCGTCTCCAGTCCGTTGAACGTCCGGACGAGCGTCGTCTTTCCCGACCCATTGGGGCCGACAATGGCGACGTACTCGCCGTCGTCGATGGCGAGGGAGACGCCGTCGACGGCGACCGTTTCATCGTATCGGGCGACGACCTCTCGTGTGCGGATCATTAGATTCAGACTGCCGCGATCGAGTCGCGCCGCAGGATGCCGATCACGGCGGCGATCTTGACCGCCTCGAAGGGGACGAAGGCCAGCGCCGAGACGGTGAAGGCCTCGACGAGCTCGATGTTCTGGATGGCCGCGAAGCCGACCGTCCCCATCGCGTAGATGACGACCGTCCCGGCGACCATCGCCCCGACGAGCAGCGGGACGCCGACCTCGGTGTAGTCCCGGAGGTCGACTCCCCGGTGGACGACGAGACCGATGACGCCTGCGGCGACCGGGTACGACCAGAGGTAGCCGAGAGTTGGACTCCCGATGAGAACGCCGAGCCCCGCCGAACCGTTGGCAAAGACCGGAATACCAACGGCCCCAGCCGCCAAATAGAGACTGATCGCGCCGGTTCCCCACACGGGTCCGAGCATGATCCCCGCGAGGAAAACGCCGACGACCTGCAGGGTGACTGGGATGGTCGGCACGAGTGGGTTCGGAAACGAGACGTAGGAAAAGCCCGCCACGAGCGCCGCGAACAGCGCCGCGCGAGCGATGTTGCCGACGGTCGCACCGTCGACCAAGTCGACTGCGTCGGTCGATGTTGCCATACAGGACGACACTCGTAAACCGTATTCAAAGGTTCGGTTTACGGTATCGATCCCGGCTGTGCTGATACGTCCCTGTGAATCGGACGCATACGCTGACCGTCAGCAGGCGGTGAGAATGCGGATAAGTTTTTATATGCCGACCCTGTGTTGACTCCATCCATGGACGACAAGACCGCCGAGCTCCGCGATATCTTTATCGATGCGACCGGCTCGGATACCGTCACAGAGAGCCAGTCCGAGTCGCCGGGCTCGCTGACCGACACCGACACCGACGTAACCGACCGCCTCCACGAACTCGTCGACCGGATGCGCGAGCGCTATGACTTCGAGACGCGGTTCGACGCCGAGACCCTGTGTCGGATCGTCCAGTGGTACTACCGCGACTGCTCGGACCGGGAGATCGCCGCCGAACTCGAAGCCGACGCCGAAGCCGTCTTCACCGCACGGTTGGATCTCCACCTCGTCGACGAGGCCGACCGCGAGGCCCCCTTCGATCTCGATGCGCTCCGCCGACTCGTCGTCGACGACGTGCCGCTGGCCGAACGCGCCGATCGACTCGACGTGACCGAGGAAACCGCCCGCCACTACAGCCGAGTGATCGATGCCGATCTCCGGTCGACGCGAGCCAACGACCGGTTCCGCGACGAGTTCGCCGAACTGCTGACCGACTCGGATCTCACGGGCCAGCTCGCCCGCGACGCCCGCGAAGACGGCCTCCGAGAGGCGACCGAAGACATCGAAACCGACGTTTCCTTCTGATCGTCTCGCTGCACCCGCGGCGTACTTTCAAATACGAAGCCCCGACCACCGACGGTATGCCGACGTTCAGCGATCTGAGTCGGGCCGCCTACTGTCCCCGCCAGCTCTACTACGCCCGGCGTGACGACGACCGCGGCCCACCACCCGAGGTCGAGTCCCGGCAAGCACTCGCCTTTCGATACGACGAGCTCCGAACGGCCGACGACGAGACGCTGGCCGACCTCCCGACCGAGTCCTCGCCGTCTGCCTATCGGGACGCCCTCGATGGGCTGTCGACCCGTGCCGATTGGGAACAGCTCTGCGACCCAACCAGGCGGGACTACTACGTCGAAGGCAAGGACTGTCACGGCCGCATCCACAAACTGCTGGCTGGCGACCCCCCAGTGCCGACAGTTATCTCGCCCGGGACACCCCCAGAGCAGGGCGTCTGGGAGCCACAGTCGGTCCGGGCGGTTGCAGCTGCAAACGCACTGGCGTGGGAACGACAGCGGGAGATCCCGCGTGCGCTCGTCGAGTATCCCACGGTCGGCGTCGTCCGTGAGATCGAGTTGACCTGTCGACGGACCGCGGCCTACCGCCGAGTGCTTCGGACGGTGCGGTCGATGGACGGCCCGCCGCCGCGGGTCGACGACAGCCGGTGTGAGAACTGTGAGTACCGAACCGAGTGTGGGGTCAAAACACGATCGTTGCGCTCGCTGCTCGGTCTCTGAGATCAGCCGGTGAACTCCGAAAGGGCAGCTTCGCAGGCGTCGAAGGTGATCTCGTCGCGGTCGGGGTCGACCAGTGTCCGGCGGGCGGCGTCGGTGACGATCTTGGTTAGATCGCGGGCCGAGTAGCCCTCAGTTGCGGCGGCGAGGTCGGCGATCTCATCGTCGGTCACCGAGTGAGCGCGACCGGCGAGGTGGGTGACGATGATCTCCTTGCGGGTTTGCTCCTCGGGGAGCCCGACGAACAGTTCCTTATCGAATCGGCTGAGGGCCGCGGAATCGAGCTCCTCGTGGACGTTGGTCGCGCCCATGAACAGGATGTTGTGGTCGCCGATGTTCTCGATCTGGGTGAGGAACTCGTTGACGACCTTCTGGTCTTCGGCGTGTTGGTTGGTCGACTGCCGTGTCTTCAGGACGGAGTCGATCTCGTCGATAAACAGCAGCGCACCCCCGCAGTGGTCGGCGAGGGCCCGTGCCTCGGCGAACAGTTCGTTGACGTTCTCGGTACTGGCGTTGATGTACCGGGAGAGCATGTCGCCGCCGCTGAGCGTCACGTAGGGGTAGCCGATCTCCCCGGCGAGTGCCTTTGCGAGATACGTCTTTCCGGTTCCCGGCGGACCGTACAACAGGAGACTCGGGACGGGGACGCCGAGTTCTTTGGCCTGTTCGGGGCGGTCCCGGAACGGGACGATGACGCTGTTGTGTATCGTCTCGGTCAGCTCCGGTCGGCCGCCGTAGTCGACCATCGTCACCTCGGAGTCCTTGTCCCACGAATGGGTGAGCTCCCTGTCCAGTCCGGCGGCCCACGCCGGTTGGTCGTCGTCGACCGCCTCGCCCTCTCCGTCGCCATCGGTGTCGGCAGCCGCCTCGTCGGAAGCGACTGTATCCGAGGACGGGGCGCTGGCTGCCGATCCGTTTCCGTTCGTGTTGGCCGATCCGGAGCCGTTTCGCCGGGGCGACTGGGGTTGGTCCAGCGGCGGTCCGTCGACACGCGACTCCCGCGGAAACGGGTTCGTCTCGCAGGTCAAGACGGCTTTTGAAGGCATGCCCTCGGGCAGATCGGGCCTGAACTGTCGGTACTCCGGGTAGAGCAACTCGGCTTTGTATCGGTCGCCCGTGTCGGTCTGGGCGTCGTAATCGTCGAGATAGAGCCGATAGATCTCTTCGAGCGTCTCGGTGATCTCGGTGTGATAGAGGATCGTAATGTAGTCGGTGGTTTCGTTGTTGAAAATCAGCACATCGGTCGGATGCTCGTCGCCGAACGTCCGGTTTCTGAACTGTGGCTCGAAACCGATCAGCCCGTTCCAGAACATCGTCAACAGCTCGGTCGACTCGGGTTCGAGAATGATATCCGCCGTATACTCGCCGTCGTCGGTCTGGAAGCCGCCGGTCGCGGTCTCGCCGTCGCTGTCGGCCCAGAGCTCCGCGAACGGTTCTGGCGTCGGTGCGGGCCGCGAAAACAGCCGGATCGCCCGCCGGTCGATGACCTTCACCGCCTCGAACCGCCCGACGGTTCGGGCGTCGTGGATTCCCCTCGCGACCAGTTTGAGGCCATCTCCCTGCTGGATTCCGTCGACGATCGACTGGAGTTTCGCGTCGTACCCCCGTGTTCCGACGGTCGCGGGCTCGCCGTCGGTCGAGTACATCACGAGATACCCCGGCTCCCGGCGGATGACGCGGTATTTGCCAGTGCTGGTGAAGGGCGGGTTCGTCGACATATTGCGGTTGGAGACTGATTGGGTACTACTATCGTGACTGTCTTAATGTTTTGTACGGGCCGTCGACAACCCCACGACGAGCCTGTCGTGGCGGCCTGTCAGTGGTCGTCGAGCCACGCCTCGATCTCCTCGACCAGCGCGCCGCGGCGGATGATCTCGTCGGACTCGACGTCGACGACCGTGCTCTCGGTGCCGGGCGTTTGGCCGGTGTCGACGACCGCCCCGACAGCCTCGCTGACCGACGGCGAGAGCTCGCTTGGGTTCCGGACGCTCGGCTTGCCGCTCCGGTTCGCACTGGTGGCGGTGATCGGCCCGGCGGCGCGACACAGCGCCAGCGCGACCTCGTTGTCGGCGATCCGGACGCCCACCCGCGGAAGCCCGTGGGTGAGGTTGTCGGGCAGCGAAGGTTCGCGGTCGACGACGACCGTCACCGGGCCGGGGAGAAACCGGTCGATGAATTCGAGTTCGCGGTCGGTCGGCTCGGTGTACTGGCGGGCGTGGTCGCGGTCGGCGAAGGCGACCGACAGCGGTTTATCCCGCGGGCGGTCCTTGATCTCGAAGACGCGGTCGACCGCTGCGGAGGCGGTGGCATCCGCGCCCAGTCCGTAGACGGTCTCGGTCGGGTAGACCACCGCCTCGCCTGCGGCGATGGCCGCGGCCGCCTCGTCGACGGCCGCCTGTGTGTCGTCGGCCAGTGTCATACTGTAGCGGTGGGTCAGCGGCGCGAAAAGGATACTGTTCCGGGGTGGAGGTGAGTCGACGCGGTCAGCCGAACAGGTCGACCAGCGGGGCGAACAGCCCCGCGTTGAACGTGTCGTCAGCTCGGTAGCCTGCGATATCAGCATCATACTCGTGGTACGGCGGCAGACAGTCGCGGTGCATACACCGGACCATCATGTGGTCGGTGCCGGGGCCGAGAACGCGGTAGTCGGCGGGCGGTTCCGCGCCGCGGGCGAGATAGCAGTCCCGAAGCTGACACCGGAGGTGGTAGTCGACGAAGCCTTCGAACGGCTCCCACTGGAGTTCTAGGGGAACGTGTTCGAGTCGACCGTCCGGCCTGCGGTCGGGGTAAGGGTCCGTAGTTTCGACGAATCGCTCGTCGCCGACGCCCGCGTAGTACATCGTGTGGACGCCCGAGGTGGCGTCGACCCGACCGTCGTCGGTGAGATGGATGTCGAGTTTGTACTCCCGATAGCGGTTCATCGCCTCGCCAGCAGGCACCGGGTCGGGGTGGGGTCGGGTGATCGACTCGTCGTATTTGCCCGCGAGTTGGCGGTAGTACTCGCCGAAGTGATCCCGCAGTTCGTCCTCCGAGAGGCCAGCGATGGCTGTGCGGACGGCCTTGATTCCCTCACAGTCGAGATACCATGGACAGGTGTCGTGGTCGGTCTCCTGGGCGACGTACCACTTGGCGTAGTCGCGGGCTTGGTCGACCATTTCGTTGCCTTCATATGTTCGTTTGTCCGGATCGTCTGGGTAGCCGTCCTGTTCATGCTATTTGATATCCCCGTCCAATTCGATTTCTATCCAGTGTTCAATATCGTTCTCGTCGTACACATAGACGCCAACCCTCTCATCATTTTCACCAGTAATATTTCCATTCATAAGTATCACTTCCCGAGTTCGTCTGCTTGTGAGTCACCTACACCCGTATTTGAGTTGCCGTCGACCGTACTCCCCGATTTGAGGCCGAGGAATTCGAGGACCTTGTTCCGATTCTCGTAGATCGCTTGCAGCGCGGCACCGCTGAAACTACCCATTATCCCACCGAACGGGACCCCGGACTGTTTGCCGATCTCGGTAGCACCGATCTTGATCGCCTCGCTCGTCCCTGCATCCGACATCTGTGAGACGATTCCCTGCTGTTCGACCTTTTCATATAGTGTCTGGATGTCGTCGGTGACCGCTCGCTGGAACTCGGCAAGGCTGCCGTTGCCGAGGTCGACATCGGCGACCGACGGAGACGGATCGTCGGCCGTCGACCCGGTATGAATCTGTACGTCACCGAGCAAACCGATCATTACACGAAGGCATGCTTTTCGTCCGGGTCGATATAGTTGGGAAACATGTCGAGACGGCGGTACTGTTCGGCGGCCTCAAACCGACCGTAGCCGAGAACGCGGAACTTCTCGGGCGGCTCAAGTCCCATCCGAACAAAGCTGTCTCGGATCTGGCACGCCAGATTGTGGTTGAGGTACTTCTGGAACCACTCAATTGATTCCGATTCCATCGGTGGAAGCTCAATCATAGCGTCTGAGTCGACCCCGATGTGAGTGTCTGGTTCGGTAACGTGTTCCTCACCATCTGCATCGAGATAGCACATATGCAACGGCGAGACAGCATCGATGTAGAGTCCATCTGATAGGTCTACGCCCTCATCAATTGCCAATTCACCGAGGTGCTGTGAGAACCCCATCCAATCGGTCAATTCATGCCTAGAGAAGTCAGTAAGCGATACGTCTCTCAAAGGTTGGTCGTTCAGGTCAAGGCCGTGGCGGGCTGCCAGTTCGCGTGTTTCCTCTCGAAAGTCTGTCTCTAGTGGATCAACGCCGAGATAGATGTGTTTTCGGTATAGTACGGAGTCTGTACTCGCTGCCCCCGCTGGGATGTCGATGACTCGCTCGGTGCCGTCCTGATGGCTCTGCAACTGCCTGTAGAGGTCACCGAACAGGTCTTCGAACTCTGTCTGGGAGAGCGAAGCGAGTGCCGCTCGGACCATGTCGACCCGGTCTGGATGGGTTTGCGGTGGAACCGTATCGTAGTTGTGTTGGAGATAGACGTAGTACTGTGCGAACTTCCGAGCCTGTTCGCTGTGTTCGTTTTCTGAAGGTGTTCTGTTTAGCGGCTCATCAGCGTACTTCTCACATTGATGAGCATAAATTTCACCGTCCCGCTTATGCATCTCAATGTGGTGTTCTGTCCCATTGTTATCAACAATTTTAACCCCGATATCATCATCGTCTTCACCGAGATATTCGGCATTCATTGGTTACTCTCCTCCAAATTTTGTGTCGCCACCAAACACTGATCCATTGATTCGTTGGCGGATGTGTTTATCAATCAGTTCATCAATCGTCGACTTGATATCGCCGAGTTTCCCGGACCCGATATCGGGGACCATCGGTCCGGCGTACTGCGCCTGCGAACTGAGGGTTTCGACACCGGCCTGCGCAGTCATCGCCGAGGCCATTGCAAATTCTGGATCTTTCGTCTTGAGCGCCGTATAGCCGGTGAGAAGCCCACCGACAGATATCTTGAGAGCCTCTTTCGTGCCTTCTTGTGAAACAGCACCTGCAAGCCGATCACGCAGTCCTTCCTCTGGAGCCACCTGCTCGGCGACGTAGGACCCTAGTTGCGACACGTCATTTTCAAGCGCCGCAACACGATTTTCGATGTCCCCGTCAACGCTCCCCATCGAATCGAACGAATCAGCACGTGCTTGCCGCTGGTCCTTTTGTACTTGTTTACTCTGCTTGAAGCTGTCATACGCTGTTTCCGCCATTCCGACTGCACTTGAGACAACGCCACCAAATCGCTGGACGTGCACCTCGGTGTCGGCCAGCCGTTGAATCCCGAGATCACCGCCCTGCATGACTCGCTCGGCAGTCTCTTCGGCCTCGCGTTCGAGCGCGGGATCTGGGTCGACCTCCAACTCCATCTCCGCCTGCGGTAACATCGACACCGCGCCACCAGTCTGCTGTCTCACGTGCGCCAACTCGTGAGCCAATACGTGCTGACCTTCTGGTGACGCTGGATCGTACTCACCCTGATTAAACGCCACGTGATTCCCAACCGTGAACGCCCGCGCATTGATCGCTTCGCAGGCTGCAGCCGCCGTCGACCCCGTATGAATCTGGACATCACCGAACGACTCACCCATCCGGTCTTCCATCGCGCGCTGGATCGAGGCATCCAACGAGCGACCCGATGACGAGATCACATCTCGAACCGGCTCGGGAACACCCGTCTCACCGGCTGAACTCGTCTCGGCGGCAGCTTTCTCACTCCGCAACACCGACCGCCGGTTCTGGCGTTCGATGTTCGTCGGTACTTCGGGCGGCCGCTTGGCCTGCCGCTGCCGAAAGGCCTCCATCTGTCGAGGGCTGCCCATGATGTCCGCAGGCATCCCTTCGGCGATCCAGTCGTGTGTCTCTCGTCCATACGTCCGTTCGTGATTTTCTAGCCGCTGGAGCGTCGACTCGTCGGGAATCCGAATCCCGAAATGCTCCTCGCCACGTTCGATGGAGGGCCACGTCCGACCCATCGCCGACGGCTCTGGCGTCGACTGGGTCTGCGACGACTGCTGGGCCGCCTGTGTCGACCGAGCCGCCTCGTCGGTCCGGTCGGTCGACTGCTGTGCTGAGCGAAATCCCATACGTAGTATCCTGTGGGGTGTGGCCGCGTGCTGGTATAAATACTCTCGGACGAGGGGTTTATTCGATTCCGCAGGCAGATGCCCCACTCACCCGTCGACCGGAACGGTATGAGCTACGCAACGACACAGGAGCATCTCCGCGCGGAATTCGACCGCATCGAGGCAACCATCGGGGTGCGGCATCTCGTGGGAGCGATCCACCGAGCGTTCGAGTCCGGTGGTCGGCTGGTCGACCCCGCGACGTACGAGCCCTATCAACAAACCGACGACAGGGGTGAGAGCCGAACGCCGGCCCGACAAGGGGGGTGGCAGCTGTTCGATCTCCAGCCGCGAGCATCGGGGGTGGCACCGACGCGTAGGCGATGTCTTTATTTTCGTGGTGTGACTAGCTATAGCATGGACGAGACAGCACCGAGCGAGGGCGAAGACGTGGAGATCGACGACGAGGAGTCACTCGACGAGCTGGTGAACTACCTGACGCCGCGCCGGGACAACGAGATGATGGCGACCTATCAGAACACGACCTCTATCGCCTGTCCGGCCTGCGACGACCCCTTCGACTATCTGGTCGTCTGCAAACAGGATCATACGAGCCTCTCGCTGTCGGACGTGATGGACCTCTGTGTGAGCGCCGACCACGACGGTCGACCCTTCCTCTTCACCCACGAATAGCGGCGAACGACCGCCGTCTCTCCGTGGGTATAGCTCTCACAGGAGCGATGGCGGTGACGTAAAGGCTTTGGTGGCCGCCGCAAAGAACCCGATAATGGTGATCGCAGCACCGGTTGTCGCGGCGTTCGGGATGATTCTTTTATATGGCATCCTCCAACCGACCCACCGCGGCCCGGCGGCGACCTTCTGGAACCGGGGGCGGGCGGCGCTGTTGCCCGACCTCCACCGACTGGCTCAACGACTCGGGGCAGGCTATGCATCGTACGAACTCCAGCCACGGGAGTACGCCGGGCGGATCGACGCCCCCGTCGAAGACGTCGACAGACTGCTCGCGGCCCACGGCTTCGAGCGGATGCCGCTGTCGGCGTGGAAAACCCTCCCCGACGGCCGGACCGAAGCCGCGTCGTGGGCGCGGCGAGACGAACTGCTTGCGGACCGACAGCTCCACGTTATGCTGTTTCGGACCGACGACGGCGCGACCGACGTCTACGCCCACGACGAGTACAACGCCTTCCATCCCCGGCACGCGGCCAAACACTACCACGGCGTCGACTACTGCCCACGGACGGGCCACCAGCAACTACAGGACCTCATCGGCGACTACCTCTCGGAGCCTGCCACACAGCCGCCCAGTAGTGTCGAAGGGCGAGATCACGACACCGAGTGGTTCGACCCGGAGCCGGCGTAGCAGGACGGTTACGAGACGAGTTCGACGAACCGTTCGACGCCAGCTTGGGCGACGGTCATATCTTGGTCGACGGCCCCGCCGCTGACACCGATCGCACCGAGGACGCTCCCCTCGGTACGGAGCGGATAGCCGCCACCGAAGACCACGATCCGCCCGTTGTCGGTCGTCTGGAGACCGTACAACGATTCACCCGGCTGGCTCAGCTCGCCCAGCGAGTCGGTGCTCATTTCCAATGCTGCCGAGGTGTAGGCCCTGTTCCGAGCGATCTCGACTGAGGCCAACCACGCGGCGTCCATCCAGTGGTGGGCGATCAGGTTCCCCTCGTCGTTGACGACCGCGATCACCATCGGCTGTTCGATCTCGTCGGCTTTCGCCTCCGCCGCCGAGATGATGTCGGTCGCCTGTTCGAGCGTCAAGGGTTCGACCATATGTGGTCCGGCTGCTGCAAATTTCTTCGAACTATCACCCTGTAATTAACAGTGCTGCTGACCAGTTCGGTCGCTGTCAGCCGTTCCATGGCGGGGACCGGACTTCTCAGACGGCAAAGCACAAACCACTATCAGACCGGACCCAGTAGCAGGGGGTATGGACACGGTGGCGACTGTTCGGCGGGCACTCGATGCCGACACGCAGTCGACGTTCGACAGACGGGTGGCCCAACAGGCCGCGCAGTTGCGGGACGAACTCGCCGCGGGAGGCTTCGACAGCGCTGGCTTCGCAGTCGGAGTCGAACTCGAACTGTACGCGGTCGACGAGCGAGGGGCACTCACACAGATCGACGACACCGTTTTCGCCGACGGCGGCTACACGCGGGAGATCGGCCTCCACAACGTCGAACTCAACGCCAGCCCCCAGCGGTTCGACCGAGCGGGTGTCGACGCCCAAGCCACCGAACTCCGGGAAGCTGTCGAGCGGCTTCGAGAGACGCTATCGACTCACGGCCAAAAGCCCGTCCTCGACGGGATGTGGACGGTTCCACCCGCCGAGGGAAGCTCCTCGTATCTCGGGACGGTCGACCACCACAGCGAGATCCGGACGGCGACCAACATGCCGACCAAGCCACGCTACTGTGCGATCGACAACGCGCTCTGCCAGGCGGCCGACGACGACATCGAGATCTCGGTGCCGGGCGCACACCACCGGTTCGAGACGATCCTCGTCGAGTCGCTGACGACCTCGATCCAGCCCCATCTCCAGATCCCCGACACCGAGCGGTTTCCGACCTATTTCAACGCCGCCATCAGAACACTGGGGCCGGTCCTTGCGCTGTCGACCAACTCCCCGTTTCTGCCCGGCGATCTCTACAACGCGGTCGACGATCCCCACCGCCTCGTAGCCTCGGCCCCACACGAACTCCGGATTCCGATCTTCGAGGAGACGGTCAACGTGGGCGGCCACACGAAGGCCTGCTGTCCACAGGATATCGAGACGCCGACCGACATCGTCGACCGCGTCGTCGACGACCGGACCTGTGGCCCGTTTCTCAGCGAGTGGGACGAGATCCCGACCGACGAGACGCCTGCGGTAGTCGACCCCTACTGGGAGTTCACCCACAAGTACGGCACCTACTGGCGCTGGGTGCGGCCGATCATCGGCGGCGACGCCAGCGGTAGCGGTGGCAGCGGCGGCTCGCTCCGCATCGAGTACCGACCGCTTCCCACCCAGCCGACCGTCGACGACGTGCTGGCGCTCCACTGGCTCACGACCGGACTGATTCGCGGGATCGTCGCCAGCGACCACCCGCTTGGCGAGTTGGACTGGGTCGACGCCGAGCAGGGGTTCTACAACGCGGTCGACGACGGCCTCGACGCCGAGCTCTACTGGATCACGGTCGACGGCGAACCGACGAGCGATCCCGAAGAGATCTATCCCGAACTGTTTGCTCTCGCCCGCCGCGGGCTCCGCGAGGCGGGCTACAGCGACGGCGCGGCCGCCGAACTGATCGCGCCGATGGTCGACCGCTGGGAGCGCCGCGAGACCCCGAGCCAGTGGAAGAAGGCCCGTGTGCGCGAAGCACTCGACGACGGGGCAACGCTGGCCGAGGCGATCACGGCGATGCAGACCGCCTACAACCGCCACAGCGGGCGTGGTCAGCCGTTCGCCCAGTGGTAGGCACTGCCTACGCCACTCTTGTTGCGGCTACTCGGCAGCGACCAGCGACGCGGGGAGTTCAGTGGCGATCCGGTCGACCGTCTCGCGGCTCGATATGGCCCTACTGACGGCCGGAAGCGTGACAATTCGGAGATCGGGGAGTTCGTCGTGGAGCCGATCGAGCTGTTCGCGGTGGGCGGCTTCGGTCGCCTGACACCGCTCGCAGTCCGGGTCGGCGTCGGTTAGGACGCGATTAACGGCGACTGTCTCGACCGGAATCCCGCGCTCAGTGAGCTGGTCGACCAGTCGCGTCGTTTCGGCAACTGCCATCGGTTCGGGGAGACACACAACCCGGAAGTCGACGCGATCCGGGTCAGTTAGGAGCTCCCTAACCGACTCCATGCGGCGGGCCATCGACTCGAACTCGTCGTTCTCGGTTCGCTGGCGACCCCAGAGATAGGCCGGACCGAACACTGCGCTCCGGGCGGTGTCGACCGTCCGTCGAAGCTGGCCGCGAAGCGAGCCGGCGGCCGCTACCGTCTCGCGGAGCACCGCGGGCAGTTCGAGTAGACGGAGTGTGTGACCGGTCGGCGCGGTGTCGACGACGACCTGTTCGAACTCGCTGCCCTCGCTGTGGGCCGCCAGCGCCTCGATCGCCGCCAGTTCGTCGCTGCCGGGGACGACACCCGCCGTGAACAGCCGCTCGATCTCCTCGTCGTCGAGCCGGATGCCGGCCGACCGGAGTTCGGTCGCCAGCAACTCGACGATGGCGCGGTAGGCCGCCTCCCCGGCATCGGGCGACAGTTCCTCGATCCAGAGGTTCTCGTCGACTGCCCGCCGCTCGGCACTCGGTTCGACTTCGAAAGCATCTGCCAACGAGTGGGCGGGGTCCGTCGAGATGACGAGCGTTTTGGCTCCGCGGCGGGCGGCCGCGAGTCCCGTCGACGCCGCGAGCGTGGTTTTGCCGACGCCACCTTTGCCACCGTAACAGACGAACCCATCCATCGCCCACACGACGGGTGCCACTCGCAAAAACAGTCGTATCCGCAGGAAACCGGGACTGTCAGTCCGTTAGGAATCTGCCACTGGTGTCTCACAGTTCGGACAGCGGTCGGGATACCGCCGCCCGTCGACCGCCGGAATCCCGTATTCGCTGTTGTCTGGTCTCTCGCGTCGGAGTCGTCTGCCACAACCGCTGCAGTGTTTCATCCCGATAGCTCGGCGAGTGAACGTATATGAATCTACTGCCCGATGGTATCCTCCCTCTCCTACGTAAACGGATTATACACGGCGCAATATGTGTCGAGGACACATGTAATAATTCATTTAACACGGGCCGTCGACCACGGGCAACACGCTGCGGGCCAACCCCTGCGACGGCGTGACCGTTCCGGCCGCGTGGCAGTGGTAGCCGGGCCGGCGATCAGTCCGAACCGGTCGGCTGAGGGCCGTCGAGGAAGGCCCTCACTGCCGTATCGTGGCGTTGCTTTCGTTCGTCGAACGCGCCGTGTTTCGCGCCCCTGATCGGGAGTACACTGGCGGTCGGAATCCGATTGGCGGTTTCTCGGAGGGTCGACTCTGGGAAAAACGGATCACTGCTCCCGCCGACAACGAACGTGTCGGCATCGATCTCGCCGAGGATGTCGGTCGCGTCGTAGTCGAGAATCGCCGTCAGCGACCGCGAGACGTCGGTTGGTACTGCCGGACGTGGGGCGAAAGACTGGCTGGCGAGGCCGAACGCTGACGTGAGGAGGTAGCGACGCCAATCACAGACGCTGTACAGTTCGGCGGCCGCCTCCGACTGCAGTTGGTACCAGCGCTGCTGGTCGGCGTACCGGAGCCAGCGCTCGATGACCGGTCGACCACCGTCGTCGACCTGCCAGCCGGAGACCGTAAGCACCAGCCGGTCGACGAGGTCGGGATACCGCGCAGCGAGTCCCTGACCGATAAAGCCGCCCATCGAGATGCCGAGGACGTCGACCGGCGTCGGGAGCTGATCGAGGATCTGGCCGTACTGCTCGGTCGCGTCGTCGATCCGGTAGTTCTCGGCCAGCCCACGCGGTCGACTGATCACGTGGACCGTGTACGCGTCGGTGAACCGGTGGAAGTAGCCCTGCAGCGCCCATGCGGCTGCGGGCGGATACCGTCCGCCGAACATCGCGTCGCCGAAGCCGGGGATCACTACCAGTTGCCTCTCGCCGTCGCCGATCCGGACATACGGAAACGAATCGAGCAGCTGACCGGTCGCTGGTGTACTCATCACGGCCTCGTTCGACGGTCGGCCTCAAAAGCCCGCGTTTGTGCGAGTTTTCTGATAGGAGAAAACCAACCGAATCCGACGGGTGCCAATAGTTACCCTCGGTCGCCGGACAGTATCTTGTGTGACATCCTCGCCCGCCGTGAACGGAGAGGGACTACGTCCCTCAAGCAATCGGGCTACGCCCGATGACGGCGGGGCTTCCTACAAGAGAAGCCTCGCGTCGAGGGAGGTTTCAGGACTGAAACGCCACAAGCGTCGTCTGTCCGGGTTTCGGACTCGGCGTGTGGTGTCCTGTGGTAGTGTCACAACTACACCCATCCTGTGGCGAGTCATCGCCTGCCGATTTCCAAGGCAGGCTCTCTCCCCACGGGTCAAGGCGACCAGCGATATTGGCCGCCGCGTTGACATCTGCTTGATACTCCGTAACCCAACACTCGTCGTTCGTACACCGGAACTCTGCTTGCGACCCCCGTCGACCGATGTGGCCGCAGGCATGGCACGTCTGGGACGTATAGGCTGGATTCACGAACTGAACCGGGATACCTGCGTCGGCGGCCTTGTCCTCGATCCGGTCTGTGAGCCGAGCGAACGCCCAGCCGTGCAGTCGACGGTTCATGTACGAACCGTAATCCAGATTCTCACGGATGTACGAGAGGTCTTCGAGAACAATCACCGGATCATCGAACTGTTGGGCGTACTCAACTGCCTGCCGAGACGCCTTCTCGACGATGTCCGTGAGTGCGTTCTGGTAGTAGTCGAATCGTTCGTCACGACGCCACCCCGCACAGTCGCGTTCTTGCAGGCGTTTCAGCGTGGTGTGCATCTCCTTTCGGAGCTGTCGAGCGCGGCCACCGTCAAACAGAAATGGCTCTTTCGGCGTTCCTTGCTCTGTCAGGGCACAGCCCGTCAGGAGTTTAGATTCGCCGATGTCGAAGCCAACCGGTGTTGGGTCGTCCGGCATCTCTGCGGCGTCAATCTCGTATTCGACAGTGACGTGCAATACCCAGTTGATTCGGGTACGTTGCAGGCGGAACTCACCCGGCGACAGCTCGCCATCGAACAGATCAGCCCACAGATCGCGCTGCTCTGGATTAATCCGCAGCGGAATCCAAAAGCCATTGCCACGTCCGGCCTGCGGCACACGCCAGCAGAACTCGTGTCGACGGTCCTCAGAATGATCGAGACGGAAGCCACGGTTTGTGAACCGGACTGGATGGTCGTCGTCGAGTTCCGAAGCGTTGTAGGTGTCGCGGAGTTTCGGGACGTAGCTCTTGAGTGCGTCTTTGGCGTAGGAAGTGAGCGTGTACGGCGTCACAACATCGTTGACTGCCGACTGCGTATCCGCGCCACTCTCGAAGGCGTCTTCGAGGGCGCGGCGGTAGGTCGCCACAGTTCGCTGAAGCCGACGCTCTTTGTGCGCTGTCGGTGGCGCGAGCGTGGCTTCGAGCGTTTTTGTGGCGGTTGGTTCGGCAGTCATCCGACAGTACAGTGTAGGCAACCAAAGCACATAAAACAAACGAATAACAAACGTATGTATGACCAAATACATTCGAGTAGAGGTAGAGGACGATCAACACGAACGGTTGAGCGAGATCAAAGACCGGCGCGGCTATACGTGGAAAGGGCTGTTGCTGGAAGGTGCAAAAGCACTGGACACCAACGACACGCAGTAGTGGGACAGACAACTAAGTGTCGCATTCCTCCGGGCCGTGAACGGCCCGGTTTCCTGCTTGTAGAAAGATGAGTGCCGCCGATCCAAGCCGACCGGCTGTGAGCTTTCCGGATGCGTTGTCGAGCCCTGCGGCGTGGCTCGACCCCTTCGAGTGGTACCGGGAGATGCGGGCCGACTCGCCGGTCCGCTACGACGCCGACCGGGAGCTGTGGGACGTGTTTCGCTATGACGATGTGAAACACGTCCTCGACAACGACGCGGTGTTTTCGGCCGATCCGTCGACCGCGGGCTTCGGCGAGGAGTTCGCCGACGGCGAGGGCGAACCACCGCCGGTGTTCGATTCGATGCTGTTCGCCGACCCGCCGGAACACGACCGGCTGCGGGGTGTCGTATCGGAGTTTTTCACCCCGCGGGCGATCAACGAGCAGGCCGACCGTATCCGAGAGCTGACCGACGGGTACGTCGACGATCTCGACGACGAGTTCGATCTCGTCTCCGAGCTGGCGTATCCGATGCCGGTCGACGTAATCGCGATGATGCTCGGCGTCCCAACCGACGACCGCGCGATGTTCAAGCAGTGGTC
>Ga0207753_1000199_pt1 | contig 24066 bp, 20 predicted proteins | sample PonA233FremontCA_2_FD_187273 | JGI IMG/M metagenome (GOLD analysis project Ga0207753, IMG submission 187273) | Salt pond sediment microbial community from Fremont, CA, USA - Pond A23 Sediment 3 (SPAdes) | ecosystem: Environmental > Aquatic > Non-marine Saline and Alkaline > Saline | place: USA... | reverse complement strand
GATCTCCTCGCCCTCTGTAAGATCCTCGCCGCCAACGTCTTCCATGTGGAAGAACACGTCGTCGTCAGAATCGTCAGTCGAAATGAAACCGTAGCCGCCCGTGTCGTTGAAGAAGTCAACTTTACCGTGTGCCATTGCAAACAACTGTAGACCCCCCTCACCGATAAGACTTCTCCGAGTCGTGATACCACGGACGCTGTGTGGGCGTTCACACACCCACAGCCGGTGTCGACCGCGAACACACCGAGTTTATTTGTCCCGCTTCCGGAACTCAGGCAATGAGTAGCGATAGCGACCAAGACCTCGGTATTACCGAACGCAAGCAGTACAACACCGGCGACTGGTACGCCGAAGTCGTCCAGAAGGCTGGCCTCGCGAACTACGGCCCCGAAGGGATGAGCGGTTTCATCGTCACGCGTCCGCGTGGCTATGCGCTCTGGGAGTACATCCAGAACGAACTCGACAGCAAATTCAAGTCGACGGGCGTCCAGAACGCCTACTTCCCGATGATGATCCCCGAGAGCTACCTCGAACGGGAGAAGGACATCGTCGAAGGCTTCGACCCCGAGGTCGCGTGGGTTACCCACGGCGGCCACGAGGAACTCGAAGAGCGACTCGCGGTCCGGCCGACCAGCGAGTCGATCATCGCCCCCTACATGGCCCAGTGGGTCCGGAGCCACCGTGATCTGCCCCTCCGCGTGAATCAGTGGTGTTCGGTCGTTCGCTGGGAGGCCACCGAGACAAAACCGTTCTTCCGGACCAAAGAGTTCCTCTGGCAGGAGGGCCACACCGCCCACGAGACCCACGACGAGGCATGGGACGAGACGATGACCCGCCTCGACCAGTACGCCGAACTCTACGAGGATCTGCTGGCGATTCCGGTCCTCAAGGGCCAGAAGCCGGACCACGACAAGTTCCCCGGCGCCCACACCACGACGACTGTCGAGGCGCTGATGCCCGACGGCAAATCCGTCCAAGCGGGCACCAGTCACCATCTCGGGACCTCCTTCGCCGAGGCCTTCGAGATCACCTTCTCGGATGAAGACGAGGAGACCCAACCGGCCCACACCACCTCGTGGGGGCTGTCGTGGCGTGCAATCGGCGCGCTGATCATGACTCACTCCGACGACCAGGGGCTCGTGCTGCCGCCGACCGTGGCTCCAGAACAGGTCGTCATCGTTCCGATCTGGCAGGAAGACACCCAAGAGGAGGTCTTGGAGTACGCCGAGTCGGTTCGTGACGACCTCGCTGAGGCGGGCATCCGCGTCGAACTCGACGACCGCGACGAGCGCAATCCCGGCTTCAAGTTCAACGAGTGGGAGCTCAAAGGCGTGCCCGTTCGGCTAGAAATCGGCCCCTACGAGGTCGACGACGAGGAAATCACAGTAGTCCACCGACCGGACGGCGAGGAGTCCGTCGAGGACCGCGACGGAATCGCCAAAACGGTTCAAGACCACTTCGACGAGGTGTACGCCAAACTGTACGCCGCGGCCGAGGAAAACTTGGAGGAGAACGTCCGCGAGGCTGGCTCACGCGAAGAGATTCTCGGGACGCTCGGCCCGAACAACGGCTACGTCAAAGTGCCGTGGTGCGGTGACGAAGCCTGCGAAGAGCCGATCAAAGAACCGCTGTCGGCAGAGATCGTGATGTGTCCGTTCGACGACGAAGAGCCGGTTGGCGAAGCCGACAGCTGTGCGATTTGCGACGACCAGGCAACCCAAACAGCATACTTTGCAAAGAATTACTAGTCGACACAGCTAGCCGGTAGCTTTATTTTCCCACAACCTAAAATTAGAGCTAACAGTAGTTCGTTCATGATGGTTATTCGGGTATCATGAGCATCAATGACCTTCGACTTCCTAATATGTAATTAAGGAACCCTTATCCCTTCATCAGTAGGCATTTATTTCATCGTTTGCTCTGTTCATGTATGACCAAGTCACACAGTGATACCCCTGTGCGTGGGACGGACTCGCACGACGGGGCGGTCGGGCTTGCGGACCCGACTGACGAACGATCAAACTGCGGTGTTGGAGCGGTCGTAGATCTCGACGGCGGTGCCTCGCACAGCGTCGTCGAAGACGGCATCGAACTGCTCTGTAACCTCGAACACCGAGGTACCACCGGCGCAGAGAAAGACACCGGTGACGGAGCCGGAATCACTGTCCAGCGACCCGACGACTTTTTCGAAGATGTCGTCGACGACCTGCCTGAGACGTACGCCGTCGGCTCGATTTTCATGCCGCAAGACGACGACGCGCGCGCTGAAATCGTCGAGTTCGTCGAGGCAACCCTCGCCGAGTACGACATCGAGGCCTTCGAGTGGCGCGACGTGCCCACGGACAACAGCGACCTCGGCAAGACGGCCGTCGACTCCGAGCCGGCCGTCTGGCAAGTCTTCGTCACGCCCGAGGGCCTGTCGGTCGACGAGTTCGACCGCGCGCTGTATCTCGCCCGCAAAGCAATCGAAGCCGATGTCGACGCGATCGACGGTGCCGACCGATTCTACGTCTGTTCGCTCGACCGCAAAACCGTCGTTTATAAAGGACTGCTCAAAGGCGAGCAGCTCGCCGACTACTATCTGGATCTGAACGACGACCGAGTCAAAAGTACGCTCGTGTTGGTTCACGCCCGGTTCTCGACCAACACGCTCGGTGCGTGGCATCTCGCCCACCCCTACCGGAAGATCATCCACAACGGCGAAATCAACACGATCCGCGGCAACATCAACTGGATGCGCGCCCGCGAGTCAGCGCTCGAAGACGAGAACTTCGGCGAGGATCTCGAGACGCTCAAACCGATCACCAAGGCCGGACAGTCGGATACGGCGAGCGTCGACAACGCGGTCGAACTCCTGCTTCACTCGGGCCGGGAGCTCCCGCACGTGCTCCGCATGCTGATTCCGGAGGCCCACGAGAACGACGATTCGATGGACCCCGACAGACAGGAGTGGTACGACTACCACGCCAGCCTAATCGAGCCGTGGGACGGTCCTGCGCTCGTCGCTGGCACCGACGGCGAGAAGATCTCGGCGGTCCTGGACCGCAACGGCCTGCGGCCCTGCCGGTACGACATCACCAGCGACAACCAACTCATCATGGCCAGCGAGGTCGGCGCGCTCGAAACCGACCCCAGCGAGATCCAAGAGCGTGGTCGGCTCCAGCCCGGCGAGATTTTCGTCGCCGACCCCGAGGAAGGACGGGTCATTCCCGATGCCGAGGTCTTCGACGACCTTATCGACGATAGGTACGGCGAGTGGGTCGACGATCATCAGCAACACCTCGACGAGATCGCAGGTGAGAGTCTCGAACCACAGGGAGACGTCTCGGAGCTTCGGGCCCACCAAGCGGCCTTCGGCTACACGACCGACCAGCTCAACCATCTGCTGGAACCGATGGCGAACCAGGGCAAGGACCCCGTGGGCTCGATGGGCGACGACACGCCGCTGTCTGTCCTCGGTGAGTTCAATCGCCCGCTGTTCACGTATTTCAAACAGCTCTTCGCGCAGGTGTCGAACCCGCCGATCGACTACATCCGCGAGGAGCTCGTCACGAGCCTCCAGTCGCGACTCGGTAAACAGCGGAACCTGATGGACGAGTCGCCCGAGCACGCCCAGCAGCTCGTTGTTGACTCGCCTGTCCTGAGCGACGAGGAGACGGCGTCGATCAAGGGCCTCGACCGCGACGCGGACGGCTTCGAGTCGACGACCATCGACATGACCTACGACCCGGAGACGGACCTCGAAACGGCTGTCGAGGAGCTTCGAAACGACGCTCGCGAAGCGATCCACGCGGGTGCGGACATTGTCGTGCTCTCGGATCGCGGCGCTGGCGAAGATCGGATTCCGATCCCGAGCCTGCTCGCAACGGGCGGCGTCCACCACGATCTGGTCCGCCACGGCCTGCGGACAGATGTCGGCCTCGTCGTCGAATCCGGCGATCCGCGGGAGGTCCATCACCTCGCCACACTGGTCGGTTACGGCGCGGGCGCGGTCAACCCGTATCTGGCCTACCAGACGATTTCCGACCTCTGTGCCGGACCGGATGGCGTCGACGAGGCCGAAGCCATCGACGGCTACATCCATGCGCTCGAACACGGCCTGCTGAAGATCATGGCTAAGATGGGGATCTCGACGGTCGAGTCCTATCAGGGTGCCCAGATCTTCGAAGCCGTCGGCCTGCATTCGAACCTGATCGCCGAGTACTTCGAGGGGACCGAGATCAGGACGGAAGGAATCGGTCTCGACGTGATCGAAGACGACGTCCGGACCCGCCACGCGGTCGGCTTCGGGAGCGATCCCGAACTGGAGACGCAGGGCGAGTACGAACACCGGTCCTCCGGCATTTACCACCAGTGGAACCCTCAGACGGTCGGCACGCTCCAGCAAGCGGTGCGCAGCGGCGACTACGAGCGATATCTGGAGTTCGCCGAACTGATGAACGATCAAAACGAGAACCTCCAGACACTTCGTGGGCTGCTTGAGTTCGATTCGGACCGCGAATCGGTCTCCCTCGAGGAGGTCGAGCCGGTCCACGAACTCGTCGAACGGTTCTCAACGGCCGCGATGAGTCTCGGGAGCATCTCGCCGGAGTCCCACGAAACCAACTCCATCGCGATGAACCGCCTCGGCGGGAAATCAAATACGGGAGAAGGCGGCGAGCCGCCCGAACGGTTCGGCACTGAAAAGGAGTGTAGCGTCAAGCAGGTCGCCTCCGGTCGGTTCGGTGTCACCTCCGAATACCTCACGTCGGCCGAGGAGATCCAGATCAAGATGGCCCAAGGCTCGAAACCCGGCGAAGGTGGCCACCTCCCCGGCAAGAAGGTCAACGAGATGATCGCCCACGTCCGGTACGCAACGCCGGGTGTCGGCCTCATCTCGCCGCCGCCGCTTCACGACATCTACTCCATCGAGGACCTCAAGCAGTTGATTCACGACCTGAAGGCCGCCAACCCCGAGGCCGACATCAACGTGAAACTGGTCTCGGAGGCTGGGATCGGCACCATCGCCGCCGGTGTCGCCAAGGCCAATGCCGATGTGGTCCATATCTCCGGGGACTCCGGCGGGACCGGCGCGTCGCCCAAAACCTCGATCAAGAACGCAGGGCTCCCGTGGGAACTCGGCCTTGCCGAAGCCAACCAGATGCTGTGTGGCACGGGCCTCCGCGACCGGATCAAGGTCACCGCCGACGGCGGGATGAAGACCGGCCGCGACATCGCTATCGCCGCCCTGCTCGGTGCCGAGGAGTACGTCTTCGGGACCTCGGCGCTCGTCACTGCGGGCTGTGTGATGGCCCGCCAGTGCCACGCCAACACCTGCCCGGTCGGCGTCGCCACCCAAGACGAGGACCTCCGCGAGCGGTTCCCCGGCCAGCCGGATCACGTCATCAACTACATGACGTGCATGGCCGAGGAGCTCCGGGAGATCATGGCCGACCTCGGCTTTACGTCCCTCGATGAGATGATCGGTCGACCGGAACTCCTCAACCAGCGCGAAACCGACCACGAGAAGGCCAAACACCTCGATCTCTCGACGGTGATCGCCCCAACAGCGGGCGACCAGCGAATAAAGACCCGCGAACAGGACCACGAAGTAGACGAACAGCTCGACTGGGAGCTGATCGAGGAGGCCGAGCCCGCCCTCGAATCGGGGCGACGCGTCCAACTCGACCACGGGATCAGCAACGTCGACCGCGCGGTCGGCGCGACGCTCTCGAACGAGATCTCGAAGGCCTACGGCGGCGAAGGGCTGGCCGACGACACCATTTCGGTCGACTTCGACGGGATCGCCGGCCAGAGCTTCGCGGCGTTCCTCGCTTCCGGCGTAACGATGGACCTCACCGGTGCGGCCAACGACTACGTCGGGAAGGGGCTGTCGGGCGGGAAACTGATCGTTCAGACGCCCGAAACGGCGGCCTACGAGGCCGACGAGAACATCCTGATCGGCAACGTTGCCCTCTATGGTGCGACGCAGGGTGAGGCCTACATCAACGGCCTCGCGGGCGAGCGCTTCGGCGTCCGGAACTCCGGCGTCAAGGCGGTCGTCGAAGGGGTCGGCGACCACGGCTGTGAGTACATGACCGGCGGCGTCGTCGCCGTCCTCGGGGAGACGGGCCGGAACTTCGCCGCGGGGATGTCTGGCGGCGTGGCCTACGTCTACGACGCCGACGGCGAGTTCGAGCCCAAGGTCAACAAGGGGATGGTGACGTTCTCGGAGTCGCTAACCCAGAAAGACGAGCGTATCCTGACCCGCATGGTCGAGAACCACGCCGAGTACACCGGCAGCGATCGCGCTGCCGAGTTGCTCGAGGAGTGGGCGACGGAAGTCGAGCACTTCGTTCGCGTGTTCCCCGACGCCTACGCCAACGTAATCGAAAACGAGGGCGCAGACGATGTCCGCGAGGAACTGCCCGAGACCGCCTCGACGGCCGTCGACGCCCGACTCGACGCCGAAGCGGTGTCGAGCGACGACTGATCGGCGTTCGGGACCGCCTACCGGGCGGTAGTCGTCGGCTATTTTTATGTGAGTGTTACGTTCGTCAGTTGACATCCGGTAATTAAAACAACGCAGCGATCGCGTTGTCGAACGTCGAAACCCAGCGACCCCGTTTTTATATAGCCGCCTCGCGCCCAGCAGCCGACGCCTACTGCCGGACCGAATCGGCCACACCGAACAGCGTCGACCGCGCTGTCGGTCCCCACAGATGGCTCGGGCAATCGCAGTCCGAGGCTCCGAACGAGTCGATGCGACTGCAGCCTGCTTCTGCGAGCGCGGTCGCCAGGTCACATTCGAGATCGTGGTCGGGGAACGTCTCGGCGGTCGACAACTCGGTTTCGTCTGCGCCGAGCAGGTAGTCGGTATGCCAGTGGCGTACGTCGTGGTCCCCGGCGGCAATCCGGCGGTGGCGGTCGGCACGCGAGAGCCCACCGGGACCGAACGCGCTGCCAGCGTAGGCGTAGCATCCTTCCTCGAAGGCTATAGCTCCAAGCACACCGACTGTGAGTTCGGTCGGCTGCAGACAGTCGACGACGAGCAGAGAGGAGCCGGAGTCAGCCATCAGTCGTCAGGCAAGGTGGTTCCGTTATCGGTCGACCCCTCACTGGCGTCCGCTCGCGACTCCAACAGCCGAATCCGCTCGGGGATCGGTGGATGGCTGTAGTGGAACGTCGCATACCACGGATGCGGGAAGGGGTTGGCGAGGTTCTCCTCAGCCAGCCGGGCCAGCGCGCCGACCATCGGGTCAGCTCCCATTAGGTCGGCTGCGAAGGCGTCGGCCTCGCGTTCGTGTTTCAACGAGAGCTTGTTGGCCAGCGGCGCGGTGAACTGGAGCACCGGCCCGACGATCAGTGTCGCAAGCAGAAGCCCCGCATACGTCGCCGTCTCGGGAATTCCGAACGCGGTATATATGGGCTCGAAACCGACGAGCGCACCGAGGGCGGCGAAGACGACGCCCATGCGGACCGCGCTGCTCGCGAACTGTTTCCAGATGTGGGCCTCCTTCCAGTGGGCGAGTTCGTGGGCCAACACGCCCTGTAGCTCGGGGATCTCCATCGAGTCGACCAGCGTATCGAACAACACAACCCGTTTGGTACTCCCAAAGCCGATGAAGTAGGCGTTGAGCTGCGACGAGCGGCGGCTGGCATCCATCGTGTAGATATCACTCGTAGAGAACCCCGCCCGCTCGAAAACGTCCTCGACGGCTTCCCGGAGCTCGCCCGATTCCACGGGGTCGAAATCGTTGAACAGCGGCGCGATCACCCGCGGATAGAGAACCTGCATCACCAGCGAGAAAACGACAAACAACAGCCACGCGGCAAGCGGCCACAGCGTCGGCAGCATGTTTATAAACGAGAGCACTGCGCCGCCGAGAATAGCGGTAAAGACGAGCGAAATGCCGAGCGTGAGAAGCGTGTCACGGGCGAACAGTCGGGGAGTTTGCTGATTGAACTCGAAGGCTTCCTCGATACCGAACGTTGAGACGATGCGAAACGGCAGCGAAAACAGCTGTGCGGCCACAACAAGCCCAACAAAAAAGACGATTCCCTGCAGTACGGTCGACAGGCCAGTCGCTGCAAGAAGGCCGGTCGCCCACTCGAGGGCTCCAACGTAGAGTACGACCAGCAGCACGGCGAGACCGACCCACGACTGGAGTTCGGAAAACGCGGTCGTGAGTCGATGGTAGTCGCGGAGTTCATCGAGGTTGTCGATACCCAGCGTGTTGGTCAGCCACGCGACGTTCCGGTCGACCAGCCGGTCGGCGTGTTGGACGTTGAGCACCGACAGCGCGGTGAAAAACGCCTGTGTGCCGACCAACAGGACGACGAACACGGCGTGGAGTTCGGGGTACTGCATTCTGTATGGACCGACGTGCTGGCCGGGCTAAACAGTGTCTACCGCGTGATGGTCGGTGGCTACTAAGGGCCTCCCGAGCGGCTCAAAACTCGTTGTTCCGATCCATCTCGGCGACTTCCTCTTCGAGCCACTCGCGGAACCACTTGACGCGTTTGAGCCGCTGGTGGGCGATCGATTCGGCGGTGTCGGATTCGAGCCGGTCGACGTGGTCTGTGCCGCGCTGGAAGACGCGGTCGACCATCCGGGCGGAATCCATGTGGGTTCGGGACTCGTACCCCATCCGCAGCAGCATGAGGGCAGTGCCGTTGGCCCCGATCTTGTCGAGGATATCGGCCTCGATCAGACACCGGGTTTCGAGGGGGAGTTCGGCCAGTGATCCCTGATGGGAGTGGGCCTCGATGGCCGTACAGACTTCCTCGACAAACGACTGGGGGAATTCACACCGGCTGGTGAGGTACTCGCGGGCGACACTGGCACCCTCCTCGGCGTGGATGTCCTGTGGGGCCTCGAGCTTCGAGATGTCGTGGAACAGGGCCGCCACGGTGATGACATCGAGGTCTGCATCCTCGTTTTTGCCGATCTTCCGGGCGAGGTCGACGACGTTTTTGATGTGGTTGAACCGGTAGTCGGCGCTGTGCCACGGGTACCACCGCATCCGACCGCCGTCGTCTTCGGTCTGGACGCTCGCGGAGAGATAGTCGTAGACGAACTGCTCCATCTCGGCGAACTCGTGGTCGGTGACCCCCGACTCCTTGATCTCAACACCCATCGGACCACCACCAGAGAGGGCGAAACGATTGATTCATTAGCATATAGAACGGCCGTTTCACTCTTAGGCGTTACGACAACGCTACCCAGTCGGTTACAGCGATACTGTTCGAGTTGCCTGCGGGGATATCCACCAGAATGCTGATATTCTTTGAAGAATGACTGTCGGGCAGGGCACGACGCGGGCGACCACCCGGCGATAGAGAGGCCCTGACAGACGATGACAGTGAACCCACGGGAGTACGATGCCAACGAACTGCGGGAGCTAGCCGGCGTTGAGCCGGTCGACGAGTGCTCCGGATCGACGACACCGGCGCGGAAGCCGGAGGAGTCGATTCGCGACGAGCAGTTCCGACAGCTGCTGGCGCTCCAGTCGGAACGCCAACAGCTCGATCAGCTCACGCGGCCGTTTCTGGCGACCCTCCCGGAGTCGGATCTCGGGACCGGACTCGCCGAGGAGTGGCTGGATTTCCTCGTCACCGTCAGCGGCCAAGACCGGACCGAAGGTGCGCTTCACTACTACCGGCAGCTACGGTGGATTACACCGTCTGTCGAGGCCGAACTGCATACGTCGGTCCACCGGTTCCCGGAGCCACCCCACGACCGGTCGCTGACCGCGGGCGATCATCGTCTCAGCCTCCTCTATATCGCCACGCTGGCGTCAGTTACGTGACCCACTTTCACTAACCATGGCAGATGATACCGAAGACGGCGCGTTCGACGGCTCAAGCGACGCAAGCGAAATAACCCCTGTCGGGGTCAAACTCGGCAGCACACGTACAGTTCTCCAGTACCCCAAGGACGGCGAGATCGAAACCGTCCGGACACTGACCTGTCTGGCGACCTACGAGGACGCCATCACCGGCGAGGAGAAGGTCCTCTACGGCGAGCAGGCCGCCCAAGAGTTCCCCGACACGGTGGAGTTCATGCTCCGCTCGGGGCTTCCCGAGGACGACGATCGGGCGGAGCTCGCCTCGAAGTTCTTCAACGAACTGGTCCGCGCACAGGACATCCCCGAAGACAGCGTCGTCGTGTACGCGATCCCGACGATCGACAACGACGAAGGGCTCGAAAACCTCACCGAAGTGATTGAGAACAGTCCGATCGGCCAAAAACTCGTCCGGAGCTTCCCCGAATCGCTCTGTGGGGCAGTCCCGGCGATGGGCGACGGCCTCGAAGCCATCGATGAGGTCTTTGTCGCGATCAACATGGGCTCGACCAACCTCGAGGCCTGTGCCTACCGCCACGCCGAACAGCTCGAACCGTTCTCGACGGGCGCGGTCACCGGCAGCGAGGTCGACCGCCGGATCGCCAACGCGGTCGAAGAAGAAACACAGGGGCGGGTCAACATCGACCTAACGACGGCCCGCGAGTACAAAGAGGAACACGGCGACTTCGTCGACTTCGAACCGTTCACCGATGTGATCCAGCAGCCCGGCGGCGGCTCCCACGAGTTCACCATCGAGCGCAGCGTAATGGACGCGCTCAACGAGTACGTCGACGAGGCGGTCGACGAGATCGCCAACAACTTCCTCTCGGAGCTGGCCAATACCCACATGAAACCCTACCAGATCGCCCTCGGCAAGCCGATCGCCCTCACCGGTGGGATGGCCTGTATCCCCGGTATCGAAGACGTCTTCGAGGAGCGACTCTCCGAGGAACTCGACCGCGACATTACGGTCGTCGCAGCCGACCGACCCGACCTCGCTGCGGCCCAAGGAGCCCAGCGGATCGCCGGAAAGCTCGCTGACAACCTCTAAACCAACGGCTCTACCATCTATTTAAAAAGTAGTCGACGACTACTGTTCGTTCGATCGGGGTCGTCGGTTGCTACCGGTGACACCGATGTTACTTTTTGTTTAAGAGTGTGGCCGCCCAACAGGTGCTATGTCCGATATTCCACTCGAAAACGTCCATATCGAACCCGAGACGGCGAGCGACCGCCCGGCTCCGGCCGTGTTCGTCCTCCATGGCCGCGGGGCGAACGAGCAGGATCTGCTCCCGATCGCCAAAGAACTCCCCGATACGTTCCATATCGTCAGTTTCCGTGCGCCCGATCGGCTGCAGGGCGGCTACACGTGGTACGATCTCGACCTCTCGGCTGGCGGGCTCCACCAGAGCCAGCCCGACGCGGCCGACTTCGACCGGAGCCGAGATCTGATTACCGAGGGCATCGACGCCGCTGTTGACGCCTACGGCCTCGATCCCGACCGGCTGGGACTGCTCGGGTTCAGTCAGGGTGCGATCACCAGCCTCTCGCTGCTGCTTGATGCGCCCGAAGACTACCAGTGGGTCGTCGCCCTCCACGGTTATCTCCCTGACTCCCACCGCAAACTCGACCCCGAAGGAATCGTCGACAAACCGGTGTTCATCGCTGCTGGGAGCGCCGACCAGATCATCCCCGCGGCGCGGTCGGAGGCCGCCGCCGAACGGCTCGAGGAACTCGGCGCGGCGGTCAGCTACAACATCTACGACACACCCCACGGCGTGAGTCCCGATGAACTCGACGAGTTAGTCGGCTTTGTCGAACGACAGGTCTCGTCGGTGTAGTGACCGTCTAACTGTCAGTAGCTGGCGTATACTTATCAGTATCCGGTTCGAACGCAGCCGTATGTCGACAGGGAAGCTGGGAGCCTCCGGCTCGGCTGATGGCAGTAGTCGATGGCTACGGCAGCCGGAGACGGTCCAAGAGTGGCTCGTCGCGACAGTCGCCATGGTCATCACCAGCCTGTTGGTCGGTGTCGCCCTCGGCTGGCCCCGAGTTGGCGTCTCCACCGGGATCTTACTCGGGGGGATCGGGCTTGTCGTGACGGTCGACCGGCTGTGGCGACGCCTCGATCACCCCGTGTAGCCCGCTGCGGCCTGCGGACCGGTTTCCGATGATCAACATTGAAGTTTCACGGTGCTGACCGAACGGGCAGTGAACACCGATATTCGAACACTGAAGCTCGTCGTCGACGGGCTTCGGGAGCGCTACGAGTTCCTCTCGCCGATCGAGATTCCCGCACGGATCGATGCCGCCGTAGGGACGACTGTTGAGGAGATCGACAGCGATGGGATCGATGCGGCGGCGTTGGGCGGCTGGCTCGTCGAGACGTTCGAAGACGAACAGTTCGGCGAGCGTGTCGACGAACTCGCCGACAACGAGGAAGCGGCCGTCGATGAGGCCGGCCCACTGGCGTCGGCAGTCGAGCGGCGGGCCGATGAGCCGGACGTCGACTGGACGACTATCGCAGCGACGTTCGTCGAGACGTTCCAGCACGAACTCGTTTCGGTCGACACCGAGGAGAGCCCGCGCCTCCACACGCTGGGGGTCGACGAGCTTCGAGACGGGTCGTTCGACGATGCCGGGGTGTATCTCCGACTGAGTCTCGAAATCGCTCGGACACTCGATGACCGCTGGACCGAGGCCGACAGTCTCGTCGCGCTCGGTCATCTCGCGGTCCAGCGCGACGATCTCGACACCGCCGAAACCAACTACGAGGAGGGCCTCGACATCGCTCGCGAGATCGGCGCCCGGTCGGCCGAAGCCGACAGCATCGCGGGGCTCGGCACCGTCGCCATCAACCGCGAGGAGTATGATTTGGCCGAAACACATCTGCAAGAGAGTCTCGATCTCAAACGCTTTCTTGAAGACCGATCGGGTGAGGCGACCGCCCTGGCCAGCCTTGGCGGTCTCGCCGCCGAGCGCGGGAACTACGGGACGGCCATCGACCAATACACCGAAGCCCTCGCCTTGTTCACCGATTGCGGCGACACCAGCGAGCGCATCCAGACACACAAGTGTCTCGTCGAGAGCGAGGTCGACCGTGGCGAGACCGCTGCGGCCATCGAGCGCTGCGAGGAGGCGCTGGCACTGTTCGACGACGGGGAGTTCTCGGCTGTCGACGAAACCGACCGCTGGTTTCGGACGACTCGCGTCCGGCTGGCTGGCGATGTCGAGGCGGTCGACTCGCTGTACGCTGAGGCACTTGGCTCTATCCGGGAGGACGATGATCCGGCCGCCTTCGAACTGCTCGACGGGCTGTGGGACTGCCGTGAGGGGTTCGAGCCCGGCACCGAACCTCACAGCCGGTGTCTCCGGGCTGGCGTTGCCCTCGCCGCCTACCACCAGTTGCTTAAAACCGATGCCGTTCCGGTTGCCCAGCGCGATATCGTCGAGGAGGTTAGCCTCACTCGTGAGGCGCTGTCGGAGCCAGCCGAGATCCTCTTGGAGTTCGTCACCAGCGAGGGAGCCGACCGCAATCTGGAGATCGACGCTACGGGCGTCGACACCACCTCCACAATAGACGGACTCGAACGGCTCGCCTACGCCGAGTTCCTGACCCGGATCAGCGAGACGCCGTCTCCGTCGGAGCTGTATTCGAGCGTCCTGACAGCTATTGTGGGTGGCGACGCCTCACCCTCGGAGATCGTCGAGCGGTGTCTCGTCGCACACCAGCACGACGACGCCACGGATGATTCGCGAGCGATCCTCGGGGCGCGTCTTCTGGCCGAGGCCTACCGGGAACTGTTCGACTTCCAGCTGCCGACTGACCGGGCCGACGCGTTCCAACGCATTGACGCCAACCGGGAAGCCCTCTCGGAGCCGTTGGCCGCGCTGTTCGGCCAGCTGTCGACTGGGTCGGCGGCTGACCCCGAAGCGCTAGCCAATGGGGCCGATAGATCCGATCCATCGCTGATCGACGTCGAACGGTTGGTCGTCGCTCGAATTCTCGAACCGCTACAGGACTAGACACCCGGTAGCGTGTCGATGTAGCCGAACGTCTCGACGGCGACCCAGACGACAAAGAGACCATAACAGCCCAACAGGAGGTTAGCCTCCCGCCGGGTGATGCGGAGCTTGGTTCGCATGATCGTAAACAGGACGATCGTCGCCAGCGTCAGGACCCCCATCATCGGCAGCGCCAGCGTGTAATTAACAGTCGTCGAGCCGACCAACAGCACGCCGACCGGCAGCGCAACGAGCAGGTCGAACGTGTTGCTCCCCAAGACGTTCGAGAGACTGACCTCGCCTGCCCCCCGGGCGGCCGCCCGGACGCTCATGATCGCATCCGGGAGGCTCGTCCCGGCGGCGACGATGATCAGCCCCCAGATGAACTCCGGCGAATCCAACAGCTCGCCGAAGCCCAGTGCTGCCCGGATCAATCCTTCGACCGCAACCACGATCAAGACGAGCCCGGCCGCCAGCCGGAGCCACTCGCGGCCGATGTCGATCGACTCCTTGCTGACCGGCGGCTCGTAGTCCGAGATATCCTGATACTGAATAAAGAGATACAGCCCGTAGACGGCCAGCGGGATCAACGCGAGCGGTCGCCCGATGACCGAGGTGCCGACCGTGCCGTTGGTATTGTAAATCACGCCGAACGAAAACGTGAGCAACAGCACGGCGATCGAGAGCATGTAGAACTGCGCCTCTTTATAAACGACCGCGCGGTTGACCTCCAACGGACTGCGACCGATCGCGCTGACCGCCGGAATCACGAGGATGTTAAAGATCGCCGAGCCGACGATGGTGCCGACGCCGAGATCGAAGGTGCCGTGAAGGAGGACCCCCAGGACCACACTGGCGAGTTCGGGAAAACTCGATCCGATGGCGACGATCACTGCGCCCTGGACAACCGCGGGCAGCCCGTAATACAGGGCGAGCTTCTGGCTGGATTCGTCCAACAGCTCGCTTCCTTTCCAGACGACCGCCGTCGAGACGACCGTCAAGCCGAGCAACGTAACGATTGACACGAACGGGAGTGGTCGACGGGCCGTAGTAAGCCCCTCGGTTCGAGGGCTCTCACTGGGGCGTTGCGAGTGGGCAGCGGCGGTCGAGAGGTGCATATCCGGCAGGTTCAAACAGGTCGACCACCAACAAGGAGTTATGAGCGTCGAAACCGCAACACTCGAAGATCTGGGTCGCCAGTTGGGTGAGAAGATCGCCGACAGTCCCGAACACGAGGCGTTCGTCGAGGCCAACGAGGCCGTCGAAAACAGCGCCGAAGCCCAAGAGATGATCCGCGAGTTCGAAGAGCTCCGCCACGAGTTCATGGTCGACCGCGAGGCTGGCCGCGCCGACCGCGAGTCGATGCGCGAGGTCCAAGAGGCCCAGCGAAAGCTCCACAACCTCCCGGTGATGGAGGAGTATCTCGACGCCCAAGAAGCACTGCAGGAGCGGCTCGAATCGGTCAACATGGCCATTTCCGAAGAACTGGCCGTCGACTTCGGCGGCGAGGCTGGCGGCTGCTGTCAGGACTAGGCCCTAGTTTTAGATACGATACCGCAGCAGCAGCCGTATGGATCTCGTCGTGACGACGCCCGGCGTGTCGACGACCACCCTCCGCCCAGCCCTCGAATCGGAGTCACGCGAGGGGCTGCTGGTGATCGATCGGGCGACGCGTTGTGGGTCAACCGCCGTGGACCCAACCGGCGCGAGTCGACTCCGACTGGCGGTCAACCCCTGTGCGGTCTCACTGCACGCCGCCGACCGGTTTCGCAAGCGACTCGCGAGCGGCCAGTCGATTGCCGGGAGCCTGTCAATCGACGGTGTAATCGTCTGCCAAGGGCAGTCCAACTCACCGCCTGAGGACCGGCTTGCGGGGCGGTTCGACTGTCCTGTCTCGGTCCACACACCGAACGGCGAGCACAGTCGACGCCCACGTTATTCGAAGCGATAATTCGGGAGGCAGTCTTAAGAGTGCCCGGACGAACCGGTCGGTGATGAGCAGACGCCTCTCAACGGGGATCGACGTGCTCGATCGGCATCTCGACGGGGGGATTCCAACCGGGAGTATCGTGCTGTTTTCGGCCGATCCGGCCAGTCAGTCGGAGCTCCTGCTCTACGAGGTGACCGCAGTACGGATGGCGCTGTATCTGACGACGATCCGCTCGGATCAGGCGGTCCAAGACGCCCTCGATCGGACCAGTCGGTATACGAAGGTCGGCGAGCCGACGATTCGGGATATCGGCGTTGAGGCGCCGCTGGATCAGGACAACAAGCTCTTGCGGACCCTGCCGACGGAGTCGACGCTGATCGTTGACACCCTCGATCCCCTCGAACGCCAGGAGGCCAGCCGCTACCGCTACTTCCTCAACCAACTCCAGACACGGATGCGGAACACCGAAAGCATCGCTCTTCTCCACGCGATGGAGGGCCGGTCGGTGCCGGAGCTCCGGGACGTGACCGAACATATGGCGGACGTAGTATTTAAACTCACCACCGAGGTGCAGGGTACCGAGATCGTCAACCGATTGTCCGTTCCCAAATTTCGCGGCGGCCGCGCGCTCGACGAGACGATCAAGCTCAAACTGTCGACCGGCGTCTCGATCGACACGAGCCGAGATATCGCCTGAACCGGCAGTCTAGCCGAATACACACATCACGCTGACCCGTCGGTTCACAAGGATTTATGCGGCTCGTCGCCGAACGGTGTTTCAATGAATAAAATCAGTATCGGGCTGTTGCTGCTTGTTGCCGTTGCGGTCGCGGGTGTCGTCGGCTTACTCGTTTTAGCCCCGGAGGGCATGATCGAAAACCCGCCGGGAATCGTCGTTCCGTACGGACTCGGACTGTAAGACGGTGTCCGTGACGTCGGCTGTGTCGACCGGTCTGCTCTAGATCCCGCCGGTCACGACGGGGATGATGGTCGTCTTTGCAGTCGTCCTGCCGGCACTCCTGTTGTTCGTCACCGAGCCGGTCCCGATCGATATTACTGCGATCGCGCTCGTCGTCGTCCTCGTCGTCTTGGAGCCCTAGACGACGATCACGCCCACCGACGGCCTGTCGGGCTTTGCGAGTTCGGCGACGATCACCGCGTTGGCGATGTTCATTCTCAGCGAGGGGTTCGCCGGATCGGTGTCGTCAAACAGCTCGGCGACCGAGTCGTCGCCGGAAGCGCCGACTTCGCCCCGCTTGTCGTCCGCGGCGTCTTCTATCTGCCAACCTCGCTGCTGACCAATCTCGTCAGCAACAACGGCAGCGTCGTGTTGCTGATTCCGGTCGCGTTCGGTGTCGCCACTGCCACCGGGGCCAACGCGTTTTCGTTCGTGTTGGCGGTCACCTTCGCGGCGTCGACCGCTTTTATGACGCCCGTGGGCTACCAGACGAACCTGATGGTGTACGGTCCCGGTGGCTACCGGTTTTCGGACCTCTTTCGGGTCGACGCCCCCTTGCAGCTCCTGTTGGCGGTCGTCACGACGCTGTCTCTCGGGCGGCTGTATGGTGTATGACACCAGCAAACGTGATCAGCGCTGATAACTAGAAGGGAAAGTTGATACAGCAGTTTACAGAGTACCTAGGTATGACGCAACGGGAGGGGGGGTCTCATCTACTCTATGTCGATCCTGATCCGGCATACCGGCGGAAAATTCCGTCGGCATTCGAGCCGGAGTGGGTAGTGACAACTGCGGAATCAGCCGACAAGGCAACCGCAGCGATGGATGGCTCGTTCGACTGTGTGGTGGCAGTCGATGAGTTACCGGACATGGGTGGGCTAGAGTTTTTCGATTCGGTGGAGTCGTCGACCGACGAAACCCCGTTCGTACTGTTTGCGGCTGAAGAAGATATCGACCTGCTGCGGCAGGCGTTTCGGGCGGGCGTCAGCGACGTGATCTATAAACACCGCTCGCCGGGCGTGACTGCCGACGTGGAGGTAAGCGAGGCAACCGCCACAACCGACGGTATCGTCGGGCTTCAGCACTGTCTCGACACCCTCGACATCGGGTCGACCGATCTCAACGGGATCACACTCGATGTCTCACGGTCGCTGATGGGGGCGGCCGCCGACGAGGTCGACATGAAAACCGAGTGGGCTCTCAAGTCGCTGGCCGAAGAGATCGACGCCAACCAGTGTCTGATCTACGAGGTCAACGACGAGATGGAGACGCTCGAACAGACACACGGCTGGACCGACGACGAGGTCGCCGACAGCGAGACACATCGCCAACTGTTCGGGGTCGGCTCCGAGACAGTCCCAACCGACCAGTTTCCCGGCTTCGGCACACAGCTCCAGCAGTTCGAGCCAGCCTGTGTCGACATCACAGCAGCCGACGAGACAGAGCCGACCGGCGGCACAGCCACCACAACCGCGAGCAACGGCAACAGCGGAGCGACAACCGTTGCCCCGTCAGAAGCGACGCCCGAGTTGCCCGCAGACGGTGACAAGGGTACCCTGCTTGCGCTGCCGGTCGTCATCGAGTGGCAGCTCTCGGGAACGATCGTCATCACTGTCGACCAGCCGCGGGAGTGGGGCGAGGAGGCCCGCCAGCGCCTGCAGGCGGTCGGCGAACTCGTGGGTCACATGGAGCGCCGCCGCCGCCAGCGGCAGGAGTTGGAGCGACAGAACGAACAGCTCGAACAGTTCGCCTCGGTGATCAGCCACGACCTCCAGAACCCGCTGAACGTCATCTCGGGCTACCTCGAACTCGCCATGGAGACCGGCAACCTCGACCGGCTCGACCCCGCTGCCGACGCCGCCAAGCGGATGGAAGAGATGCTCAGCGACCTGCTGACGCTCGCCCGCGAGGGGCGGGCGGTCGGCGAAACCGAGGACGTCGATCTGAAATCCATCGTCGAGGAGGCCTGGGAGAACGTCGAAACCTACGACGGCAGCCTTGACCTCGTCGGGCTCGACGACCTCGCAGTCGACGCCGACGGATCACGACTGCAGGAAGCCTTCGAGAACCTCTTTAAGAACGCGATCGTCCACGCCGGGAAGGACGTGAACATGCGCATCGAGGCCGACGGCGGCACCGTTTATGTCGCCGATGACGGGCCAGGGATTCCCGAGAACAAACGGGATGTCGTCTTCGAGTACGGCCACACCGGCGGCGACGGCACCGGCCTCGGCCTCGCCATCGTCCGGTCGATTATCGAGGGCCACGACTGGGAGATCAGCGCCGCCGAAAGCGAGGCAGGCGGCGCTCGGTTCGATATCGACTTGCATCGGTAACCCCGCTCAAGCGGTACAATGCTCACGCCTGTTTTTCCCGGTCGGCTCGTGGTCGGCTATGAGTTCGGTGTGATAACGTGGTTGCTCATAGCGTAGCAAACTCTGGGACCACAAGTCGACTCCCGTCCGGGCTGTCAGTGTAACTTGAGTTCGACCCGTCGACCGTCAGGGTCGCGCACGTAGACCGCCCAGTCACGGCCGTAGGCCCCGTACCGCCTGTATGGCTCACCATCCTCGACGGTGACGCCCGCCGCGCGCAAGTCGTCGATCAGTTGTTCGATCTCCGCTTCGGTTTCCAGCTCCGCCGAGCGAACGAGGAGACAGAGGTGGTCGCTCGAGACGTCGACCGGCTCGTCGGTCGGCACGAGGTGGATATGTCGGCCGCCCGCGACGACGGCGACGTAGGGGACCTCGTCCTGCTCGAATCGCTGGCGATCCCGGATCTCCATCCCCAGCAGGTCGTGATAGAATTCGAGAGCCGCGCTGAGATCCGAGACGCGAACCGCGACGTGGTCGAGGTCGACGACATCGATGTCCATACACGCTGTTCGGTGCGGGTCGATAAAAATCAGTTCGGTGTGTCGACTCGTCGCTACTCAGGTGAAACCGTCGCCGATTCAGGTGTCGGGCCGTTGCCTTCGAGAATTTCCTTCGTCTTCCGGTGGCGATAGCGGAACATCGGCTCGAAGCCGACGACGGCAGCCGGGTCGACCCGGCCGCCGAAGGGGCTGGGGAGTTCGTACTCCACGGTGTCGATCAGGACGGTCTCGTTGCCGTCGCCGTACATCTCGTGGGTGTGGATCCAGAGCTCGAACGGGCCGCCGAGCATGTCGTCGCGGAACATCCGATACCCTTCGCCCTCGCGTCGATGGGTGATCCGGGAGATCCACCGGCTTTGGGGGAACACGCCGAACGGTTTCGATTGCATGGAGATCTCGGTTCCCTCGACCAGTTTCTCGGGATCGAGTTCGCCGTCCGGTCCGTGGACCGACGAGACGGTGAGTCCCATCCAGTTGGGCGTCAGCGCTTCGAGCCCGTCGGTCGTCGAGTGGAATTCCCAGACCGCCTCTAGGGGTGCCCGGATTCTACTTCTGCGTCTGTAGGTCGCCATAGTTGTCATAGGGGCGGCACGGGCAAAAGAAACCCGGCGTCGCCTCAGATCGTGAACCGCTCGACAGCGGTTCCGGCCCGCCGCAGGTCGGTGTTGCTGGCAGCCGCAACCGTCACTGGGACCTCGCCGTGGTCGATCGGGATCGTCAGCTCGAATTCCCCGTCCTCGACCTCCGTGATCACGCTGTCGGCAGTCACTTTGACTGCGACGAGCTCGCCGTTAGTTTCGCCTGTCACCCGAAGTTTGTCGTTGACGACCCGCGTTTCGACCCGGAGCGTCGGCTCTGCGCCCCGCTTGTCGCCGAGATACCGGTCGGCGACTGCTGTGGGTTGTTCGACCGGCTCACCGGCATCAATGCCGTGGGCCAGCCGGATGAACTGGGCCATACTCCAGGCCAGTGGCGTGGCCGCACCGGTCCCTTCGCCGATATCCCAGTTGTAATCGTTTTCGATGTGGCGGTCCCAGACCTGCTCGGCGATCATCCGGCCGCTGTTGGCGAAGCCGGCCATCGCCTCCAGCATCGACTGGGGTTCGAGCGGTCCCTCGTCGGTCCCCGCCAGCAGTTCGTACTCGCCGCGCTCGCCGGTGAAGATGGGCCAGAGCCGACCCTTGCCTTTCGTCTGGACCGACCACGGCGCACCCTCGGCCTCCTCGGCGCGTTCGCCGTAGCCGTCGCCGTTGTAGCGGTAGAAAGCCGGTCCCTGCGGCGTGTCGACCCGAATCGTCTCGTCGACCTCTGTCAGCGAGTTCAGGATGACTTCGTCGTCGTACGGCTTGATCCCCAGCCGCGTGAGTTCGAGGAACCCACCGTCGATGATCTCGCGCTCGTCGAGTGTTGGCCCCGCGTTGGCCAGCGTCCGAAGGTGGCCCGCCTCGGGGTTGCCGTCGCGCGTCACACGGACGTAGTACGGTGTATGGGTGTGGAGTTCGGTACCGGTTTGGGTCGCGGTCCACTCCTCGACACGCTCGGTCCACTCATCCGCCAACGCGAGCCACGGTAGCGCGTCGCCGGGCTCGCCTTCGTCGACGGCGAGATCCGCCGCCGAAACGAGGCCGGCGATCTCCGCGGCGATCGAGGACGGCGAGTAGCCCGCCTCCTCCTCCCAGCGCTCTTGGGCGGTGGCGGGGCCGTTGCGGGCGACGTAGTCGGCCGAGCGCTTGACGTTGATGTAGTCGTACTCGACCTCGTCGAACTCGATGCCGCTTTCGGCCAGCTGGTAGGCCATGATCAGCGGGAACGAGATGTTGTCGATCTGCTCGCCGCCCCACCGGGTGAGGCCGTTGACGTAGGTGTTCTGTGGGATAAAGCCCTCCTCGTCCTGCTGGTACTCGAAGATGTACTGGAGGGCATCGGTCGCCGTCTTGCGGTCGTTGAGTGCCTCGAAGACCGTAAAGACCTGATACAGGTCCCGCGACCAGACGAAGTTGTAGCCGTACCCCTTGGGCTCGTCGGCGGTGACGGCCTCACCCCACGGCACCGAGGGGCTGGCGATCCCAGCACCCATGTAGGCCTTGTCCTCGACCGCGCGCAGGGCCATCAGACAGCTTTTGTACTGTGCCAGCAGGTCGTCGTCCCCCATGACCGACTCGGGGAACGACTTGTCGGCCAGGAAGTCCGCCCACGTCTCGGCGTAGGTCGATCGGACGTCCTCGTAGCCGCGAGCGAGTGCGCCTTCGGCCTCGCCGAGGGCGGCGGCGGTGTCGGCGTTCTCGCCGAAGCCGATCGCGACCCGTTCGTCGACGTCGCCGGTGCCGATCCGGCCCACCAGCACGATGTTGTCGTCGTCGAGTCGGTCGGTCGGCACGGGTCGTTTGCCCGAGGCGAACAGCTTCGAGAGGTGCTCGGAGCCGGCCGAGCCGACCGTGGCCCAGTCGAACCGACTCGACGTGGTCATCGCCGCCGCCACGCTGTAGACGTCGCCGTTTTCGTCGGTCAAAAGCGGCTCGGAGCCGGTGTCGTAGGCCTCCGCATCCCGGGCGGCCAGATGGTAGTTGCCGGTCTCGCCGAGCCGGTAGCCCCGGTCTCGGGTGCCGGTGTTGGTCAGCGCGATGTCGGCCATCGCGTAGACGTCGTACTCGTTGTCGTCGGCGGTGGTGAAGTCGACGTCGGCGACGATCGCGTCGTGGTTCGGGTCGATGGCGTACTCGACGGTGAGCGTCCACTTGTGGCCTCGGCCGTCGCCGCGTTCGGTGATGACGTGCCGGAAGAGCAGGGCGTCGTCGTCGCTCGGCTCGACCTGCCGCTCGATGGTGTCGGTGTCGTCGTCGACCCGCGTCTCGTTGTGGGTCCGGGCTGTGTACGCCGACTTCTCGCCGGTGTCGGCGACCAGGAAGTCCACGGTTCTGAGGTTCATCAAGTCGACCCGCGGGAACCGGACCTCGGTCAGCGCCCCCTCGGTCAGCGTAAACCAGACCTTCGAGGCGTCCTCGTTGCCGTGGTCGGCAACGGTACCGACGCCGTACTTCTCGCCCGTTGTCCAGCGCGGTCGACTCTCGGGTCCCGATGGCGCGGGCGTCGAGCCCGGCAGCGCGTTCTGCTCGCGGAGAGCCGCGGTCGCCCGGAGCCGGAGGGCGTGCGACCAGCCCAGCGGTGCAGCACCGTCGAGAGCACTGTCGTCGAAGACCTGCTCGGAGAGATAGCCCGCCTCGCTTGTCAGCGGACCGTCGGGCAGCAGCAGCGAGTAGAGCGTTTCGGCGATCTCGAAGTACTCCTCGGCCTCGTCGGCGCGGTCGTAGTCGGCCAACAGCACGCCGAGATCGGCCGCCGCGTTCGCGCCCCACGCCGTCGAGACGCTCCAGATCTTCTCGCCTGCCTGCCCCCCCGAGCGCCACGTATCGCCCTCGAAGCGGGCAAGTCCGGCGACCTCGCTGTCGTCGGGGTCCCGATAGAGGTTGTCGAAGACGTTGCGAATGTGTTTCGTGAGTCGGTCGAGCGTCGACTCCCCGAGGTCGGTGAGCCGGTCGTAGGCGACCAGCGCGTCGACGATCGCGAACGTTCCCGAATCGATCCGGTTGTCGATCTTCCCGTTTTTGTTGAGTCGGAGGCCGTAAACCTGCCGCTTGTCGCTCCAGAGCTCGTCGAGACTATCGACGATCGTCTCGGCCTGCTCACGGGCGTGGGTTGCGGTGCGATGGTCGATCGGGGAGTCGGCGACTGTTGCATACGCGGTGAGGTAGGCCGCTGCGGTGTGGGTAAAGCGGCCGTCCATGTTCTCCCAGAGGTTCTGACACCGACCCGGAAGCCCGTCGTCTTCGAGTGTCTCGTCGAGCACGTCGAGTGCGTCGTGGATCGTCTCCCGGACCGCGGTGGTCAACTCCTCGCTGAGCGTCTCTTCACGGTCGGTCAACAGCGTGGCGAGGAAGGCGACCGCACTGGCGGTCTGATCCGACTGATACTCCTCGTTGCCCGCCCCCTCGACGCGGCTGTGGGCCCACCCCGGCGCGAGCGACCCGTCGACGGCCCACGCGCGGTGGGACCACGACCCGTCGTCGCGCTGTGTCTCACAGAAGAACTCGGCGGTGGCCTCGATGTTCCGTTGGAGATCCAACTCGAGGAGGCTGTCGGCCTCCAGGAGCTGTCGACCGGTTTCGGCCTCGTCGCGGAACCAGGTGTAGCCGTAGCCGCCGGAGTTAGTATAAAACGGATCGAACTCGGGGGCGGCGATGTGTGCGCCGGTCGGCGCGGTAAGCAGCGACAGCGCCCGGAGGTCCGAACGGACGACTGCACCGTTTGGGGCCGAATCCGGCACCGAGACTTCGGCGCGTTCGCGTCCGGCATCCCGGATGTCGTCGGCCGTGCGGTGGGCCTCGGCGCACCGTCGAATGTCGGCCAGTGCCTCCTCGCGGCCCAGCGTGTCGTGGTCCGACAGCTGGGTGACGAGCGTGGTTCTGGCTGCCCG
>Ga0207753_1000198_pt1 | contig 24106 bp, 22 predicted proteins | sample PonA233FremontCA_2_FD_187273 | JGI IMG/M metagenome (GOLD analysis project Ga0207753, IMG submission 187273) | Salt pond sediment microbial community from Fremont, CA, USA - Pond A23 Sediment 3 (SPAdes) | ecosystem: Environmental > Aquatic > Non-marine Saline and Alkaline > Saline | place: USA... | reverse complement strand
ACCGGCTGGGCCTGCCGATAGCGCTACCCCGCGACACCGGAGTGGTGCTGTGGGTGTGCCGGACCGATCCACCGGGACCGACCTCGGTGTACTGCGTTGCCGCGCCAGCAATCGGAGCGACGGCGGCGCGATACACACGCCGACGGGGAAGCGTCAAGACCTACCAGCCGGTTCACACGCGTATGAACGGCACAGTTCGACACATCCACTGCGCGCCTGAACAGGGGGCACGACCCGAGCCGGTGGAAGCGGTTCAGGCCGTTGCGGGCGCCGGGTTGCGGGGTGACCGGTATTTCCGACGCGGGGGGACGTTCTCCGGCCGGGACGGCAGTGAGTTGACGCTGATTGAGGCAGAAGCTCTCGCCGCGGTCGAGCGCGACTACGGTATCGACCTCGACCCCGGGATGCACCGTCGAAATATCACGACCGAGGCAGTTTCGCTCAACCACCTCGTCGACACGGAGTTCAGGATCGGCGAAGCGGTGTGTACGGGGTCCGAACTCTGTGAGCCCTGCTCGTACCTCGAGCGCCACCTCGAATCGAACGGTGTCCGCGACGCGCTGGTCCACCGGGGTGGGTTGCGTTGTCGGATCCTCGATGGGGGGCGCATCCGCATCGGGGACGGGATCGAAACCGTCGAAAACGCGGCCGGAACCAGCAAGCCATAATCGGCCGGAGTTCCTACGCTTTCGTATGACAGACCGGCTGATCGGGACGCTCCAAGATCAATCCACCCTCGAAGAACGCGTGGCGTCGGGCGAGGCGCCGGACTGGGTCGCTGCCCACTGGGAGACCTTCCGCAACGGGCTCCTCGGGGAGCGAAACGACACCCCGTTTCCTTGCTTTTTCGGCGCCGAATCGGTTGCGAACGGCGACCCGCTGTACACCGCTGTGCCGTCGACTACCGGCAAGGACGCGCTGTTGGACCTGGGTCGGACGCTGCTCACCTACCTCGACGTGTATCAGGATCACAGCGAGCGTGCATCACTGGTCGCGTTCTTCAAGCCGACCGAGCGTGACCTGTCGGAAGCCGAGTACCACGACACGTTGTGGCATATCCTCCAGTTTCTGCACGTACACGACCCTACCCCCTGGCCCGAGGACATCCCGACCGACCCCGACGACCCGTTCTGGGAGTTCGCGTTCGGCGGTGAACCGATGTTTCCGACGTGTCGGGCCCCGTTCTACGACACTCGGAGGAGCCGCTACTGCCCGGTCGGGCTCGAAATCACGTTCCAACCACGGGCGCTGTTCGAGAACCTGGGCGTGACCGCCGACGCCGCCGCGGGTCAACAGGCCAGAGATGTCATCCAAGGCCGCCTCGAGGAGTACGACGGCGTCTGCCCCCACGCCGATCTCGGTGATTGGGGCGTCGACGGGGACCGCGAGTGGACACAGTATCTGCTCTCCGGCGACGACGCACAGGCCCCGGACGAGTGCCCGATCAACGTCACACGTGAACACCCGAAATCGGAACGTCTGGTGGCTGATCCCGACGCTCCGACACCGCCGACGTAACCTATGTCGTCCGCTAGTCCGGTTCTCGTCCTGATCGATTTCCAGCAAGGGTTCGACCGGCCCCAGTGGGGCACTCGTAACAACCCCGACGCGGAGGCGACCACCGCACAACTACTCTCTGTCTGGCGGGAACGTGGTCTCCCCGTCGTCCACGTTCGTCACGATTCGACGGAGGCAAACTCGCCGCTCAAGGACTCTACGCCGGGGTTCCGGTACAAACCGACGCTCCGGCCCGAGTCGGGCGAACACGAGGTTGTGAAGCGAGTCAACGGGGCGTTCGTCGGGACTGAACTAGACAGGTGGCTGCGTGAACGCGGGTACGACACGCTCGTCGTGTGCGGGTTGACCACGGACCACTGCGTTTCGACGACCGCCAGAATGGCCGAGAACCGCGGATTCGAGGTGTACGTCGTGGAAGACGCGACCGCCACTTTCGACCGCACCCTGGGCGACGAACAGTTCGATGCGTCTGTCGTCCACCGTACCGCGCTCGCGCACCTCGACGGCGAGTTCGCGACCATCCTCCCGGCAGACGAGGTGGGTGATGTACTATCGGATTCCTCCCGCGACTGATACTGTCGGCTATAACTACGTGAAGATTTTCGACACCACGGGGTGTCGAAATCCTTCACGCGACTATAGCCGGCAGTATGAAGACGTGGGCTTCCTCCTCGAATCCGTGTGCCGGCCGCGGCACGGATACACCCGGCGACCACCGCACATACGGGGTCCGGTGTCGGCTATCGGAGACACTCCACCGGGTTTTTGCTATCTGCGCCCGGAACCGTCGTGAGCCTAACACGCCCCCGCTACGGCCACGTCCCGCTGTCGGCGTAGGCGTCGACGACTCGCCGGATCGCCACCACGTACGCCGCGATCCGGAGACTTGGGAGATCGCGGGACTCGTAGGCAGTCACGAGATCGTCGAACGCGTTCGTGATCACCGTCTCCAGTTCGTCGTTGACCCGCGCCTCCGACCACGAGAACCGCTGTCGGTTCTGCACCCACTCGAAGTACGACACCGTGACGCCGCCGGCGTTCGCCAGAATGTCCGGGACGATGAGCACGTCGCGCTCGCCGAGGACGTCGTCGGCGTCGGGCGTGAGCGGGCCGTTGGCCGTCTCCACGATCACGTCGGCCGCGACATCTCTCGCGATGTCGGCGGTGACGGCGTTCTCCAGCGCCGCCGGTACGAGGAGGTCCACGTCGAGGGTCAACAACTCCTCGTTCGTGAGCGCCGCGGCCGAACCGAACCCGGTCACCGAGCCGGTTTCGGTCTTGAACTGCCTGACCGCGGCCGCGTCGAGCCCGTCCGGATCGTAGATCGCGCCCGAGGAGTCCGAGACCGCGACGACGGTCGCTCCCTGCTCGTCGAGGAGTCGCGCCCCGACCGAGCCGGCGTTGCCGTAGCCCTGAACCGCGACGGTCGCGCCCTCCAGGTCCCGTTCGAGATAGTCGAACGCCTCGCGCGCGGCGAGCATCGTCGAGCGTCCCGTGGCCTCCACCCGCCCCTCGCTGCCGCCCGCGGAGACGGCCTTCCCCGTGATGACCTCCGGTGCGACCGTGTCCTCGAGCGTCTCGTAGGTGTCTTTGAACCAGTTCATCTCGCGCTGTCCCGTGTTGACGTCGGGCGCCGGCACGTCCCGGTCGGGGCCGACGATGGGCCTGAGCTCCGTGGCGAACGAGCGGGTGAGCCGCTCCAACTCGGACGCGGAGAGTTCACGTGGGTTGACCACGATCCCCCCCTTCCCGCCGCCGTAGGGAACGTCCACGACCGCACACTTGTACGTCATCCACCCCGACAGCGCCTTCACCTCGTCGCGGGAGACGTTCGGGTGGTACCTGATTCCACCTTTGTACGGGCCCCGATCGCCGTTGAACTGCGACCGGAACGCGGTGAACTGCCGGAGCGATCCGTCGTCCATCTCCACGGAGAGGGTCGACTCGAGCACCCGTTCGGGGCGTTTCAACCGCTCGACGACGCCCTCGTCGACGTCGAGGTAGGCCGCCGCGTCGTCGATCTGCTCCTGGAGGCTCTCGAACGGGTTGACCTCGGACATACGCGTCACTTCTGAGGGTGTAAGCCTAATAGTACTGATGGGGCTCCGGCGCCCCGATCCGGCCACCGGATTCGAGAACCGCGTCAGTGACGCCTAGTAAACCAATATATAGTTTCTATTCAAGATATATTCTGGCTTGAAACGGAATTTGAATCGTTCAAGTCTGACTTTAGCGCCATTACCAAGTAGAAACTCTATCATAGTTTATTCTTGGGCCGGATCCCACCTGTTGGGTGGCTCGAGCCGCACGGCTGGCCGGTGGGTTCGGCACTCTCGGACTACCTTCCGGGCGACCGCAAGAGTGAGCTGCGGAGCGGATGTACGATGGCAGAATCGCATCGGACGACAACCGGGTCGAACCCCCGTCGGGCCGGCGAGTTTCCGAGATGCTCGACCCGATCCAGCCGGCGGCACCGACGGGTGCCATCGGGATCACCGGCGGACTGGACGTGCCGACCAGCACGGCCCACGACTACCGCCCGTCGCCGAACGACCTCGGCTCTCTCGTCGAGAGCAGGGGTCGACGGGGAGGGAGTCGACCACGTGCTCGGCGCGGCGACCCACACTACGCGGCCCTCGACCCGAGCCGGTGTCGCACCATTCTTGTAGCGCCGGGCCGAGGCGCGGCGTATGCGACTCGCCCGGCTCCGAACCGACGAGGGGATCGTGCAGGGACGGTACACCGACGGTCGGATCGTCGCCGACGACGGCGAATATCTGGTCGGACGGGACGGATCGCTCACGTACCCGTGCTCCCCGTCGGCGATGTACTGCGTCGGCCGCAACTACGCCGCGACGCTCGATCAGATGGACTACGAACGGCCGTCGGAACCCGACTTTTTCATCAAACCGCCGGCGTCACTCCTCGCTCCCGGAGCGCCGATCCGGTACCCGGAGTGGACGGACGAACTGACCTACGCGGGCGAACTCGCCGCGGTGGTCGGCCGGCGCTGCCGCGACGTGTCTCCGCGGGACGTCACCGACGTCGTCCGGGGGTTCACCCTCCTGAACGACGTCGACGCGCTCGACCAGCAGGGGCGGACTGCCAGGAAGGCGTTCGACGGCTCCGGGCCGCTCGGCCCGTGGATCGAGACCGACCTCGACCCCAGCGGGATCGGGATGGAGACCACGATCAACGGCGAACCCAGACAGGAGTCGAACACGGAGTTGATGCTGTTCGACGTTCCGACGGTCGTCTCCGCGCTCTCCGCGCGGTTCACGCTCCGTCCGGGGGACGTGATCGCCTTCGGAAGTCCCGCCAACCCGGGGACGATCGAACCCGGGGACGTGATCGAGATCACGTACGACGGCGTCGGAACCCTCCGAAACCGGGTCGTCGGCCCGTCGAGTGGCGCGACGAACGGGTGAACGGAGCCCGCGCGGGCTACGGCGATCGTTGGCAGTCACACCCGCGCCCGTCGAGGAACTCCGAGACGGAGTACTGCCGACCGCACTCCCCACAGAGTACCTGGACGTCCAGGAGGACCTCGAAGTCGTCGGCGTCGATCCGCCCGGTCTGCGCCAGCTTCTCGATCCGCTCTTCGGTCACCGAGAGGGTCCGCGTCATCAGCCGCTGGATGCTCCCGAGGTCCTTCTCGACCTTCTCCTCGTCGGAGAGCCGCCGGTACTCGGCGTCGCGGTACTCCGTCAGGTACGACCTGATCGCCTGGTAGCTGACGAAGTCCGACTCCAACTCGTCGACGTCGATCCCGTTGTTTTCGAGCCGGGTCCGGGCGTCCGTCCGGACACCCGTGCTCACGTCGTCGTCGGTCAGGCTCCGATACGTCGAGGAGACGTCGCTGTCCAGCGCGCTCATCCCGGCGTCGACGAGCGCCCGCTCCAGCAGCCGTTCGTTGAACTCGTCGGCGAGGTCGCGGAGACTGGCCCGCTCCACCCCGTCTCCCGTCCAGCGGACCTCCAGTTCGTCGCCCAACCCGTCGAGGCCGTACTCGGAGAGCAACCGCGCCACCTTGCTCGAGGGGCGGTTGTCGGTCGTGTCTGGCATTGGAATATGTTCGACAAAGAGAGACAAAAAGCTACTGGGTGCGGCTCAGATCGAACGGACCCGGGTGAACTCGTCGTCGAGTGCCTGCGCGTCCTCGGGCAGGAGCGCGACCACGAGGAAGTCGGCGTAGTCCGCGAAATACTCGACGAGCGCCGCGATCCGGTCGGAGTCGATCGCCTCCAGCGAGTCCAAGAGCATGAACGGTACGGTTTCGTGGAGGTCGTGGACGAGGTAGCCCGCCAGCGCGAAGATCAGCCCGGTGACCTCGCGCTCGCTCTCCGAGAGGTGGTCGATGGTGTCCTCGTACGCCGCACCGTTCTCGGTGGTCCGGACGATGTGGAGCTCGAACCGGGTCTGGCCGTCGTCGGCCGAAGGGGCCTCGATCCGTTCGATCCAGATCCGCTCGATGTTCTCGTACCCGAGCAACTCCAGGATCGACTCCATGTGACCGTTGAACGCGTCGACCGCCTCCGCCTCGATCTGGTCGATCTTCGTGCGCTGGTCGGTGAGGTCGTCGACGAGCTCCTCGCGGGTTTCGCGGAGTTCCTCGGCGCGCTCGACCTCGCCCTCGATCTCCTCGATCTCCCCGGTGACGCCGTCGAGATCCGACTCCAGGCTGTCGATCCCGAACTCCAGTTGATTCGCCTCCTTGTGCAGCGAGAGGACCTCGTCGAAGTCCGCCGACTCCAGGCTGTCGACCTCGGCTTCCAGCGTCTCTACCTGTTCGGTCAGCGACTCCCGGTTCCGCTTCAACGCGTCGATCCGATCGTTCCGGCGGTCGAGCTCCGTGTCGATCTCGTCGAGCTTGTCGCGGATGTCGGTACGGCGTTGCTGTTTCCGCTCGGCCTCCCGTTTCGTCTCCTTTCGCTCGTCCAGCCGGGTTTTGGTCCGGTTGAGCTCCTCGACCTTCTCGGACCGAAGCGACTGCAACCGATCGATCGTGGATTCGATCTGTGCCCTGTCCACTGACGATCCACAGGTCCAGCACACGACGGTTTCGGCGTCCGGCCCCGCGAGCTGCTCCGTGACCGCCTCCGCAGGGTCGTCGCCCGCACCGTCGTCCAGGAGCTCGTAGTCCTCGGCGTCGAGCCGCTCCTCGTTGTACTGGATCAGGCTCCGGAGCTCGTTTATTTCGGTGTTCAGCTCCTGCCGCGTCGTCCGGAGCCGGTCGATGTCGGCGTCCAGATCGCGGCGGCCGTCGGCGGGCGCCTCGGGCAGATCGTCGAGGTCGGATTCGAGTTCGTTCCGTTCGCGTTTCAGCGAGGCGATGCTCTCACCCTGCCGCTCGACCTTGCGCCGGATCGACTCGAGCTCGGACCGGGTCTCGCGGAGGTCCTGCAGCCGCGATTCGAGTTCGGCCTGCTCCTTCCGTCCCTCCTCGATGTTCCGGCTGCTGTCGTCGATCCGCTCCTCGAGGTCGGCGAGCGCCGCGCGCTTCTCCTGGATCCGTTCTTCGAGGTTCGTCCGCTCCCGTTCCAGCTCCGGAAGGTCCCGCTTCCGGGACTCGATCCGCGCCAGCGTGTCGTTGATCTCGCCCTTCTTCGACTCGAGCCGACGGATCTCCGCCCGGATCGCGTCGATGTCGACCGGACGCATGATCACGTCGCGGAGCCGGTCGTCGCGGGCGGCCGCCCGGCGGGCGTCGTTGGTTTCGAGCAGAAACGCGAACAGGTCCGCGACCTCCGGATCGTCGAGGTACGGATCCCCATCGAACGCGACACCGTCTCCCGCACGGGTCAGCCGCCGTTCGTACGTCTCGCCGTCGAGCTGTAGCGTGACGCTCCCCGAGTCGGCGTCCCCCTTGAGGGAGGTCCGTTCGCTCCCCATCGCGCACATTATCGACCGCAGGAACGAGGTCCTGTTGGTTGCGTTCTTTCCGGTGAGTACGGTGACGCCCGGCGGGATCTCCACCTCCGTCCGGTCGATCCCCCCGACGTTCTCGACCGTGAACCGCGCGGAGTCAGTCAGCTGCTCAGAAGTGGGCATATCTCCGGTGATTCACCTCGTGCGTATATAGTTTCCGTGTCGCCACCGTCCCGGACCTATCAGATACTGAGACCGGGTGCTCGGTACAGCTCCCCCGAATCACCGGTTCCGAGCCGCCGCTTCGGCTCCCGCCACGCGAGTGTGTCAGTATTCGAACTCGATTTCGAGTACCCCTCCTCACGGCCCCCGGCGTTCGCAGGTGCGGGTGGGCGCCCGCCGGCGACCCGTACCGGCCCTCGCAGCGGCGTCAGCCGAGCCGGCGGTGGTCCGGGGGTGCACGCCGCCCCACCCCTCGTCGTAACAGTCGTACTTTTGTTATCTACTGGCTACCTTCCGGCGTCCGGTGACTGCGGACATATCGAACAAAGTGCGTCCGGCCGCGTGCTCGTGGCAGTCGTGTCCGTCCCACACACGGATACCGCCCGACCCACGTCCGTCGGCCAGTCGAATCGCCACCCGTCTCGACGGCACCGTGTCCGAGGGTGTCGGATTCGATCGCACACTCGGGGTGGTCGGCGTCGCGCTCGTCACTCCGTCCCGTGCCCGACCGAACTCCGGGACGATCCGGAGCCTACGTTCGAGATACCCGCAGTTTTATTTCGTCGACGGCCGTGGGTCGGGATACGAATGGCATCCGACTCGACCCCGTTGCGAACGGTTCGACGCGCGTTCGAGATCCTTCACCTACTCAGAGATCGGGGTGAACTGGGGGTTACGGCGGTCGCAACGGAGTTGTCGATCCCGAAGAGCACGGTCCACGACTACCTCCGGACGCTCCGGACGATGGGGTACGTCGTCAACGACGCCGGGACCTACCGGCTGGGGTTCCGGCTGCTGGAGCTCGGCGGCCAGGCGAAGTACCGCAACCGACTCTTCCAGGTCGCCCGGCCGGAACTCGAACGGCTGGCGGCCGACACTGGCGAGATCGTCAGCCTCAACGTCGAGGAACGCGGCGAGTTCGTCGTCCTCCACGCGGAGTTCGGCGAGCGATCGCTTCGACTCGGGGTCTACCCGGGGCTCCGGACCCCGATTCACACGCACGCCGCGGGGAAGGTGATGCTCGCCGGGTTCGATTCCGACAGGATCGACCGGATCGTGCACCGTCGCGGCCTGCCTCCGCGCACCGACCACACGACGACCGACCGCGACGAACTCGACGCGGAACTCGACTCGATCGCCGACCGCGGGTACGGCGTCGACTGGAACGAGCAGGTGGTCGGGATGGGGGTCGCGGCCGCCCCGATCGTGGTCGACGAGCGGGTCATCGGATCCATCGGCGTGGTCTGCCCCACGGACAAGCTCTACGACACGACGTACCGGGCGGAACTCGTCGCCGCGGTCCAGCAGTCCGCGAACGTCGTCTCGGTCAACTACCAGTACTCGCCGTAATCACCCCCGGCCCTCGGGTCGACTTCCGATGCCGTCGGACCCGGCTCCGGTCTTCGGGTCGTCCGATGCCGTCGGACCCGGTCTCGCTCCCGGAGTATTTTGTACGGTGACGACCAGACACGAGATGGAATGTCGAGCACGACACCGGTGATCGCCGCCGCCGCGCGAACCCCACAGGGGACGAACGGGGGCGCCTTCGCGACCCTCCGGAGCGAAGACCTCTCGGTCGCGGTCGTGGACGAACTCCTCGCCCGCACCGGCGTGGGGTCGGGTGCGGTCGAGGACCTCCTGTGGGGGTGTGCACAGCAGACCGGCGAACAGGGTAACAACCTCGCGCGGGCGGTGGCCCTGCTCTCGGAGCTGGGAGAGCGGGTCCCGGCGGCCACTATCAACCGGTGGTGCGCGTCGTCGGCGGCGGCGATCACCCGTGCGGCCGACGCGGTCGCGGCGGGCCAACGCGAGTGTGTGATCGCCGGGGGCGTCGAGAACATGAGCCGCGTCGGGAACCTCCCGAACCTGTCGAGCGTCCACCCGGAGCTGCAAAGCCGGTACGGAATCGACGCTCTCCGGATGGGCGCCACCGCCGAGACCGTCGCCGAGGAGCACGCCGTGAGCCGCGAGTCACAGGACGAGTACGCGCTCCGCTCCCACCGGCGCGCCGCCGACGCGACCGACTCGGGCCGGTTCGACGACGAGCTCGTCTCCGTTGAGACCGCCGACGGCGTCGTGACCGAAGACGAGGGGATCCGACGCGACACCTCGCTGGACGCGCTCGCTGCCCTGCCGCCCGCCTTCGACGACGACGGAACCGTGACTGCGGGCAACGCCTCACAGGTCTCCGACGGCGCCGCGGGCGTGGTCGTGACGAGCGCGGCGTTCGCCGCCGACCACGGACTCGACGCCCTCGCGACGATCGGCGCCCACGCGGTGGCCGGCGTCGATCCGACCGTGATGGGGATCGGCCCGGTCCCGGCGGTCGAGCGGCTGTGTGAGCGGGCCGGGCGGCGTCCGACCGACTACGACCTCGTCGAACTCAACGAGGCGTTCGCCTCCCAGTGTCTCTACTGCAAGCGCGAGCTGGGGTTCGAAGACGAGCGGTTCAACGTCAACGGCGGCGCGATCGCGATCGGTCATCCGCTCGGCGCGTCGGGTGCGAGGCTCCCGGTCACGCTACTGCACGAGATGCGGCGCCGCGGGGCCGAACGGGGGCTCGCGACCGAGTGTGTCGGGTTCGGGCAGGGTCAGGCCATCGAGTTTCTCGCCCGGTAGCACCGCTGCTCGCCGGGGGTAGGCGGTGCCGTCGTCCGAAGCTCGAACGGGACCGGTGCCGAGTCGGGATCCAAGTGGAGGGCGGGCCGTCGCCGAAACCGCCGGGCTCAGTAGTTGCCGGTGGCCGCGATCGGCGGCGCCTCGTGGGGGCCGTACGGGGCGTCGTCGAGATACTCGCCGGCGGGCTCGAAGTGGTCCGCCAGCGACGCCGCGACCTCCTTCTGGAGCACGGTGACCGGGGTGTCGCCCTGGAGGTAGTCCAGCGCCTGCCCGGCGGCGTCGATGTTGTACTCCGCGGCCCGCTCGCGGCGGGCGGCGTAGAGCTCGATCTCGTTGCGTGCCACCGCGTCGTTCGCCTGCAGCGCGACGGCGATCGCGGATGCCGCCTCGTCGGCGTCGGCCACGCACGAGTTCATCCCGCGAGCGCCGAACGGCGCGAGCAGGTGTGCCGCCTCGCCCGCCAGCAGGACGCGGCGGTGCTCGTCGACGAAGCTGTCGGCCATCACCTGGAGGAACTTGTACGTCGAAGTCCACTCCACGTTACCGGCGTACTCCTCGCCCATAACCCGTGTGACGAACTCCTCCATCGACGTCTCGCTCGCGACTTCCTCGGGGTCGTCGTCGCCGAGACACTGGATGTCGAGCCGCCACCCGCCGGTGAACGGAACCAGCATCACGTTCCGCCCGCCCGCCGCGGGGTCGTCGTAGTGGAACAGCCGCTCGAACGGGATGGGCTCCTCCTCGATGGTGTTGTCGCCGAGCGTCGCCACGTCGGCGATGATGAAGGAGTTCTCGGATTGGGTGCCCTCGAAGTCCGCGCCGATCTCCGTCCGGACCTGGGACCCGCCGCCGTCGGCGCCGACGAGGTACGGCGTCTCCCACTCGCGGCCGTCCTCGGCCGTCACGTGGACGCCGTCGGCCGTCGACTCGACGGTATCGACGCCGGCTTCCCAGTGGATGTCGACGCCCAAATCGTCGAGGGCCTCGTGCATGTACCGCTCGGTGATGACCTGTGGGACGCTGCTGAAGTGGGGGAACTCCCCGTCGCCGCCGGGGTTGTCGTAGGTCCGCCTGAAGACGGTCTTGCCCCGCCACATCGTGTGGCGCGTGGGCCACACGAGTCCCTCGTCGACGAGGTTCTGGCCGAGGCCGGGGTAGTTGCGTTCGAGCGTCCGGAGCGTCGACCCGTGGACGTAGATCGCACGGCTGCCGTCGCGGTCGCGGTCGGCCGGATCCTGCTCCAGAATCGCCGCCGGAACCCCACGTGCCCGGAGCGCGAGGGCGGCCGTCAGGCCGGTCGGTCCGGCACCGGCGATCAGTACGGGCTGGTCGGCGTCGGTAGCACTCATCGTAGTACGAGGTTGAATGAGGGCAATCATAATCGTTTCGGCCACGAACCGGGACGCGCCGGCTGCGGTGCGGGCTCGGGGGCTCACCCCGGGTGTGACGGCCGCGGAGATCTCGCCGATCCGAGGCTAGTTCAGCCCGAGTTGGACTTCGACCCAGTGGTCACGTGCGGCGAACACGAACGCCTCCTCGTCTTCGAAGACCGTCGTCTCCGCCACGAACGCGTCCCACTCGCCGTCCCCGATCTTCCCGAGGTCGTCGGCGCTCGTCGCGTCCGACGGGCTCGCGGCCACCATGTCGTCGAAGGTCTCGAAGTCGGTGTGTTCCCGCACGAACGGCGGATCGAAGACCTCCCTCAGCGGGATCTCCTCGTCTCTCCCGACGACGCTTCGGGGATCCGGAAGCTCCTCGGCGGTCTCGGCGGCCCTCCTGAGTTCGGCGTCTCTCGCCATACGCACACGGTTTGACTTCTCGGATATAATGCTTTCTGGACCGCGCGCCCCCGGCCGGCGCCGACCGCCCCGGAGTCGGCGTCCGCCGAAGGACGTCAGCACGCAGAGCGCCGACACCGCCCACCTGGCGTCGGAGCCAGAGGACTCGACCACGGAACTGCTCGAACCCATCGAGCGGGTGTCGAACGCGACCGACGGGCGCAAAGGACAGCGCGTCGATGCTCGACACCACCGTCGAGGGCGGCGAGCAGATCGCCGACGGGGTCGCAGGACTCGCCGCGGCGAACGAAGCACAGACCGAACGGGTTGCGGAGATCAGCCGGGGCGTGGCGGCGCTCGAACGCGGCGTCGACTCCGCGGTCACCGGGGAGTGATACGAACGGTTGTCCTCGACTACCGGCCATCGACCATCCGCCCACGAGACGGCCGGTACCTCGTTAGGACCGTCCGTGTGAGGACCTGCGGGAGGTGACGTGCGGGTCTCCCCGAGGGGACCGCCGGCGGTCGTCACTCCCGATTCGACTTGCTCCCACAGACCAGCACGGGACGGTTGGTGCCGAGGATCACGTCCTGCGTCACGCTTCCGAACAGCGCCTTCCCCGTGGGCGATCGCTTCCGACCGCCGATGCAGATCTGGTCGACGCCGTACTCCTCGGCGATCCGGAGGATCTCGTCTGCGGGATCGCCGCTGGCTTCGAGGAGGTTGACCTCGACGTCCACGCCCTCCAACCGGTCGAGCGCCTCCCTGACGGCCTCGATCTGTTGGACCGACGCGCCTTCGGGGTTGTTACCGAACACGTGGAGGATGTCCACGGTCGCGGCGGCCGTGGACCCGACGACGTCCGCGATCGCGTCGGTCTGTGCGCGTGCCTGTCCGAGCTCGTCGTCGAGTGCCAGCAGTATTCGAACCATACGTACGTGTCCCCCACGCACGTATTTATATTCCACCGTCGTTCCCGTTCGGCGACGCCCCTGAGACGCGAAGGAAACGCCGCCACACGTCGCGTCGTGGGGACGGCGTCCCGCGTTCCGACGCCTGTTCGTTGCTATCGAACAAACCGCGCCGTACACGCGACGCTCGGGAGCGCCCTCCGCCGCGACGCGGGTCGACAGCGGGTGTCGGCGCGGCGTCCGGGCCGAGACCGCTCCGGTAACACCCGTACGGTTGTTATCCGACGGGATCGCGCCAATTTGTTCGATGGAATCGAACAACCGTGGACGCGACACGAGCGGCGACACTCCCCGCACTCCGGGAAAGGTATTTGATCGCGGTGTGTCGACTCGTGGTATGGCCTCCGATCAGGGCACGGGAAAGGGGATCGAGTCCGACGGGACGCTGTTCGACATCGTCGAACTGCTCCGGGAGCTCGACGGGGCGGGCGTCACGGAACTCGCGGACCGGCTCGACGTCGCCAAGAGCACCGTTCACGCTCACCTGACCACGCTCCGCGACCGCGGGTTCGCGGTCAAACGCGCCGGCGAGTACGAACTCGGGCTCCGCTTCTTCGAGTACGGCCAGTACGCCCGGAGTCGCCTGGAGGTCGTCCGGTCGGGCGTTTTCGCCGTGGACGAACTCGAAGCAGAGACCGGGGAGATGGTGTGGCTCCTCACCCACCAGCACGGCAAGGCGATCTACGTCTACGGCCGTGCCGGCGACAACGCGATCGACGTCAACACCATCCTGGGAACCTGGGTCCACATGCACTGCAACTCCGGCGGCAAGGCCATCCTCGCACACCTGCCGACGCCGGAGGCGGAGTCCATCATCGACACGCACGGGCTCCCCGCGCGGACGGAGCAGACGATCACCGACCGGGAGCGGCTGCTCGCGGAACTCGGTCGGATCGAGGACCGCGGCTATGCACTCAACCTCGGCGAGGACCTGGAGGGGATTCACGCGGTCGGCGTCCCGCTCGTGGTCGACGGCGAGGTACAGGGTGCGTTGAGCGTGGCGGGACCCGCCCACCGGATGCCCAGAGACCGGTGTGAGGGACCGGTCCTCGACCGGCTGCGTGCGGCGACCGACGAGATCGATCTCACCCTGGCGTACCGGTAGCGGGCGGGACGCACCCGTGCGCGAACCTGACGAGCTTGACGCTTCCGGGCCGGATCGCCCGTCGGAAGCCGGCGACGCGGAGCCGCGGCGTTCGGGGGAGCGTCGGGCGCGGTCGACGGCGCGGCGACGACTCCGTAGTCCGACGCTACCGACGCCACCACCACCGTCCCCGGACCAAAACCGTTAATTCACAGTTTGGCCTGACGACTCATAACGAACGATCATGATGCTCAAAGACGCGCTGGACCGGACCGTTCGGTGTTATCCCGACAAGACGGCGCTCGTGACGGACGACGGCCGGTCGTTCACGTACACGGAACTCGACGGTCGGGCCACCCGACTGGCGAACGGGCTGGCCGACCGGGTGGGTACGGACCGGTGTGCGGTCCTCGCGACCAACACGGTCGCGGCGATCGAATCGATGATCGCCGGGAACAAGCGTGGGACTGCGACCGTCCAACTGTCCTACCGCGCGACGGCCGAGGAGCTCGCGAGTATGGCCGTCACGGCCGAGGCGACGGCGGTCGTGTTCGACGACGAGAACGCCGACGTGGCGCTGGAGCTCCTCGGTCGCGGCGTCTTCGAGACCGGGATCCACACGGGCGACCGGGCGCTCGACGGTGACGGTGTCGAGTCGTACGAGGCCGTCCTCGACGACGCCGACCCCGAGCTGTACCCGACGCTGCCGGCCGACGACGAGTGTGCGGTGCTGTACACCAGCGGGACCACGAGCGTCCCGAAGGCGGTCCCGTTCGATCAGGAACAGCTGTGGTACGGCGCGATTCAGGGGGTGATGGAACACGGCATCGACGAGACCGACATCGCGCTGTGTACCTCGCCGTGGTACCACATGGTCACCACCGACGCGTGGCTCTACCCCCACTTCGTTGCGGGCGCGACCGTCGTGTTGCACTCGGAGTTCGACCCCGGAGAGGCACTGGCGTTGATCGAGGCCCACGACGTGACCGGACTGCTCGGGGTCCCGACCCAGTTGAAGGCACTCAACGACGTGCAGCGGAAGGTTGAGACGCCGTACGACACCGGGTCCCTCCGATACATCAGAACCGGCGGCGCGATCGTCACCGAGGAGCTGGTCGAGCAGACCCACGAACACCTCAGCGAAGCGGTCTACAACACCTACGGCATGACCGAGGCCGGGGCGGACCTCACCTTCGCGCACCCCAACGCCCAGGAGGACCGCCCCGGAACCATCGGCAAGGAGGCGTTCTCCTGGGAGATCCGCGTGGTCGAATCCCCCGGCCTCTCGAAGGATCCCGATCCGGAGGCCACGGTCGACCCCGGTGAACGCGGCGAGATCATCGCCCGGGGGCCGGGCATGTCCACCGGCTATATCGACAACGACGAGGCCGAGGCGAAGAGCTACTTCGACGGGTGGCTCCGGACCCGGGACATCGCCGAGGTCGACGAGGATGGCTACCTCTACATCGTCGACCGCGTGGACAATATGATCGTGAGCGGCGGCGAGAACATCTACCCCGCGGCGGTCGAGCGCGTCCTCGGCAACCACCCCGACGTGGCCGAGGCCTGCGTCTTCGGCCGGGACCACGAGCAGTGGGGCCAGATCGTCACCGCGGTCGTGGTGGTGGCGGACGGCGCCGACCTCACCGACGGCGAGTTGAACGGCTACTGCCTCCAGCACGATGGGCTCGCCGACTTCAAGCGTCCGCGGGCGTACGCCATCACCGAGGACCCGCTCCCGCGGAGCGACACCGGAACGGTGCGCAGGGACCAACTGGTGGAGACGCATTTCGGCTGACCGTCTGTGCGACCCGCGGGAGCGGGAGTCGGCGGCGGTGACCCTCGGTCAGAAGACGAGGGCGAACAGCCCGATCTGGATCGGCAGGAGCACCGCGAGCGTCGCGACCGTACAGACGCTCGCCATCCGACTCAGCTCCACGGAGTCCACCACGTCGAGCCCCAGGATGCTGACGAGGACCGCCGACTGGTACGGGAAGAAGTAGCTGTTCAGCGCGACCGACTCCACCATCGCCACCGGCACGAGCGGAATCCCGGCGGCGGCCGCAAACGACACCAACACGGGCGTCACCACGCTCGCGACCGCGAGCCCCTCCATCACGAACGACAGCGCCATGGACACCAACACCACGAAGACCAGCACCAGGGGGAGCGAGGGGTCGGCCGGCAGGTACGACAGCAGGGTGGTCGCGGCGAGGTCGGTGAACGCCGTCCGCCGGAGCCCCTCCGCGATGGCGAAGATCGCGCCGAGGAAGAAGATGATCGAGAAGTCGGTCTCGCCAACGGCGTCGTGGTCGATCACGCCGATCCGCGGCGCGAAGGAGAGCAGCGCGACGACGACCGCGCCGAAGAGCGGATGCAGCCCGTGGACGAAGTCGGTGGCCCAGATGGCGACCCCCACCAGGAGGAACGCGAGCATCCGCCGCTCCCGGGGGGAGGCTTCGACCGACGCGACCTGATCGGGCGCGGTCACCGACCCGGACTCGGACGGTCGATAGAGGAGGTAGGTGACCCCGACCACCAGGGCGGTGCGGCCGATCCCCATCACCGGCCCCATCCACGCCGCCCACAGCGCCCACGAGATCGAGGGGCCGCCGCCGGACTCGACCAACCCCGTGACGATGATGTTCGCGAGCGACCCGGTCAGGATGCCGGCCGCGCCGTAGTAGGTCGCGAACAGCGGGCCGAGGAAGAGCCCGATCCTCGCCGCCCGGTCGTCGAACGGCTCACCCACCGACACCAGGATCGGCGCGAGGATCACCACCCGCACGAGCGACGAGGGGACGAGCACCGCGAGCGCCAGACTCCCCCCGGAGAGCACCACCAGCAGGTACCGGTACGCGGAGGTCGCGTCGGCCGCCACCCGTTCGGGCATCCGACTCAGGGTGATCCGTTCGACCAACCCCGCGAGCCCGCTCTCGCTCGCGGCCTCGCCGACGAGGAGGCCGACGGCGACGAGCCAGGTCGCGGGCGATCGGAACCCGAACAGCGCCAGTTCCGCCGAGAACCCGATGCCGATGAGCCCGATCCCGAGCAGGGCGGTAAACCACGGCTCGACCGGCGTGCCGATCCACAGCACGACGCAGAACAGCGCGATGGCGAGCATCCGGGCGGGTTCGGGGGCGAGCGGCGCGGCGCCGAGGACGGCACCGCCCGCGGCGACGGCCGCGGGCACCGCGAGCCACGCGGGGTCGACCGGAAGTGCCGACGCCGCCCGTGCCGGGAGTCGGTCGGTCATACGGTGGGTATGCGGCGTGTCGCCGTCGACTCACATGAGGATACCGATACGCCGTGGGTCCGGCGGTCGCGAGCCGGCACGTACCACCGACGGGGGCGTCTCGTCGGGCGGTGACAGGGAGCGACGACGCCGACGTCACGGAGATCGTCCCGGGCGTGTGCGACGTCACGGACGTGGACTTCGCGGGCACGCGGTAGACCGCCGGCGGCGACAACGACTTCGTGGCGGGTGCCGTCGGATCGGGCATGGGACGCGAGACCGAGATGGAGAGGATGCTCGCCGGAGACCCGTACGACGCCGCCGACCCCGAACTCGTCGCCGAGCGGAAGCGCGCGCGAGAGCTACTGGCGGCGTACAACCGCACGACGTTCGAGCAGGCGGATCGCCGCCGGACGTTGCTCGAATCGCTCTTCGACGAGCTCGGAGCCGACGCCCGCGTCGAGCCCCCGTTCCGGTGTGACTACGGGTTCAACCTTCGCGTCGGTGAGGGCTTCTATGCGAACTTCGGCTGCGTCGTGCTGGACGTGTGTCCGGTGACCATCGGCCCGGGGTGTCTGCTCGGCCCCGGCGTCCACGTTTACACCGCGACCCACCCGCTCGATCCGGAGGCGCGGGCCGCGGGCCTGGAGTCCGGGGAACCGATCGAGATCGGGGCGAACGTCTGGATCGGCGGCCGCGCGGTGTTGACTCCGGGCGTCACGATCGGCGACGACGCGGTCGTCGGGGCGGGATCGGTGGTGACGGCGGACGTTCCGGCGGGGACCGTCGTCGTCGGCAACCCCGCGAGGGTGAGCGAGCGCCCGTAGCGAGCCGCGGGGCGCGGCGGGCGGTGGGAAGACGCCTCGGGACCGATCACTCACGTCCCGTACCGGCGGTCGTCACTCCCGGTGGCGGCGGCCACGGGTACCCAGTGAGAGTAATCGTTATGATGCCTTTCGACGAACGTGGGGCCGTGAGTCTGACACAGCTGTTCGATCCCTCGGGAGTCGCGGTCGTCGGCGCGTCGCGCACCGAGGGGAAGATCGGGTACGTAGCGATGGAGAACGCCGCGGAGTTCGCCGGCCCGGTGTATCCGGTGAATCCCTCGGGGGAGGGAGAGCTGTTCGGCTCGGCGTTCGTCCCCTCGGTCGCGGAGATCGACGGGCCGGTCGACCTCGCGCTCTGCTGTGTCCCCGGGCCGGCGATGCCCGACGTGCTCGACGAGTGTGGCGAGGCGGGCATCGGCGCGGTGGTCATCTACGCCAGCGGGTTCGCGGAGGCGGGCGCGGAGGGCGAGGCGCTCCAAGACGAGATCGTCGCGGTCGCCGCCGAGCACGACATCTCGCTTCTGGGACCCAACACCAGCGGCTTCGTGGTGCCCGCCACCGACCTCCGGTGTTCGTTCGCGAGTGGCGTGGGGGAGGTCCCCGCGGGCAACACCGCGGTGGTCGCACAGAGCGGCGGGGTCGCCCACGTGCTCGCCTTCCAGTCGCGCCGCCAGCGACGCGGCGTGTCGGCGATGGTCGGGCTCGGCAACCGCGCGAACGTGGGCTTCGCGGAGGCGATCGAGTATTTCGACGGCGACGACCGCACCGACGCGATCGTGCTCCACGTCGAGGGCACCGACGACGGGCGCCGACTCCTGGAGACCTGCCGCGAGAGCGACACGCCGGTGATCGCGTACAAGGTCGGTCAGTCCGACGTCGGCGCGTTCGCGGAGTCCCACACCGGCGCGCTCACCGGCGACCACGAGCTCTACACCGCGGGGTTCGCGCAGTACGGTGTGCCTACGGTCGACGCCACCGACGACCTGCTCGACGCCGCGGCGGCGCTGGGAGGCTCGCCGACGCCCGACGGGCCGAACGTCGGGGTCGTCACCGCCCAGGCGGGTCCCGGCATAATCATCACCGACCGGATCCAACGCGCCGGCGGCCGGCTGCCGGAACTCACGCCCGAGACGGCGGAGCGCGTCGACGAGATTCTGCCGGGGATCACCTACGACGACAACCCGGTCGACACCGGGCGACCGATGCCGGCGTTCGGGGAGGTCGTGACCGCGGTCGCGGAGGACAGCAACGTCGACATCGTCCTAGTGTACGAGTTGTTCGAGGAAGCCCTCGGGTTCCCGGTGGCGGCGCTCGACGGGCTGGCCGACCGCGTCGACAAGCCGGTGCTCTTCGCGACCGAGGGGATCGAGTCGGAGCTGGCCGGCGAGCGTGACGCGCTCGAAGCCGCCGGCGTGCCGACGTTCGAGACGCCGGAACGCGCGGCCGACGCCGCGGGGGTGCTGGCCCGGTACGCGGAGCTGCACGCCGACGGTCCGGACGACGAGCCCGCGACCGACGGCGGGCGGTCACTGCCCGGCGGCGTCGCCGGGACGGGGGTGTCGCCCCGTGAGTGATCCCGGCCCCATCGCGTCGGCCCGGGCCGACGGCCGGCATACCCTGACCGAGGCCGAGGGCAAGCGGCTGTTGGCGTCGGCGGGGATCGAGACCACGGCGTTTCAGGCGTGTGCGGACGCCGACGAAGCGGTCGCCGCGGCCGACGCGATCGGCTACCCGGTCGTCGCGAAGGTCTCCTCGCCAGCGGTCACGCACAAGAGCGACTGGGCCGGCGGGGTCGGGGTGGTGGTCGGGCTCGACTCCCCGGAAGCGGTCCGCGAGGCCGCGACCCGGATCTTCGGTGCTGCCGACGAGCAGGGGATCGCGGCCGACGTACTCGTCGAGGAAGCGATCGACCTCGACCGCGGGACCGAGGTGATCGTCGGCGGCGTCCGCGATCCCTCGTTCGGACCGGTGGTGCTCACCGGGCTCGGCGGGGTCTTCACCGAGGTCTTCGAGGACACGAGCCACCGGATCGCGCCCGTCGACCACGCGGAGGCGCGGTCGGCGATCGAGGCGTTGCGGGCCGCGGAGCTCCTGTATGGTTACCGCGGGAGCGACCCCGCCGACGTCGACGCGCTGGCGTCGGCAGTCGTGGCGATCGGGGATCTGGTCACGGAGCACTCGATCGCGGAACTCGACGTCAACCCCCTGTTGGCCACGACCGACGGAGTGATAGCGCTCGACGCGCTGGTCGTACTCGAAGCGTAATGTTCGAGCGCACCTGGACCGTTCGGTTCTCCGACGCCGATCCACACGGCATCGCTCACTATCCCCGGATCGTGGACGCACTCCACGAGACGTCGGATATGTTCATGCAGGAGATCGGGTTTCCGTTCTGGATGCTGACCGACGAGTACGGCTTCGGCTTTCCCCTGGTCGACATACAGTTCGAGTTCGAGGCGCCGCTTTACGCGGGCGACGACGTCCAGATCACGCTGACGCCGGATCCGAGCACCCGGGCGGTCCGGTTCGAGTACGAGGCGTACGCCGACGACACGCTGGCGTTTTCGGGGTACGAACAGCGCGTCTGCGCGGAGACGGGCGGCGGCGGCGCGGTCGAGATCCCCGACGAGATCCGCGCGCAGTTCGTCGATTACGCCGAAGAGTGAGAGTGCCTTCCTCACGCGAACCATCCCGTTCGTTACGCTTTTGTGAGCGACGCGGGTATCGTGAGTATGGCCGAGTTCGAGAACCCCTACGCAACCGAAGACCCGTTCGTCGAGGCGCACTTCGACTGTCTGGAGTGCGGCGGCAAGCTCTGGGAGTACGGGATCCAGCGGCGGATGGTGTGCGAAGACTGCCGGGCGCTGTTCAAGACGGCGGACGTGTTCGAGGCCCAGGCCAACTGACCGGGGGTCTGAGGGTCGTCGCTCCCCGCCCGGTCGCCCGTGCCTCGCCGCCTGCCTCGTCACCTGTGCCCCGCCGCCCGTGACTCGCCGGCTCCGTTTCGTCGCCTGTGCCCCACCGCCCCCAGTACATTTATGACCGAGTTTGACCAATACACGGTATGGCACAGCAAGACCCGGAGGACCTCCTAGAGATGAGTTCCGAGACGCGGGACATCCTCGAGGAACACAGCCTCGAGCCGCTGTGGGAGGTCGAAGACCGGTTCGGAACCGTGATGGAGAACCCGGCGGCCGACATCTGGAAGTGGGAGGACATCCAGGAGTCGATCGACGCCATCGAGCGGGACGTCCCGATCGCGGACCTCCCGCCGGGGTTCCAGCGCCGGGTCGCGGTCCCGATCAACACCGCGAACGCGATCTCGAACACCATCTACGTGGGGATTCAGACCGTCTCGCCCGGCGAGACCGCGCCGTCGCACCGCCACGGCGCCAACGCCCTGCGGTTCACCATCGACGGCGCCGAGGACATGAAGACCGTCGTCGCAGGCGAGGAGTTCCCCATGAAGGACAACGACCTGATCACCACCCCGCAGTGGGAGTGGCACGACCACGTCAACGAGAGCGACGAGACCGCGGCGTGGCTCGACGTGCTCGATCTCCCGCTCGTGTTGGACTCGCTGAACGCGAAAAACACCTTCGAGTACCACGAACTCGACCGCCAGCCGGTCACGAAGACCCAGGGATACTGGGCCTCCCAGTACGGCCGCGGCCGGCCCCAGGCGGACGCGAAAGACGACAGCATCCCGGGACCGTTCGAGGGGACCGAGGAACCGACGCCGCCGTACCGGTTCCAGTGGGAGGAGATGATGGAGTCGCTCCGGCAGCGCGCCGACAACGACGACCCCGATCCCCACGACGGGTACAGCCTCTCCTACGTCAACCCCGCCTCCGGCGAGCCGCCGCTGTTCCCGACGATGTCGTTCCGCGCGCAACTCCTGCAGGAGGACACCGACCCGCACTTCCACAACGCCACGGAGGTGTTTTTCGTCATCGACGGCGAGGGGGCGACCCACGTCGGCGACGAGGCCCTGGAGTGGAGTCAGTGGGACGTCTTCGTGGTCCCGCCGGACGAGATCCACCACCACGAGCCCGACGAGGAGGCGAAGCTGCTCGCGATGACCGACCGGCCGGTGTTCGAGTCGATCAACCTCTACGCCGAAGCGACGCCGTCGTCGTAGGCGGAAAACCAGTTTTTGATCGGCCGTTCCCGCTCGATGCTACTTCGACGGACCAGTCGTCTTCAGTCCTGGCCGCCCTTCGTCACGTTGGCGTCGGCGTAGGAGACGTCGCGCCCGGTCACGTCGACCGTCATCGACCCCACGTCCTCGATCTCGGCGTCGATGGTGTCGCCGTCGTGGAGCTCGCTCACGCCTTCGGGGGTGCCGGTGGTGATCACGTCGCCGACCTCCAGGGTCGCGCCCAGGGAGGCGTACTGGACGATGTCGGCGCAGGTGTACACCATGTCGCCGGTGTTCTCGTGTTGGCGGCGCTCGCCGTTGAGAGCAAGCTGCATCCGCAGATCTTGGGGGTCGTCGATCTCGTCGGCGGTCACGACACACGGGCCGATGACGCAGAACGTGTCGTAGGACTTCCGGTTCGAGCGGTCCTGATCGCCACGGAGCGAGATGTCGAGCAGGATGGTGTACCCGAAGATGTTGTCCCACGCCTCCTCGGCGGTGACGTCCTTCGTCTCCTCGCCCATCACGAACGCGAGTTCGACCTCGTGGTCCGTCCGGCGGTCGGTGAACGGGAGTTCGATCCCGTGGTCCGGACCGACAACGCTCGAGGGCGCCTTCAGGAAGTAGCCCTTGTCCTTGATCGAGAACCACTCCTCGGTGGTGATGTCCTTGTCCGCGATGGCCTCCTCGATGTGCTTCTCGTAGTTCAGCGGCGCGGCGACGACCTTCCCCGGGCGACCGACCGGCGACCCGACGTGGACGTCCGCGACGTCGTGGTCGGGATCCTCGTCCTCGTACGCCGACGCGTCGTAGTCGCCCTCGATGTACTCCACGAGCGGCTCGTCGCTCTCGAGGCCGAGCCGGTCGGTGAGGTCGATCACGCCGGTGCCGTCGTCTGTGAGCAGTCCGAGCTGAGTGTCGTCGTAGCGGACGAATCGCATACGCCATCCGACGGCGGAATCAGTGATAAAAGATGCCTTTCGGCGCGAACGCCGGCGTCCGCGTTCGGATCGCCCCCGGCATCCGGGGTGGGTTCGGCGTCCGGATGGGCGACCGACTGCCCCGCGTGGCGTCCGCGCTGACGCGGCCACCTACAGGTGGCTATCGGTCCGCGACAGCGACACGTCGGCGGCGACGTCCTCGCGGAAGTGGGTCCGGAGGGACTCGAGATCCCACCCGCCCGGATGCACGCCCACGGCGTCCATCGCGGCATCGGAGTAGACGCCGACGCGGTCGCCGCCGGCGTACAGCGTACACCCGGTGATGCCCTCGGCCGCGTCGCTCGCCAGGAACGCGACGAGCGGCGCGACCGTCTCGGGCGGCATCTCCGACTCGGCGTAGGGCCGGTGCGCCTCGGGGACGGTCTCGGTCATCCGGGTGTAGCCGTTCGGGATCAGCGCGTTGACCCGGACGTCCGACCGGACGAGCTCCGTCGACACCGACCGCACCATCCCGAGCACGCCCGCCTTCGCGGCGGCGTAGTTTGCTTGTCCGAGGCTCCCCCGGGCGGCCCCCGCGCTCACCGCGAGGTACGACCGCTGGCGGTCGAAGCCGCCGTCGCCGGCCTCGGCGCCGGCTCCCGCACTCCCGTCGCCACCGTTCGCGTCCCGCCAGTGGGCCGCGGCCGCTCGCAGCGGCGCGAACTGGCCGGTGAGGTTGGTGTCGACCACCTCCCGCCAGTCGTCCTCGCTCAGGTTGTAGCTGATGCCGTCGCGGAGGATGCCCGCGAAGTTGCAGACGAAATCCAGGCGGCCGTACTCCGACACGGCGTCCGCGATCAACCGCTCGGCGTACTCGAAGTCGGACACGTCGCCGTGGTGGGCGGTCGCGACGCCGCCCGCG
>Ga0207753_1000197_pt1 | contig 24126 bp, 21 predicted proteins | sample PonA233FremontCA_2_FD_187273 | JGI IMG/M metagenome (GOLD analysis project Ga0207753, IMG submission 187273) | Salt pond sediment microbial community from Fremont, CA, USA - Pond A23 Sediment 3 (SPAdes) | ecosystem: Environmental > Aquatic > Non-marine Saline and Alkaline > Saline | place: USA... | reverse complement strand
CGATCGCGCGGATGACCTCGCGTTTGTCGACGTGGTCCGGCACCGGGAGTTGGACCAGAATCCCGTTGACCTCGGGGTCGTTGTTGAGGTCGTCGATAGTATCAAAGAGTTCCTCGGCGGGGGCCTCGGGGTCGATCTCGACGTGAATGCCGTTGATGCCGACCTCCTCGCAGTCCCGCTGTTTCATCGAGACGTAGGTCTCGCTGGCGGCGTCGTCGCTCATCAGCACCGTGGCGAGGCCGGGGGTGACGCCCTCGGCTTCGAGGGTGTCGACACAGTCGGAAATGTCGCTTCGGATGTCGCTGGCGACGGCCTTGCCGTCGATAATCTCGGTCATTGGGTGAATGAGGGTGGGCAGTCGACAAAAGGATTCGGAAGCCGCGTGAAGCCTATTCGTACAGCGGGTGCTCGTCGCAGAGTTCGTCGACGCGCTCGCTGACCTCGGCAATGACTCCCTCGTCGTCGTGGTTGTCGACGACCTTGTAGATCAGATCCCCGACTTCGGCGATGGCCTCCTCGTCGAAACCACGGGTCGTGAGCGCGGGCGTGCCGGCACGAATCCCGCTGGGGTTGAACGGCGAGCGCGTCTCGCCCGGTACCGTATTCGCGTTCAGGACGATACCGGCCTCGGCCAGTGCGTCCTCGGCGTCGCCGCCCGGCAGGTCCGGGTGGGATTCGCGGAGATCCACAAGCACGAGATGGGTGTCGGTGCCGCCGGAGACGACCTCGAAGCCGTGGTCGGCGAAGGTGTCGGCGAGCACCTCGGCGTTGTCGACGACCTGTTGGGCGTACGCCTCGAACTCTGGCTCAAGCGCCTCGCTGAAGCCAACTGCCTTGCCAGCGATGTTGTGCATCAGCGGACCGCCCTGGCCGCCGGGGAAGACGGCGTTGTCGATGTCGTCGGCGTGTTCCGCGCCCGTCATTACGATCCCGCCGCGACCGGCGCGAATCGTTTTGTGGGTCGAGCCAGTCACGAAGTCGGCGACGCCGACCGGCGAGCGGTGGGCACCCGCCGCGACCAGCCCGGTAATGTGGGCGATGTCGGCGAGGTGGTAGGCTCCCACGTCGTCGGCGACGTCTTGGATCGTCCCCCACTCGACCTCTCGGGGGTAGGCCGAGTAGCCCGAGACGATCATATCCGGCTCGAACTCGTCGGCCATCTCGGCGAGCCCCTCGTAGTCGATGTAGCCCGTTTCGGGGTCGACCTCGTACTGTTCGACCTCGTAGAACTGGCCGACGAAGTTGGCGGGGTGGCCGTGGCTGAGGTGGCCGCCGTGGGTCAAGTCGAGAGAAAGGATCTTGTCGCCGGGTTCGAGCGTCGCGAAGTAGACCGACTGGTTGGCCTGCGTACCCGAGTGGGGCTGGACGTTGACGTGTTCGGCACCCCAGAGTTCCTTGGCGCGGTCGATGGCGAGCTGTTCGATGTCGTCAGCGTACTCACAGCCCGCATAATAGCGCTTGCCGGGATAGCCTTCGGCGTACTTGTTGGTCAGCGCGCTGCCTTGGGCTTCGAGAACAGCCTTACTGACGTGGTTCTCGCTGGCGATCATCGCCAGCGTCCCTTCCTGCCGGGAATCTTCGCCTTCGAGGGCGTCTGCGACCGCCGGGTCGACCGCACGGACCTGCTCGTAGTTCATGTCTAAATAGGGGCCGCTCAATCAGATAAGTGGTTCGTTAGGCGTCGGCTAACGCATCGAACTGCTCCGGTTACGTGTCGGCTAACGCGCCGAACTGCTCAGGTTACGTGTCGGCTAACGCGCCGAACTGCTCGGCTGCCGTCCGGGTGCCTTTGGCAATCACGACATCGCCGCCGCGGAGTTCGGCATCCGCATCGGCAACCAGAATCCAGCCGTCGCCGGGTCGACGGATCGCGATGACTGACATCGTCCCGTCGGCGTCCGGCACGCCCTCGCTGACTGTGGTACCGTCGAGATCGCTCCCGGCGGCGACCGCGAGCCGGGTGATGATCTCGTCGCTCTCCTGGACGGCCAGCTGAACGACTGGGTGAACCTCGATCTCCCGGAGAACCCCCTCGCTGATGTCGATGGCGGCGTCGCTGATGACTTCAGTGCTGGTGCCGAGGTGGATCAGTCCGCGGAGCGTGACCGGATCAGCGGCGTCAGCGGCAGCCTGCAGCACCCATGCCTCGAATCTGGATTCCAGCGCGTCGACCTCGACCTCCAAATTAGTTACCTCCTCGGCGAGTTCGGCGTCGTCGAACAGTACGCTGCTGTAGGCGAGATCGACCGCGAGCTCCGATAGGTTCTTCATGTGGAGGATGGTGTCGACCGCACGTTCGAGATCCTCGATCCTGGCGGCATCGGGGAGCTGTGGGTCGTAGGGGTTCCCGGAGAGCGTCTCGTAGACGCCACCGACCTCGGAGTCTGGTCCCCGAAGAAACGCGATGTCTTCGCCCTGTATCTCGGTGTTTGGGCCGGGGTTGAGTAGCCAGTTGTCGCCCCGCCGGAGGGCGATCACGCGAACCCCGGTTTCGGATTCGAGATCGATCTCCCCGAGGGTGCGGTCGGCGTACGCCGACGCCTCGTCGACGACCCCACGGACGAGCGTTTCGACGGCCTCGGGCAGCGCCGCCCGCATCGCCTCGGGGAGGCCGATGTCTTCGAGAACGATCTTGGCGATATCGCCCGCCGCGTCGCTGATCTGATCCGTTGCAGTGACGATACTCAGGACGGGGGCGAGCGCCTCGGCGTCCGAGGGGCTCCGGGCGGCCATCAGGAGGCTCATCTGGGCCCGGATTTCGAGGACGTCCATCTTGTGTTCGAGCCGGAGCACTTCGGCGGCGAGCTCCTCGTTGCGGTGGAGGACTGCCGAGTAGGCGAGATCGATCAACAGCTCGGCGGTGTCTTTCATCTCGACGAGCAGGTCCTTGACGCTGACCGGCTTGTATTCGACCGGCGTCGACGATGTCTCACCCGCTGGCAGGTCCATACAGAGACGACTCCGTCCGGCTACAAAAGCGTTCAGTGCTCTCGGTCGGCTACCGACTGTACCGATCCTCAAACGCTCTGATAGCGTCGTCGGTTCCGGCGATGATGACATCGTCGTCGGCCGTGAACGTGAACCGCTGGGGGTCGAAGTCGGTGATCGTCTCGCCGTCACGCACGACCGCGATGACTGTGCTCCCGGTCCCGGTTCGAACCGCCTCGGCAGCGAGTGTGGTTCCGGCCAGCCCGCTTGCAGGAAGCCGGACGACACTGACCTGTTTGCCGTAGGCCAACACCTCCTGATCCTCGAACACCGTCGCCGCCAGCATCTGTCCGCTGACCGTCGACAGCGACTGGACGTACTCTGCGCCCGCCCGGTAGAGTTTCGTCACGTCGCCCTGCTCGGTAGCCCGCACTAAGATTCGAATGTCGGGGTTCAGTTCCGTGGCGATGAGCGTCGCAAAGATCGCCGTCGTATTGTCCGCGACGGTGAGAATCAGCGCCGTGCTCTCCACGATTCCTGCGGCCTCCAACACGTCCGGATCGCGCGCGTCCCCGACGACATCGACCCCGTCGCCGGGTTCGATATCCAACACCGTAGACTGGAGGCCAGCATCGGCCAGCATCGCAGCCGCCGCCTGCCCGGTGTCGCCGTAGCCAGCGAGGATCACGTGCGGGGTGCTAACGGATCGAACGGTGGCGGCTGTCGCCTCCCGCAGGGCTGCAATCCGTGTGGGTTCACCGGCAACGAGGAGTCGTGTTCCGGGGTCGAGTCTGTGGGTTGGGTCGACCGGCGTCTCGAAGCTCCCAGCCGACCAGACGCCGATCGTGGTGACACCGAACCGTTCGTGGAGCGACGCCTCCTCGAACGGTCGGTCGGCGAACTCGCTTTGGGCGTCGACGGTGAGTTCGATCAGCTCGAAGTCGTTGCCGATGGCGATGCCCGCCTCGATGTCGGTCGTAACTGTTGCGGGGATCTGCGCCGCCAGACTCTCGCCCAGTAACTGTCGGGGCGAAAGTGCTTCGTCGACACCGGCCGCCAGATGGTACCGGCGAAGCTCCACGTCGGAAACCAGTGTGACGACGCGGACCTCCGGAGCCGCATCGCGGGCCGACAGGGCAATACTCGCGTTCGTATCGTTGCCCGCGTCGGCGACGACGGCGATCGCCCGCTCGAGGCTCGCGTTCGACAGCATCCATCCCGACTCCGGATCACCCTCGATGACTCGGTAGCCGGCCTCGTAACACTCGGAGGCCGTCTCGGTGTCGGGCTCTATGAGCACGTACTCACGGTCTCTGGCATCGAGCTCCGCGATCAGTGCGTCCGTTCGCGGCGTGTAGGCACAGACGATCACATGGCCCTCGATCTCCCCGACCGTCGTCGGCACCGTCGGCGAGAGCATCTCACGGAGCCACGGCACCGCGAAGATGTCGACGGCCGTCAGAATGAGACCGATCCCGGCGAACTGCATCAGGATCACCAAGACGTTCATCTGGGGCGTCTGCCACGGCGCGTCCTCGCCGTAGCCGGTGGTCGTGAAGCTCTGGATAACGATTTCGAGCGAGCGATACAGCGGCTGCGGGCGGCCCTCCCAGAGAGCCATCCCGGTGTTGTAGACGATCGTAAACAGCAGGGTCGTCACGACCACCAAGGCGAGGTAGAATCCGGTTCGACGTGTTGGGAACCGCATACACGAGTATCTCGCTGACCGGTCTTATCAGTCATCGCCGGACAGGGGTCACAGGGCTTCGGAGGCCACGCTGCACCGAAGCAGATAACCTGCGGCAGTCGGAATCGGCTGTATGGACTACCACGAGGCGGCAGACTTTCTTTTCGATCTCCGCCGTTTTGCGGTTCGCCCCGGCACCGAGTCGATCGCGGCCCTCCGGGCGGAGCTTGGCGATCCCGGCGACGACCTCCCGTTCGTCCAGATCGCCGGCTCGAACGGCAAGGGCAGTACGGCGAAGATGGTCGAATCGATCCTCAGAGAAAGCGGCCTGTCGGTCGGGCTCTACAGCTCGCCACATCTCACCTCGCTCGACGAACGCATCCAAGTCGACGGCCGCCCGATCACCGCCAGCGCGATCAGCGACTTCATCGAACGGACCAAACCGTGGCTCGTCGATCGCGCGGCCAACGGCGAGCCGCTGACCTTCTTCGAGGTGGTGACGATGATGGGGATCTGGTACTTCGACCGCGAAGACGTCGACGTTGCGGTCCTCGAAGTCGGCCTCGGCGGCGAGTACGACGCGACAAGCGTGGTCGATCCGGCCGCCAGCTGCGTGACGACGGTCACGCTCGAACACACCGCCGTCCTCGGCGACACCATCGAGGAGATCGCCACGACGAAAGCCAAGGTCGCCCCTGACAATGACACCCCACTGGTCACCGGTGCGACGGGCGAGGCCCGCGAGGCCGTCAGGGCCGAGGCCGACGACCTCCTGACGGTCGGAACAGAAGGCGGCGAGTCGTCCGATGTGACAGTCAGCTACGACGGGCGTGTCAACCACACCGAGGCCAGCGCACGGATCGGCCTCCCCACGGTCGACCGCGGCCCATGGCCCACCCTAGACGCCAGCGAATTCGACGTTAGGCTCCCCCTACTCGGCGAGCATCAGGCACTCAACGCCGGGATCGCTACGGTGCTGGCCGGGCAAGTCGTCGGATCATTCGGAGACCAAGAGGCCGAAGCGGTCGACTTCGGTGCCGAGACGATCGGCCGCGGGCTCCGAAACGCCCACTGGCCGGGGCGGTTCGAGGTCATGCGCGAAGAGCCGCTTGTCGTCCTCGACGGCGCGCACAACCCCGAGGCGACCGCGACGCTGACCGAGACGCTGTCGACGTTCGAGTACGACAACCTCCATCTCGTATTCGGCGCAATGGGCGACAAAGCCTACGCCGAGATGGCCGAAACGCTGCCGACCCCCGACTCCGTGATCACCTGTCGGCCCGACCACCACCGCGCCGAGGACCCCGACGTGTTGGCCCGTGTGTTCGAAGATACAGGTGCGGACGACGTGACTGCGGGGTCGTCGGTCGCCGAGGCCTTCGAGGCAGCCCGCGACCGCACCGGCGCTGACGACTGCCTGCTTGTCTGTGGCTCGCTGTTCGCGGTCGGCGAGGCCCGGACGACGATGACACGCCGGGCGGTCCCAAAGCGCGTCGACGACAACGAGACGGCCCGCGAGGTGCTGTCGAACGCCCACGTGACCGACTGGGAGATCGACACCGAGTCCGAGCGGGCGGTCCACCGGGTCGTCTCGCTGCCGGTCGAAGGCCGACAGGCGACGATCCTCGACCGGGAACTCCGGTCGCTCGGCGGGAGCTGTGGCAGCTCCGGCGTCACTGCGGCGGGCGAACTCCACGACGTTGTCCTGATGGGAACGGTCGCCCAGTTCCGACAGCTGACAGCCACCCTCGACAGCCAGCCGTTCGGCCTCGGGGGGATCGCCGACGAGATTCGCGAACAAGTCGGACTTATAAAAGACGAACAGACGGATTCACAGCAGTATCCGTGGGACGAGGGGACCGCCGTCATGGGGATTCTCAACGTCACCCCCGACAGCTTCCACGACGGTGGCGACTTCTTCGACCGCGCCGCGGCCATCGACGGCGCGAAAGCGTTGGTCGAGGAGGGCGCGGACATCATCGATATCGGCGGCGAAAGCACCCGTCCGGGGGCCGATCCGGTGCCCGTCGACGAGGAGATCGACCGCGTGGTGCCGGTGATCGAAGCCGTCTCCGACCTCGATGTTCAGATTTCGGTCGACACCCGGAAGGCCGCAGTCGCCGAAGCCGCCCTTGAGGCCGGGGCGGACATTCTCAACGACGTGGCCGGCCTCGAAGACCCCGCGATGCGGTTTCTGGCCGCCGACCGCGAGGTACCGGTGATCGTCATGCATTCGATCGACACCCCCGTCGTTCCCGACCGGGACGTCGACTACGAGGACGTGGTCGAAGACGTGATTCGATCACTCAACGAGCGGGTACTACTGGCCGAAAAAGCCGGCATCCCTCGCGAGCGCATCATCGTGGATCCGGGGCTCGGTTTCGGCAAAACCGCCGCCGAGAGCTTCGAACTCCTCGGACGCCTCGATGAGTTCCACGCGTTGGGCTGTCCGATCCTCGTCGGCCACTCCCACAAATCGATGTTCGACCACGTCGACCGAACCCCCGACGACAGACTGGAAGCCACCGTCGCTGCGACCGCGCTGGCGGCCGGTCGGGGAGCCGACATCGTCCGGGTCCATGATGTCGCCGAGAACCGGACCGCGGTCGACGTCCAGCAGGCGACCGACGACCCACGGAGCGAGTAACCGATGGCGGGCTCCTACGAAGCAGTCACCGCCTATCCCGAAGGGACAAGCACCGTCAGTCGCTACGCCCAAACCGCCGCGAGTCAAGGCTACGACGGGCTCGTCGTCCGAACGCGGGCTGCCGACTACGACGCCGAAGCCATCGGTGACCGCTACGATGTCGACGTCGTCACCGGGATCGAGGTCGACGCCGAGAGTCCCGACAGCGTGTCCGGCTCGATCGGCAACTTCCGCGGGGAGTGTACCCTGCTTTCGGTCCGCGGCGGGACGAACGCGGTCAACCGGTATGCTGTCGAACAGGACCGGGTCGACGTTCTCACGGGACCGATGGCCGGCAACGGCGATTTCAACCACGTGCTCGCGCGGGCAGCCAAAACCCACGGCGTCCGCGTGGAGTTCGACTTCGGCCCGGTGCTCAGGTCCAGCGGCGGCCAGCGCGTCCAGGCCCTCCGCGGGCTCCGCAAGCTCCGCGAGCTGGTCGAGCAGTACGACACTCCCTACGTCGTCAGCGCGAACCCGACAGACCACTTCGGGCTTCGCGCGCCGCGAGAACTGATGGCCCTCGGCGAGCAGATCGGGTTTTCGGCAGAACAGGTCGAAACCGGCCTCGCCGAGTGGGGTCGGCTCGCCGCGCGAAACCGCGAGCGGACCGACGAACCGTTCATTGCGCCAGGGGTCAAACAGGGGAAACATGAAGAAGACGGTTGAGGAACACGCCGCCCGATTCACCGCGAAGGCGGCGGCCTACGACGACGACAAGCGCCCGGAGTACCACGCCTGCTGTTCGCTCGTCGTCGACCACGCCGACCCGACCCCCAAGGACCGCCTCGTCGACCTCGGCACCGGCACCGGTGCGATCGCACTCGCGGCGGCTCCCGAAGCGGACGAGGTCGTCGGCCGCGACATCAGCGAGGGGATGCTCGAACAGGCCGTTAAAAAAGCCGACGAGCTCGGTTACGACACCGTCGAGTTCGGCGAGGGGCGGTTCCGCGAGCCGAACGTCGAGGGGCCAGTCGACATCGTCTCCTCGAACTTCGCGCTCCACCATCTCGACGACGACGCCAAACGCGAGGCGATCCGGACCATCGCAGAACTCGAACCCCGGCGGTTCGTCCTCGGAGACGTAATGCTGTTCGCCGATGCCGATCCCGACGACCCCTTTTATACTCCCGCAGTCGACGATCCGGCCACGGTTGGAACACTGGCCGATATGTTCACTGACGCTGGCTTCGTGCTGACGGCGGTCGAACGCGTCCATGACCAGGTCGGCGTGTTAGTCGGCGAGCGCGTGTCGATCGACCCCGACCAACCTGCAGACACCTCGTTATGAAGCACCTACCGAAGCATATTCGACCGCGGTGGCGGTATCTCGCGGTCGAAATCGAGTCGACGCCGGACGCCGATATCGACCGGGGGACGTTTCAGCGGGAGCTGTGGTACGCCGCGGGGAACCTACTGGGCGATCCGGGGAGTGCCGACGCCGATCTGACCGTCTACAGCTTCGTCTTCAACAACGGCATCGGCGAGACGATCATCCGGGTACGCCGGGGCGAAACCGAGCCCGCACGGGCGGCAGTGGCCTGTGTCGACGCGATCGATGGCGAGCCGGTCGGTCTCAGTGTACGGGGGATTTCGGGGACGGTACGTGCCTGTGAAGAAAGGTATTTAGGACGCCGGACCGGAGCTTTCGACCAGAGACACGTGGCGTTCGCGGACGCCGATCGGCCTGCGTTTTCACGTGATGACGCAGTCGAGGTTTCGATGCCGACCGGGTTCGTGAGTGCGACGGAACTCGATTTCGAGTGACACATATATGCAGGGACAAGCCCAACAGCAGGCGTACGACCGCGGCACCACCATCTTCTCGCCGGACGGTCGACTGTATCAGGTCGAATACGCCCGCGAAGCAGTCAAACGCGGCTCGGCGAGCATCGGTGTTCGGACCGCAGAAGGTGTGGTACTACTCGCAGACAAACGCAGCCATTCGCCGCTCATGGAGCCCGAGAGCGTCGAGAAGCTCCACAAAGCCGACGAACACATCGGCATCGCCTCGGCGGGCCACGTCGCCGACGCCCGACAGCTGATCGACTTCTCACGCCGCCAGGCACAGGTCAACCGGCTCCGCTACGGCGAGGCGATGGGCGTCGAAACGCTCACGAAGACGGTTACCGATTACATCCAGCAGTACACCCAGATCGGCGGTGCTCGACCGTTCGGCGTCGCCCTCATGGTCGGCGGCATCGAGAACGGCGAGCCACGACTGTTCGAGACCGACCCCTCGGGAACCCCCTACGAGTGGAAGGCGCTGGCTATCGGCGAGAACAGAGCCGACATCCGGGAGTTCCTCGAAGAGCGGTACGACGAGGAACTCACGCTCGACGAGGGGCTCGAACTCGCGTTGAGCGCGCTGTCGGATGCCACCGACGAACTGCTCGAACCCGATGGTCTCGGACTGGCGACGGTGACCGTCGACGACGAGACGTACCACCAGTACTCGGTCGACGAGGTCGAGGCCGTCCTCGAAGAACACGATCTACTGGCCGACGAAGACGCCGAGTAGTCAGCTCCTAATTTCAAATCTGCCACTTTCGCGGGGTCGTGTTGAGTCGCTCACAACCGTCAGGCGTGACGACGACCAGATCCTCGATTCGAACGCCGAACTTACCGGGAAGGTAGATTCCGGGTTCGACTGAAAACACCATATTCGGCTCCAGTAGTCGGTCACTACCGTCGACGATCGTCGGCTCCTCGTGGATGTCGAGGCCGACGCCATGGCCCGTTCGATGGATGAACCGCTCGCCGTAGCCCGCCGTTTCAATGATCTCGCGGGCGGCCGCGTCGACGTCGCCTGCGGTCACGCCCGGCTCGATCGTCTCGATGGCCGCCGTCTGGGCCCGACGAACCAGTTCGTGGACGGTCCGGAATTCGTCGTCCGGCTTGCCGTCGAAGGCGACCGTTCGAGTCTGGTCCGAAGGGTAGCCGTCGACGCGGGTACCGAAATCGAGAACGACCGGCTCGCCCGCTTCGATCACTCGTTCGCCATGGGTGTGGTGGGGCATTGCCCCGTTGAGTCCGGAGCCGACGATCGGCTCAAAAGAGGGTTCCGCGCCGCCAGCAGCGGCGAGTTCGGCTTCGATCCGTGCGGCGAGTTCGACTTCGGTCATCCCGACTGCTTCGGTGCCGAGACCCCGAACGGCCGTCATCGCAGCATCGGCAACCTCGGCGGCCGCCCGGAGTGCGGCGATTTCGGCGTCGTCCTTCCGTATCCGTAGGTCGGTCATCAACTCGTCGGCCAGTCCGAACGTCGCCTTCGAGAGCGTCGACTCCAACAGGTGGGTGAACTGTGCCCACATCGTCTCGTCGACGAGCAGGCGGCTGCCGTCGACTCCGAGCTCCGAACACAACGCAGCTAGTGGATCAGCCGGCCCCTCGGCGTCACTCCACGTTCGAATGTCGTCGACCGGCGTTCGGTCGGCGATCTGCTCGGCAGCCAGTTCGGGGACGAAAAACACGGGGTCGTGGTCGGCCGTGAGAAACAGGAACAGCGCCCGTTCGCTGGGTTCGTCGGCGAACCCGGTGAGATATTCGAGGTTTCGGCTTGGAAAGAGAACTATGCCGCCAGCAGGATGCTCGGCCAGCCGACGTCGACAGGCCACCAGTCGGTCCGCATATGGAGACATGAGAGTGATGTGGGCGTCCGTATTGGTATAGCTGTCGACCAGTAAACAGTCACTAGACCCGCCGAGACTGTGAGTAGGAGACGATTACTTACGTAGGATGATCGAACAACACCGGGTATGGGGTTCAATTGGCTCTCCGCGAACGCGTGTCCCTCGTGTACCGTTATTCCAAGCGCAGCCGACTACGATGATTTCGGCTATCCGGTCTGTCCGTCCTGTGGGACGATCATCCGGTCGGAGGATGGTGACGAGCAGGTCGCAGCCGCCCACTCGGACTAATCGGTTCCGTAACACACGTGTAGTCACTATCCGTTGTAACGGTATGGAATGGGAACAGACGACAGTCGAAGACGGGATCAAAGAGTGGGCCCGAGCCGACGGAAACGCGACGATCCGACTCCGCCAACGCACCGATGGCCGGTTCGCTGTCCGGCTCGATCGGCTGTATCAGGCCGACGAGGACCGCGGCTATGCCTACGAGGTCGTCGAGACCCGCGAGGCCGCCGAGACATTGGTCGGCGACTGGCAGCGTGAGGCGGCCGGGGACGAAACGACCGAGTAGTCGACGACTACTCGTCGCATGCAGGGTCGTCCTCGCGCTGTTCCTCGCCGGTACCGGCAGCCATCGCCTCCTGCTCTCGGGAGTCCGCTGGCCCGTGACCCCCGCCGCCGGGTGTCCGAACCGTCACTGTTGTGCCAGCCTCGACTTCGATTGTCGTTTTTGCACCGACCGGCTCGCCGTCGACGAGATTCTCCCCAGTAGCCCCGTTCTCGCCGCCAGCCACCCCGCGTGGGGGATGGCGTCGACGGTCAGTCAGCAGTGAGACGGTCGCCGGAACGTCCGTCTCAAGCTGGCGTTCGATCCCGTGCCCACCGCGATATCGGCCGCGACCGCCGCTGTCCGGACGGAGCGCGTAGCGAGTGACCCGGAGCGGATACTCGGCTTCGAGGGCTTCGATCGGTGTGTTCAGCGTGTTCGTCATCCCGACCTGGACGCCGTCCATTCCGTCTTTGGTCGGGCGGCCGCCAAAGCCGCCGCCGATCGTCTCGTAGTAGCTAAAGCCTTGGTCGTTGCGGCTCCCGATGGTGAGGTTGTTCATCGTTCCCTGACCCTGCGCCGGGAGTTCGTCGGGGACGGCTTTCGCGAACGCCGATAGCACCGTATCAGTCACCCGCTGGCTGGTCTCAACGTTGCCGCCGACTACAGCCGCTGGCGGCTCAGGATCGAGCAGACTTCCGGGTGGTATCTCGATCGAGACGGGCTCGTAACAGCCGTGGTTTGGCGGAATATCCGGATCGGTCACGGCGCGGACGACGTAGTAGACTGCGCTCTTTGTGACTGCACGCGGGGCATTGACGTTGCCCGCGACCTGCGAGGCAGTGTCGGCGAAGTCGACTGTAATCGACTCGTCACTGATCGTTAGCTGCACCCTAATCGGGATATCGTCGTCGGTTATCCCGTCGCCTTCGAGGAAATCCTCGGCAGCGAACGTGCCGGTCGGGAGTTCCGCGATCGCCGCCGCCATCCGCTCGCTGGAGTAGTCGATGACGGCATCGAACGCCGCTCGAAGTCGATCGCATCCGTGGTCCGTCTGGAGCTCGGAGAGTCGCGCTTCGGCTCTCTCGTTGGCGGCGATCTGGGCACGGAGATCCGCCCGACGCTCGTCGGCGTTGCGGACGTTCGCCAACAGCAACGACAGCAGTTGGTTGTTTTGTTCGCCATCCGCGACAATCCGGACCGGTGGAATCCGAACACCTTCCTGATAGATCTCTCTGGCTCCGGCAGGCATACTTCCAGGCGCCATGCCGCCAACATCGGCGTGATGGGCCCGCGAGACGGCATAGCCGAGTGGCTCGCCGTCGACGACGATCGGCGAAACCATCGTGAGATCGGGGAGATGGGTACCGCCGGCAAAGGGGTCGTTGAGCAGCCAGACATCACCCGGCTGCGGGTTCCGTTCGCGGACGGCGTCGACAGCTTCGGGCATTGCCCCCAGATGAACGGGGATGTGTTCGGCTTGGGCGGCGAGCCGGCCCTCGGTGTCGAACAGCGCCGTCGAGCAGTCGCGCCGCTCCTTGATATTGGGGGAGTAGGCACCGGCTACCAGCACCTGACCCATCTCTTCGGCGACTCCCTCCAACTGGTTACGCATGATCTCCAGCGTCACGGGGTCGATCTCCGTCTCGGAACTGTCAGTGTCGGTGACGTTGGTCATTGTGTGTCCTCCCGTGTGAGTCTGAGCGTTCCGTCGACGCTGACGGCTGCCGTCCAGTCCGGTGGAACAACTGTCGTCGACTCGTCGGCCTCCAGAACTGCTGGACCGCAGATCGGTTGGTCGACCCCCAGCCCATCCCGGTTGTAGATCGGCGTTGCGACGAACTCGCCGCCGAAAAACGCCTCTCGGCTGCCGATCCGTGCTGCCCCCTCGGGCTTGTACGCGACCGTGGGTCGTTCGCGTTCGGCCACGCCGGTCGCCCGCAGCGTCACGCATTCGACCGGCTCGTCCATCCGGTAGCCTGATGTCGACTCGTGGGCGTCGTGGAACGCGGCCCGAACGATCTCTGTGTCGACCGGTCGTGAAACCGGTACCGTGTGTTCGAAACTCTGGCCGCTGTAGCGGAGATCCGCCGCATACTCGACGGTTGGCCCCGTCTCCGTGGCGACGATCCGTGACAACACCTCGTCGCGAAGCGCCGAGAGCGTCTCCTCGGTGGTCTCGGCTCCGAGCTCCGACAGCGGTGTTCGAACCGTCCGGGCGGCGTCGTGTTTCTCGTCGGCCGATAGCAGTCCGAACGCCGATCGGACGCCGCTGGCGTAGGGAACGGTGACCGTCTCGACGCCGAGCGTCTCGGCGACCGCCGCGGCGTGCATCGGGCCCGCACCACCGAAAGCACAAAGTCCGAACTGCCGCGGATCGTGGCCGCGTTCGACCGTGACCGCCCGGATCGCCCGCGTCATATCGGCATTGGCAACACGGAAGACGCCACGGGCGGCCGCCAGCGCATCGTCTAATCCTGCCTCCTGGGCAAGCGATCCGAGCGCCTTCCGGGCGGCGTCGACATCGAGCGAGAGATCGCCGCCGAGTTCGGCGTCGTCGCCGATGTATCCCAACAGGAGATTCGCGTCGGTAACTGTCGGCTCGGTACCGCCACGGCCGTAGGCCGCGGGTCCGGGGGTGGCACCCGCCGACTGGGGGCCGACCCGGAGCGCACCCCCGGCGTCGACCCAGCCGATCGAGCCGCCGCCTGCCCCGACAGTGTGGACGTCGACCATCGGGGTACCGATGGGTCGCCCATCGATTTCGGCGTCGGTCGTGATCTCCGCGCCATCCTCACGGACCAGACTCACGTCGCTCGATGTGCCGCCCATATCGAAAGTGATCAGCCCCTCACGGTCGGTTTCGACCGCGTTCGCGCTGATGACGCCTGCCGCCGGTCCCGACAGGACGGTCGTGACGGCGCGCTCGCGGACGGTCGACGAGTCGGCGATCCCGCCGTTTGACTGCATGATGCGCGGGGTCGGGACGCCGAGTTCGGCGACCCGTTCGTCGAGCCGAGCGAGATACCGCTGGATCGGTGGTCGGACATAGGCGTCGACGACCGTCGTCGAGGTCCGTTCGTACTCCCGGAACTCCGCGAGCACTTCGTGGGAGGCAGACACCGGCACCGCAAGGCGGTCGCGGAGCTGCTCGACGACCCGTTTCTCGTTTTCGGGGTGTGCGTAGGCGTGAAGCAGACAGACTGCCACGCTTTCGATTTCGCCGTCGTCGAGCTCGGTGGCGAGTGTGTCGACCTCGCTATCTTTGACCGGCCGCTCGATTCCCTCACCGGTCGCCCGCTCGTCGAGTTCGAACCGCCGCCGTCCGGGAACCAGCGTCGTCGGCTTCTCGGCGTCCAGATCGTAGAGCGCAGGGCGGTCCTGGCGGCCGATTTCGAGTACGTCCCGAAACCCCTCGGTCGTGACCAGCGCCGTTGTCGCACCGGCCTCCTCCAACAGCGCGTTGACTGAGACGGTCATCGCGTGGTTGAACGCCTCGATCTCGCTCGGCTCGACATCGGCGACCGAACAGGCCCGGGTTAGGCCCTGTATAACGCCCTTGCTTTGGTCGGTTTCGGTCGGGACTTTGACCGTCGACACCTCGCCGTCGGCCAACACCACGACATCAGTGAAGGTGCCACCGACGTCGACGCCGATCACCGGTTGACGCTTGTCGTCGCCCGCGCTCACTGTCTGTCACCCCAAAAACGGATGGGAGTCGTGTACATACTCGCAGGGAGTCTGCCACGAACTTAGTGATTCGGTCACTGCAGTCGCTCGGTTGTTTCGACAAGCGGGTGGCGGGCGTAGTCGACGATCGAGATATCTCCTATTTTTGTCAGTTTTTGTTTGGCGGCTGTCTCGGCCATCCCGAGGTCGACTGACTCGCTGAGGACGATGACGTAGGCGTCCATTTCGGGGATATCCATGCTGTCGGCGGCCAACACGCGGTGGTGGCCATCGGCGAGATACAGTTCTGGTTCGTTGGCCGAGCCGGTGTTGTCGATAACGACCAGCGGCTCGGCGAGGCCGCGTTCGAGTTCGTACCGTCGGCCTGCGAGCTCGTCAGCATACACGCGCTCCTGGGTCGGCGTGAGATCGGACAACGAGACCAGTCGGCGCTCCTCGGTGAGTTCGACCTCCTCGTGGATCTGTTCGAGACTCCGCCGGAGCTTGCCCACCTTTTCGGGTGTGACACGTTCGATCTGGCTCCGGACGACGTCCGTGTTCGAGAGAATGCCGATCAGTCGGCCGTCGTCGTCAACGACCGGCAGTTTTTGTATGCCCGACCGGAGGATAACGCGGGCGGCGTCGGTGACTGACATCCCGGGGTCAGCAACCAGAATGTCGGGAGTCATGACCTTCGAGATGGGTGTTTGATCACCGGCAGCAAGCAGATCACGAGCGGTCACGAACCCCTCGACGGTCAGCTCCCGGCAGACCGGAAACCCGTTGTGGTCCTCGCTTTCGACGATCCGGCGAGTCACTTCCTCGACCGTGTCGTCCGGTGAGACGGTCGACACTTCGTGGGTCATATACTCCTCGACCCGTGGCTTGCTGTCCATACCGCGAGTTAGGCCGAACGGGTGGAAAAAGCTAGTGTGCCAGTGACCGGTCCGTTGGGTCGTCGTCGACTACTCTTCGCGTCTCCCGAGTGGTGGGTTGATCATATACGCCGCGGGCTCGCTTGCGGCATCGAGGGCAGCGAAAAACCGTCCGGCGACCAGTTCGTGGACGACGTCGATGAGTGCCTCGTCTTCGTCGACCTCGCTGATGATGCCGAGCGGGAGCTGTGCGCCGGCCATGTTCGCGTGACCGCCAGCGCTGCCGATCCGATCGAGCGCCTCACGCAGGATCTCGCCGAGATCGACCGACGCCCCGCGAGTTCGCCCCGAGACGTAGATCATGTCGTCGGTGTAGCCGTAGACGAGGACGGTCGTAATACCCTCCATATTCAACAGCTCGTCGGCCGCCTGTGCGAGCGCGTCCCGGTCAGCGATCCGGCCAACACAGGTTGCCAGCGAAGAGTCACGAACGTCTCGTCGCTGGATCGCCGTCGCCAGCGTTTCGACGACCGACGAGGTTACGCTCGGTGACTCGATCCGGTCGAGATCGTCCTCGTTGGCTGTCGCAGAGAGCACGGCGGCGGCCTCGAAATCTGCCTCCGAGACCTCTCTGGTAAACCGCTTGGTGTCGGTTTGAATACCGTACAGCAGTGCGGTCGACAGCGCCTGCTCGGGGACGAGTCCGAGCCGACGGAAGTATTCGGTAACGATCGTGCTCGTCGAGCCGACATCGGGCCGAATGTCGACGTATCTGTCGGTTTCGTCGATCGGCATTCGGGGCGGGTGGTGGTCGACGACGATCCCGGCCGGCGTCTCGGGCGGGAGGCTGTCGTTGACGCCGGGCTGGGAGTGGTCGACCAAGGCGATCGTCCCGTAGTTTGCCGGGTCGAAACTCTCAGCGTCGGCCGGGTACAACGAGAGGTCGAGCAGATTGACAAGCGCCCTGTTCTCTTGGTGGGTGATGTCGCCGAAGTAGTAGGCATCGGCCGGAACGCCGACCGACTCGGCGATCTCGACGAGCCCGACGGCGCTGGCGATCGCGTCCGGATCGGGATTGTCGTGGGCGACCACCGCCAACGGCTTCGACAGGGACCGAATCGCCGACAGCAGCCGCCCCATCCGGCCGCCGTGACCGCTCGCGGTTGCATCGAGCACCCTGTCGGTGATCTCCTCACGAGGGTCGACGAGCTCGTCGGCCACCGCGGCGAGCCGGTCGCGCGTCGACTTCGAGCCGTCAACTCCGACGGCCGCGACGATCGTCGCAGCGGGAAACTTCTCGCGAGCAACAGTGGCGATTCGCTCGGTTGTAGGCCCCTCGGCGGCCGCAACCACGACGACATCGGCCGCCGAGGGGTAGTGGGTGGGGTCGGCCGGATCGCCTTCGATGGCCGCGATCTGCTTCTCGCGGAGCGTCGTCACCCAGCCGCTGTCGCCGGTGACGACGTACAGCTCGCCGGGCTGGTCGGTCGTGCGGTCCGTGACGGTGCGCCCCAGCGAACCGTCCCCGAGAACGAGCCGACGTATCATGATCTACCGGAGGTGGTCGACCCGGAAAACGATGCCGTCGTCGACCCGCGAACTGCGGAGCGGTTTATAAATAGTAGCGTCCTACCAGCTCGGAAGGGGATGGCTACTTAAAAATGGCAGCCGGTGCCGCCTACGCGAAGATGGCAGCAGCGGCGGCCTCTGCGGTCTCGATGACCGGACCGAAGCCGGGCAGCAACAGGATCGTGATCACGCCGGCAGCGATAACCGCGGCGTACAGTCCGGTTGGCTTGCTGTCGAGTGCATCGAGGTTGCCGTTCGGCTCCTCGAACCACAGCGCCTTGACGACGCGGCTGTAGTAGTACAGCGACAGCGCGCTGGTGACCGCACCGATCGCCGCAAGCCACCAGAAGCCGGCGTTGATCGCCCCGAGGAAGAGGAAATACTTCGAGAAGAAGCCGCCGAACACGGGCAGTCCAGCGAGGCTGAACATGAAGACGGCCATCGCAATCGAGGCCATCGGAGCCTTCCGGCCGAGTCCGGCGTAGTCCTCGAAGGTCCGACCGACGCCCCAGTATTCGACCATGGCGATGAACAGGAACGCACCCGTGTTCATGAAGCCGTAGACGAACAGGTGGGCCATCGCTGCACCCATGACGGTCGCGTTGGCCTCGCTCGCACCGGCGGTGACCGCTGCGAGACCGATCAGCGCATAGCCCGCGTGGCCGATCGAGGAGTAGGCCAACATCCGCTTGACGTTGGTCTGGGTTGCGGCGGCGAAGTTGCCGAGAATCATTGTGACCACGGCGAGAATACCGAACAGCAGCCCCCAGTTGATCGCTACGTCGAGAGCAGGCGTGAACGCGACCGCGAACACGCGGAAGGCGACGGCGAACCCGGCGGCCTTCGAGGCCGACGAGAGGAACGCGCTCACGGGAGCGGGTGCGCCCTCGTAGGCCTCAGGTGCCCAGAAGTGGAACGGCACCGAGGCCGTCTTGAACGCGAACCCACCGGCGACCATCAGGATCCCCACGCCGAGGAGTCCTGCGAGGTCGCTCACACCGCCGATCGCGGCGGCGACGTCCGGCAACAGCAGCGAGCCGGTTGCGGCGTAGACGAGGCTGATACCGAAGGCGAAGACCGCCGCCGACACCGCCCCGATCAGGAAGTACTTGAGACCGGCTTCGACGCTCCCACGGTTGGTCTTGAGGTAGGCGACCAAGGCGTAGGATGGCAGCGAGGCCATCTCAAGGCTAATGAAGACCGTTGCCAGGGAGTTCGAGACGGCCATCAGCGACATCGCGGTCGTCGCGAACAACAGCAGCGAGTAGAACGCCGCCGGGTTGTCGTCGTCTTCGAGGTAGTCGGAGCCAGCGACGACCACCATCGCGGCGACGCTGGTGAAGATGGCGATGAAGAACAGCCCCAGCCCGTCGACGACGATCGCGTCGCTGAAGAGGCTGATCGGGCCGCCGGAGCCCGCAGCGCCGGTTCCAGCAGCGAGATACCACACCGTTACACCGAGCGCGAGGAGCGTGCCGACCGTTGCCGTGCCAGCCAGCAGCCGGTTCGAGCGGGAATCCGGCGAGAGGCTGTCGAGCGCCAACACCAGCAGGGCGGTCACAGCCAGGATCACGACCGGCTGGAGCGACCACATGGCGAAAATCCAGTTTGTCGGTTCGATCTGAAGCAGGCTCATTAGAGCCCACCTCCCAGTTCAAGGATCGGAACGGTTGCATCGAGTATCATGTCGAAGAACAACGAGGGTGCGACCCCAAGCAGGATGATCGCCCCGAGCAGCGCCACCAGCGGCGCGATGTCGTGAAGCGGCGCACGCGTGAGTTCGTAGTCGGTCTCCAGCCGGAACGGACCGAACAGCGTCTTCTGCATCGCCAGCAGCAGGTAGCCCGCGACGATGACGATGCCGAACATCGCCAGCGCGGTGAAGATCGGTGCGTACGGCAGGGCCGTCGACCCGAAGGAGCCGACGAAGATGAAGAACTCCCCGGCGAAGCCAGCCATCAGCGGCAGCCCCATGTAGGCGAAGGCACCGGCGACGAGAATCCAGACGGCGACCGGCATTCGGTCGGCCAGTCCGGACATGTCGTCGACGATCCGGGTGTGGGTCGCGTTGTAGATGACGCCGACCGCCATGAACATCAGCCCCGAGATGAGGCCGTGGGCGACCATCTGGAACGTCGCCCCACCCATGCCGAACTCCGTGAACGCGATGAGTCCGAGGATGACGTAGCCCATCGACGACACTGAGGAGTAGGCGACGATTCGTTTGAGATCCGTCTGGGCGAGCGCGAGCATCGCGCCGTAGATCACCGAGACAACCGCGATGATCGCAATCGGGATCGCGAAGTAGCTTGCCTGATCCGGCAACATGGTGAAGTTGAACCGGAGCAGGGCGTAGGTCCCCATCTTCAGCAGCACGCCGGCCAGCATGACCGATGCGGGCGTGGGTGCTTCAACGTGGGCGTCCGGCAGCCACGTGTGGACCGGGACGACCGGCACCTTGACCGCGAAGCCGACGAACATCGCCGCGAAGACGACCAGCGCGAGTGTGTCGGCTGGCAGGCCGTAGAACGCGGTGAGTTCACCTGCTGCGAGCGACTGGGTGATCTCGGGCAGGCCGAACGTCTCGACCGGCAGCGAGAACACCAGCGCCATGAAGGCGATGAACATCACCAGCGAGGCGATGTTGGTGTAGACGAAGAACTTGATCGCGGCGTACTTCCGGCGTGGGCCGCCCCAGACGCCGATGAGGAAGTACATCGGCACGAGGACGGCCTCCCAGAAGACGAACCACAGGAAGAAGTCCAGCGCCGTGAAGACGCCGATCAGGTTGGCTTCCATCAACAGCATCAGACCGTAGAACTGGCTCTGACGCTCGTCGATGGGGGTCCACGCGCTCATGATCGCCAGCGCGGTGAGGAACGTCGTCAACACGACCAGCGGGAGGCTGATGCCGTCGACGCCGACGTACCACTGGAGTTGGTAGCCTGCAACTTCGAGCCACGGCACGGCGGTTTCGAAGGCGATCTGGCCGCCCGTCAGCGCATTGCCACCGGCCTCGAAGGCCGACCACATATAGAGGCTCCCGACGATGGGAACCAGACTCAGCCCGAAGGCGAGTTTGTGGGCATAGCGGTTCGGAACGGCCATGACGAGCAGTGCGGCCGCAAACGTGAACGCCAGTAGTGCTTCGATAATCATCAGAACCAGCCTCCTATCAGCGCGAAGACGACAAGCAGCGCCGTCAGGCTCAGCGTCAGGAGTAGGGCGTAGTTGCCGACGACCCCGGTCTGGATGCGCTTGATCCGGTCACCGCTCAGCAGACTGACCGACGAGACGCCGTTGACGACGCCGTCGACGACACCCTGATCGAAGGTGTCGGCGCTCCCCGACAGCCCACGAGTGCGGTTGGCGAGCCAGACCTGGAACTCGTCTTGGTAGTAGTTGTTGTACAGCAGCTCCTTGGCACCGCCGAGTTTGGCGGTGTGTTCGACTGGCTCGGCCACGTTGTACAGCTTCCACGCGAGACCGAGGCCAGCGAGTGCAAGCCCCAGCGAGATCGCCGCGCCCGCGAGGACGGTTGCGACCTCAGTACCGAAGGGGTAGGTCGAACTGTAGGGGCCGATCTCGGCGTAGTGGTGCGACGACAGCCCCTCGATCCCGCCCCAGTGGTTGTCGAGCCACAGGTGGAGGTAGTCGATGCCTTCGATGCCGAGGACCTTCTGAACCGGCACCATGTTGATGACGCCGGTGACTGCCGCCAGCACGCCGAGGACCGACAGCGGGCCCTTGACGTTCCAGCGGACGGGTTCGGGGTTGCGAGCGATCTCCGAGCGGGCGTTGCCGTGGAAGGTCAGGAACACCATCCGGAACGTGTAGAAGGCGGTGACCGGCACCGCGAGCAGCCCCATCGCGTAGCCGGCGAACAGCAACGGCTCGCTGCCGCCGTGGATCAGCGCCTCATAGAGGATCTCGTCTTTCGACCAGAAGCCGGCGAAGGGGAAGATGCCCGCTAAGGCGAGCGAGCCCGCGAGGAACGTCCAGTAGGTAACTGGCATCTCGTCCTTCAGCCCACCCATATCCCACATGTTCTCGTTGTGGTGCATGGCGATGATGACCGAGCCAGCACCGAGGAACAGCAGCGCCTTGAAGAAGGCGTGGGTCGTCAGGTGGAAGACTGCGGCGACGTAGCCGCCCGCACCGAGGCCGAGCATCATATAGCCGTACTGGGAGATCGTCGAGTAGGCGAGCACCTGTTTGAGCTCCTCTTTGACGAGCCCCATCGTCCCTGCGAACAGGGCGGTGAAGCCGCCGACGAGAGCGATTACCCCCATCGTCGTCGGCGTCAGCACGTAGAAGCCGTACATCCGGGCGACGAGATAGACACCGGCGGCGACCATCGTCGCTGCGTGGATCAGCGCCGAGACGGGGGTCGGACCCTCCATCGCGTCAGGCAACCAGGTATGCAGTGGGAACTGGGCGGATTTACCGACGACGCCGCCCAAGACGAGCAGGCCGACGACGGTGAACCACGTCATGGTGTCGAGGCCACCGGGCGTCCAGACGTCGACATTCCCGTTGAGTGCGCCCTCGGCGAGTGCCGGGAACGATTCCGCGCCCGCGAAGGCCGCCGTCCCAAAGGTCGCAAAGACGGCGACGACGCCGACGAGGAAGAAGTAGTCACCGAAGCGGGTGACGAGGAACGCCTTCTTGGCGGCCGACGGTGGGCCGGGTTCGCGGAAGTGGAAGCCGATAAGCAGGAACGAACAGAGTCCCACCAGCTCGAAGAACATGAACGCCATCAGCAGGTTATCGGCGATGACGAAGCCGAGCATACTGGCCGTAAATAGCCCGAGGCCAGCGTAGTAACGCGGTAGGTCGCGTTCGCCCTCGTCGTTCATATAGCCGAGACTGAAGACGTGGACGAGCGTGGCGATCAGCGTCACGATGACGAGCATCAGCGCCGACAGCGGGTCGATCAGCGCGCCGAACTCCAGCCTAAAGGGCTGGGAGCCAACGCCCTGGGCCCACGTCCAGTAGGTCTCTTGGTGGGCACCGCCGCCACGGACCGACAACAGGACCCAGATCGACAGCAACAACGAGCCAGCGGTGGCGGCGATGCCACCGTAGGCCCCCTTTTTCGGCATGTTTTTGCCGACAAACAGTGCGACGACGAACGAGACGAACGGCAACAGAACGATTGCCGGAACGTAGTCGAATGCGGTTACCATCTATTTACCACCTCATTGTTGCTGCAGCCATTACGTCGACGTCCCCGAAGTTGCGGTACAGCGCGAGGATGATCCCGATCCCGACCGCGACCTCCGCGGCCGCCAGCGCGATGGCGAACAGGGCGAACGTCTGGCCGGTGAGGTTGCCCCAGTAGAGCGAAAAGGCAACCAGATTGATGTTGGCCGCGTTCAGCATCAGCTCGACTGACATCAGGAAGTACAGTGCGTTGCGCCGCGTCAGAATGCCGAAGAGGCCGATACAGAACAGCCCCGACGACAGCAGTAGATAGTACTCCGGCGGCACCATCAGCGGTCACCTCCCTGCTCGGTCTCGTCGGTCTCGGTCGACCCGGTGACCTCGCGATCGGCAGCGCCTGCAACGTCGCCGTCAACGATCTCGCGGCCGCCGTCGGTTAGCGCCGAGATGATCGTCCCGTCGTCCTCGCGTTTGGCGAGGTAGACCGCACTATCGAGTGCGACATCCAGCGCGATCGCGATGATCAGGAAGGCGGCGAGAAATCCTTCCGTGGGAATCCCGCCGAGGTCGATATCGAACAGCGCGTAGCCGATGTTGTGAACGATCGACTCGCCCGCGGGGAACTGTACGGGGTCGCCGAAGCCGCTGGCCGAGCCGAGTACGACCGCGGCCAGCACGCCAAAGAGCGCGACTGCCGCAAGCCCGGGTCTCAGTGACGAACTGCCCGGTTCGTCGTCGGTCATACGCTACTCACCTCCGTCTCCGTCTCTCGTCGCGTCAGCATCACGGCGAACGTAATCAGGATGAGGACCCCGCCGACGTAGACGAGGATCTGCATCGCTGCAATGAATTCGGCTTGCAGCATTACGTAGTGCACCGCGACGCTCAGAAGGGCCCCGCCCAACAGCAACGACGCGTGAAACACGTCGTCGACGAGGACGACACCCATGCTGAAGCCCAACGTGATCAGGGCGAACAGCGCGAACGCGATGGTCTCATAAACCATTGTGTGTGTATCCTTAAGGTATCCCTTTGAAGATTTCGAGAACGCTTCGCTACTGGTAGTCGACTTCGCCGTCGCCCTCGCCGATCCACGCCCCCCGATCAGGGTTGCGCGAGTTGAGGGGGTCGATCCCTTTGTACCACGGCACGTTCTTGAGCTGTTCTTTGTTGTAGACGAACTCGTCTTTGGTGTCCGCCGTGAACTCGAAGTTCTGGGTCAGCAGGATGGCGTCGACGGGACAGACCTCCTCGCAGAGTCGGCAGTAGATACACTGGCCGATGTGGAGGTTGTACTGCTCGCCGTTGCGCTGGTCGTCCATCACGATCTGGATCGTATCGTTCGGACAGACGTTTTCGCACTGTCG
>Ga0207753_1000196_pt1 | contig 24170 bp, 25 predicted proteins | sample PonA233FremontCA_2_FD_187273 | JGI IMG/M metagenome (GOLD analysis project Ga0207753, IMG submission 187273) | Salt pond sediment microbial community from Fremont, CA, USA - Pond A23 Sediment 3 (SPAdes) | ecosystem: Environmental > Aquatic > Non-marine Saline and Alkaline > Saline | place: USA... | reverse complement strand
GTGCGGTTTGCGAAACGGCACAGGGCGATCGGCATCGGCGTCCTCGGCTGGCACAGCTACCTCCAGAGCGAGATGATTCCGTTCGACAGCATGGAGGCGATGGAGAAAAACGAGGCAATCTTCCGCACCATCAAGGAGCGAAGTTACGAGGAGAGTCGTCGGCTCGCCGACGAGTTCGGCGAGCCGGAGGTGCTCGAGGGCTACGGTCGCCGGAACGCGACGACGATGAGCGTGGCCCCGACGAAATCCAGCAGTGTCATCCTGGGGCAGGTCAGTCCGAGCATCGAACCGCTGAAATCGAACTACTTCGTCCGCGACGGTGCGAAGCTGAAATCGACGCAGAAGAATCGGTTCCTTGAGGCGATACTGAAAGAGCGAGGCAGAGACGAGCGCGAGGTCTGGGACAGCATCGCACAGAACGACGGGAGCGTGCAACACCTCGACTGCCTGACCGACGAGGAGAAGGAGGTGTTCAAGACCTTCGCCGAGATCCCACAGATGGCGATCATCAACCAGGCGGCGCAGCGGCAGAAACACATCGATCAGGCACAGAGCCTGAACGTCTCGATCGATCCGGGCGAAGTGAGCGTCAAGGAGATCAACCAGCTCTACATCGAGGCTTGGAAGAAAGGGGTGAAGAGTCTCTACTACCAACACAGCGTGAACGCCGCACAGAAGTTCAGCCGGGACATCCTCGAATGCAAGGCGTGTGAGAGCTGATCTACCGCCGGAAAGAGGACTCTGAACGCGACGATCACCGGCAGTATTCGGTGTTCATAACGAATCGGGGGAGCGGACGTCTCGCTGAGTGCGGCTATCGGTGGGGATCGAGAGCGGCTACGGATCGATCAAGCGATTTGTGACCGCCACTACGTCGAAGAATTTCGGACTCCAATTCTTCTAGCCCGAAAACGACCGCTTTGACGGCTGTTTGGACGAGATCGGATCAGGTTTCGTGGAACGAGAGGCGACACCGGAACTGCTGATGAAGCTCGGTGTTCAGCTCCATCTTACTGGCCTCTAACGTTCGAATACTACGTCTATTCTTGAGACGTTCGGTGTCGGTTATGCTCGGTCTACCGTCCATAACCGGGTTCACAATGCAGAGCCACAGCCCGAAGCTGGTCGGAGTCAGGGTCACGTTGCGGTTGACGAGACCGTGATCCGACTCAATGATGAGCAGTATTGGCCGTATGCTGCCGTCGATCCTGAAACAGACGAATTACTACACACAACACTTGAACTGACGACAAACGAGAGGGTGTCATAGAACGGTTGTCATGGGTGCCGTGAGAGAGCGTTCATCTAGTTGAGTTCGAAGAATAGTGATGAGATGGATTCTATGGCAGACTCGACCCATCTAGTAACCGCCACGCTCCACTCTTTCGAGTGTTCAACCCGTGGGCTGAACCGTGGGTAGTTTAACACTAAATATGGCTCCCATAGGTTCGTTGTCTTCAACCCACACGTCGCCATTATGGATGTCCACAAGCGTGTTAACAAGGTGTAGTCCTATCCCGGTGCCGGAACTGTCCAGGCCCCGCTCTCCTTTCCCGAAGATCGTTTCTTTTTGATTATCAGGGACCCCAGGACCATTATCAGCAATTGTGACTGTTACTGTATCCTCACGGTCGGTGGCTGAGACGATCACCTCAGCCTCCTTCTTGTCATTGTGCTGAACGGCGTTCTTCAATAGGTTCCGAAACACGGAGGAGATCATATCGTTTGCTGCAAGGGTAGCTGACGGTATCTCTGTCCCGAACTCGATAGTAGCGCTGGGGTATGAGGCTCGTACTTCGGTAACTTCGTCTGTCAGTATCGTTTGGAGAGTAACTCGCTGTTCCTCGACGCTGTCCGAGAGCATAACTTCAGATAACTCCCGCGCCGTCTGCGTGAGTTCGATAGCGTGGTCGGCGCTTTTGTTGATCGTATTTATATACTGTTGTTTCTCTGCTGTTTCACACTCGCCATCAAGTATGTCACCGTACCCTGTGATCAGTTGGAGGTCGTTACGTATGTCGTGTCTCAGAACCTGATTGAGAGTCTCAAGATTATCTCGTTGCTGTTCAATCTGGCGTTCATACTGTTTTTGCGCCGTGATTTCGTGGAAGACGAACGCGCGGCCTCTCTCGTCGTCACCGACTGTTGACGCTGACACCGAAAAGCATCGCCTTTCACCGTCTGGTGCGGTTGTGACCTCGATCTCGCCCTCGTACATATCGCTGATCCGATCGGGACGCCCACCGATGATCGAACTAAACAGGTCGTCTGCCGACATACCCGTATACTCCGGACCGGTATCAAACACGTCTTTGGCAGCCCGGTTAGCATAAACGAGACGGTCCCGATAATCAATAACAACCGTCGCATCCTCGATGTCCTCCAATAATGTTTTGCGTGCAATAGGAGTCAACTCCAGAAAGTCAGCGTAGAACAAGGCCCAAAGGAACGTCACGGACAGGACTGTACTCCCTGCCATTGTTGCGTTATACAACAGGTCGGGATACGGCTCAAGTCCGGCAACCTCGACAATCGCCGTAATATACATAACTGCGACACCACCGAGTATCGCGCGGGTCTGTTGGCGATACACGCCACTCTCACTCAGATACGCTTGAAAAAGCATTCCTAGCATAGCAGTAGCTGCAGTGAACACCACGGCGAGATGAACCGTCCACCAGACGCCGAACTCATACACTGGCATCCCAGTTTGAACGATTGTCGGCACACGAGTATAGAACAGACCTCTAGGGTTAAGCCAGATCAGTAGTGCCTCCAGACAGAGGTAGCCACCAATACCACCTAGCACCACTGGCTGTTTGAACCATATGCGTTCGGTGTACTCAGCAGCGACGTACATACCGGAGAGGGCCACGACAACCGCGGCAAGCCACGAGAGACCAAGCAGGCTGGGAGCAACCAGTTGACTGTTGAGCCTAGTGCCAGCTCCGTAGCTGAATATCCACACAGTTGACCCAAGCGCGTGGATAACGAGCGGTGTGCCGCCGGGATTCGAGCGATATTGCCACGCAAACAGTGCGACACTTGCTGATAAGATTGCCGGGAGCGCGAATAATAATAGGCTAGACAGGCTCGCCATTACGCTAAGTAATCAAGTGAAGGAACATAGAATTTTATGATTTGAAACGTTCTTGTGACGGAGATTGTTGATGAGTGGCTTTGTTCAAATTCTCATATATCTACATATTTGTCACATAAGGACCCTCCCGAGGTCACAGATTCTCCCTTTTATAGTGATTTATTAAACTCCATCATTGCTCACACGTTCTTTGCCGCACTTCGCGAAAAACACGACGGTGATGACGCCGTATTTCTCATCAACCGCTCGCACCCATTGAAAGACGCCCGTCGCCGTCACAGCCTCGATTTCAGACATGAATGCTATGGAAATCCGAACAGTGTCGAACGTGTCTTTCGAGAAATAAAAAGAGGAACTACCAGCTTTTCACACGGTTTTAGGCGACGATCGTCACGGACTCGATGTGTTCAGCAACGGCCGATACCTGCAGTTCCGAGACGTTCCCAACGAGCCGCGATTTACTATTAAGAGTCCACTGCCATTGTCAGTGCAGTTCCGGAACCGATACACGCCAGAGGAACTCAGCGACCGAGCAGATGTCGACTTCACCACGCTCCCAGACGACCAGCAGCAAGCCGCCGTTGAGTCAGTACTCAACTCAGATCTTGAAACTTCGCGAGGCCACGAAACAGAATTTAAAAACGCGCTTCACGAAGACGTGCTACCCGCTGATGCCGACATACTCCGTCTCACCTATGGCGACGAGAACCTCTGAAACGGCGTCATTGTCCGCGACCGACTGTTCCCGTACAACGACTCGTTCGGCATCCCAGAGTACCGGACGACCGTCACGCGAGTTCGACAGCTCACACGCGAAGTAAACCAGCTGCTGGTCGACACAGTCCCACCGCTGCACGACGGGCACACCGAGGACAGTTTCTCGAACGAGCCAGGAACGTTCACCGGCGACGCAATTGGGTTCCAATAGGACTACCTTCACCCGTGTCAGGTCTTCTTCGGGAGTTCAAACGGGTGCGGGTCCCTGATGGAGACACTACCAACGGACAGTCGCGATGGAACATTGGAGCTCGATCTCTTGGCGACGGGCGTCGCCGTACAAGGAAGCTATACAACGGTTTGCACACTCGTTCTTTGTTCCTTATTCACGAGATGGCGAATCGACATCGCTCGGCCCCACAAAGAGCCAAGTCCACCCCGACAGTCACCTGTAGTATGACCCACGACCTCTCACCAGGGACGGAACGGTGGCGATACGAGACGGGAGCAGCCGTTCGAGCGGGGGCGACCGTCTACGATGGAACGGTCTTCGTCGGATCCCTCGACGGCACCGTCTACGCGATCGACGCGGAGTCCGGTGACGAACGGTGGTCGGTCACCACCGGGGGCAGTATCCGAGCCGCACCGACGGTGTTCGGGTCGGTGGTCTACGTCGGGAGCGGCGACGGGAACGTCTACGAACTTGACCGGGAGACGGGTGTTGAGCGGTGGCGATACGAGACGGCGGCGCCGATCGACGGGTCGCCGGCCGTCTTCGATCTGGTTCTCTACGTCGCGAACCGTGAGGGTCGCGTGTGCGCCGTTGATCTCTCGCGACGGGAGCAGGTGTGGCGTACCGAGACTGCCGGTGGTGTTCGATCCGCGCCACTGGTGGTCGACGACACGATCTACGTCAGTGCGACTGACGGAACGCTGCACGCGCTGGATATTGGAGACGGCACGGACCGGTGGACGTTCGACGCGGACGACGAATTCCACACTGCGCCGACTGTCGCAGAGCGGACCGTATACATTGGCGACCAATCCGGGACGATGTATGCCGTGGACGCGACGACCGGTGAGGGCGTCGGTCGGTTGGGTGACGACAGCAGTCCGAACGGACTGGGTGACTACACTGCCGTCACGACACCGACCACGGTGGGTTCCACGATCTTTTTCGGACACTATTTCGGTCGAACCTACGCAGCGAGGATTGAGCCGACACGGCAGGGCACGCTGTGGCGGGCGGAGGGAGTCATCGCGATCCAGAGTTCCCCGACTGTCGCCGACGATCGTCTCTACGTAGGCGATACGGGTCGTGTCTCGGCGTTCGAGAGGGACTCGGGAGACTGTGCGTGGGACTTCCAACCGGGTGATGCCGAACAGTTCCAGTCGCCCCCGACAGTGAGAAACGGGACCCTGTACATCGGTAACGACAACGGATCGCTGTACGCGATCGCAACCCGGGGGGGAGTGAGCAGCAACGGCAATCGGGTAATTCTCGGGACCCACGGACATCACGACCGCCACGCCATCTTTCAGACCGCGACCGGGATGAACCTGCACGTCAGGACCGACGACGACAGCATTGAGCGCACGAAACGACTCAACTCGAAGCTCGCCGACCTGCTTCCGGACGAGTAAGTGTCGACGTGGGAAAGTGATATCCCTGGCCAGTGAATCGAGAGGTGGCTGACGGAATCTCCGGAGTAATCGCCGCGAATACTGCTCACACCACAGATTCGAGCTCGTTCCTATCACGAATCCGGGTGCCTACGTCGGCTGCGTCTATGCTCTTGACGATGGTGGTAAGCGTGATTGGCTGATAGTCAACGGGTTCGGCGCTGACGTTCACCTGCCGATCCTCGTATGCGAGGAACGGGAGCGTCTCGACGTCGTTGTTGTGGTGGTGGCCGTGGACGACCCAGCCATCCCACTCGTCGGAGGCGTCTTCGGGGCGGTGGACACAGAAGAAGGTGTAGCCACCCTGGGTCAGAACGCAGGAATCGACAACCCGAAAGGGTGTATCGGCGTCCGAGAGGCCGACATCGTGGGTTCTCTTAACCAACAGGTCATTGCGACGAACGTACTCGCGTATCTTCCCCGAGCGAAGGCAGCGGCGACGACAGTCCAGGTTGAGCGGAGCTAGCGACTCCGCTCGTTGGCGATGAGAATGTAGACCGTCGAGACGGTCAGCGTAACACCATCCTCATACTCACTGAGACACACCTACCGACCGATGAGAGCTGATACCAACACTGAACTGGACGAACAAGTAGCGATTTTGAGCTACCCACCGCTAAAGCGGTGGGATTCAGCGTGGACTCCCGTTCTGGCCGATTCCTCGGCAGGAGAATAGCCTCCGTTCACGTTCAGCGTCCCGCTGTTTAAGCGCACGCCCAAGGGTGCGCCTCCGTCGCCTCCAGTCTGGTTGCGACGGAGATACCGCAAGCCGATATTCTTCGCTGCATTGTAGTCAGCATGATTCTCATACCTGCATTTCTGACAGGCGAACGATTCACCACGTCGGTTGTCTGGATGGGTGAACCCACAGTGCGAACAACGCCGCGACGTGTTCTCAGGGTCAACCTGCTCTACGTCGATGCCGTATTCCTCGGCTTTGTACTCGACGTACTCGTACAAGCGGTCGAACGCCCATTTGTGACCCCACGACGCGCCAGTCCGTTCGCGGATGTCGGTCAAGTCCTCGAACGCAATCACGGAACACGCGTTTTCACGAGCCTCTGCAACGAGTTCGTTGCTAATGCGGTGGAGCATCAGCTTGAACCGTCCTTCTTCTTTTCGTCCGACGGACTGGATGTTCTCGTGCGCCCATCGCGTCCCACACTGTTGGAGGTCGCCACGACGTTTCTCGTATTCTCTGCGCCAGTGGTCGAACTCGTCGCCCGTCCAGAACGTGCCCGTCGAGGTGACGGCGAGGTTGTTCACGCCGAGGTCAACCCCGAGAACCGTTCCGTTCTCAGTGATTGCCTGTTCCGACGTGTCAGACTCCACCTCCGTCTTGCAGTGGACGTGAAGCACCCACTCGTCGTCTCGATAGTGCAGTTCCGCACCCGTGGTTTCGTACTCGTCAGAGAATAGGTACTCCGAGTGCGGCGTGTCACTGTCCTCGTCAGGGAGCACGTAGTCGGGTTCAATGCGACTGTCCGTGGTGGCAAGGGAGACGTAGTCGTCGTGGAACGTCGCGGTGCGTTTGTCGTAGACGACGTGTGGACTGGTGAACCGTGGCTTCGATGCTTTCTTGCCTTGCTTCCAGCGTGCGACGACGCTCTTGCAGGCTTCGGCGGCCTTGTTTCGTGCGGCTTGAACCAGTCCACCGTTGAATCCGTCTGTGGCTTCGCGCACGTCGTCGTAGGTTTCGTCGTCCAGCGTGGTCTTGCTGGTGGTGACGTACTCGCCTTTGAAAGCGTGGTCTACGACGTATTGAGCCGACCAGAGGAAGGTGTCGACGGTGTCTTCGAGGAGCGCGGCGTCGTCACTGTCTACGTCGAGAGCAACGGGGACAGTACGCCGCACCTCCATATCTTATACGTAACGCTGGCGTTTCTTGTACGTTAGGGAGTCGGCCTGCTATTGGAATGTGGTTTGATTCCCAGTTGTCGGCTTCATCCCACGGCTAAAGCCGTGGGTTTTCGCCGCGCAATTTCTATAAGAAAGTCTCGGTGCTGCTTGCAAAAGCCAGCGAATGTGCTGAGTAGACTGACTCGGACCCGCCTGAGATCGACTGGTCTGATGTGTCCCCGAGCGATGACTATGGAGATCGATGCGAAAACCAACTACTGGAACAGCAGCCACGGCCCCGAAGAAGCAGCCTTCAAGCAAGACGGTGACGACGGTGACCAAGCCGGCGTGATCGGGAACGTCACCTACCAGCCCTTCCTGCGGAACTCGCCCGGCAAGAACAGGCAAGACAGCGGTAGCGGTAACGGGAACGGAAGCGGGGGCGGGAAGGGTGACGGAAACGAGAACTGACGGCCAGTACTGCCCCACTAGTTCACGTCGGTGACTATCGAGATCATCATACGACTTATCTTTTGTGACGTGGGTTAGTTGCCGGTGATCTGTTCGGTCGGGCCGTGGTCTGAGGGTGGCTGCAACTCAACCGTGTGCGTTGTATGCCGAGCGTGGACGGTCGCCCATCGACGCGCTGGGCGTTCCGTTAAATACTGGTCGCCGTCCGGGCACTGCTGACACTCAACGAGCCACGGCGTCACGTCATCCGGGAAGTGCCCAGTGTGCCGTTCGTGATCAAGCGCGAACTGCTCGACGGCCCGGTTCCCGGCAGACAGTTCCTCAAACTCGAAGTCGAGGTCCCATTCCCGCCCACACCGCGAACAGGAGACAGCCGGCACCCCACTCTCAGGGGCGTCCGCAGACTGGGTTTCAACCATACACGCGTATGGGACTCTGGGCATTTGTGACCTGTCCTTCCGCTGGCTGCGTATCGGTCAACCCAGCAGTCCTCGGTTCGGAATGTCCGCTTGTGAGGGTCCTCAGCAGTATTCCTGAATTGAATGAGTATAGATCTGCTTCCGAAGAATGAGGTTCTCGGCCGAATGGACGAGCTCATCGCCGAGGTGGAGCAAGCACGACGCGAAATTTCCACTGAGGGAACCCATATTCGATATCCGGACTCGGCAGCGCACTTCGGTCAAGTAATTCGGCATCTGGAAGCTATCAGGACGTGTATCCAGCATCGGCAAGAACACGGTATGCGAAGCCTGCCCACGTATCAACCCTACCAGCACAGCACGCTGTGTAGCGTTCCGGACGACAAAGAGAAGATTAAGCGATTGTACGAGTAGGGTGTCCGCAACTGAAGATTGGTTTGAGAGTGAACTGACGCCGACAGCCCAATTCAACGCGGTCAGCGTGGACCGACGGTTCTCGGTCGAACGGACCTGATTTTACTTCCGTCCGATGGCCCGTGAATCGAATGGTGTACATTGGAGTTCGCGCGCCTCCAAACCAGTGGGACGGGAGAAGATCGATCGGCGATTGCGGTATTGGTAAGTTACTCGTTTTCGAGCGCGTCGTAGACGTCCCGGTTCGTGTTCCGGTCTTCAGCCGCGACCCGTTGAACCAGCTCCCGACGGATGTCTGCCACCACCTCATTAAGCGGAGAGTCCGTTTCGGTTCCGTCCTCGGTAGCCATAGCTGAATGGATGCTTCCACCGGTGTTACTCGTTCGGGCCGGCCGAATTCCCGGTTAACTGTTCAATTCCGAGTTTGACTAGATCGTCTCGCCACGCCCCGATTTCACAGCGGTAACAGCGCGGAAGCCCACGGCTGTAGCCGTGGGATCGGCACGTGTGAAGTCTCACTCGTCAGTTGATATCCTCGTCAAAGTTAATCCACAGCGGTTTCGATGTGACGTGTACTGGATTTACGATGTGGAGTGTGCGAAACTGAGGTTGACACCCCTGGGATTAATATGTTACATCTTATCACCATCATACGATGATTTTCACGTCTAGCGCCTCTCGGAAGGAGGCTGAGAACAAATTCGGGGAGTATTATACGACGACACAGTCCTCGTCTTTTCGTAAGCAGCGGGCGGTCGCTAACCTCAGTGAGGAGATCTCGTATGAAAAGCTAAGAGAACATCCAGTTTCAGAACTGGGGAACATATTCTCTATTTATAATGAAATCGATGACGAGGATCTACACAAGGCCATTGTTCATTTTTGTTCTGAGTATCCCGGTGCGGTAATCGAGGGGGGAGATCATATCGTACTGCTAAATGATCTGAAAGATCAAACCAATACACATGCCACATCCGGTTTCAATCCGTGGTCGTTAGTGGCATTACGCGAATTGGCTAACGACGCCCCAGAAGAGCTCGAAGGAGACCTGCCGATATTCTTGGACCTCCTGGAAACGCGGAGGAGTGCTGATACACAGCACGAAAGGGAGACTTGGGCTCTATTAGCCATTATCTACAGACTGGCTGCACATAGCCCCGATGCTGTCGTCCGACCACGGAAGGACGTGGTGAAGATATTCGTAGATATCGCGACTCAGTCCTCGGTCGCACTGAACAGGGCCGTAGCGGTCGCGACCCTAACGCGCCTCACGGATACACTCCCCAAGCGTGGTCGCCGAAGCATCACGGAACACGAAGAGACGGTAGCAACCCTACTGTACGATGATTCATCCGCTGTCCAGTTCCATATGTGTCGGCTCGTCGAACGGACTGGTGGGTTTCGGGATGAGAAACAGCAAGTTGAGGCGCTATATTCGTTATCACTCTGCTTCGGGTTCGGAGGGGTCGATCAAAATCCCCCGATCAGTTCTCGATTATATTTAGCTGCCGGGCGTGCCTACGCAGCGGTCAACGGTGATATGGAAACCGCCGAAAGAGCCCGCCAGTTTGTCGACCAAGGAAGCAATTCTGAAGTATTCGATGCAGATTTACAAAGTGCAGTTCAGGAAGTACAGCACCCGCAACGGATCATCGCAGAACACGCCGGCGCCGTCGTTGTCGCACAGTCAAGGATACCCGCACGGGAGATAGAGTACTTTTCGGAGATTGCTCGTTCGATTGGCGGGACACCCCACCTCTATACGAAACTGAATTTAGCGATAAGTATAGGGAATATTTGCGATAGCTCTGCCGGCATACTCTCAGACGATATCGAGTTCACACCGGAGAGGGATCAACTCGAAACGGTTCTAAGCGCAGTGCCAGACCTCTGGGAGAGACACCCACAAGCCACCCTACGAGGGATAGGCCTCCTAACCTCCGTGTGTCGCCTCGAACCCGACCTTGTTGAGAGCCGTATGGAGACTTCTGAGTTCCCGGACATCGAAGCAATCATACAAAAGAGTCGAATCCACCCAAGGGTTGCAGGGTCCGTGTCCAAACTTCTGAGTGCGTTCGCAGCGAACGATATCAAGTCAAACGTAATATGGGAGAACGCCGATTCATTCCCGATCATTGCCGAACATCTGTACGATCAAGAATCGGGTGTCGATGTCAACTCGCATAGATTCTGTAGACTGACCGCACACCTCATTCAAGACGGAGCAATGTCTCGCGAAGCGCTCCAAGAGCTTATATCTCCGATGTCACATCTTATCAACGCCGAACATAATGCAAGGTTCGCCAGAGGGCACGCGATGACTGTCCTTGCACTAGTTGCTGTCCATAGCAATGACCGCACAATTCCTCCTACGATATATAACGCCATTAATCGGGGATCGACATTCCATGCAGGCTTCGATATTGAACCTGCCCTGGCTGGGGTACTGCTGTTAGCGGAGGCAGAGTTCAACATCCCGGAAGACGTTCGGGACTGGGTACGCTCGTATCTCGATAACGCTCAGGATATGAATCGCTACGACTACGAAACTATGGGAGAGTTAGCAGTTCGCATTATTGGCGCAATCGGCGATGCAGACGCTTATGAGACCTTGGATGAACTCACAGTAGACGCGGACTACCCAATCAAGACGCGGCAGACGGCACAGGAGATGCTAGGTGAAAATGAATAAAAATAACAAATAGCGAATTACTGATCGTTCAGCTGGTCCATCGTGTGGCAGAAGATCTTGATGAGAACAGCATCGACCAGTAAATGGCTCCTAAGACCGGTGAAGAAGGCCTTTCCAGCGACACATCCGAGAGCCGAGCCGTCCTTCGGAGTGAACGAGCCGTATTGAAAATGAGTTTTGAGATCTGATATAGGACACAGGGAAGCGTTGTACGAGTCGTCCGTCTGGAGGACTCAACGTCAGGTTGGGAAACGTCGCCGGAATAGCCCGCGGTGCTAGTCGCGGAGGTTCGGGAGTTCGTGCCGATAGGCTTCGGGAAGTTCGGATCCTTCGGCCATCCCGTGCTCGTCTTCGTCGTCCGTCAGCTGCTGCTCACGGGCCGTGACGCCAACGCCACCGCGGCTGTCACGTTCTGAGTCCGCCGAGTGACTGCCCGAAGCCGAGCTAGCGTCGGAGAACCGGCAGTCGTCCTCCCGATCCCGGGACGGCCTCCGGGGCGTCTCGTCAGTCATCAAGCTCGATGATTCAGTTGTTTGCGACTCTGAGACGTCCCCATCATTGTTGAGATCGCTGCGACGCTCAAGCCGCTGCGCAAGCGGATCGCCGCCGCCCGAGCTCGTCTCGTTGTCGATCGGCGGCTCTGGCCGAGACGACGGGGCAACGGTACCGTCGTCATTTGCAACGGTTGAACCCCCGTCCCCAGTATGCTCGGACTCCTCCCGGTGGTGGGTGAACAGGAGGTGTCCACACAGGAACACCACCACAGCGGCGCCAGCGGTGAGCCCGACGACGATCTCGGTCGGCAGAGCGGCCGGTATGTCAACCGTTACGAACGTAAACGCACTGCTCAACCAGAGGGTGGCAGCGACGATGCAGACGCCGCTAGCGACTCCGGATGCGTATGCGGTAACGATACTGTGATCGATGGTTTGGGTTATGTCGAAGGTCATAGTATTGTAGAGGTTACAGCTGCTCGTCGAGGGCCTCGTAGGCGGGCAGGAGGCTGGAGACGCCGAACTGAACCCAGCACGCGACGTCAGGCTGGACACCGTCAACGAACCACTGGGGCTCCATATTGGAGATGCCAATCGGAGAAACTCTGGTGCCGCCGCCAAGCTCCGCCGCGAGCGCGTTCCGGGCGGTGCTCAGGTACGGCTGCGGGGTCCCATCGTTAGTTGCCACGTGGATGACCGCAGAATCGACGTCCGATCGGGAGAATCCGGCGATGGCCGTGTACAGGGACCGACGAGCAGCCGCAGCCACCGCGTCCTCGTAGTTCGCACTGAAGTGGCTCGCATCTTCCACTGCCTCCGTGCGCGAGAGGGCCACGTATGACGGAACGGTGACCGTGTTCTTCCGGAGCGCTGCCAGGAGGTCGGTCCGGTCGTGGGTGCCACCGCCTTCCTCGATGAACCGGACGTTTCCGGGGGCGTACTCCCGAAGCAAGTCCGAAACCTCCGTCCGGATATGGTTGGTGTTCAGGAGACCGACGCCGCTGTTGGACTTTAGCTCCGGCGTCCGCCGGACGTGGTCGTACAGAGCCGTCCAGTCGTTGTCCTCTCGAAGTGGACCCGTGACTGACTTGATCTGGTCGAGAGTGAGGGTGTTCCGATGAACGAACTCTCCCCAGGCGCCCATCGCGTTGCCCTTGCCGACCGCGGTGGTCCAGACCCCCTGCTCGGAGTCAGCCTCGACAGAGGCTAGCTTGTCAAGGAAGTCCTCGTAGCGCATAACGTGGCCATCACGGGTGTTGATGGACTGGTCCCCCCGCTTGAAGAACGGGAGCCCCACGTCGACCTCAACCCGCCCACGCTCGGGCGAATTGGGGGAGAGGATGTTCTGCTCCCGGATCTGATCGGCAATCCAGAGGGCGACACCGCTGCCCTGACCACCGAACAGGTGGGCGTACACACGGGTGAAGCCGCCCTGGGACGTGTCCCCAGTAGTGAGCAGTTCCAGCAGGAACTCGCGGAGCTGCTCGTTGGTCTCCACGTACTCCATACCGCGCCGGTAGTTCATCCCCGTACCATCGCGGTCGATGACCTCCCGGTTCGCTGAGACGAAGTTGAGGAGGGCGGGGTCCTCAATGAGAGCCTCGCATTCCTCGATGATCGTCGCGTCGCTATCACCGTACCCGAAGGAAGCCCGGGAACCGTCGGGAGTCTGTGCCACGTATCGGCCGTTTGCTGCGCGCTCGACGTCGAGGATATCCGCCTGGGCCTTGTAGCGGATGAGGTCCGTCAGGTAGCGAGATCCTCGCTCGCCGGCGCCGATGTGTGCCTTGTTGCTCATTTTCTGTCCGGCCGGTGCCCTTTCACCGGCCTGTTAGAGAACAAACAGAGGACTAATAATAAAATTTGTGGTGCTATCCGGGCGTTTTTTATGTATCTAATTCCTCCAAACGTTCTCTATACCGTTTGAGATCCACTATAGATTGCACCCACAGAGCATTTACCAGATGAGTGAGTACTACTCGCTATGTCACCTGATGCTGATGACGAATCCTGGGAAAGTCCGAGAGAAGAGGGGATTCATCACTTGCGATCGTCAGAGACCGCGAAAGCTATCGTTCGTGAATTGGCTCAAGACGATCTGCTTCGGACGACCGATATGCTCGAGCGAATCGATGAGAAGATGGGCGTTACTCGGTCAAACTTCTACGACTTTCTCAATCGTCTCGAAGGAGCCGTTATTGAGGAGCGTGATGGGCCCGGACGCGCAAGTCTGTATACACTCACCGAACTCGGCAAAGAACTCGCAGCCGAATTCGGGTTGAGTCCGACTACTAACCAACTGACTGATGTTGATCGGATCGAGATTGCCACCGACGATTCATTGGTCAGCTGTCTCAGGAAAGTGAAAAGGGTAAAGAATGCAACCCCAGATGATCTCGAATTGGCCTTGGAACGCCTCCGTCGTGAGGTCGAAGAGGAAGGTGAACGGGCTACAACTCGGCGAACGACAGGAGGAAGCAGGTCACGAGAAGATGACAGCATACCGGAAACCACCAACCACTGACTTATTTCGGCCCCTCGATGCAGCTACCTTATACTAGCCGAACTGGAAATTCCTCTGAAAACTGTCCGAACTCTCCCGAGGTTACTCTCAGCTACGGTCGTATTTTGTCTGTCGCTCGATAACAGTGGAAGTACTAGCCGACAAGTCCTCATCGGTTAAGATCAACCGCAGTTCCTGAGCCGCTTGCATTCAGATAGAACAGAATCGAGCGTATCTTCGCAACTCGAGAGCGTTCGCTCCCCTTTGCACTCTCTCCGGAAGTTCAGCCCAGCATTTGTTAGCTATCTCGTTCTCATACTTGTCGACACCACCGCCAGTGACCTGTCGATCATGTTGCGGTCACGGTATCCTCAAGCTCTGCACACCAATCAAGCAGGTACTCGTCGGCTCCGAATCGGCCGATGACCTGGACCCCAAGCGGGAGTCCGTCAGCCGCCCCTGCAGGCAATGAGACGACGGGCAGTCCTGCGTGGGTCCAAGGCAGGTTCATCGCCACATCGCCGGTACTGTCAAGCCCTTCGGGCGCTGGTCCGGGCGCAGCAGGCGCAAGCCAACAGTCCGCGCCGGCCGAAGCTAGCTGCTCAGTCAGGCGCTCACGTAGTGCGATTTGCGAGGCCCGGGCAGTCGCCACCGCTTCTATGGATACCTCACGCCCCCGTTCGATCAGATTCGACGTGGTCTCGTGGTACGCCTCGCCGTGTGCTGCGTACCGATCGTGGTGGGCAAGCGCGGCTTCTCCCTCCAGCAGCGTTTTGTGCCGGGTATTGACCGTCTCGATATCTCCGAGCGCGTCGATCCGGTGTACGGTGTAGCCCGCGGCATCAAGCGCGTCAACTGCTCGCTCGAACCCTGTTAACCCCGCCTGCTCAGCCTGTTCAAGATATGGGCCATCCGGGACAGCCAAAGTCGGGTCCGCCGGAGCATCAACGGGACGCCAGTCGTCACAACAGACCGACGCTGCGAGCTGCATACTGTCGACACCTGCGGTGAACAGGCCCACGTGGTCGAGCGAGGGCGCAAGCGGCAGGAGCCCGTCAGTTGGGATACGATCGTAAGACGGTTTCATTCCGACCACACCACAGAATGCAGCAGGTCGAATCGTCGACCCGGCGGTCTGTGTTCCCAGGGCAACCGGAACCTCACCAGCAGCAACCGCCGCGGCGCTCCCGCTCGAGGACCCGCCTGGTGTATGGGCCGTATCGTGTGGATTTCGGGTCGGCCCCGGGTGGAAGTACGCGAATTCAGTGGTGACAGTTTTACCGAGGACAACCGCACCCGCAGCGCGCAGGCGCGTGACGACGGCAGCCTCGGGACCGGCAAGCGCCGCCGCCGGGACGTCTGATCCGGCCCGTGTTTGGAGTTCATCAACGCGGAACACATCCTTGATTCCAACCGGAGTGCCGTACAGCGGCGGCCGTTCGGCCGGTGGCTCGTCCGGGAGCTGCGTCGCTGCCGACAACACCCGTTCACGACGCCCGTCCTCGGAGACGAACGCCTCAATCTCGGAGTCGACAGCAGCAAGGCGAGCGAGCCGGTCGGCGAGTTCGGCCCTGACATCACGATTGCCGTCCCGACACCGACGTGCAGTCGCGGTAAGCGATGACGGACGGACCAGTTCGGGCGCCATCTACCGGTAGTGCTCGATGTAGTGGCCGGCTAGCTCGCCGCCGGTAGTCAGCCACACGTCGTCGTGACCGGTGATATACTCGAGGACATCATCAAGATACTTCCGGCGGAACGGCTGGCCGGTCAGGAAGGGATGAAGCGCGAGGCAAAGGACTTTGCCGTTGCCTGGTTCCGCACCTTCCTCACGGAGCACGTCGAACTGATCCTTGATGATCTGCCCGAACTGCGAGGGGGTGTAACCAAACTCTAAGAACGCCTCAAAGTCGTTGAGTTCTAACGAGTACGGAACCGAGAGCAGAGTTCCATCCGCGACATCGAACTCATACGGTTGGTCGTCATTGCACCAATCACAGAGGTAATCGAAGCCGAGTTCCGCGAGAATGTCCGGGGTGTTGTAGCTCTCTGCGAGGGCCGGGGCGAGCCAGCCGCGGGGCTTGGTCCCGGTTGCTTCTGTGATGCGATCGCGGGCGGCCTCGATGAGCGCCCGCTCTTCCTCCCGCTCCATTCCGACGTGTAATTGCGAGTTGGACTGTCCGTGGCACATAAATTCGGCGCCAGCGTCCACCAGTCCTTCAACCACTTCGGGTTGGTGGTCGCAGACCTCGGCATTCAGCGAGATGGTCGGAGTGATATCGTGTTTGGTTAGTACATCAAGTAGCCGCCAGATCCCGACCCGTGCACCGTAGTCCCGCCAGCCGTGGTTGAGTACGTCAGGCTGAAACTCAGCAGCGTCGGGGTAGATTGCCGTCGACGGCACGTCGATCTTGAAATACTCGACGTTAGGGGCCACCCACACGGCGACGTTTGCGTCGTTCGGAAGGTCGTACTCTCGTTCGGTTACTGGAGTGTAGTCATACCGGGACTGATCGCGCATAATGCTGTTACAACGTACCGAAAGTTAATCCTTGATACCCCGATGGTGACACGGCCTCAATCACGAGACCGTTACCGAAGGTAGAGGGCTTAATCGCTGTGAGAACGGAGATTGACGGTCTTGGTGCCACTGGCTCTGAAGATGCAGACAACCATACGATCGTTTTATGACACCCTCATCACGGCGGAGTTCCAAAACGCGAAGATCAATTGCGATCTTGACGTACAGCTATGAGTGTACGTCGTACGCGACGAGACTATCAAAAGAGCCAGCAAATAATCTCTCTCCGTGTCTGATTAGGCCATACGGCTCCGATATCGGCGAATCATCCGTCGGGGGGAACTCCGATGCACCGAGAACGGATCCATCTTCAGCGTCAATCCGGTACAGGTACCCAGGTTTTGTGTTTCGAAACGTTCCGGCCCACACATCCCCATCACCTGCTGTAGCGACACCGCGCACAGTGCCGTTTGGTTCATACGTCCAGCGGAGCGTACCGTCTTCCAGAGACACACAGCTGATGGGGGTGCCGTAGTAGATACGGTCGTCAATAATCGTGGTCCCTATCGACGCAGGGCTGCCACTGTTTTCCCACAGCTGTTCACGCGTTGAAACATCAAATGCCGCTTTCCCCGTGTACAAAATACCATCACGGACCCTCATCTCTTCTCCAGCATATCCTCGCGTATTACCAACGTACTCGCGGGCAGCCACATCGTAGAAATAGAGGCCATCACTACCTCTTAGGATAACGAACCCCGCCCCTGCGGCGATCTGACTCGTGGACCCCGTGTTTTCCGTTATTAGTGCGTCTGGCGATACAATGGGTTCACCGCTCTCCGTGTCAAGGAGATAGATTCTTCCGTCAGCTTCGCCCTCACGGTTATCTGTCGTCCATACGGCCACTGCAACGACGGAATTAGTAATAACGGGACCTCCAATATTTCGGAGAACGTTTGGTCCGAATGCCTCCTCCTCAAATCGCCACACCTCTCCCGATTCTGGAGAAATCTTGATTATTTGTGCGTTGCTCGACCCTCCGACTGCGGCATACACACCACCGTCGTGAGAAACGATCCCGTGACTTCCGAAGTTGGATACGTTTGGGATCGGAACGGACCTTTCGACCGCAATCTGGTTGGTATCCACGATTTTGACATTTTTACCGCCTACAGCAGCGATTCGGCTGTCGTCAACTGCAGCAAATTTCGTTCCAGGGCTGCTGTTGGTGCCACTGAATTCAATCTCAGTGGCCAGTTCGATTTCCAACGGTGGATAGGAGGTCGATAGGGTACTAGTGGGCGGTGTTGCTGACTGTGCCCCTCCCGAGGAGGTCGAGGTTGGGGTTGTTTCACTCCCCGTTAGTCTGAGGCAGCCAGCGGTTCCACTGAGAACTAGCCCCCCGAGCGTCAAGAAGCGCCGCCGTCCTGTATTCCCCTTCGTATCCATACTGGAGGTATCCATCGGTGACGCCGTCTTAGAGGACACGTCTAAAGCTTACGCTTATATCGCCAATCATCACATCCGCTTGTAAACTCTACAGGCGGAGGAGGCCGAGTGCCTCGGGACTCGTCCCCAAGGTATTTCACACGGACAAGCACTTGCCGAGAAATCCGGGAGAACGCCTCTTCGACGATACCAGAGAGGTCGTTGATGAACCGGCTGATCGTCCGCCGCGATGGCGGCGATCGAACCCACAGACTGGCCGGACATCGTCGTTTGCGAGTTCCTGCTCCATCGCCTGAGGTGCGTAGATCTCGTTGTAGAAGCAGTGAAGTAGTCCGCGAAACAGTTCAGATGATTCAAACACTCGTTTTCGTCCCCGCGGATCGGGGGCGAAAACGGGAAACTCCAGGAGGAATCCAAGATCGAGATAGGTAAACAGCGCCGTTGTCTCCGTTTCCAGTGATCTCAATACCTCTCCGATCGTTTCCTGACTTGGCAGGGTGCTGATAGACACAGTCCGGCTTCCCTGCCTCAGTCCCGAGAAGCTGTCTCGTCGCAGCCACCAATCTGATAATAGACCTGTGCTAACCATTCTACACGCCCGTTTTAGTGCAATGTAGTGGTTGTCAAACGGTCTTCCTAATCAGTTGATAATGACGCGACCGAACCAACTGTGAGAACTTACCTGCGAAGTGAGTATTTTCATCAGGGGAGAATCTCACTATGGACTGTCACGTAGATCTCCCTGCGACCTCATCGCTGCGGTATCGCACAGCGAACATACTGAGACCGAGAACACCTGCGAGAGCACACCCACCATAGACCGGAATGAATCTCACCCCGTCGATGAAAAATGGGTTCCAAGCGGACGGATAGAATGGGTGTGTATCCGTATAGAGTAGTGAGTCAAGTACAATATGCGAATACACACCGACAATGGCTGCGCCGAAACTCGCAGAGGCGGATGTGGTGTCGGCCAGACGGGTGTAATTGAGCACTGATTGAACCGATTGCGGAAGAACAAGTACCGCAGCGCCGGTCACCAAGGCAATTATGGTGCCGCCAGCGAACGTCGTCAGTATCCCGTGTACAGGGCCATCGAATGGCCCAAACACGATGAGGGCAGCACGTACATCCACGATAACACTGCCAGCAAGAAGCGTGGGAAGGTCGAGCCACCGATACAGCAAGACGCCGAGCAAAAGCGTGGGACCAAGATGGAACGGGGTGAGTGGCATCAGGTTGAACCACAGAGCAGCTCTACATAATTCCTATCCTCAGGATGGCGAATGCTGGAGCGTCACAGAACAGTTTTTCCACCCACACACTGTTCAGTGTAGCCTCTGTACTGAGTGATCCCGAATCTTGGTTTCACGCTCAGTCACAACGGATTAGCTAAGAGAACAAGCCTGCAAGTGGATCGATGAGATTGTGTAGACGATCGCACACATCAGTAATATGGTTTTGTCACGCCGTTTTCGCTTCATTATCTACGAATCCCTTCTGATCATTCTCGGATTCGCTATCGCCCCCGGATGTCTACAGCCAGATTATCGGGACAGTGGTGGTCCTAACAGTCACACTCCCCCTTTCGTGCTGGTTGGTCCACGACTGTCTTGTTTTGCCGCCGGTTGACGGATGTCTTAGACGCTCTCACACGAAGATTCCGTCAATCTAACCGGGAAATGGACGCCGTCTGGCGGTATGGCATCGCTCAGACGGCTTGCCTGGATGTGTCGAAAGCGAGCCAAACAGTACGTGGACAAGCCAGATGTACCCGCCGCGCCGGACGGCGCGGCACACTTCCATTACCAGACAGCCTCGATGGAGGGCCCAGAATACGAAGAAGTCGTCTTCGAAGCAGAATCACCGCCGAAACTTCTCTGGGAGTGTTGCGAGGCGCGTTTTGATGATGTAATCCCCGAATATCCGACGGAGTAGCCGACTTCAACGGATCTCGACCTTACGCAATTCTCTGCTCAAGAAAGTTCATCGGGTCGCTCTTGGAGGCGGTCTCGAACGCGATGGGTTTGCTGATCACTAATTCGACGCTGATACCGGGGGTATCGACGATATCCTCAAGGGCGTCCGAGAGCGTCTACTGATTCTCGGACAGGGCGCGCTGGGTATCACCGTTTGTTCAGCGGGAGTGTTTATGCATCGCGAGTTGGGTCATCATCGCGGGTTTGCGAAACAACTCATCGGCGACCTCAAGATATGGTTTGTAGGAGGTTGAGGCCACCGACCGGTTGTACTCGCCGAGGAGCACGGTGAGCAGCGAAATTTGGATGTTGAACACGGTTGGTCGAGACGGTGGCGATGCTATTTGTGAGCCACAGAGACAGTGTACAGACGACCTATGAGCATAGATCGTATCCACATAACGCACACGGCCGCAAAGAAGTCCGGCCGGTATCTGACGCCGACACAGCTTCGAACGGTCCTCCGAGAGCAGACCGGATACGTTTGCACCCGCTGTTCACCCAACCACGACGGACTGTACTCGGACACCGAGTTTATGCTCCGAGGGGAGTTCTACGGTGTCCCGCTCGACATCGTATTCGTCGTCGAACCGGACCACCTCGTCGTCGTCACACAGATGTCCCAGCACAACGGTAATCTGCGTGGACGATTCTACGAATACGTTGGAGAGACAGCCGCCGACGCGGTTGATCGCGTCCGGTCCGAGTAATACGCCGTCGTATCCGGTGTCGTTGACCTCAAGCCGCGGCCAGCACGTCAAGCCAATAGGCGGACTCAGCGGTCACGATTCACTCGCTACGCGATACACCACGAGTAGGAAGCAGATACTGATGACCGAGCTCGAAACGAGGAAGTACCGAGCACCCGAGATCATCAGCAATCAAATCCGCTCCGTTCGTGGCGTGACTACGGCCTGCCCGGCTATGCTACGAAGATGGCTACATAAGACGGGTCAGGTGGTTCTTATCTGTACCCCGGGAGAGTTCTCGGTGGGGGTGGAACAGCCTGAGAGATCTGGTACGATCGCTCTTCTGTAGCCGAACGGAACTGGAGAACGAACACACAAGTATCGGGCCAGTCAATCATACGGGTATGGCATCATCACTTGCTGATGAAGAATGTGAGGCCTGTACGTCGGAGGACGAACCGCTCACGGAGGCAGAGTACGCTGAGTACCTAACTGAAATTGACGGTGATGTCTGGAAAGTAGTTGATGATCATCATCTTGAGGCGGCGTATCCGTTCGAAGATTTCCGTGATGCGCTCGAGTTCACATACGAGATTGGGGAACTTGCCGAACAGGAGTGGCATCATCCGGATATCTCTCTTCAATGGGGCGAGGTGGGGGTAGAAATGTGGACACACAAAATCGACGGACTGCATAAGACCGACTTCGTAATGGCGGCGCGTATGGATCGGATTCACGAAGAATACGCCCCAGAGTAGCCTGCGGTGGACTTCCTCACCCTCCTCAATCACCGCTGATACGGTTCCCTCTTTGAGGGAGGGACGTAGCGCCTAATTCCAGCTAACTCAGTGCTGTGGTTACACGCTCGGAAGGAACCCGAGCGACTACGTCTGCTGCACGACATCGAACGTGAGGAGGTAATCGAGCAGGCACGAAGCCGCGCACAAGCGGCTGATTGCAGCGGCCACACCGTCTCTGAGCTCGAGTTCCGGACGAAAGACGAGATCCGGGACGCGGTCACGGCCGATCTCGAAGCCGAGTACGAGCCGGACGTGTGGAAACGACGGTCGGAACTCGCGGTCAAGGCCGGAACGATACTATCCCTTCCGGGCGTCTCAATAATTCCGCTCCCGTACGGCGCGGTCCCGTTGGCGATCGATGGAGCACTCGTGTTCGTCGCGTTGGTCTTCGGCGGGCCGCTGCTGTCGTTCGGTCTGGGGATCCTGTTACTCCGGAGCATCAGGGATGATATCGTTCCCTGGATGCGCACATTCAGTAGCAATCCCGTTGGAACCGTACGTCGGATGTGGAACCGGCTGTGACCGATCGGCGGTTACAGGCTGTTGAGGCGAATGCCACAGGGCTTGACCCCGAGTCGGTTCACCCAGGCGTGTTGATATGGATCGTTGTAACGAATTCCGGAGTACTGTCCGGATAGGGCCGACGATGGCCGAGAAATGAGGTTGATTACAACGGCCCCTGCAAAGGCTATGAGGATATTACCCAGTTGGAAGCGCTAATAGCGCGGAAAGCAATACGATCGGGACGAACAACAGGACCACATACCAGAACGTACTCAGCAACAGAATCGCCCACGTCCCGACGCCGTAGCCGGTTGGGTCCCAATCGAGTCCATACCGTGGTAACCCGACGATCGCAGTGGCAGGGAGTACAATGATATAACTTGCAGACACGAACGTTGCAACCCGTATCAGCACGTTGTATATCGGTCCGCGCCAGATATCCAGTCCGAATACGGCACCGACGCCGGCCACGAACGGGACCGACAGAGCGAGCATCACACTCAGGTAACTGACGGCGACCGACTCCGCCGGCGGGAGTGACCGAAAGAGTGCGCGGGTCCGAGCCGACAACAGGAGTGGAAGACAAAACGCTGTCTCTGCGATCCCGGGGAGGGCCACGGTCAACGCGACCGACACGAACGTGGAGGGCTCCATACTGAGTGATGTTCAGCTCCTATCTATCGGGCGGTCCAAATAATCGCCAGCCGAGGCCCACTCCCAGCAGACGGTCCGGAATGGGTGAGTTGTGTAGTAGCATCAGTCGGCGGCAAGCCAGTACTGGGAGTCATAGGACAGCTTACAACCCGATTCCGAATATATTCCCTGTTGAGTATGATCCCGATTTGAGTTTCCAGGTTCCCCGGAGTCACAGACCACCATCGCACGTAATCGGCGAACCACTACCCGACGTCGTTTTCGAGCCGATCACCGCGCGAGCGGAGGATCTCACCGACACGATCTGGGTCGGAGACGAACGGGATCGAGGATCTCGGCTCCTGCTGGACGAACGTCCGTCCATCAGACCGTTCGAGACGATCGAAAAACACGGTTCCAGCAGCCACCCGGAGCGGGCTTCCGAACAGCCCCCGGTCGACGGAGACATCCCGGATGCGATCGTACGACGCCGACCACTGGGGTTCACCGAGATATCGGTCGTACGCGACGACCTCGGAGTCGTAAAATCGGTACTCGACGCCCGCGAGCGCGAGCAGCATATGCACGGCACTCAGCGCCGAGAGCACGAGGACCGAACTCAAAAATATCCCGGCCAGTACCATCGAGACGGCGACGGCGCCCGCAAGGAGTGCGAGGACGGCAACGACCGCCAGTCCGACCACCCCGACCGGGATCAGGAACTGCCGCCAGTGACCGAACTGGCCGTCGACGACACCCCCGGTCGTCATCGCGTTGACGACCCCTGCCGCCAGGAGCGATCGTCGGTTCGGTTCGACCGTGTCGAACGGGGTTCCGTCCGGGACCAATGGAGAAGAGGGGACGAACACCTCGTGCTCGGCCGAAATCGTGGATCGCAGCCGAGACACGAGGCCATCGTCGGAGTCGGTCGTCTCATCCACTTGATGATCCGCAGCAGCCACTGTACTGAATCCCGAGCGCGACGCATACACGCCGTAGGCGACGCGGGAGACTATCACGACAGCCGCGGATACCGTCATTCCGGCCCGTGCTATCTCGACGCTCTCCCGAGTGAGGGTTGCGAGGGTCCACTCCGTGGCGAGCCAGAGCAACGCGGCGTAAATCGCAAACACGAGTACCCGCTTGCCTGGAGCGACAACATACGCGGGCGTGTCTTCGTAGACACCTGAGTCGATGTAGTCACTCAGCACGAGCCACGACTTCGCTGCTGCCGCAATCACGCCGGCAGCGAGCAGCAGCACC
>Ga0207753_1000195_pt1 | contig 24264 bp, 15 predicted proteins | sample PonA233FremontCA_2_FD_187273 | JGI IMG/M metagenome (GOLD analysis project Ga0207753, IMG submission 187273) | Salt pond sediment microbial community from Fremont, CA, USA - Pond A23 Sediment 3 (SPAdes) | ecosystem: Environmental > Aquatic > Non-marine Saline and Alkaline > Saline | place: USA... | reverse complement strand
AATGCCCACGTAGTGCTCCAGCCCCGAGAGGCCGGCCGAGACGGCGCGTTCGATGAGGTCGGGGTACACGACGGCCCCGCTCTCGGCCCAGAGGCGGTTCGTATCGAAATCGACCTCGACCCCCCGGGCCCGGTTGTGGATCACGAGGCCGCGGACGCCGCGGTCGCCCACGATCACGTTGGCGCCCGTGCCGAGGAGGAAATACGGCACGTCGTGCGCACGGGCCGCTCGGGTCACGGCCGCGAGTTCGTCGGCGGTGCGCACGTCGGCGTACCAGTCGGCCGCCCCGCCCAGCTTGAAGGTGGTAAAGGGGGCCAGAGAGACGTGCTGCCGCAGCCGATTGGGGCCGAGGCGCTCACGGAGGGCATGGGCCAAAGAAGAAGGAAGGGGCACGACGGCGGGGAGGGGGCAGTGGAACAGTGCAGGGGCTCCGGTGAACAAGAGACAGGCCACTAGGCAACAGCCTTGAATAAACCCATTCTGCGAATCGGGGTCTGGGAAATTCCCTGAACGTCTGGAGCGATTGTGGCCCGCCAGTGCTCTTCGGGCTCCATCACACGACGGCACAGCACTCATGCCGAAAACACGTTCCGACGCCGACGGGTCCTTTTTCGAGCGCGTCCGGGCCGTCGTTGCCCAAATTCCGGCGGGGCGCGTGACCACGTACGGCGACATCGCCGCACACCTCGGGCGTCGGGGGGCGGCCCGGATCGTCGGGTGGGCCCTCAAGGACGCCGTGGGGAGCGGCCTTCCGTGTCACCGCGTGGTGAACCGCAACGGAGTGCTCACGGGCCGGCGCCACTTCGAAACGCCCCGCGTGATGGAGGAGCGGCTCCGCAGCGAAGGGGTCACGTTCATCGAAGAGAACCAGGTCGATCTCGACGCGCACCACTGGCGGCCGGGCGATGCGGGGTCCAGTGTGCGGAGCGGCTCGCCCTGACAGTCGGCCGGGATCATCCGCCCGGGCATCCGAGAGAGCGACCCCGAGGGCCCACTCTCTCTGCGGCCTGCGGGTCCCCGGCCAGGACCGCAACGTGCAGAAAGGGGGACGGAAATGGGATCCCCCGGAGGTGACCTGAACGCTATTGTACTGTTTAAATGAATATAAAGTAAAAGAAACGCAGCGTTCTGCGATCCTGTCCTGGGGTTGGGCCCGATCGGGAGAGCGGGAAGTGACGGAGCGAAAATCGCTTCCTGAACACGGCCTGTAGGGGGGGCGGCAAAGTCGAGTGAACGGATGATTTGCAGCCCGTCCAGGCCGCTCGAAGCGCCCTGAGCGGGGAAAGACGTACGTCCGGGGTGCCCGAGAGGAAAACCAATACAGACTGCAGGGCCTTGGCACCAAGCATGGCCTATGGCGCACGGGCGTGAGAGGAGAAATCGGCATGGAGAAGCCCCGCAACGGACGTCCCCGGGGCTCAATGGAGGGGCGGGGCATCTCTTGACATTGTCTCCACGGCGATTAACATTGCATTACCGACAGAAAAGAATTGCTAGAAGTCTTGCGGCGACCCGAATCAAGGTCCGCGCAGCGGTTCTGTCCCACCGGGGCTTCCTGTCGTCGGAGATCGGCGTCCTCAACATGCGTGTCTCCGAGTTGACCTGCGGCTCGCAGAAACCAGAACGCCGCGCCGCCTGAGCGTCTTGCTCAGAACCCTCAGATAGATCGATCACAGACAACGCGAAACGATGAAGCGACTGATACCGAGTGTTGCTTTTGGACTTGTGCTTCTGCTGCTTCCGGGGCTGGCCTGGGCGCAGCAGGGAACGATTACGGGAACGGTCACCGAGGCGGAGACGGGAGAGCCGCTGCCGGGAGCCACGGTGCAGGTTCCGGGTGAAGATGCGGGGGCGGCTACCAGCTCCGACGGCCAGTACCGCATCACGGGGGTGCCAGCCGGAGAGCAAACCCTCCAGGTCTCGTTCGTTGGGTTCCAGACCGCGGAGCGAGCCGTGAATGTGCCCGCGGGCGGCACCGTTCGGGTGAATTTCCAACTCGAACAGCAAGCCACTCAGCTTGAAGAGGTTGTCAAGATCGGGTACGGGGAGCGACAGCGAGAGGAATTGACGGGGTCGGTTTCCAGCGTGAGTGCTGCACAGATCGAAGATGTGGCGTCGGTCGGATCCCCGGAAGAGTTGCTTTCCGGCACGGCGGGCGTAAACGTGACCAGCAGTTCCGGGCTCGCCGGCCAGGCGGTTAGTGTCTCGGTCCGTGGGGTCTCGTCGCTGAACGGGAACAGTCAGCCGCTGTACGTCGTCGACGGGACACCGATTACATCGGCGGGCACAGGGGGCGGGTTCGGGCAGGCGACCAACGCCCTTTCGACGATTAACTCGAAAGACATCCAGTCGATTGAGGTGCTGAAGGGGGCCGCCGCAACCGCGATTTACGGATCGCGTGCCGCCAACGGCGTCGTTCTCATCCAGACGAAGCAGGGCTCTGCCGGAGAGCGCCGTTCGGTCTCGGCCAGCTATCAGCTTGGGGGCGTCACGTCGACCTCCGACTTCGACGATGTGCTTCTAAATGGCCAACAGTGGAGTGAGGCGCACCAGGATGCGACGCGAGGATTCTACCAGACCTGCAACATCCCAGGCCTCTGTGGCCCGACCACCGGACTGTCGTTTGAGGACTTTGAACAAGCGGCTCTGGGAGGCGGGGCCTACGAACAGTTCGTTCTTGGCACGCCGGGTCCGTACCCGGACTCTGCCGCCACGAACCCCTGGCTCGACGAGGCCCAGCAGACCGGCATTACCCAGCAGGCAAACGTTTCGGTGAGTGGTGGAGACGACGACACCCAGTACTTCATCAGCGGAACCTTCTCGCGGGACGAAAGCTTCGTCCGAAACAACCAGTTTAACCGGTTCTCGGGACGGATCAATGTCACGCAGGAGGCCACCGATTGGCTGGACATTGGGACCAACACGTCGGTAACCCGAACGGAAAACTTCCAGGCGTCTTCCGACAACAACGTGTCCGGCGTGCTTACTTCTGCGGCCCTCATCCCGCCGTTCATCGACATTCGGAATGAGGACGGGTCCTTCAACTTCAACAACCCGTGGAATATCGCCGCAAATTCGATTGGGGAGTCGGAAGTGAATCAAAAGAACATCCGCAACTGGCGGATTCTCTCCACGACCTTCCTGGAGGCGCAGCCGCTTGAAACCCTCACCCTTCGGGCGGAGGGAGGCGTCGATGCTCTCATTGTCGACGACTTCACACGATACGACCGCCGCACGACCGACGGCTCCCCGAGTGGCTTCGGTGAGCAGGTGTACGAAGATGAGCGCCGGTACAGCATTCGTGGAACGGCAACGTACAACCGCACCTTCGCGAACCGGCATGACATTGACATCGTCGGAGGGGCCAGCTTTGAAGACTCGCGTCGGAATCAGGTGCTTGGCGCGGCACTTCAGTTTCCGTCAAATGCGTTCAAGAACGTCTCTTCAGGGGCCGACCCGACGACCACGCTCGGGGAGGTGGTCCGGAAGGACGGGCTCGCATCATTCTTTACCCGTGCTACCTACACCTTGGACGGGAAGTACACGCTCGAAGGAAGCTACCGACGAGACGGATCCTCCCGCTTTGGCGAGGACAACGAGTGGGGGAACTTCGGCTCCGCATCGTTCGCCTACCGTATCGGCCAGGAAGACTTCATGCAACAGGTTGGCTGGGTGTCGAACCTAAAGCTGCGCGGCTCAATCGGCTGGATTGGAAACCGTGACATCGGGGGCTTCTTCTCGCAGCTCGGGCTTGCAAGTGGTGGAAACGACTACAACGGCGCTCCAGGGATTTCGACGTCTCAGCTCGCGAACCCGGACCTGAAGTGGGAGTCTACACGGAGCATCGAAGCAGGGCTTGACCTCGGGCTGGTCAACGACCGCATTTTCCTGAGCAGCACCTACTTCCGTAGCCTGACCAACGACCTCATCACGGACCGGCAGCTTCCCTTCAACTCCGGTTTCGGAAGCGTGACCCGAAACCGTGGTGAGCTGCTCAACGAAGGCATCGAGGCGCAGCTCGAAACGCAGAATCTCATTGGGGAAGACTTCCAGTGGTCCACCACCTTCACGGTTACCTGGAAGCAAAACGAGGTGCAGGACCTTCCGGGCGGTGAGCCAATTCTCAGCGGTCTCCAGCGTGCCATCGAGGGAGAAGAGCTCTCGTGGTTCATGCTCGACTACGCAGGGGTTGATCCCGAAAACGGGAAGCCGCTGTGGGTTGGCGCTGATGGAGAGCCGACCAGTAGTCCAACTGGAGAGGCCGAGAGCATTCAAGGCGGCATTCTGCCGAACTGGACCGGTGGGTTCTCGACGACCGCCAATTACAAGGGCTTTGACCTCCAGGCGAGTCTCGCCTTCGAGGATGGCCACAGTATCTACAACGACACGCGTCGCTTCCTGATGCTCTACGCCAACTTCGGGCTGCACGAGAATGCCCTCGACCGTTGGCAGGAGCCGGGCGACCAGACGGACGTGCCGCGCGCTGTGTTTGGGGACGCGGAAGACAACAGCACCCGCGAGTCGACGCGCTTCCTCGAAGACGGGGGGTTCCTCCGTCTCCAGAACGTGACCTTCGGGTACACGCTTCCGGAACGTCTTACCCGGCAGATTGGAGTGCGCAGTCTGCGAATCTACTTCCAGGGCTCCAACCTCCTGACGCTCGACGACACGAGCATCGGGGACCCCGAAGGAAGCACTGCGGGCCAGACAAGCCCACTTGACCGCGGCGAGCTCTTCTTTACCCCGCCGCAGGCACGCTCCTTTACCGGAGGGATTGAGCTTCAGCTCTAACCGAGTGAAAGGATTCCTTAGCTTGGCAGGGATGGGTCCACCACCCCGGTGGGCCCGTCCGCCTGTCGGTTCACTTGTCGTGCCGATTGCCTCTTATCACAGAACGTACCGATCATGAGTTACTCTACTACACTTCGCACTCTCTTTCTCGCCCTTGCTGCCGCTGGTCTGCTGACGATGACGGCCTGCGACCAGACCATCGACAAGGATCCTGAGCAGAGCATTCCCTCCGACCAGCTCTTTGCCGATAGTACGGCGGCCTCGCGCGCTCTGACCGGGGTTTACGATGGCCTTCAGCAAAATGGCATACACGGCGGGTTTCCGGTCATGGCCGCCGACTTCACGGCCGATGTGGCGAATTTCAGCGGTTCCTTCACCACCTGGCAGCAGGCCCAGAACTTTAACCTCTCGTCCACACACGGGCCTACCCAGAACATTTGGTCGGACCACTACGACGTGATCAACCGGGCAAACCTGATCATCGACAAGGTGCCGAATATTGATGGCATTAGTTCGTCTGGGGTGGACGACTTTGTGGGACAGGCCAAGTTTGCCCGAGCCCTCGCCTACTTCAATCTCGTTCGCTGGTTTGGGCAGCCGTACGAGCCGGGCGCCTCGAACGATCAGCCCGGCGTGATTCTGCAGACTGAGGGAGTGGAATCCACCGAACCCGAATTTAATAAGCCGCGGGCCTCGGTGGGCGAAATCTACACCCAGATTCGAACGGATCTTGAGGACGCCATCAGTCGCCTCGACGTGGAAGGGTCTCGGGTACGAGCGGGGCAGGGCGTGGCGAACGCGCTGCTGGCGAAGGTGAGCCTCTACCAGGGCCAGTGGGATGAAGCCGCCGCGCGGGCGCAATCCGTCATCGACCAGTCAGTGTTCTCGCTGTCTGAAAGTCCCCTCACCCCTTACACAAACGAGTCGAGTCCAGAGATCATCTTCGCGGTGTCCTATAGCAGCACCGACAACACGGGCACCAACGACTTCATGAGCTCCTTCTACCTTCCGAGCGGTCTGGGAGGGCGTGGGGACATCAACCCGCTTGCGCAGTTCCAGAATGACGCAGAGCCTGGAGACATCCGCGCCGGCGTTGGTTCAGAGGTGAATGGAGATAGCCTCCTCTATGAGTTTGATGGAAACGTGTGGACAAACAAGTGGACGGATAACGCCTTCGGGGACGACGCCCCGATTCTCCGTGTGGCGGAGATGTATCTGATTCGAGCAGAGGGACTTGCTCGCGGCACCGGTTCTGCCTCCGACGCCCGCGCTGCCGTGAACGCAGTTCGTAATCGGGCGGGCCTGAGTGACGTGAGCCCCTCCCTTTCTGGCCAGGCCCTGATCGACGAGATCATCCGGCAACGCCGCTACGAACTGGCCTTCGAAGCGGACCGTCGTCACGATTTGCAGCGCCTCGGCCGTGCTATAAGCAGTGGCACACAGGTGCTTCAGCCGGGGGACACGCAGCGCATCCTTCCGATTCCGAATCGGGCGCTTGAGGTGAACGATGCCCTCGACCAGGGATCGCAGAATCCTGGGTATTAGTCCCCTGGTGCTTTCTCGATATTGACACCTTGGCCGTGTCGGTTTCCCTCGCGGGGGACCGACACGGCTTTTTTGTTAAAGGAGGGATCGGCAGGCACGTGCCTGGAAACTAACTCTAAAAACAGCTCATGCTGCCGCCTTGAGCTCGACTCAGGGACCATCTCACGATCACTGAGACCTCTTCGTCCGGCTGGATCGCGTTCCTGGACATGAGGCTCCAGAGCGAGCCTAAAGCGACGGCCGAGATCGCTTTTGGCGTTTAGACCAGGCCACGTGCAAAGGCACAAGGCACAGCGCACTCTGGGAACGGCCTGTGCTACAGTAGAAAGCGTGTGCACCCGCTCAGAATTCAGCGTCTCCCAGGAAAACAGCACCGTCGTCGCTCTGAGCTTGACTCAGCGCCTATCGAACGTTGGTTGAGGCCTCCTCATTCGGCTGGATGGGCGCCATACGAGCGAAGCGACTGATACAATAAATCAAGTTTGGGGCGACGATGACCTCCGTTTCTGGCGGTTGGAACCGAGCTTACATGCCATCCACATGCAGCACAACGCGTACTGAGAACGGCATGAGACCGTTTACCGCCCTCCGCCTCCCGCTTCCCCCGACGTTCCTCTCATCTTCTGCACCAAGCTCTCAAGGCCTGCCTTCACGCCCGATCCGATATTTAGGGACTGCCCCCCAATGCGCCCGCGAACCGAGGAGGCCTCTACGATCTGATTCACCTCCTCAACGGAGACGTCAACGGAGGCAAACTGTCCGACCACATTGATGGCCTGATCGTCCGTCGGACGTGTGTATCCTTCGGCGGCGTCACGGCTGCTCCAGTTAATCTGGGCCCCATCCGCCACAATCTCTCCATCAAGCCCGGAAAGTTGAAGCTGCTGGTTCCCACTGCCGGAGAAGACGAGCTGCACTGTGCTGGGCGTGCAGCCCCGCCCAATGCACTGGCCGATGGCCCGCATGTTGATCGATTTTGAACTGCCAATGTTTGACCCCGACAGGGTTGAAACGGTGTAAGAGCGGGTCCGATAGGTGGTCTCCCCCGAGTCGGAATCATACGATTGATACGCCGTTTGCGCCCCACTGCATCCCCCAACGAGTAGTGCAGCGAGCAGTGAGAGTACAGAGAGATTGAGGGAGTTCATATCGTCAAAAATTTGGGCGGTAAGAACTACGCAAAACAGAGGTTGGGCGAAAATGAATCCTTCACCTGCGAGTTCCTACACCGTGCGGGCGGTTAGAGAACAGGGGCCGTGGACTCGATTCGGGGCCGAAAGCTTGCCTCAGTGGCACCAGACCTACCGCGACGTCTCAAGGCGCTGGACCGGTCGGTTTCCCAATTCGACTCCAGTCTGATCACGGGGCCGTCTCACACTGTTGAGATGCCACCAAAAATTCAGGGCAGGTCGCTCCAAGCCTCGGCGAAGAGCCTCTTCGACGGCGCCGGTGTTCTCGGAGAGATCTTTCGCTTTCGCTCAACGGAGATTCTTCATAACAGAGCATCGGGGGCAACCTAACGTCGGTGCCGTGATTCGAGCAGCGTTCAACCACGCCGCTTTGGAATTCAACTTGACATTGTAGTGCACCCCGTTCATTTTAGGTTAACGTTATTCTGCTGTTCGCAATCCCGTCTGGCAGTCAGTCCCTTACTTTTCCACCCCGAGTAAGGGATGTGCCTTCTTTGTCGGGGTTCGCAGGCCGTAACACAGAAGTGAGCACAGTCCTTCCCGGAGCCTCCACAGAACGCGTGTCGTCCGGGGGGCATGAGCCTGTAGCCGTATTCTGTCCCATTTTGGGTTCAGGACGGATGATTCGACTCGTGCCTCTGCCGACGTGCTTCCTCGCCTGACCGTTTTCGCGCACTCTGCTGCCCATTCATCTCAGCTGTACTATGTTTCGAAAGATACTTCCTGTCCTCGTAGGTTTGCTGTTGGCCCTGCCGGGCACCGCGCTCGCCCAGGACACAGGGACGATTGCGGGCGTCGTGACCGACAGCACAACATCTGAAGCCCTGCCCGGGGTCAACGTGGTCGTTGAAGGCCTGAACGCGGGGGCTGCGACAGGCGCCGAGGGGCGATTTCGGATCTCCGGCGTCCCGTCCGGCGACCAGACCCTCGTGGCGTCGTTCGTCGGGTACAAGGCGAAGCGAATCCCGGTGACGGTGCAGGCCGGGGGGACTACGAATGTGCGCCTCCGGCTGGCGCCCCAGGCCGTTGGCTTGGAAGACGTCGTCGTGACCGCCCTGGGACAAGAGCGTAGCGAGCGGTCCGTGTCGACCTCCATCCAGCAGGTCTCCGGCGGCGACCTCGCCGAGGTGGATCAGGGCAACTTCATCAGCTCCCTGGAGGGGCGCGTCTCGGGGGTCGACATCCGGACGTCCAGCACCATGGGCGGCTCCAGCGACATCAAGATTCGTGGCGTTGCCTCCCTGACCGGCAACAATCAGCCTCTCATCGTGGTGGACGGTGTGCCCATTAACAACGACACGTTCCAAGAGTCTGGCTCTCAGAATCAGGGCTTCGGGGGATTTGACTACGGAAATGCGGCCCGGAACATCAATCCGGAAAACATCCAGTCGGTGTCGGTGCTGAAGGGACCCTCGGCCGCTGCGCTGTACGGGTCTCGGGGGGCCAATGGAGTCATTCAGATTACCACGAAGGACGGCTCCGGAGAAGAAGGGATCGGCGTGTCGTACACGTCGACCGTCCAGGTGGCCGAGCCCTACGAGCTGATGGAGTATCAGAACAAGTATGGGGGCGGAGCGGAAGGCAATCCCTTTACGACGGTCAACGGTAACACCTTCCGCCTCGACAGTGGGAGCGACCAGCTGGTGGCAGACTTTGCGACGGATGAGTCGTGGGGGCCCCGCCTGGACGGTCGTCAAGTTCGGCAGTGGTACAGCTTCGACGACGTGAACGGCCTGCTGGGGCAGACGACGCCCTGGCAAGCGCACTCCGACAACATCGAAAACTACCTGAGCGGGGACGGAACGCAGTTCAACAACAGCATCGCCCTCTCGCAGGCCGATGAGGGGTACAACTACCGGCTCGGGCTGAACTGGAAGAACAAGGAAAGCGTCTTCCCGAACAGCTCGCGGAACGACTATCGGTTCCAGTTCAACGGGTCGGCGGACCTCAGCGATGACGTCACGGCGAATGCCACTGCCACCTACAATTTCGTGGACACGAAGGGCCGCGTGAGCACCGGATACTTCTGCCAGAACCCCACGTGCGTGCCCGGGACCAACCCCTTTGCGCAGTTCAACACGTTCGGACAGCGGCAGTGGGACCTGGGCCCCGGCAGCCCGATGCGCGACTTCCAGCGCCCGAGCGGAAGCTCGCGGGGCTGGAACTACCTGGGTGTGCAGGGAGCCCGGCAGGATCCCCCGGTGTACAACTTCACCGACAACCCGTACATCCACCGCTTCTCGAACGTCAACTCCGACGACCAGCAGCGAATTTACGGGAAGGCGGAAGTGGCCTACGACTTCCTCCCCAACTTCGACGCGACGTGGAAAATCACGAACGACTACCGGACGGAGCGTCGGAACGCGCGTGTCGCGAAGATTTCGCAGAACCAGGATCGGTTCCGGCAGGCCTTCGTCGAGTCGCAGGAGATCAACACCGAGCTAAAGGTGGATTACGACCGGCAGCTCACAGAGGCGGTCAGCCTGGAGTCCTTCGTGGCCGGACGCATCCGCTGGGAGACGTTTGAGTACGACCAGAAAGAGACGACGCAGGGCCTGGCGGCGCCGGGGCTCTTCAACATCGAGAACTCTGTGGGGCGGCCGAACCTGACGCAGACCTTCGAGCAGAAGCAGGTCAACAGTGTCTATGGAGACGTGACCCTGGGGTACAACGACTTTGTGTACCTTACGGGAACGCTCCGGAACGACTGGGCCTCGACGCTCCCCGAAGACGACAATTCGTTCATCTATCCCTCGATCCAGGGAAGCCTCATCTTCACGGACCTGGCGCCCTTCCAGGAGCAAGACATCCTGTCGTACGGGAAGGTGCGCGCCAGCTGGGCCAAGGTCGGAAACAGTGCTGAGCCCTTCCAGCTGAGTCCGGTCTTCCCGGTGAATACACCCTTCGATGGGCAGGCGCTGCAGCAGGTCGAGCGGACCGCTCCGAACTCGGACCTCACCCGTGAGATTACGACTGGGTTTGAGGTCGGGGTCGACCTCCGCTTCTTCCAGGAGCGCCTGAGCCTGAACGCGACCTTCTACGACGAGTCGACCGAGGATCAGATCCTTCAGTCCGACATCTCGCCCACGTCCGGATTCAACGCGGCGGCCATCAACGCCGGCGAGATCACCACTACGGGCGTCGAGGCGTCGCTGACTGGCACGCCGATCCTCACACAGGACTTCCAGTGGGACGTCACGTTAAACTGGGCCACGAACGACAACGAGGTGGTCGAGCTGGCTGAAGGCATCGACACGTTCCTCCTCGGCGGGGCTCCGTTTGGTCCCGACATCGTGGCGGCGGAAGGCGAAGAGTACGGCCAGTTCCGCGGGGCGAAATTCCTCCGTGACGCGAACGGGGAAATTGTTTACACCGAAGGCGGAGCGCCGCGAACGGTCGGCACGCCGCAGAACCTCGGAAGCTTCCAGGCCGACTGGACGGGTGGGGTCTCCACGACGCTCTCCTACCAGGGCCTCACGGTGAGCGCGCTCGTCGACGGCCAGCAGGGCGGACAGATTTGGTCGCTGTCGAACGCCTTCGGCACCTTCAGTGGCCTCATCGAGTCGACCACGGAGGGAAGTGTTCGCGAGACGGGATTGATTCCGGGAGGCGTCGTGCTTCCGGACACGCCCGCGGAGGACGCCTCGACGGTGGAAGGAACCCCCTACGCCGAGGCGGTCGGCACACCGATCAGCCCCTCTGGGTTCTGGAAGGGCATGTTCCCGGCGTACGGCGAGGCGTTCCTGTTCGACGCCACGCACGTGAAGCTCCGAGAGATTGCCGTCAGCTACCGCCTGCCGCAGGAGTGGCTCTCCCAGGTGCCCGTGGAGGCGGCCACGGTCTCGGTTACGGGACGAAACCTCGCCACCCTTTACAAGGAGGCGCCCAACATCGACCCGTCCGTGACCCTCTCGGCCGGCAACGTTCAGGGGGTTGAGGCGGGACAGATTCCGCCTCGTCGCACCTACGGGTTCAAGCTGAACCTCCAGTTCTAGAACCCCGGACCTTGTCCCAGGTAGGGCCCCTTGGCAGACGCAGTGCGCCAAGGGCCCTGTCCGAGGACCTGTGCTTCCTGCTCATTCCCCTTCGTACCTTTCTGAAGTGCCTACCATGATGCGACGCAATACCTACTTCCTTCTTGCTGGACTCCTCGTCCTGGCGCTGGGCCTGACCGGCTGCGACACCTTCAACCTGAGTGATGACGACCTCTCGGGGCTGAATGAGAACCCAAATGCCTCGACGGAGCCGGACATCAACGCCCTCCTGGCGAACGGACAGCGCGACATTGCCTTTCAGTGGTTCGGGGCCGACCCGACCATGCGAGGCGGCAACCTGCTCGCGCAGTACACGACCCAGAACCAGTACGCGGAGAACTCGGTCTTTATCTCCGAGCCGCGCGTGGGCCAGCTCGACGACTTCTACAATCCCCTCAACGACCTGGAGCAGGTCAAGACCCTGATCCGGGATCGGGAGCAAACCGTCCCGCGCGACCAGAATACCGTGGCCGTGGCGATGATTCATCAGGCCTGGACGTTTCAGCTCGTGACGGACATTTACGGCTCGATTCCTCTGGAAGAGGCGCTGCAGGGGCCGAGCAACCCGTCCCCGGCCTACACGCCCCAGGAGGAGGTCTACCCGGCCCTGATCGACTCGCTCGATAGTGCCCTCTCCCTAATCCAGACGGGTGAACCGGGGCCTAGTGGTGATCTGGTCTACGATGGCGACATGGCGAAGTGGGAGAAATTTGCGAATGCCCTCAAGATGCGCGTCGGCATGCGGATGTCCGACGCGAATCCGAGTGCCGCGCAAAATGCTGTTGAGAGTGCCGCGGGCAACGCGTTCGAGAGCAACGCGGACAATGCCTACTTTACGTTTGCGAATAGCCAGCAGCACCGGAGCACGATCTTCGAGAATCGCTTCGTCTCCGGCCGGAACGACTTCGACGTGGCCGATCGGTTCGTGAACATCTTGACGGAGAACTACTCCACGGTCGACCCGCGTACCCCGACCTACGTGGACGAGGCGCGGGAGAATCCGGACAAGACCTACAACGGGTTCCCCACCCACCTCGCCCCCTCCGATGCTGCGGGCTTGAAAGCGCAGAACGTAAATGACTTCTTCTCCAAGCCCGGCGACTACTTCCTGGAGCCGGACGTGGCGGCGCCGATGTTGCTCTACGACGAGGTGCGGTTTGTGCTGGCGGAGGCGGCCGAAAAGGGCTGGAACGTTCCGGGCAGCCGGAATGAGCACTTCGAAGCGGCCGTCCGCGCCTCTATTAACAACTGGAACGAGGACGCTGCTCAAGGCGACGTCGACAGCTACGTCGGTGCGGTCATGAATGACCTTTCCAGTTCCGAGTTTGATCAGGTCCTGGGCGAGCAGAAGTGGATTGCACTCTACTTCCAGGGCATTCAGGGCTGGAGCGAATGGCGTCGCCTTGACTTTGAGGATCACATCCGCGAGCCGGAAGGCGGCTGGCAGGGGAATGCCGGAGGCCTGACCACCTGGGCCATGCGCATTGACTACCCCGACGGGGAGTTCAGTGTAAACCGCGAAAATGTGGTCGACGCCATCGAGCAACAGTTCGGTGGAGGGCAGGAGCAGGACCACTACGGAAATCGCCTCTGGTGGGACACCGAGCAGCCCCCGGCCGGTGCTCGCCCCTAGTCTGAACGTTGGATGCATGGGCCGTCCGTGGTCTCGCCAATAAAACGAGCCGGACCCGCGGACGGGGGCATGGTTGCCGACATATAGCACCTGCACTGCCCGCCGTCCGCGGCCCTTCTGGCATCCGCGCAAGCCGTGCGCAACCTCTTTCCTCCCTGGCATGCCGTAGAAGATCATCCCGACGGCGGACACATCCACACCCCACATTGACAAAGCACCTGAATCTATGATTCGTCGCTTCCGCATTCTCTCCTTGCTCCTCTTTGCCAGTGCGCTCGTTCTGGTCGGGTGTGACCAGAGCTCACAGAATCCGGACTTCACGTCTGGCGACTCCTACATCATTAACTTCCAAAACTCCGCCGTTGGGGATGGAGGGGCGACGAGCGTGACCGTGCCGGATACCCTCGACTACTTCGTTCAGGCCTACACCATTGAGAAGGACTACACCTGGATGGTGGACGACTCGGAACTGCCGGTCGAGACCCGGGCCGATCAGACCTACGTCTGGGAGCGGCGCGGGGGCGAGTTTATCTCGGTCGTCTTCAGTCCGGACGATCCGATCACCGCCACGGACACAGAAACCACTGAGCACCTCGTGACGGTCGACGCATCGCCGGACGACATCCTCCCGGACACGGTGCGAGTAACTGCCGAGTATCCGACGATTGCAGGACAGGTGGGACGTCTCTCGAGCTTTTCGACGCTCGCCAGCCTGGCCACGTCGTCGGAGGTTGCGGAGGTGCTTGGGGGAGATGGCCCCTTCACGCTGATGGGGCCCCAGAACGCCGCCCTCTCAGGCCTCGATGCGACGCCCACGCAGGCGACGGATGATGACGAGCCCGCTACCTCCAGCGTGCGGGGAGACATCCTGAAATACCACGCCATTTCCTCCAGCGTCGCCTCGGGCGACATTTCTGACGGTGACACCGTCCCGACGCTTCTGGGGGATCAGACACTCACCTTCAACGTCTCGGGCGGAGCCATTACGGTGGATGGGGCGCAGGTCGTGCGGCCCGACATTCCCGTGACCAACGAAAACTTCCACGGAATCGACGGGCTCCTCACGCCCTCGACGGCCTCGATCGACTTTACGGACCGCACGCCCGAAGGCGTCGCCGCTGGGGACACGATCACGGTGGATGGGTCCTTCTTTCCTGCGGACGTTGATCAGAACGGCGGCGGGTTTGTCGTTCTGCATGACAGCACGGAGCTTGCGGACCAGGGCGCCATCCCGAGTATCATCGGGAAGTCCGAGTACGTCGAGCCCGGTGTTCAGAATGAGGTGGAGGTGGTCCTCGATGAGGCCATTTCCGACACGACGACCGTCGGGGCCATGGCGCATCAGGACACAAATGGCAACGAAACATACGACTTCGAAACCACTGCAGGCACCGAAGATGGACCGTACACGCTTAGCGGTGGCGCTGTGATCGACTTTGGAGTCCTTAGCCTTCCCGGGAACTAGGGAACTAATGCATTCGGCTCGGCCCGCTCCTGCGTTGGGTTCGGACGAATCCAGCAGGAGTTGCTGAAGGGCCTCTGAACATTCAGAAACATCAAAGGCCGACTGTCCCGATCGGGCAGTCGGCTTTTTTGTTGTGGAGCCGTTTTCGCTGCACGTCCCTGAGCCTGCGGGACTCTCCACACGAGGCCGAAGAATACTGTGGCAGAGGGGCAGGTGTAACCCTTCTCCGAGTCATTCTACAAAAGAAACACCTACGGCCCCGGTCCAGAAAGCCCTGCGGGACGCCGTCGAGGCTCGAATGCTGTTTCCTCACCCTCCAAGGCCCACGATGGATGGATCTCTTCCCCGTCCGCGCCGCGCCGCCCGCTGGGCGTCCGTGGTGCTCCTCGCGCTCTCGGTTCCGCTCATGGGGTGTGATTCGGGCGGCGGAGGCTCCTCCATGGACGACACCGGCCTCAACTGCTCGTTCCCGGTCGACTTCCTGAACGAGGGGGCCAACCGGGGATCGATTACGCCCGTTAACGATCCTGCCCTCGTCGACGGGGAGACCGCCGAGACGGAGTTGCCCGCCTTTTCGGACTCGGACCGGGTGCTCGGGCTGCCCCCGTCGTTCCACGACGCGTACAACAACACGCCGCTGGCCGTCCCTCTCGACGTGCTCTTTGAGAGTGAGGTGATGAATCTGGACGGGTGGGCGAGTCGCCCATTGGCCATTACGTTTTGTCCCTTGACCTCGTCGACTGTGGTCTTCGACCGCGAGGCAATCGACGGCGCCCGCTTCGAAATCTCCGGTCTGCTCCTCAACAAGGGAAACGAAGACCATTCGGGAAATCTCGTGATGGTCGATACAGAGAGTGGCGAGTCGCTGTGGCCGCAGATGAGCCTGGGGGCCGTCTGTGGACCGGACCGCGGCACGACGCTCACGACCCTTCCCGCCATCGAAATGCGGTGGGACCGATGGAAGGAGCTCTATCCGAACACCGAGGTGGCCATTGAGCGGGACATGTCGGAGACGTCGGGCACGGAGGACCGCGCTCTGGGCCAGTTTCACACGGCCGACGCTGCGACGAAGCAGTCAGTGCCCCTTGGGCGAGTGCTGGGCATTCCAAGTCGGGCGCGCGTCGGGGGCGGGACGGGCGGACTGGCGGTTGCCTTTCAAGACCTGGACAACGAGCGTCCCCTTCGGGTGGCCGAGGTGACGGTGAGTCGAGAAGACATGGTGGTGTTTTGGGACCGGGAGGCCCGGTCGGCCATGGCATTTACCACCACGTCCACCTTCTCCGTGCAGAACGGAGAGATCGTGGACAACGCAACGCAGAGCACCTGGACGGTCGACGGGCGGGCCATAGAAGGGGCCCGGCAGGGCGAGCAGCTCGACCCTGCGGAGGGGGCCTTCATTGCGGATGGGCGGGCCTGGTTCGACTTTCAACCGGATTCGGACCGATGGAACAGCTCCCAATGATGTGTTGCTCGCGTCGCCTCTGCGTGTCCGGTCTGTTCGTGCTTCTCGCTGCTCTCCTGGCCGCGCCGGTCGCCTCTGCCCAGTGGGTAGAGGCACCGGGGACGGGGTGGGCACAGGTCCAGGTCTCCCATCAGCAAACCGAGGAGGGGTTTAATGGAGACGGAAATGTCGTTCCCCTGGTGCAGACGCCAGGAGACGAGGGCGAGTCCATCATCACGACGGTCCGCTTTACCGGCGCCTTGGGCCTTGTTCGAGGGGCCGACGCCTGGGTCGACATTCCGCTGCACCGGCAAGAGTTCAACTCGACAAATCCCGTGACCGAGGACCTTCGCAACACGGGGCTCGGCGACTCCCGCGTATACCTTCGCATGGGGCCATCTCTCTTCGGGGTGGACGCCCTTCCCGTGGCGGTGGCCCTGCGAGGCGGCGCGAAATTTACGTCCGGCAACTTCAGTGTGGATGCTGAAACGATTTCACTTTCCGAAGGCCAGCGCGACTGGGAGCTGCTCCTCGAGGTGGGCAAGAGCCTGCATCCGTGGCCGGTGTACGTGCAGGGGTGGGCCGGGTACCGGTGGCGCGAGCGAAACGACGAGATTGATCGCGATCCGGGAAACGAGGGGTTGTTTTATTTGGCGGCGGGGGGCTCGGTGGATCGGTTCCAGTGGAAGCTCGCAGTGGACGGGTTGTTTGGGGAGCCGTCGGCCCGGCAGGCCGCAGGGGCGCGCCTCGAGGTGTCTCCGCGCGAACTCGTGCAGGTCATTCCGACCGTCGGGTGGCAGCTCGGGCCCGGCGCCCTCCAGGCGAAGGCGCGGCTTCCGGTGCACGGGCAGTCCACCCGCGCCAATCAGCTTCCCGCCGCGCCCACGTTCGTCCTCGGCTACTTTCTTTCGTGGAACCGTGCCCTCTGGTAAGACCGAGACTGTCAAGGAGAGTGCTTTCGGCTGGCAGACACGGCACACGAAGCACAACAACTCTTCTGCCTGTCCAACGTAGCCGGCGGGCCCGTCGTCATCATGCCGATAAGCGTGCAGCAGGGGATCTCACTCGGAACGGCTTGTGCTATAGTGCAAAGTATGTGCAGAACCCTCGAACAAACCGCCATCACAAGGAAAAGGCACCGTCGTCGCTCTGAGCTTGACTCAGAGCCCATCGAACGTCGGTTGAGGCCTCCTCATTCGGCCGGATGGGCCCCAAATCAAGTTTGGAGCGACGATGGTCCCCGTTTCTGACGGTTGGAACTGGGCTCACATGCCATCCACGTACAACACAACGCGTACTCAGACATTTTTGCTGGTCATTCCCGGGTCCGCAAGAATCAGAGATTCGGACGAACAGGGGGCGTCTTCTTCCCTCAGTCTGCAAACGTTCGACATCGAGCATGGAAGGTTGTCGGGAAGGCCTCCGTCCCAAATGTTTGTGTCTGCATCGCGACCTGGAGACCTTCTCAACGAGAAGACATTCTCAACTGGATTGAGTATCGGCGCGCCGCTTGAGCAGATCAGGGCAATTGCATCCTAGCGACAGGAGCTGTTTGCACAGTTCGGGAGAGGCAGACATTCGGTTCCCCCACGCTCCCACTCCCCCATCCTCCCGTGCATTCTTGGCTTCTCCCCTGCGGTCAGCGGCAGCGGAGCCTCCGTCACTTGACGAAGCTTTCGACATGCAATTGCTCTATTGAGCAGGTCCTTTTCGGAAACATTGTCCGAAGAGACTGTTAAGATCAGTCCGCTTCTGGGGTCTAAAGCAATGGATTTCAGTCTTCAAGCAAACCGTTCCGTGTCAGAAAATTACGATGTCGAGTTCCATAGTGCGTGACATTGGGAGCCACTGTGCCGTTCTGTGTACTGCGCTTTTGTTGGCGGGGTGCGCGGTCTCGTCGGAGCCCGTTCAGGTCGCGCACGACCGTTCCTCAGGAAAAACCACCTATGAGACCCGTCAGATGCGCCTGGAAGACATTCAGATGGGCAGCGGGCTTGGGCAAAAAAGTCGGTTCTACGCAAAAGTCTCGGGGACGTGTCTGGGCGAGGACTGTGCCCCTTCGCAGTTCACCCTGAGCTTCATCAAGGAGGGCCCCCAAGAGGTGACTGTTGAGGGACGAGATGTCACCCTGACGGTGGGGAGCGAGACGCTCCAGTGGGAAGATGCGCAAACGCGGGAGACGAACCAAACAGCCACCATTAGGAGTGGGGTGTTTGCCCGGGTCAGGCTGTCGAGCAAGCAGCTTTCTACAGTTGCGGCGGCAAGCACACTGAGGGGCACGGCTTGTGGAGAGCGATTTACGCTTCCCCACGAGACACGAGCCCCCGTTCGAGACCTTTTGGTGCGTCTGGACCAGAGGGCGGGTGGCGACTCGGGACGTTCGTCCGGGAAAATGCGTTAAAGGCCGTTCCGTACCTACGCAGAGGAGTGTCTGTATTCCACAATTGACCGCTGGCACGCGAAAATGCATCGTCTCCCTTCGCTCCTTATACTGGTGCTTTTTCTCGCCGCGTGCGGCTCTACGGAGCAGATGACGTCTGGCGTTTCGGCAAACCGAATCGACGTCCGTGAGCTGTCGTATCCGGCGGAGATGTACAACGCGTACGACATTGTCCGTCGCCATAAGGCGAACTGGCTCCGAAAGCGGGGCCGCTCGTCCATCGAAAACCCGACCCCTATCAAAGTGTATCTCGACAACACGGGATCACCGTACGGGGGCATTCGATCGCTCCGAGACATCAACGGACAGGACGTGGCGACGATTGAGCACTTCTCCGGTGGGGAGGCCCAGCTCAAGTTCGGAATCGGGAATCGGTCGGGCGCCCTTCTCGTCCGAACCCGGAGCGGGCGGTAGACACATGTCTGCAGGCACAGAGCAGGTGCCCCGCGGCAGAAGCCCGGCCTCTCATCGTCTCAACTAGGGCCGCCTGGCGACGGGCACCTGAACGGTGTCGGAGTAGACCGCTCCTACAAATCCGTTGCCCCCCTCTACGTTCGAGAACGAGTCGGGACGTGCAATCTCGTTGAGGGGGGCGTCCTGCCAGGCGGGCCAGTCGGGCCCGCCGGCGGCGACAATCACCTCCGCGTAGGGACGGGCGAAGTCGGACGGACTCGCGCAGTCTCGCATGGCCGGGGGAGGGGGCGGATTCGGATTTGCCCGAACCAAGTCCTCTCGGTAGAAGATGGAGATGATGAATAGGTCTTCGTCCTGCTCGACGCCGTCAAGGTGGGTGAAGACGCGAGGGGCCGTGGACGGAGCGCCCACAAGGGGATAGAAGGCTTCCACGACGGCAATGCGATCTACGTCCTGTGCCGTAACCGTGAACGTATTTGCGGGTTTTCGCTCATTGTTGGGGTTTTCCGGAAAGATGCAGGGCAGCCGCAGGGAGGTGTCCGGAAAAGCCGTGTGGGTGAGGGTGGGGGGACGGGCCGGCGTGGTCGTGGTTGCTGTCGTCACGGGCGCTCCGTCGCTCCGAACGACGACTCGGTAGTCGGTAGAGGGCTGGATGGGATGCGTAGTCCACAGGTTGTGGACCGAAACGCCGAGGTCAGTAAGCGAGTCTTGAAGCTGAATTTGCTCGTTGGTGTCGAGGTTTTCCAGCGACACGGTTGCGCCGAGCTCTCCGGGCGCTCCGATTTGCGTGGAGTCGCCAAGCGGCTCCACACGGATGACTTGTGTGTCGGCGGCCACGTCGAGGGCGCCAAACAGGGAGAACTGAAAGTCCGGAGAGGGCTGGAGGACGTCAACGGTCGGGTCCTGGCACCCCACCACCAGCAGGGTCGTGGCGAGAGTGGCCCACAGAAGGGAGGCCTGGGCCCAGCGTTGAGGGGAGCGGGTCATGGCAGAGAGGAAGCGGCTGCGCGGTGCAGGGGAGGCTAAAAGGTGACTTCAAACGAGAGGTACGGAATCAGCGACAGCTGGTCCACCTGATCGAGGGTGAAGATGTCCACGTAAAAGAGGTTGGCGCGGTCGTAGGCGTTGATGGCGCCGGCCTCGATCGAGAGGCTTCTGGAGGCCCCAAGAGAAATGCTGCGTCCCAGGGAGACATCGAGCCGATGGTACGGCGGCAGGCGAGAATCGTAGGCGCGCTCGAACAGGGTGCGAGGGGTGCCAATGTTCTGAAATGGCGTGTTGCGACGGCCACGCACTTCCAGAAACGTGTCGAATCCATAGACGCTCGTAAATGGCAGGCCGGAACTGTACTGCCACCGCACGCTGGCCGTCCCCCAGTCCACATCCAGTGTTGCGGTGGCGCCGAGTTTGTGCCGGAGGTCGTACGGAGGCGAATACTCGATGAGGTCGGCACCGGCCCAGGCCCCGAGGCGGTCCTCGGCGGCCCGGTAGGTTAATTGCCCGTAGCCGTAGGTGACGGTGAGCCGGAGCGGATCCGGGGTGTACTGCAGGGAAAGGTCTGCTCCGAAGGCCGTCCCGTTGGCACGAGCGAGTGTCGTGTTGAACCGGACGATGGGCGTCCATCGAGGAACGGGAATGTCTTCCAGGTGCTTGTACCACCCCTCCAGGGAGAAACGGAGCGGGTCCCCCAGTCGCTGGTCCCATCCGAGTACGGCATGCCAGGCCTGAGAGGGACGGTCCCCGAACGGGGTAGGCGTCAGCACCTGAAACGACGACCCCGCGTCTCGCTCGTCAGTCACGCCCGCCACGAACTGGGCGTACAGTCCGCCGGCCGCAGTGAGTGTGGTGCGGGGGGACCCGTTGGGCCGGTAGGACAGGCGGAGGCGCGGCTCGACGGAGGGCGGCGCGTAAGAGATTGGAAACTGGGCCCCCACGCTCGGGGTGATCGTGAGCGTTTCCCCCCACGAGAGGTCCGCGCCCACGTGGGTCGTGGTGGTGATGAGAAACTGGTCGTCGGCGGTACTGCCGAGGGCCAGCTCGTTCAAGTCAAAGTTGTACTGATCCGCCCGCACCTTGACCGTCCACCGTATGGTGTTGCCCCAGAGCCCTGGCTGGGTGAGGTCGAAATTCGTGAAGAGGCGCCAGGTGCCTGCGTCTCGCTCGGTCCCGTCAGAAGACTGCACGCTGTTTCCAAAGCGGGTCGTCCCGAAGCTCACGTCGAGAATCTGGGCCGTGCGGTCCCCAAAAATTAGGCACTCCCCGCCCACGGCCGTGTTCGTCCATTGAAAAGAGGCGTCTCGGTCGGGGTCAATGCGGCCCCGGTCGTAGGTTCGCATCCCCACGAAGGAGCATTGGTTGGACTGCGACTGCGTGTGCACCTTCGCCGTCACGTCGTAGAATTTGTACGGCGTCTCGTCGCTGAGGAACGTGGCGCCCGTTTGCTCGATCAGTGAGTGGCGTGCCCGAACGAGAAACGAGCTTGCGCCGCGCTGGAGGGGCCCCTCGGCCCGGACGGACGCCAAAAAAGGACCTCCCCCAACGCTTCCCTCAAACGCCTCCGTATTTCCCGACTGCAGGTTCACGTCCAGGACGGACGAGATGCGGCCCATGTACTCGGCCCCAAATCCCCCGGCGTAGAAGTCGGCATTGGACACCATGTCGCCCGGAAAGGCCGAGTAAAACCCGAGAATGTGAAACGGCTTGTAGATCGGGAGGCCGTCGACGAGCACCAGGTTTTGAGAAGGGGTGCCGCCGCGAACGTAGAGGCGCCCGCCCCGGTCCCCGGTGGCCGTGACCCCCGGAAGGCTCCGCAGGTACGCCGCCAGGTCACTGCCCGGCCCGGGCGTGGGAACGGTTTCGATGTCGGCCGGACGGATCGTCTGCAGCCCCGCCTCGGCGTCCTGGACGGGCTGTCGCTCCTCCACGGTCACGCCCTCCATCCGGCGAGGGGCAGTCGTCAGAGAGACGGACACGACGCGCTTCTCCCCGGAGGAGAGACGCAGGGTGTCGCGATACGGCTCGTAGCCGACGAAGCTAATCTCAAGAAGGTAACGACCGGACTGTAGTGGAGCCGACAATTGATACAGGCCCTGTTCGTTTGCCACCGCGGCGGCCTGAATCGACTCGCCCGGCGGGCGGAGAACAACGTTGGCTCCCTGAAGTGCACCTCCATCCTCGGTGGCACGAACGAAGCCCTGGAGGGTGGTGGTGCTCGGTTCATCCTGGGCCTGGAGGGAGGCGGGACTCAAGAGGAGAAGCGTCGCACACAACACAAGAAGTACGCGGGCACACGCAGGCATGTGACCTCTACGGTTAATGAAATGGCCTCGTCTCTGGCAATGCGGCCCCAGAAGTTCCAAACCGATCGCCCTTCTGCAGGTTCGTCAGGTTTTCGTCCGCACGCGCCCTCGGGGCAGAAGGGCAAAGGCACAAAACCTCCCGGGTCCCCGCAAAATCCCCATGGATTCCCTCAAGCGCCCGAGAACGGGCATGCCCCCATAGACCATCCGCGGCCCTGTTCCGTTGCATGTTGTCCTCTGGTCTTAACGAACTGCGATCTCGACGAACCGGGCGCTCCCCATGTCGTCTTTTCTGTCCCTCCCGACCCTGGGCCGCTTCTGGACGGCCGCCAACGTGCTCAGCCTGTGCCGGCTGGGGCTGGTGGTGCCCATCACGGTCTTTCTGTGGCGGGACGGGCCGCTGGACTGGCTGCTCGGGCTCGTCCTCCTGGTGATCCTCACCGACTGGTTCGACGGGCGCATCGCGCGGTGGACCCACACCGTCTCGGAGTGGGGGAAGGTCATTGACCCGGTGGCCGACAAGTTTGCGGCCATCATGACGGTGACGGCCCTCACGTTTCGGCCCGCCGAGCCGCACTTGCCGCTCTGGTTCTTCGGGCTCGTGGTGGGCCGAGACGTCGCCATCCTGCTCGGCGGGGTGGCCCTTGCGCGGCGCTCGGGGCAGATCGTGATGAGCGCCTGGGCCGGCAAGGCGGCCTCGCTCTGGCTGGCCCTCACGATCCTGAGCGTGATCCTGAAGGCCGATCCGCCCGTCTTTCGGGTCTGCCTCTGGATGGCGACCGGCCTGTTCGTGTTCTCGTTTCTCCTGTACGTCGTCCGCTATTTGCAGGCCGTCCGGAACGCGGAGGGGGCGGCGCCCGATTCCGTTCCGCAAGGACCCTGACGAATGCAGGACCGCCGTGCTTTTTTGGATCTGTCTCGCACACTATGGGCTTTCTCGACACGTTTACGAACTGGAACGACGATGATGAGCAGGAGAAGCTGGAGGAGGGGCTCGACAAGACCCGCGACAGCTTCTTCGGCAAGCTCGACCGCATGGTGCGGGGGAAAGACACGATCGACGCCGAGGTGCTCGACGAACTCGAGGAGATCCTCATCACCAGCGACGTGGGCGTGGACACCACGCTCGACATCATCGACCACATTGAGGCCCGGGTGGAGCGGGACCAGTACGTGTCGGCCCAGGAGCTGGACGGGCTGATCCGGGACGAAATTGCGAAGCTCATGCTGGAGGGGTCCGAGGAGCGCCCGGCCGACTTCGATGCGCCGCTTCCGAATTCGCCCCATGTCATCATGGTCGTCGGCGTGAATGGGGTCGGCAAGACGACCACCATCGGCAAGATGGCGTACAAGTACCGCCAGGCGGGCAAGGATGTACTGATGGGGGCCGGGGATACCTTCCGGGCCGCCGCCATCGAGCAGCTGGAGGTCTGGGCCGACCGGGCGGAGGTGCCGCTCATTAAGCAAAAGCACGGCGCGGACCCGGCGGCGGTGGCCTACGACACGATCGAGGCCGCCGAGGCGCGGGACGCAGACGTGGCGATTGTCGATACGGCGGGGCGGCTTCACACCAAGGGGGGGCTCATGGACGAACTCGCCAAGATGAAGCGGGTGATGGGGCGCAAAATTCCGGACGCCCCCCACGAGGTGTTGCTCGTGCTGGACGCGTCGACCGGCCAGAATGCCCTCCGGCAGGCCGAGGAGTTTATCGACAGCGTCGACGTGACCGGCCTGGCCCTCACGAAGCTGGACGGCACGGCGAAGGGGGGCATCGTGATCGGGGTCTCCCACCAGTTTCAGGTGCCGGTCAAGTACATCGGGGTGGGGGAAGAGATCGAGGACCTGCAGGTGTTTGACCGCAAAGGGTTTGTGCAGGGGCTGTTTAAGGGGGTTGAGGGTTAGCGGGTTGAGGGGACCCGTGTTTCTGTCGATACCAACCCAATACGCACCAACACTCAACTCTTCAACCCGACCATGAGAGTTATTTTTATGGGCACGCCGGCGTTTGCGGG
>Ga0207753_1000194_pt1 | contig 24265 bp, 21 predicted proteins | sample PonA233FremontCA_2_FD_187273 | JGI IMG/M metagenome (GOLD analysis project Ga0207753, IMG submission 187273) | Salt pond sediment microbial community from Fremont, CA, USA - Pond A23 Sediment 3 (SPAdes) | ecosystem: Environmental > Aquatic > Non-marine Saline and Alkaline > Saline | place: USA... | reverse complement strand
CCCGCCGCCGTCGGAGCGGTAATAGGTCTGGTCGATATAGTCGGGCCGCTCGGCCCAGTCGGCCCCCTCCGGCGGGCTGGGCATGCGGGCGAAGGGCTCCGGCTCCGCCGGCACGAACATGGAGAAGGACAGCCGGTCCCCCTCCGGCCCCCACGAGAGCCCACTCGGCGACTCCTCAAGCTGCGTGATCCGGGCGGTCTGGCCGGTGTCCATCCACCGCACGAAGACCTCGGCCCCGTCGCCCTCCGTGGACGCCACGTAGGCGACCCGATCGCCGCTGGGAGACCACCGTGGCTGCGACGCGTTTGTCTCGGGGGCGGTAATCGGGCGGTGGCCCGAGCCGTCCGCGTTGACGACCCAGAGCCGGGCGGCACGGCGGTCGTCCATCTTGTCCATGAAGGTGCGCGCATACACCACCCGGTCGCCGCTCGGCGAAATCTGCGGGTCCGTTGCGTACTCCAGGTCAAAGACGTGCTCCAGGTCGAAAGCGAGGGAGTCCTGTGCGTACTGGGCCTGCGCGGGGCTGCCGGGCAGCGCGAGGCTGCCGAAGACGAGACCAACGACTACGAGAAGGTGCACACTCCGCATGGGGGCAGGGAGGACTTTGAGACAAGGGTGGACTTTGCCAATCTATAAACTGGGAACGGAGAGTGCGAACCCTTATGCTGGAGCGGCACTCCGGTGTGTGGTAATTTCAAGGAACACGGTAGGAGGTCATGGACGTTGAGTGGGTCCAACTTTTTGATGCCCGAGTGGCGGAATTGGTAGACGCGCGTGATTCAGGGTCACGTGGCCTTTACGGCCGTGGAGGTTCGAGTCCTCTCTCGGGCACCCTCAAAACCCCGCTTGAACGCCCATAGAGGGCGATTCAGGCGGGGATTTCTATTCTGGGCTGTCTCCCCGATCTTGCGAGAAATCGAGAGGAATTGCATAGATTTGGGAATGACTTGGGAATATATTGGGAACGGTTCCCAAGTCCCTACTCGCCACTGAGGGTTTCCTCCATTGCCCGCTCTATCACTTCCGGGCTGAGGTGGCTGTACATCTCAGTGACTTGAGTAATGGAGTGTCTGAGAGTCTCTGAAGCTACCGGAAGCTGGGCATTCACAGTGGACACAACACTGCATCTGGAGACCTGAGGCGCTCTACATTCAACACAGCATCTTTCGGGATATAGACCTCGATCCTGGTCCGATTTAGGCCGCATCAACGCACGCTCTCGCTGCACGATCCAGATCCAAAACTAATCTCCAACCGTGCCACTCATCAATAGCTTGGGACATTTCCGTTTGATGCCGTCGAGTATCTCTGGGTCGGTGGCAACCTCCTCGAGTGAGGTTGCTTGGCACAACTCATCGACGATTAGCGAGCTCATCTCTTGAGTCTGGGTGCAGAGTGTATACTCTTCCGCATAACCCTCAGAAGTGCCACAGAAGAGTCTGTCAAGTACGGAACCGCCGAGACGGGCTCCTTGAAGCTGCACGAGAGATGTATCGGTACTTGATGATGATGCGAGAAGAGCTTCTCGCAGGCGGGCCCCTGAGAGATAAGCGCTATCGAGGCGGGCCTCCCGGAGATCAGCTCTTTGCAGGCGGGCCTCTGTGAGGACAGTCCCTTGCAGGAAGGCCCGAGGGAGATCAGCGTTAACTAAGCGAGCCTCTGTGAGAACAGCTCCTTGCAAGCGGGCCCCAGGGAGAAAGGTGCTATCGAGGCGGGCTTCAAAGAGATCGGCTCCTTGCAGGCGGGCCCCTGAGAGATCGGCTCCTTGCAGGCGAGCCTCTGTGAGATCAGCTCCTTGCAGGCGGGCCCCAGAGAGGTTAGCTCCCTGCAGGCGGGCCCCAGAGAGATCAGCTCCTTTCAGACGGGCCCTACGGAGATAAGCGCTATCGAGGCGAGCCTCTGTGAGAACAGCTCCTTGCAGGCGAGCCTCTGTGAGATCAGCTTCTTGCAGGCGGGCATTAGAGAGATCAGCGCTGTCGAGGTGGGACCCGGATAGCTCCGCCTCCTTCAGATGAGTCTCCTGCATATCGGCGTTGATGAGGATGGACTGCGTAAAATTGGCCCCATTCAGGCGTTCACTGTTGAGATCGATCCAGTACCGAGCTCGCTCCTTTTCGGTAACCAGCGACTGGTAACTCACATCTATCGTGGCTATCCCAAACCCGAAACGAGGCCACCATCCAGTCGCCGTCGAAACGAAGACGAGTAGAACAATCAACTGAAGTAACCCCCCACCTATAAGCATAAACCGCTTTCCCAAGTCACTCCGCACATCGTCTTGGAATGCACCACCGTCACCGTGGTACTGATGCCAGAAGTAAAGTGCAGCCACGACACCCGCTGCAGGGGTTAATACGACGACCCATCCTGCAATCGACAGATCTTGTGCTTTGAGGTACCAGACCGCAAACAGAAACAGTACCACCGGCAGCATCCACCAGAGCGCCCCCTTTACGGCTGCGCGCTGTAGCCAGCCGACGGTCCCGGGTTGCGGTCGATCTGTGACGTTAATCATCCAGGGATAGAGGCGCCCGGCGCCGACCGGTTTGTAATCAGCCCGAAGTGTGTGCTTCAGCGCCTCGAGCTCCTGCAGGTATAGCTGCAGGTAGACGAAGGTACAGATCGCGACCACCGGGGCCATCACGAAGAAGCCCGTGAGCCCCACGTCGACGCCTACGATCGGGAGGCGAACCGATTCCCCGAGGAGAATCTGCTGATCCGACGTCCCGACCACCGTAACTGCGCAGTATGCCAAGAATCCGAGGTAGATCAGATAGATCGACCGGGTGTTCTTGGAGAGCTCGGCGATGTTGTCAATCAGCCAATCGGGAGCGCTCGGCTTTCCTGCATCTCCAGCCGCACCAGCTTCGGACGATCCTGGACCTTCTTGGCCTTCCGGCGGGACAGGGTCGGACCTATCAGGAGTTGCCGTCCTCTCCTCCTCTTCCTCACTCTCAGCCCCGTTCGATTCGTACGAAGCTTCGTTCTTTTGCTCTTCTGAGGAAGCGTGCGACACGGAACCGTGAAGGGTTTTGAGGAAGGCTGAAGACTTCCCTACGGCACTTGGCGTGTTTTGCCGGGTAACTACTCGCCACCGAACGTCTCTTCCATTGCACGGCCCATCACCTCCGGACTGAGGTGGCTATACATCTCCGTGACTTGCGTACTGGAGTGTCCGAGAATTTCTGAAATCACCCGGAGAGGCACGCCCTGCATCGAGAGCCATGAACCGGTTGTGTGTCGGCACGAGTGGAAAGATAATTCCTCTCGATCGGAGAGCTTCGCTTTGCGGACGTAGAACTTGAACCGCTTGGAGACCCGATCCGGCTTTGGTACGTCGCCGTCCGCGTCCACGAACACTGGCTCGTTGTCGAGCGGCGTCCGCGCCTCTCGCATCTTTCGGAGCGTGTCGAGGGCGTCCCCACGGAGCGGCACGGTTCGCTCGTTGCCGTTCTTCGCGGTGAAGTCCTCTCGGTTGCGGACCACGAGGCGACCGGCGCCCACGTCCACATCGCCCCACTGGAGGTTCAGGAGCTCCCCGCGTCGGAGGCCGGTGCCCACCGCAACGCGGATCATCTGTTTGAGCCACGTATCCCGAGGCGTTGGCCCCGGCTCGTCCTCCTTCATTTTCCGGTGGGCGTCGATGGAGCGGAGGAGCTTCTTTACGTCCTCCGGTCGGAGAAAGGCTTTCTCCTTCTCCTCTGTTCGCGGCTTTGATACCTCGTCCATGGGGCTTTCGTCTACGAGCTCGTCTTGCTCTGCCCACGAGAAGAACGCCCGGACGTGGCGGTAGCGGCTCCGCTTCGTGGCGTTGGAGGGAGCGGACTCGTTGGCCTGTCCCTCGTTGACGCGGGCGTGGATGTAGCTGTGGACGTGATCGGGCTGCACGTCCCGCATCATGGCCCCAGCGGGCGTATGCCGGAGGAAGTTGTTGAGCTTGTACTCGTAGCCGTCGAGGGTGCTTTCTTGGAGTCCTTCACGGCGTTTCGTCTCCAGGTACTCCTCCACCGAGTCCTCAACGGTCTCATGCCGCCGTTGCCAGCCGCCGTTCCAGGGATCGAACTCGCCCTCTTCATACGCCTTTTCCCACTTCACGAGCTTCTTTCGGGCGTTGTCCTTCCGCGTCGTTTTGAGGGCGAGTTCCTTCTGTTTGGGCGAGCGGTTCGAGTCATAGAACCGGGCGTAGTAGTGGCCGCTTTTCTTCCGTAGAGAGGCCATAGCACGAGAGGGAGGTTCAGTGAGGAGCGGAGAGAAGCGGGGCCGTTACTCGTCTTCGTCGTCCTGGTCGAACTTCTGCGCTCGTCGCCCGACGAAGTTGGGCTCGTAGTCTTCCCACGCCTCGTCCTTCAAGATCATCTGGCGCCCCTCTACCTCGACGCCGGTGAGGCGCCCGTCTTCGAGGGCGCGGTACAGCGTGGCCCGCCCGCATTCGAGTTCACGGGCTGCGTTGGTAATGGAAATCAGATCGTCGGGCTGCATCGACTAGGGGAGTCCGCCTGATAGGAACGCTTATGACATTGGACTCTTGTTGGAACGGAGTGTTTCAACGACTGTGAAAGTAGTGTGTGCGTAACTCTGTTCAAAGTGAATCCGGGAGACGATGGTATCTGACAACAGCGAACAATGGCAGCGATTACGGCGACTGTACGAGACTGAGGGACGAGTAGAGGTGGAGGACAGAAGAGACGAGACTGAGCGGCAAAGAGAACGGGTCCGTAAAGAACTGAGAGAGTCCGCGAATAAATATCTGACTGCTCTTGCAGCCGCCGAATGGGCCGAGGAATTGATTGAGGATCGGGATGAAATTGAGGAGTTGCATGAGGACGAGGAGGGGTATCTCGGCTGCGGCGACTTGCAGCAATTCGCGGGAGAGCCGAGGAGGCATATACAACTCGAAATCCCGAACAGCGTGGAGATTCCATCCCACGTGAAGGATGCAATTGATGCCGTGGAGAAGGGCAGCGACGTGGAGAAGGGCAGCGACGACGAGGACGATAACTTCGAATGCTCTCCAGGCTACTGGCGACGGGAGGAGACGGCTGTGGCTGCAATAACCGCTGTTGAAGAGGGGGTTGTCTTCCGAGTCTCCGGTCAGGAGGTCGTCTTCCGAGTCTCCGGTCAGGAGGTCGTCTTCCGAGTCTCAGATCAGGAATCGCCTGAACGGCTCCACAAGGAGGCGAAAGAGAAGCGCCAAGAGATGTGCGCGGAGGTGCAGGATCATTACGAGAAGTTCGTGCAACTGGAGCGTGAATACAACCGACATGATCGCTTCCTCACCAAGGCTATCGGAGGAAAGGCTGAGCCAAGCGAGGAGCCGCTCGCCCCTGAGGCCCGCCGGGAGCTTCGAGGTATCGCCGAAAAGCACACTGAGGAAGTAGAGGCCGTCCGCGACTATCTGGATGAATGTCCTGAACGGGTTTGGCCAGAGTCCCGAACGGCAGTCTTCCGTGCAGTATTTCGCAACGAGGAGGCTCGCAAAGCTCTCCAACGGTTTCGGAACTGGTGGAAAAGAAGCGACCTCAACTTTCCGGACACGGTCGAGGATCTCCATGAGGAGTGCAAGACAGCCCTGAGGCTCCGTGATGAGTTCCCTGTTGAGTCAACGTGATGCTCAACAAGAGAACTGGTTTTTCCGGCGTCTCGTGAGAGCGGACGACGACGCTGGACCCGACATTCCGACTCGCCGCCGTCTCCCGGCTGCGCACACGCAGGTACTGCCCTCCAGCACCGCCCTCCAGCGTCGTCACGCTGGGGGGCGTACCTGTAGGTGCGTAGTCTATAGGAACGCCCGCCTCGGTGCGGAGACACCGGGCGGGCCGTGGTGCCGGAGACGGCACAGATCCAGACATCGATATGGTAGAAGAGACTGAGGACGACCGCAAGGGAAAGCCGTCCATCCAGGACGAGCTCCGCGACCTCGTGGAGGGGCTCCGAGAGGAAGTGCAGGCCCTCCAGGACGAGGTGACAGCCCTTCGCCGCAAGGAAGCGCCAGACGGGCCCGACGCGCTTCTTCCCCGAGAGGAAGCGGCTGAGAGGCTTGGAATCTCGACACGCACCCTGGACGACATGGAGGAGGCCGGCGAGATTCAGGCCGTCCGCATCCGAGGCCGTGTCCTCTACGCCCCCGAGACCCTCCAGGCGTACATCCGGCGCCGCGCCGGGGAGGGCCGATAGATGGATAGCAGTGTGCGCACCGAACCGGAGACGGCGCCCTCCGAATCCGACGTGGAGGCCCTGTACGACCGGCTGTTTGGGACCCCGGCCCTCGACGCGGCAAAGACGGAGGAGCGGGACGAGCTCGACGCCTACGCCGCCGTCTACGAGGTGGCAAAGCAATTTCCGGCCGTCGCCCGGAAGGCCGCTCGTGATGGGACCTCTGCCCACTACCGGGGCGCCGCTCCGTTCGACTACTCCGTGGGCGAGACCCGCCGTTGCGGGGAGGTGGCCCAATGAGTATTGATTCTGATGCACTCCGGTCTCGCCTCGACGCTAACGACCACGAGCGCATACTCCGGGCCTGCGGCTTTGACCTCAATGGACACGAAGGGAACGAGCTGTCCGGCGTTCTCGGGCCGAAGGAGTTGGGCGAAGGCGAAACGGGCAACTTCTCCGTTGATCTGGAGGAGGGGCTCGTGAAGGACTGGGGCTCCAGTGGCTACCGGGGCGACGTGTTCAACGTCGTGCAGGACGTTCGCGGCCTGGACTTCCCCGAGGCGCTCGAATGGATCGTGGACGAGCTGCACCTCGACGCCTCGACGCTGGAACGAGAGGTGGCGAATGAGAGCTCCTCTGAGGCGCCTACGTCCGAGTCCGATCCGCCCGATTCCGGGAGTCCTCCCGACCCGGTCGTCTCCCACGAGCAAGTTGAACGGTGGCACGAGCGGCTCGTGGGCGAGACGGGCGCTGCGCAGGCCGCCCGGTCGTACCTGATGGGCGAGCGGGGCATTGCCGAGAGGGTCCTCCGGGCCGCCCGCATTGGCCTTGCCCACAGCCCGAGCGACTACCGGGCGACGTGGTGGATCATGATTCCGGTGCCCTACCGGGGCGAGGACGACGGGGCGCCCATCGTTTCCGTGAAGGGCTTCGCTTTCAACCCGTCCGCTGGGGATTGGAAACGAGGTGACGACGGCCGCAAGATTCCCCGCAACGCCGGTTCAGCCGCCCTCTACGACCTAGTTCCCTCCGACCCGTTCGATGGACCAGTGGTGGCGTGCGAGGGCGAACTCGACGCGCTGTGTGCCCTCTCCAACGGATTCAATGCCGTGACGGGCACCGCAGGCGCCGGGACGTTCAAGACCGAATGGGCGCGGTACCTGGTCTCTCTCGCCCCTGTGCAGGAGCACGGCGTTGTTGTCACGTTCGACGGAGACGAGACGGGACGAGAGGGGGCACAGACCGCCGCCGAGACGCTGCACGAGGCCGGAGCGGACGTTCGCGTTGCGACCCTCCCCGATGGGACGGACGTGAATGACGTGCTCACCGAGGGCGATGCGACAGATCTCCACTCCCATCTCGCACAGGCCGACGCCTTCAACCCTTCCGAGCCCGGTACGGGTGCAGAAGGAGGCGAAGCGGTAGAACGTGAAGACGAGCCCGAACTCCAGTACGAGCCGTTCCCGATCGATGCCCTCCCCGGCCCGATCCGGGCCTACGTCCGCGCCTCGACGCGGGCACTCGGGGAGGAGGTGCCGCCCGCAATGGTTGCGGTGCCCACGCTGTCCGTCCTGTCCGGGGCGATTGGCGACGCGGCACGCCTCGAACTGAAACGCTCGTGGACCGAGCCTGCAACGCTGTGGACGGTGCTCGTGGCTCCTTCGGGCTCCACGAAGTCCCCGGCCTTCTCGCACGCTGTGCGCCCCGTCTTCCGGCGCGAATCGGAGGCGCGGGACGAGCATGAACAGGCCCTTGCCGAGTGGAACGCCCTGAAGGACCCCGATCCACAGGACAGGCCTACGCGCAAGCGATACCGTACCGGGGACGCCACGCCTGAGGCTGTAGTGAAGATTCTGGAGGAGAACCCTCGTGGTGTCCTCCTGGCACGAGATGAACTCGGCGCCTGGATTGGCTCGTTCGACCGCTACGTGAACGGCGCCGCCGACCTCCAATTCTGGGTCGAGGTGTGGCAGGGCGTCCAGGCATCGAGGGATCGGGCCGGGGAGGGAAATACGACCGTAGACACACCCGCCGTGCCCGTGACCGGGACAATACAACCGGGAACCCTAAAGGAGAAACTGGACGAACTTCACTTCGACACGGGCTTTGCCGCTCGTCTCATCCTCTGCCAGCCACCCACCGCTCCGAAGCGATGGACCGAGGCCGACGTGAGCCGGGAGGTACGAGACGAGTATGAGCGCATCCTTACGCGGCTCTATAGCACCCCGCGAGGCACGACCGTCTCCCTCTCCTCTGAGGCAAAACGGCTTTGGATCGACTACTACAACGAGGCCAACGCCAAACTGGAGACGAGGCCGGACGGCCCCGCGAAGGCTGTAGCCGCGAAGGGGATCACGCACACCGCACGACTCGCCCTCGTGCTCCACCTCTGCCGGAAGGCAAGCGGCAAAGCCGACACGAAGGCCGTGGACCGCAGCAGCATGAAGGCCGCCCTCCAGTTGGGGCAGTGGCTCACAGGCGAGACGCTCCGTGTGTACAGGATGCACAATCTCGGGGCGAAGGCAAGGCCACCCATCCGTCGATTCCTCGACCGGCTTCCCGAGCGGTTTGAGACCTCGAAGGCCGTGGAGATTGCAGGAGAGGAAGAGATTCCCAAGAGGACGGCGAAGAAATGGCTCAGTGACCTCGTGGAATCGTCCGACCTCGACAGAATCAAGCGCGGGCTCTACCGAAAGATGTGAGCATTTCGCTACTTGCACTTTGCATTAGCTGCACGAGTCTTCACATAACCCCCGGTTTTATGAAGAGAGATGCAGTAAATGCAAGATGCAAGCGAGTAAATGATCGGGGAGCGATCAATGCACTGAGAACACAGGATCTCTGAAGAGCCCTGACCGGGACGACTGGCAGACTCGACGCCAGTACGAAAAAATCCAACCACAGCAGCCTCTCATCCGACACTGACTCTGAAAACAGAAACCCTTCGACGGGTGCCTGAACTCGTGGATGTGGTCCTATCGGTGAGCGTACTATGCGCTCGTGCCTTTCGTGTGTCGGCTCCCGATTACCTCACGCACATCCACATTCTCGAATAACCCCACAGACCAATGTCATTTGAGGACGCCAAACAATGCACTGCTACTGCCAAGAGCACCGGAGAGCGGTGCCAGAATCCCGCCGTGAAGGGGTGGGAGGTGTGCCGGATGCATGGCGCCGGGACCCCGAGGGAAGGCACCACTGGAGGTGCTCCGCCGAAGCACGGCCGGTACTCTGCGAAGCGACGGGAGGACCTTCAGGAGAAGATCGAGGAGTACCGAGAGGACCCCAAGCCAGCTGAAATGTGGGAAGAGTTGGCTCTTCTCCGCGCGGTGTTGCAGGAGTGGCTTTCCAACCTGGAATCAGTAGACGAGGACGCGGTGGGCGTGATTATCGACCTCCAGAGCTCGATTCGGCGCACCCTCGACACGATCAACAAGATTCAGACCCGCACTGCTCTGACGGCCGCCGAGGTGGATTTTCTCCAGGCACGGATTGCGGATCTATTCAGCGAGTATGTCCCAGCAGAGAAGCGGGATGAGGCCCTCACTGACTTGAGACAGATCACCGAGTCCAATGAATGAGCAAAACAATGACCCAACCAGTCCCGATGCACTCAGCAACTTTCTCGATGGAGTAGAGGAAAAGATGGAGACTGACTTCGGCATGATCTCGTCACAGACTGAAAAGGAGAAGGCCATGCGACAGATTGCGCAGGATCTCGGTCTTGAGGACGACTACGTGCCGCCGGTAGAATCAACAGTGAACGACGACGAGGAGGCCTACGCCGCTAGACTGGCGGTCCGGACGCGGTACACTGAGCTCCTCGAACAGGGTGAGATCCGAGAGGACCCCGACTGGGACGATCCTTGGGAGAAAATGAACGCAGAGCTCGACGCCTATCTAGAAGGCGAGGATACTATCTACTCAGACGTAGACAACGAAATCTGAAGGCGTGCCGAATTTAGGGCATGACGTTATGCTTCGGAGGGCCAATGTGTCTGTCATAGTCGTTCCCTTTGACTTCCGCTTCTTTAGCCGACGGGTTTAGAGTACGCACCTGTACAGATTGGAAAAAGCGCGCCGTGCCGCCGGCTATAGAACAAAGTGCACGATCCAAAAACTGAATACCCACCACGCGACACCATCTGACATCTCTGGGTAAAATGCTCCGATAGCAAGCGGGAACAAAAGATCGAAGTTTGCCCTGGTAACCCCGACGGGGAGGCCGGGCGTCCTTTGAAGGCGCGCTTGCTACACTACGAAAAGAGAGAACCTTCGGGCGAAATTCAGGCGTGCTGAAAAGACGCTGTCCAGTTGAGCCCTCCAGAGAAAGCCCATCTACGCGTCGAACTCACGTGAGTGATTCTCCCAGCACCATACGGCGAGGAAGCATGGGGGCAAATCACGTGGCCCGGGTCGCCGGCGACCGCATCCAATATTACGCCGACCATGTAGAGGGCGTAGAGCGCCGGGCAGTCCGTTTTGGAAAGCCGCTGGGACTGAGTGGTGAGGCCCGTCTTTTTGCCCACTATCACGATCTGGGGAAGCTCCGGAACGGATGGCAGGATGAGTTGGGAAATGGAGACCTGCCGCCCCATGCGCCTTACGGGGCCCGCCAGTTCGTTGAAGACCACGGCCAAGAGGGCCTTCCTCTAGCCGCAGCTATATACGGCCACCACTCCCGGCTTTACGACCTGAAGAGCGCGGCCGATCGGATCGAGCAGTGGAGTCCCGAGGAGACAGACAGTCCCAACGTTGAGGAATCATGGGACCTGCCGACAGATCCGAGTCGGATGGGCTTCTGGCTCCGGATGCTCCTCAGTGCCTGCGTCGATGCGGACCGGCTTGACGCGGAAGCCTTCACTGAGGGACCCCGTGAGGAATACGACGATCTGGAGGCCCTCTGGGACGCTTTCCGGGAGGACCAGGAGAACCTGATGGAAGAGGCTCCTCCAGAGGGATCGGTCAACGATTACCGGAATCGCGTCTACCGCTCTTGCGTCGATAAAGCCGATCACGGGCCGGGGTACTTCACGGCCACGATCCCAACAGGGGGAGGAAAAACGAGATCTCTCGCGGCCTTTGGCCTGCGCCACGCTATCGAGAATGATCTCCGGCGCGTGGTCATCGCCGTTCCTTACACCAGCATCATAGAGCAGAACGCCGAGGTCTACAGAGGCATTTTCGGGAAGGAGAACGTGGTCGAGCACCACTCCCTGGCGGACCTTGAGTCGCCTCGCAACGAGAAGGCAACCCAGAACTGGGACGCGCCTTTTATCATCACGACGACCGTTCAGCTCTTCGAAAGCCTGTATGCCTCCCATTCCGGCCGGGCGAGGAAGATACACCGGCTGGCCGAGAGCGTAATCGTGCTCGACGAGATGCAGGCTCTACCCGCTAGAGTCTTGGGCCCATGTCTCCGGCGGCTACGACAGTTGATTGGCGTGGGCTCATCGGTGGTTTGCTCAACGGCCACAAATCCTGCGTTCGATGTCGCCGGCAGTGGCGTCGAACTAGTTGACGACCCTGAAGGGCTTGCCGACGGGATGCAGCGGGTGACGTACCGTGTCCATGCAGAACCGATGAGCCACAGCGAGCTTGGCAGCCGTCTCTCCAGGGAAGAGCAGGCGCTGGCCGTGTGCAACACGGTCGACGACGCGCGGGCCGTCTGGGAGGCCACCGAGGCCCGGCTGCTTACCAGCCGGCAGTGCCCGGTTGACCGCATGCAAATTATTGAGGATGTTCAGGATGACCTCGGCAGCGGTCGCCCGACTAGACTGATTAGTACGCAGCTGGTGGAGGCTGGGGTGAACATCGACTTCCCAGTTGTATATCGCGTTTCTGGCCCGGCCCCATCAATCATTCAGGCAGCCGGGCGCTGCAACCGGGAAGGCAATCTGGATAACGGAGACGTTCACATCGTTCGCCTGAAAGGGGGAAGCATTCCGCCGGAGGCCTACAGGGCAGGCACGAGCATAACAGACAACCGCCTTGAGGAGTGGGACTTTACCAGCCCAAACGTCACGGCTGAATACTTCGACCTGCTGGCGGAAACGACGTCGTTCGACCGGCCCGGCGTCCTGGAGGCCGAAGACGAGCTGCGCTGGCGCACAGCCGATCAGCGGATGAACTTTATCGAAGGCGGGGTGAGCACAATTGTCCCCAGAAACGAGGAGGCTGAACGGCTAATCGGCGAGCTCCGCGGCGGGACGATTACACGTGAGGGCTGGCGGGCACTTCAGAGCTACACTGTCACCCTGTATCCAAGCAAGGCCGAGGAGGCGATGGAAAAGGGTAAGCTTGAACTCGTCGACGAAGAGCAAGGTATCTCCATCTGGCAAGACGAATACGATCCCCTCTCAGGAGTGCGCGTATGATCGATTTTGTTGCTGAGGGCGAACGGGCCTGCTTCACGAGGCCCGAGTCTCGAGCCGACCGCGTCAGCTACCCGGTCATCACCCCATCGGCCGCCGCGGGGCTTATCCGCTCGGTGTTCTGGAAGCCGGAGATCCGGTGGATGATTCGGGAGGTCCAGATCCTAAAGCCGCTCAAGTGGGGAAGCCGCCAGGCTAGCGAACTGATGAAGCCGGCCACTCCAGAGCGGCGCAGCCCGGACCGGATGCATCGCCACACGGAGTTTTTGAAAGATGTGGCCTACCGCATCAAGGCGGAGGTGAAAATCGTCGGGGGCGGGGCAAGCTACGGGAAGTACCTCGCTCAGTTCGAGCGGCGTTTGGGGCGTGGTCAGTTCTACGACAGCCCGTACCTCGGGCTACGGGAGTTCCCTGCATTTCTCCGAGAGCCGGAGGAGGGGGATGACCCGATCGATCTGGATCTCCGGCTGCGAATCTTTCAGGGCTGGGAGTACGAGCGGTCCTTCGCGAAAGGCGATGAGGAGGACTTCGACGGCCGCCCGAAGGAGGCCCAGTTCGTCACGGCTCGGATTGAGGACGGGGTCTACACCTTGAGTCGGGGCGACTACGACTGGATTGGCGGCTGAGCGGAGAGGCTGCAAGCAGCTTCAAGGCGGGGGCTTTGAGGTGGGGGCAGTCTTAATCTGATGAAAGCTACCGACGGATGATAGAACAACTGGTCCGCTACTACGACACGCAGGGGGACATCCCTCCACCTTACCACCGGGTGCGCACCGCCAGCCATAGCGTGCACATCGGCGGCGGCGTTGAGGTGCGTGAGGCCAGCCGGGACTTCGTCTATCCCAATCCCAGCCGGACGGTCAACTCCCTACCGGCCATTGGCTGCGATCAGGTGAAGTACGTCACCGGGTTCACAGGGGGAGACCCACCCGAGGATGGGTGGGAAAGCACGAAGTGGTTTCAAGACTTCCGCGCGAAACTAAAGGAGGCTAGAGGGGCCGCTTCCGAAGCCCTGAGCAAGAAACTGAAAGCGATCCTCGGAGCGCTCCCCAAAGTCCGCGAGGACCTCATCGAAAATGCCGGGGACTACAAGGAGTACGTCGTGTTTTTTGTAGGCGGGCAGCCGCTTTTGCAGCCGGCAGGCGAGGAGGCGTCGGGGCTACAGGCGGAGCTCCAACAGATGAATACCGACTACCTGTCGACGGAGCTTGGGGACGTCGGCGGCGAGTACTACACGGCCGAATGCCTGGTATGCGGAAAGCGGCGGGAGATGGCCGGAAGCAATCTCAAAAACACGAGCACCAATTTTGAGACGGCCCGGACCCGGCAGTACGCCAAAAGCCACGGCATGCACGTCTGCACGACGTGCGCGGCGAAGTCGAACGCGGCCCTGAAGTACCTCAACGACAGCCGACCGGATCAGATTATCCGTGTCGGCCGCCCGACCAATCGGGCAAAGTGGTACTTCTTCTCCGCGAGCGAGGGCCCTGGAAACCTGATCACGGAGGCCCTCGCCTCACAGGAGGCCAGCGAAGAGGCGAAACGGTTCTGGCGCGCGTATCTCGGCGGCCAGGAGCCGGAGACGGAAGGAGACATCCAGATCATTTGCGAAAACTCCTCTCCGACCGCCGCGGATCGCAGTTCCTTCTGGCACACCCAGGTGAGGGAGGGCAGTCAGCTAATCGGGCAGATCGGCAGATGGCTCAGGCATCAGGACACCGACGTCTACACCTGGGACCTCGGCGTGCAGGAGCACCTGGAGAATCTCGCCTCCTCGCCCGAGCACGGCCAGCAGAACAAAGCCCGCCTGTATGGCACAGCCGACTCGATCAACGATGCGCTCGCCCGAGACGGAATGCTGGCGGCCGTCGAGGGCCGGCGGCTCCCAACCTCTCACCTGCGGCCCCTCATGACTCGCGTCACTGGCACCTCTCCGGAGGTGCGGACAAGCGACCTTCCTCGCGTAATTCCAACCATTCTTTGGGCACTTCCTATGGAAGAGAACTCAATCCCGTACAAGCTCGGTCAGCTCCTGTCCGTTGCCGACTATCTCTACTACCGCGTCGACGATCAGGACCTCCAGATGAGCCGGCGCTACTACACGATGCTCTCCGAGCAGCCCTCAAAGGTGTTTGGGCCGCTGGTAAGCGACGTGAAGACGCGGCTCTCTCAGCTTCAGAATCGCAATCAGGGAGCAGCGATCCACATCGACAAGCGGATCGGCGAGATCCTCGGCTCGATCGAGGAGGTGCCGGGGCGTCTCGGCACCGACGGGCAGGCGCAGTTCGCCCTCGGATATTACCATGACCGGCAGCGCCGCTTCGAAGGCGGAGACGACGAGTAGCCACGACTCAACACATCTCACACGACACCTCTCCGCAAGCATGAATCCATTTGACACAGGAACGCGTCACGACCTGACGCTCTTCATCGAAGCCGTCAACTCGAATCCCAATGGCGACCCGAATCTCGGGAACCGGCCGCGCCACGATGCAGAGACGGGCCACGGGGTAATCCGGGATGGCGCGCTGAAGCGCCGCGCCCGCGACTGGATGGTCGCAAAGGGTGAGAAGGTGCTTGTGCAGCCGAGCGAGGACTCCCTGCAAGCCCGAGAACTGCAGGCCGGAGGGGAGGACGTGAGCACCGAGCGCCTGAAGGACTGCATTGACGTGCGCCTCTTCGGCCACGTCGCGACGGCAAACGACTCCCACAACCAGATCTGGGGGCCCGTCCAGATTGGCGACGCCACGTCTGTCGACCCCGTTGACATTGAGACACAGGCGCTGACCCGGTCTTTGAAGACGACCGACGAGGATTCAGGAAAAGGCATGGGACGGGAGCATATCGTGCGCTACGGCCTTTACCGAGCGGTTGGCTCCTACAGCCCGAACCGCGCCGGGGAAAAGGTCACCGAAGAAGACCTGAAGCTTCTGTACCAGGGCCTCCTCCGCGGGTGGGAGTACTCCACCTCATCCAGCCGGCCGGAAGTGAGCGGCGTGGCCCTAGGCGTCGTCACTCACAAAAACCCGCTGGGCAACGCCCCCCGGCGGGAGACGACCGATCTTCTGCGGTTCGAGACCGAAGAAGAACACCCCCGCTCCCTCGACGATTACAACCGAATGGAGGCAGAAGCGCCAGACGGGACCGAGCTTACCGTCTTCGAACCCTACGATGAGGTCTTGGAGGGCGATGAGGTTCTGGAAGGCTGATCGCAGACCTCAATCAATCGGAAAACCAGCGGGGGGCTGCGATTTTCATAACGCGCTGACTCCCACCGAATTACAGGTGCTAAGCTGTAAATGCTGATCTGGCATCAAGACGTGTCGGCAGGGGTTTGCGAACACAGGCCTGAAAACCACTGCCAATCAATGGGTTAGAGGGGCGGACTTTCACCGGCCTTCGCGGGCCGGTGTGGATTGAAATCCCCTACCGTCCCCTACGATCCTTAATCACACCCCCCTTTCACCGGCCTTCGCGGGCCGGTGTGGATTGAAATTCTACGCGATCCAGCGACCACGCGATAAAGTCGGGGCTTTCACCGGCCTTCGCGGGCCGGTGTGGATTGAAATATGCGGTCGATCGTGTCCTGCAGATCGTATTCGGCCTTTTCACCGGCCTTTCGGGGCCGGTGCGGATTGAAATAGCATCGGATACGTCGGCGACATAATCGCGCCCTGCTTGCTTTTACCGGGGGCACTCCCGGTGCGGATTGAAATGATCAGCGTCACGACGACATGGTGAGAGAGGCCAACTTTCACCGGCCTTTCGGGGCCGGTTTGGTTGGAAATGAACGAGAAGTTGTAGACACCGCCGAGGCGTTTGCTTTCACCGGCCTTAGCAGGTCGGTGTGGATTGAAATGTGACCGACCGCAAGAAGGACTCTGCGTCCCAGCTTTTCACCAGCCCTGTTGGGCTGGTGCGGATTGAAATGACTGGACCAATGACGGTACCTACGACACCGGATGTAGCTTTCATCGGCCTCGGATCTAGGTCGGTGTGAATTGAAAACCTCAAAAGAGCGTGGCGACCGACTAGAGAGTGTACTTTCACTGGTCTTGATGGGCCAGTGTGGATTGAAATACGCCGTTGGACGCGAGCCGGTGCGGCACCTTGCCGTCCTTTCACCGGTCTGGAATTCAGGACCGGTGCGGATTGAAATTCGTTTATGGAGGGTAGACAAGCCAGGGGCCGCCCTCTTTCACCGGCCTTCACGGGCCGGTGTAGATTGAAATGCGCTGGTGCTGATCGTGTGGGACTGCCTCCGGTGGGCTTTCACCGGGTGTAATCCTCCCGGTGCAGATTGGAATCCCACGGTGCGGGAATACACGTTGAGAACGGCTGCACTTTCACCAGTCTTTGAGGGCTGGTGTGGATTGAAATGCGCTGCACCTCCAGTCGATGCGGGACATGCTCCACCTTTCACCGGCCTTCGCGGGCCGGTGTGGATTGAAATGAATACCCGCTTGTCGACTGGAAATGGGATCGGGCTTTCACCGGCCTTAGCGGGCCGGTGCGGACTGAAATGTTGGGGACCAGCACTTGGGCAACGCCGGCACAGACCTTTCACCGGCTTGGAACTCAGGTCGGTGCGGATTGAAATGCAATGCCGGTCTTGAGTATCGTGTACTACGCGTGCCCTTCGCCGGCCTTTCGGGGCCGGTGCGGATTGAAATACGTCCCATGTGGGAGCCGTGGTGTCTACGGTTGCTTTCACCGGCCTTTACGGGCCGGTGCGGATTGAAATAGCCACCACGCTTGGGTGGGCCGGAGCCGGCCGGACCTTTCACCGGTCTGGAATTCAGGACCGGTGCGGATTGGAATGAGTACATCCGGCTGAACGGACAGCTCACCCTCCTTTCGCCGGGAATACCCCTCCCGGTGCGGATTGAAATAACTACCGGATGTTCGAAACTCCGCACGGCATGACTTTTCATCGGCCTGAGATCCAGGCCGGTGTGGATTGAAATACCGAGAGCGGGCCGGTCGTGGACCTGCCGCCCGACTTTCACCGGCCTTTCGGGGCCGGTGTGGATTGAAATGGTCCCGTGGTCACCACCGTATAGGCGCCCGCCGCTTTCACCGGCCTTCGCGGGCCGGTGCGGATTGAAATCTAGAGTACACTCGCCAGCAAAAGTGGGCCGTTCGCAAAACCGTGTAAGCCTCTAGGATCAGATCACCGTTTGCAAAGACGAGATCGGAGGAGACCAGGAGGGGTATACACAGTTTTACGAAGAGCCCGATCTTTCTGGCGTTGGGGTCATCAGAGAATGCCGCGCGGAAGGGCAGGGTAGTTCACTTCGACGTTCAGGACAGGGCGTGAGGCTTCGAAGGGAGCTAACCCCGGACGTGACTGGAAAGCTCCCTTTCAAGCTCTTCCGCGAGGTCGAGCATTTCATCCATCGTAGAAATAAAATCGCGGTAGTATGCAAGCTTAGCGTCGCGCGACTTAGACTCCAGAGCTCCACCGCTCATTTTCGAAAGACTCTTCTGAACGGCGTCTAGGAGCGTGTAGAAGGTCGCAATCTTGCTAGGAACTGGGTCCGGTAATAGACCAATCTGTGCAGCATTTGATTGGTAGATACGGTTCCGAGTCCGCTCCTCATAGTCGGAGGGAAAAGACACTTCATCACCACTTTTCTTCCAAGCACGGAGCCGCTTTTTGTGGAGGGAAAGGTACTCCTTCCGCTGGTACAGGGTGAGAATCGCTGATACTTCTCCTCGAAAAGCAGAAGCGATATTTGCAGTTTTGCGGCGGTTGGAATTGTACGTTTGCCACAGCGTCGGCGCTGCGACGAGCAACCCTCCAACGAGGGAGCTAAGCACTGGGGATAAATCGATCATGATTTACAGGGTAGGTTGAGACGCAGTATCAGGAATAAGGGGTCTTTCCAGGGGTGTTGATGCCGTATAATCTGACTGCCTAGTGGACTGATCAACATCGTAGAGATTTGGCTCGACAAGTTCGGACTTGGAGTGGGGAAGAATCAAAAAAACAGGGCCGACGCCTTTCGGCACCGGCCCCGTTTTTCCGGCCGTTCGCAAAACCGTGTAAGCCTCTAGGATCAGATCACCGTTTGCAAAGACGAGCCAGGAGGAGTATACACAGTTTTACGAAGAGCCCAAAAGTGCGCCGTGTGCCTTTCACCGGCCTTCGCGGGCCGGTGTGGATTGAAATGAAACCTACTTCGGCATCCTCCAGAAGGCTGACCGCTTTCACCAGCCTTTCCGGGCCGGTGTGGATTGAAATAGCATCGGATACGTCGTCGCCATAATCGCGCCCTGCTCACTTTCACCGGGGGCACTCCCGGTGCGGATCGAATTTGATTCACCGCTGAGTTAACCCGCTGTGTAGCACGCTTTCACTGACCTGAAAAGTGTGGGTCGATGTGGATTGAAATTCATTACGCAGCCGCGCCAGCTCGTCGGACTCGTTTTTCACTGGCCTTAGCGGGCCAGTGCGAATTGAAATCAATCGTAGGCAGCGAACATCGTGTCGTACACGTGCTTTCACCGGCCTTTCGGGGCCCGTGCGGATTGAAATGCCGCCGCTGCCATCAGAGAGACGCCCCAAAGAACTTTCACCGGCCCTCCGGGGCCGGTGTGGATTGAAATAGAGGCACGTCGCAACGCGCCCCTGCGGCTTGATGCCCCTTTCACCGGCCTTCGCGGGCCGGTGTGGATTGAAATACGCGCTGTGTGGCCTGCCGGATGCCTTCATCGGCTTTCACCGGCCTTAGCGGGCCGGTGTGGATTGAAATGACTACCTCGGCGCCATAGAGACGCGCCCTGTGGACCTTTCACCGGCCTTAGCGGGCCGGTGCGGATTGAAATAACCAGCCAGTGATCCCTTACGAAGGCGTCCCGATCTTCCACCGGGGATAGTCTCCCCGGTGTGGATCGAAATGACAAACCTATGTTTTCTTCGTCGTCGACGAGATGACTGCACCCATCGTCGCGCGGAGCGTCCGGTTCGCTCGTGAAGTGAAAGGGTCTGTCCCAAGAACGTCGGTGAGGCGGCCGACCACTTCGAACTCGACGTGATGCCCTTCCGGGGTGACCCACTCGCCTTCACTGGTCTGCCGGATCTCTGTGTCTTCGTGCTCGTCGTTGCGGCCGGCGAGCCGAAGCCGACGTCCGGGCTTCACCTGCACAGTCTGGAGCATCTGGTTTCCGTCAAGTTCGACCATGTAGGTGCCGCCTCCGCCTCGGATTTGCCTCATCGGTTCGAGCTCAACAAATTCTCCGGCGAGAACCTCTGGGTGCATCTCAGTTCCCTGAACGCGAAGCGTAAGCGTGTTCTCGTCGTCGGTCGACCCCACTGATACCGAACGGGCGTCGGTGGTCTTCTTTGTGGTTGCAGGCATAACGCTGTGGTACTGTTTTTGGGTTGGCGTTGAGGGTTGGGTGCGAGCCCCGACATGAGCACCCAATCTGTGATCAACTGAGAGCCCGTGTCCGGCCCCGAAATAGGGGGTAAATCGGAACCACTTGGGAATATATTGGGAACGGCGGTTTGGGAATCCGCCAAAATAGGCGTTCTGAGGCGCTGAGGGTATATTTGAGACAACCGCACACGTTATTCAGGGTCACGTGTCCGCAAGGACGTGGAGGTTCGAGTCCTCTCTCGGGCACCCCTAAAATCCCTGCTGAACGGCACTGAAAGGCATTTAGAGCCGTTGAGTAGGGATTTTGTATTTAGGCCCTTGGATTGATGGAAGTGCACTCAAAAGTCTCCAAACGCGCCGGATAGTGCGACTTTGAAAGGTCTTAAAGGACTTAATGTCAAACGCTGTCAGAAGCCGATTGGCGAAGAAGTCTTGACAAGGATTGATCACTCGACTTTCCCGTGATGGAGGACGAGGTATCTGATACATTCGATACGCATTTTAGTCTCAAAAATCTAATGACGGTGTATGAGGAGGAGATTGCCGGGAGGGGAGCGACTGGTATGGACGGGGTTAGTCCGACTCGATTTAATGAGCAAAAAGATGAGCAGTTTAGTATAATTTAGTATAATAAGGCGAAAGTGTACGAACGGAGATTACACCTTCACGCCATATAGGCAGGTATTGAAGTCGAGGGGCCGTAATAGAAAGCCACGAGTTATATCCATCCCTACAGTAAGAGACAGGGTGGTTTTGTTTATATTGAAAGAGATACTACACGACGAGTTTGACGACTGCGTAAACAGGAGTCTTCCAAACCAAGTAATACGAAGAACGAAAAGTTATTATTCGTCAGAAAAAAGTAAAGATGAAAAAATATACAAAGCAGATGTAAAATCATTCTACAGTGATATAGAATATAAGTATATAAAAAGTAAAATAGAGTCGAGGTTACTATCAGATAAAACAATAAAACTAGTGATGAGGGCTGTGAAGACACCCACAGTGCCCAAAAAATACAGAGCAGACGAAAAAGATAAATACAAAAAAAGAAGGGGTGTACCTCAGGGGCTGTCAATATCGAATATATTGGCCGAAATTTGCCTAGAAGGGCTTGACGAGAATATGAAAAAAGAGGTAAATTTTTACGAGAGGTACGTAGATGATATAATATTTTATTGGAATAATGAAAGCGTAAGTAGTATAGTAACTAAGCTAGGAACGGAGTTGAATAAAAGAGGCGGGTTAAGTATAAATAGAGAAAAAAGTGATCCAGTAGAAGGTGGAGATGGTTTTCAATACTTAGGATATTACTTTAATGAGGGTTTAGTTACCGTAAGAAGAAAGAGTGTAGACCAGTTTATAGACTCGCTGGCTGCGAAGTTTACGTACCTGCGGGAAAACTTCGACGAAATAAAGAGGAATAGAAATAATATTAGCGACGGTGATGTAAAAAAGATATTCGTAGATTCACTGAATGATAAACTGACGGGCGTAATATCCGATGACAGAAGATATGGTTGGATATTCTATTACGTCGAGATAAATGACGAAGAATTACTACACCGTATCGACTCGATAGTACGGGACTTTTTTGAGCGGTCCCCGTTCTTTGAAGAAGTACCGTCCTCGCTTAAACGTATTGCCAGGGCATACTGGGAAGCCCAAAGTAACCCTCGGGGTGGATACATCCGTAACTATGATAAAATAGACGATCCGAAGAAGAAGTACCAATACCTTCTTGAGCGTGGTCTGGTAGACGAATCTGAACAGTACATGACCGACGAAATACAACAACTGTTCGAAAAAGAGAAAAGCCGTAAAATCTCTGCTCTTGAATCTGACGCCGGTACACTGAGTTAGGCGAGGGGGGGCCTACCCGCGTAAGAGGAAGTTTGCTTTGCGCGGGGAAACTCCAAGCTCCGGTTTATTGCCGGTTCCCTTGGAGTGCATGTAATCTTAGGCCGAGAGGCCCGTAGATCTCCAGTGCCCTTGTTGGGCTGGGGAGCATCTCTCGTGGACGTCTGGGCGCCCCCTCGCCTTTTTCTGTAAACGCAATTGAAAATATGTCTGATTGTGAGACGCCCGAGCACACAGCGCAGCGACTCAGGAGACAGATCTGGTACACCCGTCAAGCAAGGATGAATGCACACCGGAGGTGCCGGAGAATGCACTGGTGGTCACTTGGGGCTATAAGCGTGATATCGATATACGTATTAATACTGTCAGTATATCCGTTAGTGTTCACTGTAACGGCGGATGTAAGTAACTATATATCTGTAGCATCTATAACATCATCAGTTGGTATATTGGCATTGAGTGTATTTGAGTCAGGGAAGAGCTACATGGTAAAGTCGGAAAGGTTTGTAATGTGCGGGAGAGAGCTGGGCAAGTTATTAAGGGATCTAGACATACTGATAGACAAAAGTGACTTTCAATACAGGGAGATAGAAAATATAATAAGCCGATACAAAAATGTTTTAGATAAGTACGCTCAAAATCATACGCGAGATGACTTTGACTATTTTAGGGCAAGTAATAGCGAGTTTGATCTTCCGTTAAGAAAAAAACTATTATATATTTTTAAGTGGAATGCAAGAGTATATTGGAAGCCGATATTGTTTTGCTTGACACCGCCAGCTACAATATTTGCTGTTTTATGAGGAGTTGGGTGGCTGGGAGACGAAGGGCTCGCTTAATCGGAACTGTCTTTAGAGTCATTCGACCTATGAAAAATATGATTTGAGTTTGGGATGAGGTTGAGCGAGCGGTGATTAGAGACCGCCGAAACTTTACCCTTGTAAGATGTAGATTTTCAGCGTCACTGGTATTCGATGCGTTCGGTCTCTAGATAAGCCTCCGATTTAGGGGGGAATTACAGTTCGCCGTAAAATAACGGTAAACAAAAATCATAAAGGCCCTAATACTGGCCCTCAGAGCTATCAAACATCGATTTTGACCGATGTCTCATGACATTGAGGATCACGTGGCCCTTGCGGCCATGGAGGTTCGAGTCCTCTCTCGGGCACACAGCGACAGCTACAAAAACGCCCCTCAGCGCCTTTAACCGGCGATCTGAGGGGCGTTTTCTGTTTGGAACGGTCGTCCCGGTCCTGCGATCTCCCGAAGGACAGTACGCGGATTCGAGAACATATCGAAGCGGTCCCGAAACGGCTCCCCGCTTCCGTAGGCTGCTTTCGTCACTCACTTTCGCCACACCCGGGCCAAGGCAATTCCCCACTTTGAGAACCCGGGCGGTGGGAAGAGACGGACGCCCTCCGGAGGGGCCGGTGGCAGATCAGGAATCATCCGGTTTCAAGGCCAGCGTTTCCCACCAGAGAGGCAGAAGGCCCTGGGCCGCCGTCGCGGGGCGCACATCCACGGATGCTGTCGCCTGACTTCTCACGAAGAGGCAACGCTGGCCTGCGCCTCTCCTTCGGCCGCGGGGGCGTCTGCGCCGGCGTACCAGCCGACCGTCGTTCCCCACACCAGGCAGTTGAATACGAACGGCAGGATCAGCTTCGGCAGGGCAAACCCGAAGAACGCGGGCTTCCCGAGCATCACCGGGGCGACAACGACCCACAGCCAGAGTGCCGGCACGAGCCCGAACGCAATTCCTTTCCCGATCGTCGGCGTTCGAACCAGCGCCGCGAACGGCACGCCCCAGAGGGCCCCGCTCAGGACAAACAGTGCCCCGCCGGCGAGCCCGGCGACAATCGGGCTGGCTGGGCCGAGTGTGGCGTTGAAGGTGGCCATGAACATCGGGGGGGTGCCCGCCACGACGAACATGGCGAGCATGATTGCGGCGATGAAGACGGAGCCGAGTGCTCCGCCTACGAATCCAGACTGAAGACGAGAGTACATGGGCACGAAAGAGGGTTGTGTGCGAAGCGAACACGAGAGCGCAGGGGCGATCGACGCGCATGCGGACTGTGTCGGATGTCGTCGAGCATCAAGGAACCTCGGTCCTCCTCCACGTCCGGAGAGGAAAATGCCCGCCCCTGACGTGAAGCTACTGTGTTGCAGTCGACCTCTCCGTTGTCCCTGAGCCCGAATCGTTACTTTCCTTCTCTCGTCGAAGGCCGTTTGAGACCGCACGCTTCTGCGATGAGCCCATCGGACCTGCAGGCAGAGCAGGTAAAGACGCGTCCCCTCGAATGGCTCGATCAGGAGATCGAGGACCCACCGCTGGAAAAAGTGGACGCCGTCACGACGAGTGTGTCATGCCGAAAGACCACGGCGAAATGCCTGGTGGGGAAGAGGTGGTCTTCGGTCGAGGGGGCTCGACGTGTCCTCGCTCCATGGCCTGCTCACAGGGGGCTCCCCAAACGCGTAGGCCGGTGCGACTGAAGG
>Ga0207753_1000192_pt1 | contig 24281 bp, 18 predicted proteins | sample PonA233FremontCA_2_FD_187273 | JGI IMG/M metagenome (GOLD analysis project Ga0207753, IMG submission 187273) | Salt pond sediment microbial community from Fremont, CA, USA - Pond A23 Sediment 3 (SPAdes) | ecosystem: Environmental > Aquatic > Non-marine Saline and Alkaline > Saline | place: USA... | reverse complement strand
GGTCGTTCATCTCCGAGAGATACTCGTGGATACGCGGCCCGTTCGAGACTTCCGACAGCATCCCGTTGAACGGTTCGTCGAAGTCGTTCGCCAACTCGTCGGGTTTGGAGACGAGGTTGATGACGTCCATCCTGAACCCGTCGATACCCTTCTCCAGCCACCACTCCATCATGTCGAATACCGCCGCTCTCACCGTCGGGTTCTCCCAGTTGAGGTCCGGCTGTTTGCGGTCGAACATGTGGAGGTACCACTCCTCGCGGCCGTCGTCGTACGCCCACGCCGGGCCACCGAAAAAGGATTGCCAGGCGTTGGGGGGAGCTTCGTCCTCGGGCCCCTCGGCCGCGCTCCAGTCGACAGCGTCCGCGTCCTCGCCTTCACGCCACCAGTAGAAGTCCTCGTAGTTGTCGTCTCCGGCACGGGATTTCTGGAACCACTCGTGTTCGTCCGACGTGTGGTTCACCACGAGATCCATGATGAGTCTGATATCGCGGTCGTGGAGGGCATCGAGCACCGCTTCCCAGTCGTCCATCGTGCCCAAGTCGTCCATGATCGTCCGGTAGTCACGGATGTCGTAGCCGTTGTCCGCGTTCGGGGAGTCGTAGACGGGACAGAGCCAGACGACATCGACGCCGAGATCATCGAGATAGTCGACTCGTTCGAGTATCCCCGGAATGTCACCGACACCGTCGCCATCGCTATCGTTGAAACTGCGCGGGTAGATCTGGTAGACGACTGCTTCCTTCCACCAGACGCGGTCGGAGTCCCCGGATGACGCCGAATGAGTCTCTCCCATACGCTATATATCACTGAAAATCATAAATAGATACTGTCCGGGAGTACCGTCACCGGTAGCGACCGATCCGGGTGATCGCCAGACGAGGCGATCGATGTCCTGTACTCAGCACGTCCGTGGAAACGTGGCGGGTTCCAGCAAAACTGTACACAAAAGTACAAACAGGTGGCGGCTGTATAGTGACAGTATGTCGAAGGCACTCGCAGATCACGCCTGTGAGGCGTGTACATCGGAGGACGAACCGCTGACCGAAGCAGAGTACGCGGAGTATCTGGACGAGATCGACCAGTCGGTCTGGGAAGTCGTCGACGGACACCACCTGGAGGGGACCTACGAGTTCGAAGACTTCCGTGACGCTTTAGAGTTCACCTACGAGGTCGGCGAACTGGCCGAGGAGGAGTGGCACCATCCGGACATTCACCTGCAGTGGGGCGAGGTTCGCATCGAGATGTGGACCCACAAGATCGACGGCCTCCACAAGACGGATTTCGTGATGGCAGCGCGGATGGACCGGATGCACGAAGCGTACGCACCCGAAGAATAACCAGCACGGGCCGTGAGAGCGTTCGGGCCGAGAATAGCTGTTTTTCGACGTTACTCCCGGGAATCGGTCCGAGTCAAGTAAGATAATACGTTAGAACTATTTACTCGTTTACTGTAGTTACTGACTATGGAACATCTCGCGAACGTCTCGGTCGAACAACTGCAGCAGACCCTCGACGATGTCGAAGGCAAGAAAGCAACACTGCGTCTGACGGCGGCGATCGCGTACAAGAATGGGATCACACAGACGGAGCTTGCCGAGTGGTACGACGTCCAGCGGCGCACGATCTACAGCTGGCTCACGCGTCTCGATTCGGACCCGCTCGCCGATGCCGCCCACGATGCAGACCGGAGCGGTCGCCCCCGCAAACTCGATCCGGGCCAGCACGACCAGTTGATCGAGTTGCTCCACGAGTCACCGGAGACTGCCGGGTACGACGCGGCGGCGTGGACACCGGAACTCCTCCAGCAGTGTCTGAGCGATCGGTTCGACGTGGAGTATTCCCGGCCGAGTTGTCGGCGATTGATGAAAGAAGCCGGACTTCGATACGAGCGGTCTTCCCCGCCGGGAGACGCCGAAGACGACCGGGGACAGAGGGGTCGATGGGTACCGGAGTAGAGCGGGCTCACGGCGACCGTGAACTGATCTGATCTCGGAACGAAATCGAGAAATGAACGAGTAATTACTTCTAATTTAGATTCGGGAATAGCCGGAACTCTTCGAAGTGAGCTATTCCGTAAAAAACGAGAGTGGAAAGTGCCGGATTCGATCAGCGCCGATGAGTTACTCTTCGGTCGCCCAGTCGAGCGAGCGCTCGACGGCGTCGTCCCAGCGGCTGTAGAGTCGGTCTGCTTCGGCCTGCTCCATCTGCACGTCGAACTCGCGGTCGACCTGCCAGTTCTCGCGCAGACTGTCCAGATCGCTCCAGTAGCCGACGGCCAGTCCTGCTGCGTACGCAGATCCGAGCGCAGTCGTCTCGTCGACGACCGGCCGAACGATTTCCGTCTGGATGATATCTGCCTGGAGTTGACAGAGGTAGTTGTTTTTGACTGCCCCGCCGTCGACGCGCAGACTCGTCGTCTCCACGCCGGAGTCGGCCTCCATCGCTTCGGCGACGTCGCGTGTCTGGTAGGCGATCGCTTCGAGCGTTGCCCGCACGATGTGCTCTTTCCGGGTCCCGCGAGTCATCCCGACGATGGTCCCCCGGGCACGGCCGTCCCAGTGTGGGGCACCGAGGCCGGTAAAGGCCGGCACCAGATAGACGCCGTCTGTCCCCTCGACAGAGCGTGCCATATCCGCAGTTTCGGCCGCGCTGTCGATGAGTTCCATATCTTCGAGCCACTCGATGGCTGCACCGGTCATGAAGATCGAGCCTTCCAGACAGTATTTCACGTCTTCACCCGAGAGCTGGAAGCCGATGGTCGTCAACAGCCCGTGGTCGGAGGTGACGGCCTCGTTGCCGGTGTTCATCAGGTAGAACGAACCAGTGCCGTAGGTGTTCTTCGCGTCCCCCACGTCGAATCCGGTCTGGCCGAACAGGGCTGCCTGCTGGTCGCCGAGCGCGCCTGCAACTGGCACCTCTGCGCCGAGGAAGCCCTCCGGATCGGTCGAGCCGTAGGTCTCCTCGTCGGAGGACGGGCGGACTTCCGGAACCATCTCGCGTGGGACATCGAACTCTTCGAGGAGTTCGTCGTCCCAGTCGAGGTCGTTGATGTTGTACAGCATCGTCCGCGACGCGTTCGAGACGTCGGTGATGTGGTTGCCAGTCAGATTGTAGATGACCCACGTATCCGGCGTCCCCATCATCAACTCGCCGGCTTCGGCGCGTTCACGGACGTCTTTCGGCCGTGCGCGCTGCTGTTTGATCGGGTCGGCGTTGTCGAGGATCCACTCGGCTTTCGTCGCCGAGAAGTAGGCGTCACATTCCAGCCCCGTCTTCTCACGGATCCACTCGACTTTGTCCTCTTCCTGGATCTCCTCGACGCGGTCGGTCGTCCGCCGGTCCTGCCAGACGATCGCGTTGTACACTGGCTGTCCCGTCTCCGCGTCCCAGACGATGCAGGTCTCGCGCTGGTTCGTGATCCCGATCGCCTCCAGTTGCTCCGCATTGATCCCCGCGTCTACCAGTCCGTCTTTGACGACATCCTTGGTGTTCTCCCAGATTTCCATCGGATCGTGCTCGACCCAGCCGGGCTCCGGATAGATCTGTTCGTGTTTCTTGTAGGCGCTCCCGACCACCTTGCCGCCGTGATCGAAGGCGATAAACCGCGTTCCTGTCGTTCCCTGGTCGATTGCACCAACGTATGTATTGTCTGCCATTGTAATCAACTCTCTTGAGAGACTGGGGACCAAGTGACGGCCCCCCTCGCATAATCCCGTTGAGTCTTAAATGCTTAATGCTATGTGCGGTGTATTTGCGAGGTACTAACGACTGCCGAGAAATAGCAGTGGATTGATACTGAGTAGCTAGTTTTTGTAAAATAAATAGAATCATACAGGGAGTACGTGAACGTTTTCGTGCCGTATACAGTACCACCGTGTCCTCTCGGGGAGTGTGGGATGTGTGTGCTACCCACTAGATTTATGCATCGGGTGAGCGAAAGAAGTGAAGAACAGACAGAATGTTCATGAGCTAACATGGTAGACGGAGACAACACCACGGAGACAGATCTGGTCGTCATCGGTGCAGGGCCGGGTGGGTACACAGCGGCGATACGGGGGGCACAGAAGGGACTCGATGTCGTGCTGGTCGAAAAGGAGACCATCGGCGGTGTCTGTCTGAACCACGGCTGTATCCCGGCGAAAGCGCTGATCCACGCAGCCGGCTTCCAGCGGGACATCGCACACTGGAACGATATCGGCATCGAGACGGGAGAGATAGGCGTCAATTTCAACGAGGTACAGGAGTGGAAAAACGACGTCATCAGAACACTCGACGACGGAATTTTACAGAGTCTCGATCACCACGACGTCCGGTACGTCGAGGGAACTGCCAGTTTCGTCGACTCGACGACAGTCGACATCGACAAGAAAGACGGGGGACGTGAGCAGGTTTCCTGTGAGAACGCAGTCATCGCGACCGGGTCGACACCGATCGAAATTCCCGGCCTGGAGTTCGAACAGGACCGAGTGATCTCCTCCAGGGAGGTGTTACAGGTCCCGGAGGTGCCCGAGGAACTCATCGTCGTGGGTGGGGGGTACATCGGGATGGAGGCCGTCACGAAGTTCGCGAAGTTCGGGTCGACGATCAAGGTCGTCGAGGCACGCGACCGTGTGCTGACGATGTTCGAAGAGGAGGTCGTGAACTCGATCCAGGAGACCAGCGATATGTACAGCGAACACATCTACACCTCGACGATGGCAAGCGGTGTCGAGTACGAGGACGGACGGCCGGTGTTGCTCGCAGAGCGGGACGGCGAGGAGCTACGACTCTCCGCGGACTACATCATCGTCGCAGCCGGTCGAGAGCCCGAGAGTGCCTTCGGCCCGCTGAACATCGACGCGACCGACGTCGAACTGACGGAACGCCGGTTCATCGACACGGACGACCAGATGCAGACGGACGACGAGAACATCTACTGTATCGGCGACGCCGCAGGACAGCCTCATCTGGCACACGTCGCGTACAGGGAGGGGAAAGTCGCCGCCGAGGCCGCTGCGGGCGAGGAGACAGCGATGGATAACCGGTGTATCCCAGCAGTCATGTACACCGACCCGGAGGTCGCCGTCGTCGGCATGAGTGAAACAGAGGCCCGAGAGGAGTACTACAACGTGATGGTCGGACGCGTGCCATTCACCGCCTCGGGACGAGCGCAGACCGCCAACAAGACGGCGGGCTACGTCAAGGTGATCGCCGACGAGGACGAGCGACTGCTCGGCGTCCGGATCGTCGGCGCCCGGGCATCAGACTCCATCGCCGAGGCGACACTCGCCATGGAGATGGACGCACACCTGGACGATCTGGCGAACACGATCCACGCCCATCCCACCTTCCCGGAGGCACTGGCGGAGGCCGCAGAAGACGCGAAAGGAGAAGCGATCCACACCCACTGATCAGGCGTAGGATTTGAGCACTTCGACTGCCGTGAGTTCTTTCCCGGTGAGCGCGTTGAGATACGCACCCCCTGCGATCGAGACGTGGTCGAAACTGTCCTCGTCGATACCGTACATTTCGAGCGCTCGTGCAGTGTCACCGCCTCCGATCACCGAAAAGCAGTCCGTCCGGGCGATCGCCTCGATCAGTTCCACCGTACCGTCGGCGAACCGCTCGTCCTCGAAGACGCCGACTGCCCCTTTCACGAACACCGCTGCTGACTCTTCGATGGTGGGAACGTACGAATCGATTGTCAGGTGTCCGATGTCGAGATACGGATCTTCCTTCTCGTCGATCTCTTCGAGTGCGATCTCGGCACGCTCCCCGTCGTCTGCCTCGTATGCGAAATCAGACGGGAGTCCGAACTCGTCGCGCCGGGTCTCGACGAGTGATTCGAGTGTCTCCTCGGTCGCTTCGAACTGGTCGTCGAGCATATCCATCCCGCCGACGTCGTGGCCGACCGGGTAGCCCTCGGCTCGCAGGAACAGTTCGCCGGGGAGCCCACCGAGCAGGAAGTTGTCGACCTTCTCGCCGAGGTTGTTGGCAACGTTGATAACGTCTTTCGATTTGTTGCCGCCGACGACCATCGTGACTGGCCCGTCGAACTCCCGCTGGGCGACGCTGGTGTTGTACTCGTACTCCCGTTCCATCACGAGGCCGGCGTAGGCCGGCAGGACGGGTGGGAAGCCGACCGTCGACGCGTGTGCACGATGCGCGACGGAGTAGGCGTCGTTGATGTAAGCGTCGAAAAGCGGCGCGAGTGTCTGGACGAACTCGCTTTCGGCGTGTTCCTCCGGCGATTTCTCGGGGAGTTCGTCGTCGGTCATCCGCGTGTTTTCGAGCACGAGGACCTCGCCTGCATCGAGGGCCTCGATCGCGTCTCTGGCCGCCTGACCGAACGTGTCGGCGACGAACTGTACTGGCCGGTCGATGTGCTCTGCGAGAATGTCGGCGTGCTGTTCGAGCGAGACGAAGTCGTCTTTGCCGGGCCGGCTCTGGTGGGCCATCAGCACGACACGGTGGTCGTCGTCAGCCAGTGCGCGCACCGTCTCGCTGTACCGGTCGAACCGGTTGTTGTCCTGCACTGTGCCGTCTTCGACCGGCGAGTTGAGATCGAGTCGGACGAGCACGCGCTGGCCGGGGTCGAGGTCGTCGAGTGTGTTGTATTCGGGCATCTGTTGTTGTCTGCTGGGGGCAATCAGGGGGCGCTGTCTGTTCGCGGTACAAAAAACGGCGTGGTAGCGTGCCGGTCAGGCGATGTACTCGGCGAGTCGCATCATCTGGCTGGTGTACCCCATCTCGTTGTCGTACCAGGCGAAGACCTTCGCCAGGTCGCCCCCCTCGACCGTACTGGTCTGGTCCATGTCGACACAGGAGCCGTACTCCCAGCCGATGATGTCACTCGAGACGATCTCGTCGTTCGTCGCGCCCATCGAGTTTTCGAGTTCGCCGCTGGCGTACTCCGCCATGGCGTCGTTGATCTCGTCCGGGCCGGGGTTGCCATCCAGATCAGCGACGACCTCGGTGATCGAACCGGCCGCGGTCGGCACGCGGACGGCCATCGCCTCGAACTTCCCTTTGAGTTCGGGCAGGATATCCGTCGTCGCGGTCGACGCGCCGGTCGTCGTCGGGACGATATTTTCTGCAGCGGCACGGCCACGCCGGACCTTGTTCTTCGGACCGTCGACGATGGCCTGGGAGCCGGTGAAGGCGTGGATCGTGGTCATCTCCGCCGAGTTGACACCGAACTCTTCGATCAGGACGTGCATCGGCAGTGAGACGCTGTTCGTGGTACACGACGCACCCGAGACGACGTCTTCACCGTCGTACTCGTCCTGGTTGACGCCGAAGACGAACTGTGGCACCGGCTTGTCACCCTTCGGCGGGGCTGAAATCAGCGTCTTGTCGGCCCCGGCGTCCAGATGCGCGGAGGCTTCGTCTTTTGTCCGGAAGATACCGGTCGACTCGACAGCCACGTCGACGTCCAGGTCGTCCCACGGCAGTTCTGCCGGGCTCTGGATGTTGTAAAGCGATACAACCTCGTCGTCGACGTGGAGCTGGTCGCCGTCGAGTTCCGTCTCCGCCGGAAGATTGCCGAGGTTCGTGTCGTACTTCGCCAGATACTCCATCTGCTCGAAGTTCATCACGTCGTTGACGCCGACGACCTGAACGTCGTCGTTGTTCAATGCATACCGAAACGCACACCGACCGATACGGCCAAAGCCGTTGATACCGAGCCGGACTGGATCACTTGCACTCATAATGTTTCTCCGTGTGACAGTATAACAGACACCAACAAAGGTATTTCGGTGCGTGCATACTGCTGGAAGAGATAATACTGCCAGTAATATCCGTCGTAGGTACTATCTGTGGCCGAAACCGGCCGTGGATCCGGGGTCGGGTTACGCGCGCGACACCGAGTAGGCCGTGATATCCGTCGTCGAGAGCATCCCGATGATCCCATCGTCGTCTTCGACCGGGAGATGCGAGATGCTGTTCGTGATCATCCTGGCAGCCGCAGTCTGGATGTCATCCTCTGGATGGATCGTGACCACCTGGTCTGTCATGAAATCTTCGACAGATCCGTCTGTGGCGTGGGCGCCATCCGCCACGACATTCAGGAAATCGTTACTCGTTATGACGCCAGCCAGTGTGTTATCGTCGTCGACGACGACGAGTGAGCCGATATCGTTATCGATCAGTATGCTCACTGCCTCGTCGATTGACGTGTCGGGAGTGACGGTAACAATGTCGGGCGTCATCAGCTGTCTGGTAGGAACACCTTCTCGGTCCATGTCATCAGTATCGGACATTACCCATTAATAATTAATGGTCTATGATGATACATATTGTTGCCAGAATGTTACAGGAAGTCCCGGCTGCCGACTATCTTCGAGGTCCTCGGGAGAGAGCTAACCGGCGACACAGGTTCGATCATGAGAGGGTTTAACAGTCATGCCACGCAATCTGAGTTAGGTGAAAGACAGTGGGTTATCACGGAGGAACGGAACTAGCATCGGTATACGAGGATGCGCTTGGGGAAGGGTTCGGGCTGATCGCGAGCAACGTCGCCGAACCGAACACGATGATCGGGCTGATCGAGGGAGCCGCGCGCGTCGACTCCGATCTGCTCTTGCAGATGAGCAACGGTGCCTGCTCGTTCGCCGGCAACGGTGATCCGGTCGCAGGGCTGCGCGCGATGGGCAACTACATCGAGTTGATCGCAGATCAGTACGACGTGGGCGTCTTCCTGAACATGGATCACCAGACCGACCTCGATACGATCCAGCGACAGGTCGAACTGGATATCCCCTCGTCGATCATGATCGACGCCTCCCACGAGGAGTTCGAGGAGAACGTCGCGCGAAGTAAGCGAGTCGTCGAGATGATCGACTCCGCCGGAGCCGATATTCTCGTCGAGGCGGAACTGGGCACGATCAAGGGGGTCGAAGACGAGATCGTCGCCGAGGAGGCCTTCTACACCGATCCCGAGGAGGCCGTCGAGTTCGTCGACCGGACGGGCTGCGATCTGCTGGCGATCTCCGTCGGCACCCAGCACGGCGTCGCCAAGGGCGCAGAGCTGGAACTGCGGCCCGACCTCGCAGGGAAGATCCGGACCGCACTGCGGGATCACGGCCTCGATACACCGCTCGTGTTACACGGCGCCTCGGGCGTCCAGTCCGAACAGCTCCAGCGGATGATCAAACAGGGGATCTGCAAGGTCAACAAGGACACCCGCTACCAGTACGAGTACACCCGGACGGCCTACGACCTCTACCGGAACAACGACGGATCGATCGTCCCACCCGAAGGTGCCGCTGGGAACCGCGAGTCGTTTTTCAACGACGTCGAGTGGTCGCCGAACAAGGACTACTTCGACCCCCGTGTCGCCGGCCGGCAGATCCGCGACCGGATCGCAGAGGTGTACGGTCAGCTGGCGAAGACGTCGGGCAGCGCCGGACAGAGCCGGCACCTGTAGGGGACCCCCGTCGCGCGTGACTACCGATTCTGGGGTGTCCGGAGAGACGGATATGTGAAATATCCTGAAACATAGCAACGTGATTATAAATAAGTATATATGTCCTGCCATCATTCCGTACCGTTGCCAGGTGTTACCACAGATGACGCTAATCACAGACGTTCAACTCCGACCAGTACTGGACTCACGAGGGAATGCGACAGTCGAGGCCGACGTTATGACTGAAGACGGCGGCTTCGGCCGTGCTGCTGCACCGAGTGGAGCATCGACAGGCGAATACGAGGCCATCGAGTTGCCAGCCCGCGAGTCGATCGAGAACACGACCGAGATCGCGCTGCCACATCTCGAGGGGGAGGTGGACGCAAACCACCAGCGCGACGTCGACAACGCGCTCCACGAGGCCGACGGCACGGGCAACTTCTCGGAGATCGGTGCAAACTCCGCCGTTGCAATCAGCATGGCCGCAGCGAAAGCCGGCGCGGATTCCAACGGCGTCCCGCTGTACAAACATCTCGGTGGTGCGTTCCGCGGTGACAACTATCCGGTTCCCTTCGGGAACGTGATCGGTGGGGGCGAACACGCCAAGGACGCGACCGACATCCAGGAGTTCCTGGGCGCGCCGGTCGGCGCACCGACCATCGAGGATGCCGTCTTCGCCAACGCGAACCTGCACGCAACAGTCGGCGATATCCTCGACGAGCGAGGGATCGGTGCGGGCAAAGGTGACGAGGGGGCGTGGGCACCGCCGATCTCGGACGAGGAAGCCTTCGAAATCATGGAGGAGGCAGTCACGCGGGTCTCCGAGGACGTCGGCTTCGAGATGCGCTTCGGGCTCGACGTGGCTGCATCCGAGATGTACGAGGACGGCGAGTACGTCTACAGTGACACCACGAGAACCACCGAGGAGCAGATCGACTACATGGCCGGGCTGATCGAGGATTACGACCTCATCTACTGTGAGGATCCACTCGACGAGAACGACTTCGAGGGGACGGCCCAGTTGACAGACGCAGTCAGTGGCACTGACTGTCGTCTCTGTGGCGACGACCTGTTCGTGACGAACGTCTCGCGACTCCAGGAGGGGATCGACAAGGGAGCCGGCAACACCATTCTCATCAAACCGAACCAGATCGGCTCGATGTCGGATACGATGGACGCGATCGAACTCGCGGTTCGCAACGGCTACGAGACGGTGATATCACACCGCTCGGGCGAGACCGAGGATACGACGATCGCCCACATCGCGGTCGCAACCGACGCCGGCTTCATCAAAACCGGCGCCGTCGCCGGCGAGCGAACGGCCAAGCTCAACGAGTTGATGCGGATCGCAGACCGCGCGGCGTAGTCGACACTCGACCAGCTATTTTTTGCGCGTAAATAAGCGAAAACTGGAGTCGACCGGTTAGTCGGCGCTGCCCCGGACGACGTCTTTGTCCGTCGGCCCCTGTCCGTCGTAGCGCGAAACGAACTCGTCGAGCTGGTCGGCATCGTTCGCCCCGGGCAGTTGCTCGCTGTCGGTCTCACACTCGGCATCGACGCCGAGTTTGTCACAGACCATATCGGTCGTCTGCTCGGCCATCTGCCGGTAGGTGGTCAGCTTTCCGCCGACGATGCTGGCGAAATTGTCGACGCCCTCGTCGCTGTGATCGAGCGTGAAGTAGCCACGCGAGATGCCACGACGGTCGCCTTCGCCTTCGTCGGGCGCATACAGCGGTCGGACACCCCACCACTCACGGATGACTTCCGCATCACCGACCGCCGGCAGCATATCCGCACACTCCTCGATCGATTTCTCGACTTCCCACTGCTCTTCCTCGTACTCGTCGGGGTCCTGTACCGGCACGCTCGTCGTTCCGAGCACTGCCTCGGAGTCGTGTGGCACGATGATGTCGCCGTCGTCCGGATCGCGACACCGGTTCAACACCGGGTCCAGGTTGTCGTAGTCGACCGAGACCATCACACCGCGTGCGGGTGCCATCGACACCTCCACACCGGCCAGATCGGCGATCTTGCCGGCCCAGGCGCCGCCAGCGTTGACCACGTAGGTCGGTTCGACCGTGTCGTCGACATCCCCGCCGAGTTTCGCTTCGGTTATCTCGCCATCCTCGACCGTGAACCCCTCGACCGGTCCGTGCGGGTGGATCGTCGCACCGTGTTCCTCGGCATCTGCCGCGTTCGCCGCGACGAGTCGGGACGGATAGATCGAGGCGTCGGGCACGGTCATCGCCCGTACGACATCGTCCGAGAGGCCCGAAACCCGCTCTTTGGCTTCCTCGCCGCTGATCTCTTCTGTCTGGATGCCGATCTCCTCGCAGGCGTCGCGTTTCTCCTCGAAGTAGGCGGGATCATCCTCCTCCAGCTGGAGGAACATGCCGCCCTTGTCGCGGATGCACTCGCCAGCGATCGAGCGAACGATCTCGTTCTCTTCGATACACTCCTCGGCCCCGACCCTGTCGGCCTCGGCGTACCGTGCGCCGCTGTGCAAGAGCCCGTGTGACCTCCCCGTGGTCCCACTCGAAAGGCCACCCCGTTCGGCGAGCGTTACGTCCACCCCACGAAGTGCCAGATCGCGTGCGATTCCGACACCTGTTGCGCCGCCGCCAATTACCAGTACTGTGGTATCAGTTGGCATAACAATAATGTAGGATCACTTTGACTTAAAGCTACCCCACTGCCGACGAGGGCGAAGAGACACTCTGTCCTGTCGTTTCTAGGATCAAAAAGCGGCGACAGTGAGAGCGTTACACCTTGTCGATTTTGCGCTGTCGGATCTCACCGCCGTAGACGATCCCGCGCTCGGCGTCGAGGGTGATCGTGTCACCGTCCATAACTTCACCCGTGATATCCGCGTTGGCGATCATCGGGATGTCGAGATCACGTGCCACACTCGATGCGTTCCCCGTCACCTCGTCGTGACAGTCGATGATGCCGGCGAGTTTCCCCGTGTCGCCGACAAAATCACCGTCGAAGTCCTCGCGAACGCCGACGATCGACCCCTGCGGGACCTCCGAGAGGTCACCGGCTTCCGCCCAGTGGAACTCGCCCATGGCGAGGCCGTCGACGACCGACCGCCCGGAACCGACTGTCTCTGCGGCGACGTGGATTTTCAGCGTGTTCGACGTGTTGGCACTGTCGAGTTCGGTCATCATCCCGGAGAGGACGACGACCGTGTCACCGCTCTGGGCAGCGTCGGTGTCCAGTGCTGTCTGGACCGCGTTGTTGATGACGGCACTCGCCCCCTCCGTGGTGTAGGGCGTGGTCTCGGAGATGATCCCCCAGGAAAGTGCCAGCCGACGGCGGACTTCGTCGCTCGGCGTCGAACCCACGATCGGGATCGACGGGCGATATTTCGAGACTTTCTGGGCCGTGTAGCCGGATTCACTCGCCGCGACGATCGCAGTCGCATCGACGTCGCGCGCGAGATACCGGGCCGAGCGTGCGAGCGCATCAGCCTGTGGCACGTCGGCGTCCGGGACGTGCTGTTCGAGATTTTCCCGGTACTCCGGGGAGTTCTCGACGTCTTCGACGATATTTGCCATCGTCTCGACGACGAGCGGCGGATGCGCGCCCATCGCCGTCTCCCCGGAGAGCATGACGGCGTCCGTCCCGTCGAGGACGGCGTTCGCCACGTCCGAGGCTTCAGCACGGGTCGGGCGCCGGTTTTCGATCATCGAGTCGAGCATCTCGGTCGCCGTGATGACCGGTACACCGGCGTTGCCGCACTTCCGGATGATCCGTTTCTGGATCATCGGCACGTCTTCGAGCGGGATCTCGACACCGAGGTCACCCCGCGCGACCATGATCCCGTAGGCCGCGTCGATGATGCTGTCGATGTTTTCGACAGCGACGTCGCGCTCGATTTTCGCGATGATCGGGATGTCCGCACCCATCTCCTCCAGTGTCTCGCTGATCTCGTAGATGAACTCCCCGTCCTTGACGAAACTCGCAGCGACGAAATCGACCCCCTTCTCGGCGGCCACTTCGAGTTCTGTCCGATCCTGTTCGGTGACGGTGGGGAGTCCGAGATCGGCCCCGGGGACGTTGACCCCTTTTCTCCCGCCGAGTTGCCCCCCGTTTTTGACGGTGACCGTGACACCGTCGTCCTCGACAGACTGGACGGTCGTCTCGATCCGGCCATCGTCGAGCAGGATCAGATCACCGGGCTCGACGGCAGTGAGTCCGTGTGAGACGCCAACTTCCTCGGGTGTCGCCTCTTTCCCCTCGACGAACCGGACTGTCGAACCGGCTTCCAGCTGAATTTTGTCCTCGATCGGTGCTGTCCGGATCTCCGGACCGGGCAGGTCGTGCATGACGGCGACCGGTCGGTCGGTCTTCTCGTCGACCTCGCGGACCCTGTCGATCACCGTCCGCCGGTGTTCGGGCGTGCCGTGGCTCGCGTTCATCCGCGCCACTGACATCCCTGCCTCCGCGAGCGCTTCGAGTGTCTCCGGTGAGTCCGACGCCGGCCCGATCGTACAGACGATCTTTGCGTTTCGCATCGTTATCTCTCCCCCGACACATTGCCGAATGTGTACTGTTGTCTAGGCACAGAATGACATTCAGATGGCAGCTATAAAAAGATGATCTTTTATTAAGGATTGGAGTGACTCGCCAGAATGACTGCGCTCAGAACCGCTCACGATTGCCGAGGACGTAGCCGAGCAAAACGATGAGCAACGTGCCGCCGAAGGTCTCTATCAGTTCGACCGCACGGACGATCCCGATCGTCGGCGCGCTGCCGGGTGGCGGTGCGGTGGTGAAGGTCACGACACTGTGGTAGACGCTGTCCGAGATTCCCGGATCGACGGTGTAGAGAACCGCAGACACGCCGAACAGAAACAGCATCCACAGCACCAGTCGGAGTGGCCGGACGCCGAATCCGGTGGTGACACGCGACGCAAGTGAGCTGACGTAGACCCCGTAGGATCTGAAATTGCCGTGTTCGGTGGAGAAGACCGGAACTGGGCTTCCCTCGTGAAACTGGAGATAGCCCATAATCGAGGCGTTCGATTTGGCTTCGAAGCCGCGGGCGCGTCGCTCCAGCACGTGATACTGTCGCGCCTTGTCGACGAGTCCGGCCGCACTGAAGGCGGTTTTGAGTTCGTTGTACGCGCGGGCGATGGCATCCCACGCAGTGGCGTCGTCGGCCTCCGCCTCCGCCCGCGTCTGTTTTCCACAGCGTGTCCCCTGGCTCACGACGATGTCCTTGATGGTGCTGTCTCGGAGATCACAGCCGGAGAGATCGCCGTCTCTGAGGTCTGTGTCGGTCAGATCTGCTCGCTGCAGGCTGGCGTCGGTGAGTTCGATTCCGGCCAGCGAGGCGTTACACAGCGTTGCCCGGCCGAGATCCGCGTCCGGGAGCCTGGCGTCTTCGAGGGTCGCGTCCGTCAGTTTCACTCGACGGAGATTGGCACCAGAGAGCATGGCGCCTTCGAGGTTCGTCCCGGTCAGGAGGGCGTTCGCGAGGTTCGCGCCGGAGAGATCGGCTTCCTTCAGATTCGCCTCGACCACTTCGGCACGTCCGAGGTTCGATCCCGGGAGATCGGCGTGGTGGAGGTTCGCGTCAGCCAGATCAGCGTGGCCGAGGTTCGCGTCGGTCAGCGTCGCGTCCTCGAACCGTGCCTTGCGCGCCGTCGCCCGGCCGAGGTAGGCACCGGTCAGATCAGCCTTGAACAGGTTCGCACGCGAGAGGTCAGCTCGCCCGAGACTCGTATCGATCAGGGTAGTTCCCTGCAGCGTCGCCCGGACGAGTGTGGCGCGTCCGAGAATCGCATCGGTCAGATCGGCCCGTCCGAAGTTGGCTCCTGTCAGGTCGGCGCTTTCGAGGTTCGCGCTGGTCAGATCCGCACGCCCGAGGTACGCGTTCGTCATGATTGCCTCGTAGAGTGTCGCGTGTGTCAGGTCTGCGCGGCCGAGATTCGCATTCGACAGATCGGCAGCTCTGAAGTTGCTGTTTTGCAGGGTTGCACCCTTCAGCGTCGCGCCGGTGAGTGTGGACCCACGCAGGTTGGCACCGGAGAGGTCGGCCCCGGAGAGATCCGCCTCCGAGAGATCCGCGCCGGAGAGGTCGGCATTCGCCAGGTTTGCACCGCTCAGTGTCGCCCCCGAGAGATCCGCACCGGATAGCTTCGCGTTTCTGAGCGCGGTCCCTGCCAGCGGAACAGCAGTCAGCGTACAGTTCCGAAGGTCGGCACCGTCGAGCAGTTCGCTGAAGGGCGTCGACGTGTCGCGGATTTCGGCCGGTGTACAGGCCTCGATCAGCTGGTCACCTGCCTTTCGGTCCCCCCGGGCATGCCAGAGACACCGGTCACTTCCATCCAGGCATCTGCGACTGCAACACGACGGAGACACACTCTCTCCCTGCGTATCCGCCCGCTCACAGTCTGCCGGCCACTGGTACCCACAGGTTCCGGGTGGTGTGCCAGCCATATTTCGTGTGATTTGTTCACGCGGATGTATAAACCCCCACCCAGCGACCGGGACGCTCCCGGCAGCGAACGGATAGCGACTCGGGGAGCACCGAACCGGAGACCATCGCGACGGGACCGAGTAGCAAGAGAGTGGTCACTATATAATATAACATACCTTTTACATTATTATCAAAGTCTGAAACTGATCGTTTCTGGAATATGACGGATTTTCTCACGAGTAGCAAAAAACTAATCCGGATCTTAGTTGTAATTTTGCCCGATTTTCAGAGGGACTGTCACCAGGGTTTCGATGGTCCGAACGAAAAATACCATATCCAGCAGATCTGATCTGTGGCAGTGGCCTTACAAATACAAGCTCTTTAAGAGTATTCTACTTGTGAGTAGCCTCAATAAGCGCCGTCACTTGCATACGCAGCATCTGGATTCGGCTCGGAGACAACCTAATGACGGGTGTATCTCGACTGGCGTCGCAGTTTTGATTAGGTCCGTTCACGAATAGACAGTCGATGGACAGAGACGAACTGGCCGACGAGCACGGACAGATACCGCCGGTCGCCGGAACGAAGCCCGACGTTCCGGACGCGTGTTGCAAGGTCGCGCGGGTTACCGGAGCATATCAGCTGGGCGGGATCGACTACGAACTCCGTCGGCGCTACGAGAACGACGGTGCGACACTCCACGAGCTAGCCGACTACATCAACGACCGGATTACAGCGGTGGCACTGGACGCGGTGGAGAACCCGCCGGAGACGGAGCCCGGGACTGTCAGGGCAGCACTCCAGGGCGAAGAGACGATTCCTGCGACGCGACGGGACGACCTCCGGGCGACGCTTGCCGGACAGCTCGATATCGAGTTGCTGACGGGGGCATACGTCTCCCACGAGACAGTCAGGCGGCATCTCAACGAGCATCTGGACGTGTCGACATCACGTGGCGGATTCGAGACGTTCGACGAGTTCAAAGACGCCCTGGAAGCGTACCAGAGACAGTACGAAAACGGGGTCGAAAGTGCGCTCGAACGCGCAGCAAGAAAGGAGTTGATCGACGGGAGTGAGTTTCGCGTGTTCAGTACACGGATCCAGTGTCAGCACTGTTCCGAGACCTACCGGATCACGGAACTGCTCGATGCAGGTGGCTGTGACTGCCAGCGGTAGTGTGCCTTCGACGAAATCGTGACCCATAACCCGCTGGTGCCTGTAACTGTAGCAAATGACTACAGAAGAGAGGGACAATCAACGTGACAGCCGTGACCACCCAGCCGGGTTGCAGCCCTCCGACGGCCGTCAGCTCCGGTGTGACGGCGGAACCGACACTGGAGAGCCAGCGGCGACAGACACGCGCTGTCGAATCCGTATTCAGCATCTCGGCGGGATCGACAGTACCGAGCGGAGCCTGACGCCGGGGATTTCGATACTGGCCGGTCGGAACGCGACCAACCGAACGTCGTTCCTCAAATCGGTCGCTGCCGTGTTGGGCGGAGACGACTCGGCAGCGCAGCTGAAAACTGACGCCGACGAAGGACGGATCGATCTGACAGTCGGCGGAGAGAGCTACACACGGGTGTACACGAGAGAGGGACAGCGAGTCCAGAGAACAGGCACACCGTACACAGCGGAGTCAGAACTCGTCGACACCTTCGTCGCGCTGTTTGCCGACTGTCCGGCCCGACGGGCCGTCGTGGACGGAACTGATCTCCGTGCGATTCTGATGGCGCCAGTCGATACGGCGGAGATCCAGCGACGGATTTCGGAACTCAAAGAGAAGCGAGCGGAACTCGACGAGGTCATAGAGCGTGGCAAGCGCCGGAAAACCGAGCTTCCAGAACTCGAACAGCGGCGGGGACGTCTCGAATCGGAGCTGGAAGACATCGAAGCCGAAATTACGGCGCTCGAAGCCACGGTCGAGGAGATCGAATCCAGCGCGGAGGAGTCGGAGGATACGGCCCAGCTACGGTCGAAACTCGACACCCGCCGGGAGCAACTCGCCAGTGCGAACAGGCGCGGTGACGAGATCGACCAGCAACTCGAATTCCGGCGGTCAGAACGGACAGAGTTGATCGAGCAGCGCGACGAACTCCGCTCGAAAGAGTCCGAGTTCGAGGAGACGGACCGAATCGAAGCAGAGATCGACGAACTCGGCGACCAGATAGCCGGACTCGTCGACAGAAAAGAGCGTCTGGCAGAGTCGGTCGAAAATCTCCAGGCGGTCATCCGCGCGAACGAAACGTTTCTCGACGGCGAGATGACTGGCTTCGAGGGCCAGGACGTGACAGCGCAACTCGACCCGGAATCACAGACCGTCGAGTGCTGGACCTGCGGGAGTACGGTCGAGCAGGGAACTATTACGGACCGACTGGAAACGCTTCGGACCATCGCCACCGAGCAACGCAGTGAACTGAACGAACTCGAAGCGGAGATAGACGCCAAAAAAGACGAACGGGCCGCTCTGGAGGATCGACTCGACGAGTACGAAGATCTCACTCGACGGCTGGACGAACTCGATAGTCGGATCGAACAGCACGGCGAGAAAATCGAGGCGCTGGAGACCGATCGTGCGGAGAAGCAGGGAGAGATCGAACAACTCACCGAGGAGATACAGGCGATCGAGCGTGAGATCGAGGACGCAGAGGACGCCGAGGAGCCCAGTGAGTTCATCAGCGCGCACAAGGAACTCACGAAGCTCGAACGGAAACGGGGTCATCTGGAGAGTCAACTGGACGACGTCGTCAGCGAAATCGAGGCGATCGAAGCGATCGATAGAGAGCGCTCCGAGGCCGAAACCGAGCGAACCGAGATTGCTGACGATCTCGCGGATCTCAGGGGTCGGATCGACCGGCTGGAAGGTGAGCTGGTCGAGACGCTCAACTCGATTATGGAGGATCTGATCGAACGACTGGAGTACGGCAATATCGCTCGCGTCTGGCTCGAACGCCAGCGGTCCGAAGACGCGACAGACTCGTCGTTCGAACTGCACATCGTTCGCGAATCTGCAGACGGCTCGGTGTACGAGGATACTGTCGCGACGCTCTCGGAGTCAGAACGGGAAGTGATCGGACTCGTCGTCTCACTCGCGGGCTACATCGTCCACGACATCGACCGCGCGGTGCCCTTCCTCTTGCTCGATTCTGTCGAAATGATCGACGGCGAGCGTCTCGCCACTCTCCTCGCGTACATGCAGGCGACGACCGAAGTGCAGTATCTCTGCGTGGCGTTGTTGCCAAAAGACGCCCGATCAGTCGAAACTGCGGGTGTATTCGACGACCACCGGACCATCGAATTTTAACGCCCCGGTGGTCAGAAGTCGAGAACGATTCGACACCGTCATTCGGCGTCCGAAATCTATCCACCGCACCCTCACGATTCGTGAGATCTATTTTGAAAAGATTATTTCAAAACAATCGGGTATAGTCAGATCATTCTGCTCGCTCTCTGGAGACACCGCCTACGATGCGACTCTGGTGAGAGCGCACCCCAAGAAACTACTGCAAGGTATCTGACACGGGGAAGTGACGAACAGTTTTTTTCTAATATATCCTGATAAATTTACTATTATTAGATCGTGGCAGTATTTGTCACCTGTGCTATAATATTAACCGTACGACTGTTGGGACATGTAGCTGGATTGTCGAGCTGTAAATACGTTTATCTTAACGACGAACAAGGAAGTTAGAACAATTATAACAATGATGCTGTCGGAACGCATGTCTGAAAATGGATCCGAATATTATCTTGCTAATTCTCGACAGCGCGCGGGTGCAGAATATGAGTCTCTATGGATACGATAAAAACACCACCCCATTTCTAGAAGGCTTTGCAGAACGGTCGACCGTTTACACGCAGGCAAGAGCGCCGAGTATACACAGCATAGCGAGTCACGTGAGTATGTTCACCGGGTTGCATCTGGAAGAACACGGGGCAACCGACCACGAGTCACAGATCGATACGTCACGGTCGATCTGGACGGAACTAAGCAGGGATTTCGGGTACGATACCGGCTTTTTCACGAACAACTACGTGATCTCACAGACCTCCAATCTGGAAGACTGCTTCGAGTACAGCTCGGAGATGCGCCTGCGCGCAAAAAAGAAGTACCTCGGTCGCGACCCGATCGACGAGGAAGGGCGGTTCCTCACGAGTGATTCGAAACTCGGAAGGGCTGCCAACCACCTCTGGAATAAAACCCTCAAGTTGCGTGATCGAGTGATCTCACCGGATAGATACGCCCCTGGTAGCAAGTTCGTGGACAAATTTCTCGACTGGCAGAAAGACCGGTCAGGTCCGTGGGCAGCCTGTATCAACCTGATGGATACACATTACCCGTTCCAGCCGGAGGCGGAGTTCGACAGGTGGGGCAGTAGCGAACTGCGGAGTATACAGGACGACCAGCCGAGTACGGGAGAGTTGCTCGGCGGAACAGGGTGGGATCGGCTCGAAGGGCTGGAGCCGCTGTACGACGGCACGATATTACAGGCTGACACGATCGTGGAGAGTCTTGTCAGCGAACTGGAAAAGCGCTCGGAGCTGGAGGATACACTCCTCATCGTCACGAGCGACCACGGTGAAGGATTCGGTGAACGGAGTCGGACTGTTCCGGGTGTTCGGATGCGGCGTCACTCGTGGGGAATCCACGAGGTGCTGACCCACGTCCCGCTTCTTATCAACTATCCCGGGCAAGAAGACGGGGCAGTCGTCGATTCGGTGTTTTCGTTGACCGATATTCCGGAACTCGTGCGGACCGTGCGGGACGGAGCATCCATCCCCACGGAGATAGACCGGAAACCGGTGCTGTCGTCGACGTTCAGACTGCTTCCAGAAAAGGCCGCAGACTACGACGAGATAGATGGGGTAGAGAATTACGTCGGCCCCTGGAGGGCGGTATACGAGGACAACGGATCCGGCGTCCGGAAATACGTGCAAAAAGACGAGCATTTCGCGACGATCGACATCGAGACACCACGTGATGTCGAAGTTGTCAGCACCGAACCGACACGGCGCGTCCAAGAAGAGTTCGAACCGTTGTCCGATTCCGACATCCAGACGGAGACGGCAGAGATAGACGAAGAGTCCCGTCAGCGTCTCGAAGATCTCGGGTACATCCGGTAACCCATATCCCACACTGTACAGGGATCCGGACCTTCGCTGCGGGGGAGACAGGAAAGTACCCAGGCAGGCCACAATAATGTAACATAATATTTACTAAGTACAAACAATCATATTTCTGATAACAGTCCGAAATTGAATATCTTCTACGAATGGATGATTTGATCCACCGGCCTGAACGCCGGCATCCGTCCACCAGTATCGTAGCCGGACAGTCGACGAGAACGGCGAACCTTGTTGCTGACCGTTCTCGAAAATCGGATCTGGAGCATCACAACTGTGCTGAGCGGTCGTAAGAGCTGTCAAAGACAACCGAGAGCCTTGAGTGACGAACTTGAAGCGGTGAGTAGTGGAGCAAAATAGCCTGTAGCAATCGGGAGTATCTGATTCAAGTGCCTCTACTCCGAGTTTCCACACTTCAGGCGGTTGCTCGTTAAACTGGCTGTACAGCGCGATCGGTCGTATCCCCTGTGCACGAGTGCCGTCTTCGATGATCGCTTATCCTTGCGATTCGGAAAGTGGTTTTCCTCCCGACAATTAGAAAATATAAAATTTTTAGCATACAACTTGATCTAATATATTCTGGGTACACCAATGCCGAATATATCCCGAGCCTCGAGTCCACTTACAACTTAGCAGAAATCGTATGCTAGTAATTTACAACAGACTTTTGTCTCAGTAGAATCGCACTATGCAGTAGGTTTAGACATGGACGGCCAACGAATTCTCGTCACTGGTGGTGCCGGATTTATCGGGTCGAATCTCGCGAATCATCTTGCAAAGCAGAATAGTGTAGTCGTCATTGACGATCTGTACCTCGGAACGGCCGAGAATCTGAGTGAAGATGTCGATTTCCGAGAGCGCAGCGTTGTCGAAGACGACTTGCCGACAAACGTTGACGTTGTCTTTCACCTCGCGGCACTGTCGTCGTACGCGATGCACGAGGAGAATCCGACGCGTGGCGCACGCGTCAACGTCGAAGGGTTCGTCAACGTCGTCGAGCAGGCCCGTGAAGACGGCTGTGACACAGTGGTGTACGCGTCGACGTCCTCGATTTACGGGAGTCGAACGGAGCCATCGCCCGAAGACATGGATGTGATGGTGAACACAGGCTACGAAGCCTCGAAGATGGCCCGGGAGCGCTACGCGCAGTACTTCTCGAACCACTACGATATGACCATGGCCGGGATGCGGTTTTTCTCGGTCTATCAGGGGTACGGTGGTGCCGAAGAGCACAAAGGCGAGTACGCGAACGTGATCGCACAGTTTGCCGACGATATCGCCAACGGTACCGCACCGAAACTGTACGGAGATGGCGAGCAGACGCGTGACTTCACCCACGTTGACGACATCGTCCGCGGTCTCGAACTCGCCGCGGAACACGAACTCGACGGGCTCTACAACCTCGGGACCGAGGAGAGCTACGATTTCAACACCGTCGTGGAGCTGATCAACGAGGAGTTGGGAACCAGTGTCGAGCCGGAGTACGTCGAGAATCCGATTCCGGAGTCGGTGTACGTCCACGATACCTGTGCTGATCGATCGAAAATGACCGAGGAAACGGGCTGGGAACCCGAAATCGACTTCGAAGAGGGAATCGAGCGCGTCTGCCGGCAGTATAAACGGCTCAAAGAACAGCCCGAGTAATCCGGTCGAGGCAGTTTCCTGCTACCCCTAGCCAGCAGAAATCGAAGCCAGCACAGCAGATCGGTGGGCCCTCGATATAGTCGCTCTCTGCTCGACGGTTTAATTACCCGTCAGATCTCTGTCTGACTTTTGTTACTCACATTTGTGGTTGTTCTGAACCCTTCGTTGAAACCTGATGTCCCCCGGGAGCGACACTTAGCCAGATGTTTAGATCTCATAAGTGGGCACGTTCCTGCTCAGGGTAAGCGACATCAAAGTCGAGATTGTAAGTGGTCGTGGACCGTACAGCGCTGGAAATCCGGTCTCGTCGGGTCCTCCTCGAATTCCCAGCTCGATCCGGTCAACAAACGGGATCACTCGTTACTGCCCGTTGCCGTGCCCGGGTAGGCGGTCCGGAGCCACTGGCCTGCGAAAAAGCACGCCAGCGCTGTGACGAAGGCGATAAAACCCACCGCTTCGACGGTAACCGGGAAGGCGACGGCCTCGAACGGGTTCGTGCCGTCCATCAATTCGACGTACGTGCCGACGTGGCCAGTGAAGCCGATCGTGAAAATGCCAAGCGTGATGAGAACGCCGAGCGCCCCGGTTCCAAATGCCACCCAGGTCGCGACCCCCTCGAAGTTGATGAGTATGTCCGCCTGGTTTTCGTCGATCGGGTCGTGACGGATGTGATACAGTGCGGTGAGCAAAAATAGCGTCATCGCGATAAGTTCGAAGGTATAACTCGCCAGTGCCAGGAGGAGTATCTTCGGCGTTGCGAGACCTGGGTCTAATGTGGGGAGATACGCTAGCGTCTCGGTATCGGACAGCGCATACATCGGATGCATGAGTGTGAGCGCACCGAACAGCAGACTCTGGTAGGTCAGCTTTTCCGGGATGCGCCGGGTGATTGACATGCCCCGTGCGAGTCGCTTGCGTTCGTACGTCGTTCCTCTTTCGACGACTTCGTTGAGTCGCTCAGAGAAGGAATCGTCATCTGGTATCATTATATAAACCCGTGGATTGCGGGGGTTGGTGCCGGTAGACGATTGCCGGCCTTAAATCTCGCGGCCGAAAGACACGCGTGTCAGCGCTGTCACACTCGAGGGACAGTTTCGATAGCTGACCGGATCGAGTCAGTGTATCTCCGGACCCAGCCAGTAGATAGTGATCGAGGAGTAGCAAGGAACTCGTCACGCACGCCGAGGAATCCGGGCAGGTCGTCGACGAGATCGATACCTTCGACCCAGTCCGGTCCAACATTTTTGTGCGAGTAGTGTGGTCTGGTCGATCACGCGGCCGCGCCAGGGCCGAACCGAGTGTCCATTCCAGAACTACGGGACTGGACCGGGATTCGGCGAGAGTCCCGCGAATCGGATAGCCAGGCAAAACGGGAGAATCGCAAGACAGCGCGGTTGTGTGTGAATCCTTCGAATCTACTTGGCCTGAGCGTTGAGTCGATCATGGTTGGTAAGCCAGACCAAAACCGCAAGAATGAATCGGGATGAGGATGCTCCAACTGGGATTCGAACCCGATTGCAAACGTTCGCTACGCTCACCTTTCCGTGGTTCGAATCCCTTCGTGCGCTTCCTTATTCGTCACTTGGTTTCTCCAAAAGAGTGCTCCGACTGGGATTCGAACCCAGGTCATTGCCGTGAGAGGGCAATATGATTGGCCGGACTACACCATCGGAGCGCGACAACGAAACGTTGCGC
>Ga0207753_1000191_pt1 | contig 24318 bp, 20 predicted proteins | sample PonA233FremontCA_2_FD_187273 | JGI IMG/M metagenome (GOLD analysis project Ga0207753, IMG submission 187273) | Salt pond sediment microbial community from Fremont, CA, USA - Pond A23 Sediment 3 (SPAdes) | ecosystem: Environmental > Aquatic > Non-marine Saline and Alkaline > Saline | place: USA... | reverse complement strand
GAGACTTCCCGCTCCCGAAGAAGCCGCTGATCCAGGCCGCCGGTTGTTCGGGCTGGTCCAGGTTGTCGAGATAGCCTTTCAGAAGGCGGACCAGTCCCTTTTCGTATTCGCCCTCGCAGATGAACGTCTTCAGCTCAAACCGAAGCGTCTCCAGCTCCTCTCTCGATTTTGCGTCCCGTACCTTCGCGACGCCGTTGTTGAGGAGTTGAAATTCCTTCGGGTCCTGCTCGTAAACGTCTCGGTTCTGCATGAGGTGGAAGAAAGTAGGTCTGCAGGGTAGAGAGGTGTGTTTTGCCTATGCCTTAATCGGCATCGCCAGGTAGTCCCACCCGTCCCGGGCGTCGAGGAGCCGGTAGGTGTTCTGCTGATGCCGTCCCGGGAAGAAGACCACCAGACGGCCGCGAATGTCCGCCTCGACCGCCTCGATGAGATCCGACACGTGTACGAATCCAAACAGCGTGCCAATGCCTGTGAGCGCCACGACGGTCTCCTCATCGACCTTCGACAGCGCATTCTCCACGCGGTCGGCGAGCGCCCCTAAGAAGTCCTCCTTGATGAAGTCAAAGCCGGAGGGATCCTCGAAATACCCCTCCCGATATTCGTGCTCGGCCATCCACTCGGGGAAGGCCTGCGTCAGGTCGCAGCGGGCCCATCCGTGGTCGGCCTGCGTGGTGGCCATTTCGAACTCCTCCACGCGGGCCCGAATTTCTCGCTCGTAGGCCGGGGGATAGACCACGAACCAGACCTTCTGGGACCCGTCTACCCGTGTCCGCCACGGGCGTCGGACGTTTTTCTCGTACTCGGCAAGGAGGTCGTCAACTTTGCTCACGGATGCGCGTCTTTTCTTCAGAGGTAAGAACAGGCTCGAAGTCGACCTCGATGATCCCTCCTGCATTGCGATACGTCATCAGGTTCCGCTGAGAGGCCGCCTGCGCAAAGTCCATGCGCTCATGTTCTGGCGTGTCGAGAGCCTGGGCCCAAAATGTATCGAATAGCAGTTCTCCGCGAACCCCGCAGAGGTGCCCGAGCAAAAGCGCGTAGGCCGTGCTCACCGGCCCGTTTTCGGGCCGCTGTCGCGTCTTCTTAGTCCGGCCTTCCAGATGCCCAGATTGCGTCCACGTAGAGGCGGTCATCTGCGCGATTTTCTTGACGCTCGTCTCGTTGAACCGATCTCCCGCCTCCTCTGCAATCGTATCTTGCAGGTTCGCCTTATCCAGCTGCTCTCCCTTTTCCATCCCCAAAATCGGAGGTGCGGTCATGCGTAGAATCGGATCGCGGGCCAATGCGAGGAGGAGAGCCAACATCCGACGCCCGCGCTCCCCCCGCTCCCAGTATTTCCGAAAGACCCGAAAGACCAGAATCTCAGGGTCCAATCCGTAGAGCTGGGAAAGCCTTTGCCCCACGTATCGCCGCGTCGAATCCGTATTCTTCGCCAGGACGTTCTCTTCGCGAATGGCCCGTCGGTACTCGTCATTCGAGGCGCCCCGGGGAACGGCGTCCAAGAGCGTCTCCAGATCCTCATACGAGAGGGTTCGGCTGTTGTGAACCCCTTTCTGGCCGGTCCGAAACCCAAACTCTTCCGGCAGAGACTCGACGGTCTGGGAGAGAAGTCTGATCATTTGTACGCGGTCGATGCGATAGAAGGAGCCCGATAACGTAAGTCTTCGCGCCCAGACAATTCAACGCAGTGACCGGTCCCCGCCCCATTTTTCGCCAACAGTTGGTCGGCGTTGAGTCAAATTGGTGTCTGGAGGCTAAAAGGCATTATGCTCCTGTGTCCCCCGGGAGCAAAGCGCCGTAACCAGTCTAAACCGTAGCTCTCCGTCCCGCTTTTCGCTACGCACGTGCAGTCGAACACCTCGATCAGCGGCTCTCCCGGGTGGTGTCGCAACCGTAGAATCGTCAGATTGCGAGCAACCCACTGGAACCCCCTCTGAAAGTGTCGGCGGAACGTCTGCTCTGAGAAGATGCTGTAGCGGGCCATGTTGGTGAAATTGACCCGCTTTTGCATCCGAAGCAGAACCTGAAACAGCTCCATGAGGAACTGGCGCTGCCAAGCCCCCATCAAGCCCCGATCTGGAAGTTGTGGATGGCCGTCATTTTTGCGAAGATGTACTCAAGTGCAGTCGCGAGCAGCGGTTGCGGAAGCACAGGTCGTAGGGTCTGTTTGCTGGATACAAACAAGACCCACGGCCTATTTCTTTTTCACGCAAGTCCACCGAAAAGCTGCACGGAGTGTTGAACGGCCGCGTCAAGGAAAAAGACGCCTGGGACCTCTGGTTTTGTCTTCGCCATCACCCGGATGGGCCGGAGGGGATTGCCGAGATGATCGCGCCGCACGTGGAAAACGGCCTCGTGCAAGAGGCCCTCGCGTGCCTGGACGAGAAATTTGACTCGCCGGACCATGTGGAACCAACGATGGCCGCTGATTTCGAGAGAATCGAAGAGGGGGAGGCACGGGCGCGCCGGAGGCGAGACGCCTACGAGCGAGTAGACCTACTACTGAGGGAAGTGCGTGGAGATCAGTAGCCACACTGACATCTTCATGCCGTGCGCCGCATTCAAATTGAGCACTCCGTCGTCCGTATACCCAACTATCGGGCCTGCATCCTCCGAAGGCAACCCAGATCAGTGTCGCATAGACGTTGCGACGCGACATTTCCAGGCCTCTGGCTCCTGTACCAGCGGCTGACTACTTTCCTCGACTGCAAATCTCCGATCATTTGCGGAGAATGCAAGCCGATAGCCCTGTCAGAAGCGGACAATTGCCGACGAAGCAGAAGGCGGGGGTACCTCTCCAGACCTCCCCTACATTGTATGCTGACACTGCATATGCTGACACTGCGTCTGCTGGTGCCTTCTCTATCAGGGGAGCGCCCGAGAGACGGACACCGAATATGAATGGCCGGACACGTCCGGCCCGTCGGGCAGTCCCGTCTGGTTTTTCTCGGACGGTCGTTCCCTTTCTGTGGTTCGACATTTGGTCCGAGTCTCACAAGCGTCAACAGACCCGTGCACACTGCTCGACTGGCGATTCCCTTCTTTATTTGCATCGCGTTTGGCGTTCTGCCGCAGGCCAAAAGTGTTGCCCAAATGGGAGGTCCTGCTTCCTTGGCGTCAGAGGCTCCCTTTGCGTCAGAGACCGTGCCGGGAGCCACCTCAGGGATCGGATCAACCGGTGGGCCCTCCCCGACCAGCGGATCGTCGATCGGCAGGGCACCTGCCGAAAGGCCTTCCCGAGACAAACCGATTATCTGGCTCGGGGGCGGGCTTGGCTTTGGAACCGGTGGGGCCCCCGGGCAAGCGCTTGCCGGCCACCTCGAGTTTGCCCTCCATGGAGAGGGCCCGAATGTCTACATGGCTCGCGCTACGCTGGTGACCGACATCTTGTACAACCACGGCCGCGACCTCAGCCTCCTCTACGGGCGAACGGCAGGTCAGGCAGCGGCCCTCGCTGGCATCGGGTATACCGAATACGACAATGGCGTCGGTTCAACCTCTACCGCCGGACTGGCCTTGCAGGGACGACTGCGGTTCGGCACTCTGGGCCCATGGGGGCTCGGGCTAACGGCCTTTGCGAACGTGAACCCGAATAGCTCCTTCGGCGGCCTGGCGCTGACCCTGGAGCTGGGAAACTTCTAGCTGATAGCTCAGGGCTCCGGATACCACTATTATCGATCGTCATAATTTTGACCTATAACGACCATTGAGGGCGGCTTCTTCACTCTGAGTCCGGATTCAATTCCGGCGCATAGCCCGGAAGTTGCTAACGAGCGTAGTTCGCAAGTTACACAACCTGGCGTCTGAGAGTCTTGGGGGACGGCCTGTATCTGCTTTATCCCTGACGGTCCCCTTCCGTGTTTCTCAACACCGTGCCGAGAAGGGTCAAGCCCATCTCCTTCACTGGCTGGGCGACGTTGCTGAGCACGACGACGCCTGCGTTCTGTTCGAGATTGAAGCCGATAAAGGCGCGAAACCCTCCCGTGCCCCCGGTATGCCAAAACACAGTGTGCCCGTCCTGCTTGCGGACGGGCCACCCGTACGTGATGGAACCCGCGTCCCTTCGGTCGTAGAGCGTCGTGTGGGACCGTTCGATTGCCCGGCGCACCGGGGACGGAGCGCTGGCCTGTCCCAGTTGGGCGGCGAGGTAGGTCATCATGTCGCGGGCCGACGACCGGAGGGCACCGGCTCCTGCCATGCTCTCCCGAAAGTGCCAGTGCGGTGCGGCGCTCCCGTTTGGGCGATGTCCCGTGGCGAGACGTTGTTTGGGCTCCTCTGGGAGGTCGACCCAGGTATCCTCCATGCCGAGACGGGCTGAGATTCGGTCTCGAATGAGGGCCCTGTACGTCGTGTCCGACCGCCGGGCGAGGAGATGACCAAGCAGGCCTGCCCCGAAGTTGGAGTACTGGAACGCCGTGCCCGGTGGATGCAAAAAGGTCGTCTGCTCGAACCCCTGATACAGCTCCGGCACCGAGTAGGCTGCATAGGGATCGGTCGGATCCTCCCACTCGGATTTCTCGTCCTGGTTGGGAGGAAGACGCGGCAGACCGGCGGTATGGGTGACCAGTTGCTCCAGGGTGATCGATTGCCCGTCCTGTCCTGGAACGTCGGCCGAGTCGGGAAGGAAGGCCGCGACGCGAGCGCCGAGCTCAACGGATCCCTGCTCGACGTGATCGGCCAAAGCGAGTCCCGTGAACGTCTTTGTGATGGAGCCAATCTCGAACACTGTGCGCCCGTCGACCGAGTCCCCTTCTGCGCGGGCGACGCCCCGGGCCAGTGTCCGACGGTCGGGTCCTTCGACGATGCCCACGACGAGTCCCGTGCCGGGGGGCTGCTCATCAAGGCGGTTCTGCACCAGCGAGGCAACCTCTGTCGTGTCGCCCTCCCCAGCGCTTGCGCTTTCTAGGGGATCACACCCCAGGAGTAGCAGCCCGGCGGTGAGAATCAACATTGAATGGCAGCGGAAAGAACACGAAACCATGATGAGGAGGTGTGAGCAGAAAAATTCTCGAGTTCAAACGACATAATCGTGCCCGAGCGGGAACGACCTCGCCAATCATTGTTGCTCGGGTCGGATCAAGTACGCGACGACGCCCCACCCCTCGCGTCCTTTATACACAGTCACCGTTTCGAGAAATGACCGGACGCCACGGCTCGTCTCGTAGGTCGATCGGTACTGCGCGACGACCGCGTCACTGCCTTCCGGAAGCTCCGGATGAGTGGTCGTGTGCCGAGCGGTGACGAGCGTCCGACCGTGCAGGGAGTCGAGCGAGGTGTGGACCCCACGCACCCGGGCCGCCCATTGCTCGGCAGTCCCACTGGACTGCAAGTAATCGGCCGCTTCCGCCCAGGAGGCCTCATATTTTTCCCGATCGATTAAGCCCAGCCACCGCTGCGCCTCTGCCTTCGCCCGTTCGACCATGGCGTCCTGGGAGGACGCTCCTGGCTTCTTCACGTCCGGCGACTGGGCCCGAGTGGGCACTGCCGCCCCTGCAAGCAGGGCCGCCGCACCGAGTGTGAGGAGAATCCAGCGCGTTTTTTCCGGGAACGGTGAAACAGCGTTCATAAAAAGAGCGAGGGTCATTGGTGAAGCGAGGCGTATTGAACGGATCGCACAAAATGAATCACGGGAGGTCCCAGGCACGGAAGGTCCCAAGCATGGGAGGTCCCAGAATGGAGAAGACAGAATAGAGCATGTCTTTCAGAATCACCTGCCGCTCACACAGCCCATTTTCCGCTCACCAATCGGGCGTTTTAATTCTGCGCCTGGGTCTGCATCATAGATTTCCGAGGATGCTCCCGTCCGTTTCCGCTCCCTTGCAATGTCGACGCCCAGTACACCCTCCCCGTCAGACGTGGAAGCCCCCATCGAGGAGGATTCAGTCCTTTCGTTTCGGACGGCGCTTCCCCTCGGTCTACAGCTTCTCTTCTGGACGATCTACGGAATTGTCTTCTACGGCACGCTGCTCCGCTATTTGCCGTTTCCGTCCATTGCCCAGCACGTGGCCTTCTGGGCAACCGGGACGGGGCTCGCGATAAGCACCCTCATGGGGCTTGGCCTTCACCTCCTATTGGACACAGCCCTTCACCCGAGCGGGAAGGCCATCGGTGTCCTCATCACGGTCGTGGGAAGTGGTGCCGGGTGGGGTGGGCTGTACTACCGGGGCACGGAGGCGCTCAATCCTTTCGCGGGTCCTGTACTCCAACTGACGGCCGCGCTGCCTGGACAGGGGGCCCTTCTTACCTGGCCCCTTGCCTTCCCCCTCCTCCTTCTGTTGTGGAGCGGGTTGGCTCTGGGCGTTCGCCACCTCTATCAACAGCAAACACAGCGGCGCCAGCTTCTGAAGGCCGAGGTGGCCGCCGAGCGTGCCCGCCTTCGCATGCTCCGCTACCAGCTGAATCCGCACTTCTTTTTCAATGCCCTCAACACGATCGGGGCACTGGCCGAGGACGCTCCGGGTCGGGTGCAGAGGGCCGTTCGGGAGTTGTCCGGCTTTCTGCGCTACACGCTACTCGACAGCACCGAGGACGCCGAGGACGGCACAGTGCAGGTCGTTCCCCTGCAGGACGAACTCGAAGCGGCCCAGCACTACCTCACCGTGGAAAAGATCCGGTTCGAAGACGAGCTGCAGTGGACAGTGGAACTGGACGACGAGGCCGCTGCTCAACTCATCCCGGCCTTCTTGGTCCTTCCCCTCGTCGAAAACGCCGTCAAACACGGCCAGCGGACCAGCCCGTCCCCGCTGCGGGTAGCAATTCGAGGACAGATGACCACAGCCGCCCCTTCCGCTCCCTCCCAGCTCGTCGTGGAGGTGGTGAACACGGGACACCTGCGCTCTGAGGGAGAAGGCGGGACCGGAACGGGCCTCGACAACGTCCGGGCTCGTCTCGATGCCCGATATGCCGATCACAGCTGGCTTGCGCTGACGGAGGAAGCTGGTCGGGTTCGGGTCCGGATCGAAATCGACGCCGACGCTCTCTGAAAGCCCTCCTCAGCCGATGGCTGAACCGCTGCGAGCCCTCATTGTCGACGACGAACGACTCGCGCGCCAGTCCGTCCGGTCGGCCCTGGCCGACCAGCCCGACGTCGAGGTGGTCGCCGTGGCCGGCACCGTCGACGAGGCTGCCGACCACGTCCGCCGAGACACCCCGGACGTCGTCTTCCTCGACGTTCAAATGCGGACCGAGAACGGGTTCGATCTTCTCGAACGCGTGGATCGGCCGGTGCAGGTGATCTTCGTCACTGCCTACGACGAGTACGCCGCCCGGGCCTTCGAGGTGAATGCTTTGGATTACCTCCTCAAACCAATTGATCCTGAACGGCTGACAGAGGCCCTCAATCGCGCTCGGGCCTCGTCGTCATCCCTGCCTCAGCAGCAGTCCAGCGCTGCCTCGAATACCTTTCGGTACCACGACGTCTTCCTGTACGACGAAGGACATCGCCCGCGCTTCGTCCGCATCCAGGACATCGTTTACATTCAGGCCGACGGCAACTACACTGAGCTCCACCTTCTCGACGGCGAGACTGCCCTCACCTCGACGGCCCTCCGCACCTGGGAGCAGCGCCTCCCCGACGCTCACTTCGCCCGCATCCACCGCTCCACCATCGTCCAGATCGACTGCGTGCGCCGCGTGGACCGCACGCCTAACGCCACCTACGAGGCGCACGTGCCCACCCGCGACACGCCACTCTCCGTGAGCCGGCGGCGAGGCGCCGCCCTCAAGGAGCATCTTTCGCCTCCGTCGGACTGAGCCGACTGTCCAAATCTTCGGCTCCGACGTTGCTCTTCGGTCCAGACATTCCACTGACGAACCTCCGCTGAAAGGAACGCCGTCGGACAGCACCTCGCGACACACGCGCTGGCGGTTCGCTCTCGTTCCCCCAGACATTTTGGTCTATGATACCAACTACCTCCTCCAACGCCCGGGTCTCCCGGCCGCCACTCTTCTGGTCCCCCGCTGTCGCGCTGTCGATTGGCATCGGTCAAGTACGAAGTGTGATCATCCGCTCTTACGAGGGGTGCTTTCGGGATACGTGCAAAATGTCAACATAGGGCACCCAAATCGGCCATACGTCGTCTAGAAGGCGGTTTTTCTGCCCCGACGGTATAAGCTCACGTACGTGAGAGACGGCGGTGTCCGAGAAGGTTCTCCTTTCTGAACAGTACCACGAACGACCATCAGAGGCCTGAGAGACCAGTTTCATCTCTCATTCGGGCATACCCTTTTTGGACAGTGGACTTACGTTGACAAATTGCATGTATCCCGAAAGTCTCCCATTTTTTGTACGCATGCTACAATAAGGCAGATTTATCTGGAGGAAGCTTACGCACGGGGCGTTCCGGCCTGCAAGGAGGACGGAACGAAGCAGGGGCAACCGGGACCGCTCACCGCTCCCGGTCAGGTCTCGATTGCGACGAACGTTCAGTTCTGAACGCGCTCCGGGAGCGACAATTCGCCCGACGGCTGCTCGACGCCCGGTAGTCCGCTTCCGGGGCCCCGCTCCTGCCACCACATCGTCGGCAGCGTGCGGGACCGAGGGTAGACCTCGTTCAGCGTGTCGCCCTCGTAGAGCCGGCCGTTTTTCATGACGTATCGGATGCCCCGCGTGTGGCGCAGGTTCTCGAGCGGATTGCCTTCAAGCACGAGAAGATCCGCGAGCTTTCCCGACGTGATAGAGCCGAGGTCCTGGTCGAGGCCGATGGCGTCGGCGCCGGTTGTGGTCGCGACCCGCAGCGCCTCGTGGTTGGACAGCCCCCCGGTGGCCATCGCCCAGAGCTCCCAGTGGTACCCGAGGCCCTGTAGTTGCCCGTGGCTTCCGACGCCCGCTCGTCCCCCGGCGTCGACGATCGCGGCCAGGGTTTCGGCCTGCTCGTCGAAGACGTGCTCCTCGTCCATGAACCAGCCGCCTGGACCGGGCCCCGCTCCTTCGCCGCGACGACGCGTCCGCTGATCGACCTCTGAGTGGGGCGTAAAACGCCGCAATTTTGTGTTATCGTGGGGGTTCTCGCGCGTATAGAAGTAGTTTTCGGCCCACGGCCCGCCGTAGGATACCAGGAGGGTCGGTGTGTACGCGGCCTGTGACTCTGCCGTCAGGCCGGTCACGTCCTCGTACAGCGGGACGATGGGGTAGGTGTGCTCGTGCCCGGGATATCCGTCGATCACCTGCGTGAGGTCGAGCTTCAGGTCGAGGGCCCCCTCCGTAGTGGGCATCAGTTCCAGGTCGCCGGCGGCCTCGATGATCCACTGCCGCTCCTCGCGGTCACCGGCTATGTACTGCTTTACGGTTTTCGTGTCGTAGTAGTCGCTGTAGCGGCGCAGTACATTGCGTGCATCGCCGAGGTCCTCGATCTGCTCGCTCTGGAAAACGCCGGGACCTGTCGAGTAGATACGCGGGCCGAGCATGCGCCCGCTCCGAACCTTGTCGGCGTAGGTAAGCACGTCGGTGGTGCTCGTCTGCGGGTCGCGCGTCGTGGTGACGCCGTAGGCCAGAGTCGAGAGATACTGCCACGCCTGCGTCTTGTGCAGCCCCCAGGAAGGGCGGAGATGAGCGTGCGTATCGACGAAACCCGGAATAATGGTATGACCCGACACGTCGATCGTCTCGGCATCTTCGGGGATCGTGACCGTTCCCGCGGGCCCGACCGCGGCAATGCGGTTGTCCTCCACGACGAGATCGGCGTCCTCGATCACCTCGCCTCCCTCCATCGTGATGACGCGAGCCCCGCGCAGTGCTACCGTGCCCTGAGGAATGTCGCGGGGAGCGTCAATCTGGACGCGGGTCTCCTCAGGTTCGTAGACCGGTCCTTCGTCGTCTTCTTTGAGCGAATCCGGCACGGCCTCCGCACTGTCCTCGGCGGCGCGTGCCGCGGGGAGATCATAGCGGAAGTGGGCATTGCCCGCCGAGAAGTGGACGCGCTGGCCGCTGGTTCCCCACGCCGGAAACTGGCCGCCCACCGTCGTGAGTTTGCGGACCGGCACCGACGCGCCCTCGGGCTCGGTGACGGTGACCGTTGGCGCGTCCCCTCCTACAAGCGGCACCGCCATCTGGTAGAGACTATTGTGCACCTGCGCTACAGCCTGATCGCCGCCAGGCCCTATGAGGGCGAGGGAGGCGGAAAGCGGCTCGTCGCCCAGCGGTTGCCGGAGGCCCTCCACCTTCAGGTGGGTCTTGACGTCGGTCCCGTCGTATCGCAGAGACTGGAGTCCCTGCTCCTCCCCGTAGACGTAAATGCGGTCCGGGTTCGTCGTGAAGTGGGGATGGTGTCGCCCCTCGGCCGGGGCGACCTCGGTGACCGTGCCCCCATCGGCCGGCACCCACACAAGGTCGTCTGTCGCACCAGGAGCCGTCGAGCTCGTCGACGTGCGAAAGGCACGAGCCGGGCCGCTGAGGGCAACAATCCGCTCCCCGTCCGGCGACCACGCCGGCTGCTGGTAGACGGCCGCGGCCTCCGTGATCTGCGTAGGGGCGCCCCCGCCCGCCGGCACCCGGTAGAGGTGCCCGCCTCCGTCGTCCGACCACGCAGCGTAGGCAATGGAGCGTCCGTCCGGCGACCACGTGGGATGGGCCTGGATCACGTCCTGATCGGTCAGTCGCCGCGGGGTCCCGTTCGGGTAGTCCATCACGTAAAGCCGGTCGAGGACCGTGAAGGCCAGGCGGTCGCCGCTCGGGGACGGTACGGCGTTGCGGATCTGCCGGGCGGTGAACCGGGGCGTGTCCTCGATCGGGTACTCAAAGTCGAGCTCGGGACCCATGGGGATCTCCACCTCCGCCGTGAATGGGATTTCTGTGGGTTCGTCCCCGTCGATGGGGAGTCGCCAGATTTTGCCGCCGTAGGAGGCGACGAGGGCCTCGGAGTCCGGCGTGAAGCTCATGCCGGGGTAGACGTCGCGGGTGGCGACCGACTCCTGGTCGTCGCGCTGGACGGGGTAGGCCAGCCAGCGCTCCTCCCCAGTCTCGCGGTTTCGGATCCGCAGTCCCGTCTGCGCGTCGTGACGCGTGCCGTAGGCGAGCCACTGCCCGTCCGGTGACAGCGTGGGCCGAAATGCCGAGCCGAAACGCGAGGAGCGCTCGTAGAGCTCGCCGTCCTCCCGGTCGTAGACGGCGAGCTGATACTCGGGAAACGTGGCGTTGTAGCTCCAGACCCCGGAGCGCCGGGCGAACCACACGCGCTCAGGGTCGTCCCCGAAGGCTGCTCCGCTGAGGCGCAGCTCCTCCGGCTCCTCGACGAGCGCCGTCCCCGACCCGCCCTCTACATGGTAGAGCCACGGTTTGGCCGGGTCCCCGAGACTCGTTTTCCGAGAGGCGACGACGTACTCCCCGCCCGGCGTCCACTCCGGGGAATGGAAGCGCAGATTGTCCGTCGTCGTGACCTGCACGGTGTCCTCCTCCGCGCGGTTCAGGACCCAGATGTTCTCCGAGCCGCTCCGGTCGGAGACGAAGACGATCCGCTCCCCGCCTGGCCCGTAGCGCGGCTGGCTGTCGAACGCCATACCGCGAGTGATGCGCGTGGCCTCGCCGCCCCCGAGCGGGAGTGTGTACAGGTCCCCTAAAAGCCCAAAAACGAGCCGTTCTCCGTCCGGATGCACGTCCACCGAGATCCAAGACCCCTCCGAGACGCTCATCTCGAAGGTGCGAGTCGGCTCGAGGGGTAGCGACCCGGGGCCCGCCGTCGCCGAGGTATCGGAGACGATGGTCTGGCCGTGGGCCGACGGCAGAGTTCCCGCCGCAAGGAGACAGAGAAGAGCCCCCAAAAGAGACAGTCGGAGAGAGGACATCGCCTAGACACGAGTTGCGCGGAGGAGAGGATGATGCAAGCCCATTTTAACGTACTGGCTGGGTCAGGCAATCCCAACCGATCTCGGAAGAGCTGTCCGGCGCCGAGAACCAGCTTGCACTCGCTTCGATGGAAGAAAGGCCTCAGTACAAGGAGGCTGAGAAGAGCCCTGTTTGCGCCGACAGAGAATGTCTCCGGTGGCTGGGGAGCCTCTCTTTGGTTTCTTGCCATGGTCGAAGGACGTCGACCAGTCCAGGCAGGCTTGCGACGGAGAGTTGGGGTATCAGAAAAGGGATCTACGAAATACCCCGCCTCTGCGCCGCTGAGAGCCGATTCTGAGGGGCGTCAAAAACCGGTCGTTTGCTGATACCCTCGAGAAGGGCCAGTATGGAGAGAGGCACAGGTATCCTCTCCCGGTTCTATCCTCAGCCGAGCAACTCGTGGAGGAAGGGACAATCAACCTCGGGGACCCGGTGAATGAGCTCGTTCCCGATGTCGAAATTCACAACCCGTGAGCCGAGTCCCATCCGGTGCAAGTGGTCCACCTAGTGGAGCACACCGTCGGCTTCGACGATCTGGCGCTCCTCGAGTATCTGCCGCGAAGGGCCGACATTGCGCTGGAGGAAGGACTCTCGCCCAGCGCCGAAGCCTGGCGCGTGCGCTGGACGCCGGGAATGTACTACTCATAATCGAACACCGGGCCATCCGTGGCGGCAAGCATTGTCGAAGTGGTGACCGGGAGGCCATTCGAGGAGGTAGCTGTCGAGAACGGTTTTGAGCCGCTGGGGATGAGTTCGTCGAGCTTCCGGAAGGATGCTCGTGTCGAGCCGAACCTCGCCACCGGCTACCGGGCCGACGGGCAGACAGAGCGTCCGTATTTGCACATTGGCGTTCGCCCGTCCGGGACCCTCAAAACCACACCGTCGGATTTGGCCCGGCTCGGCCAACTGCTACTCGGCAAGGGGGAGTGGAAGGGAACCCGGGTGCTTGCCGAGTCGACGGTTGCGCGCATGGAACGGGGTAGATGTTCTTCGCGGGAGCCGAAGAGGAGTCGTACGCTCGGAGGGCGTGAAGGTCAGATGCCACTTCAATCAGCAGTAGGCTAGAGACAGAAAAGGCGCGGAGGCAGACATTATCCTTACCACGAAGTCTCCCTCGGGACTTTGGAGCCGGTCGGTCGTCGAGCTGTCGGAAGACGGCTCCTTCACGCCCCGGCTCTGGGACCTGGACGACGGGGCCGAGATCGTGGTGCATCGGCGTGTTGTCGAGGGCCATATCCTGAAGCGGGCCGCGCGCCGAGGACATATTGCGCAAGCATGTAGACGCCGCCGAAAGGATGGGACCGGGGACCGCAGCCGTCTGGACGTGTGGGCCTCCCGGGATGGTCACGAAGGTGCAGCACATCGCACGTCGTGCGGACTTCTCGAGTGAGCACATCATGGAAGAGAAATACTTCCACAAGTGAGGCACATTTGAGGATCATCGGGGGGATTGCCCCTTTCTCGTTGAGTGGATTCGTCTTCCCTAGAGGAGGCTTCGATTTCAGAGACAGCAAATATTCCACTCCGAGTCCTCATGACCGACCCCACAGAACGACAGACCGGCACGACCGACGTTCCGGTATTTTACGGAACGGTCCCGCCGCGTGAGGGGACCCCAGAAGCCGAAGCACGCTCTGTCGCGGAGAAGCTCGCCGCACGCCTGGAGGAGTCGGGCGTGGACGCGATTCTCGTGTACGACGTGCAGGACGAGGAGGGGCGGAACGGTGAGCCGCGTCCCTTCCCCTTTATCCCGACAATCGCTTCGCGACAGTACGCCGCGCTTTTGCGCGAGGTCACTGGGCGAACCGTCGTCTGCTACAAGGCCGCCCCGGCCCACTCCGGCGATGATTTCCAAGAATGGCTGCAGGAGACGCGCCGGACCTACAACATCCGCTACCTGAGCCTGGTGGGGCGTTCCTCGTCCGATGCCGAGCCGCCCGGTCCCTCCCTGGAGACGGCCACGCGGATGGCCACTGCGTTGACGGAGCCGGGGTTCGAGGCCCTGGGCGGAGTCACCATTCCCGAGCGCCACCTCGCAAAGGAGGACGAGGGCCGCCGACTCCTGCAAAAGACAGAGCGCGGAATGCGCTATTTCGTCTCGCAAATTATCTACCGCCCGGACGCGGCGGTCCGGATGATGCGGGCGTACGACCGGCGCTGCCGGGAGAACGGGGCGGAGCCGGCCCTCGTCGCGCTCACCTTTGCGCCTTGCGGGTGCCGAAAGACCCTTCGCTTTATGCGATGGCTGGGCGTCGACGTGCCGGACGAGGCGGAGGAGCGGATTTTCTCCGCCGAGGATCCCGTTGAGGCCTCGGTCCGGCTCTGCCGGGAAAACCTGGCGCGCATTGTAGAGCAGACGTCGGACCTGGCCGTCCCGGTGGGAATTGCTGCGGAGAGCGTGTCCATTCGTCGGGACGAAATTGACGCCTCCGTTGAACTGCTCTCAGCACTCCAGAAAGAATTGAGGAGCGGTGTTCTCTGATGCCGCTTCTGCCCAGACGTCCCGTTGCGGCGCCGGCACCGCGAGCAGATGCGGAACGGGGGCCGACCGGCGACTGCTCAACGTCGACGCCCCGGAGGAGGGGCGCTGCCGCGGCATCCCCTGTTCACGCCTTTCATTCCACGACCCCTTCCTGCTGCTCATGAGCGCGATCAAGCTTGAGGCTGGAGGCGACTCCTGGCCGGGTTCCGGCCCTGGGTCTCCCACCTCCTGGATCTTCTCGATCCCCCCTTCTTGGTAGAGCTCGAGCCAGTCGGACACAGTGTGGCGATGGACGTCCAACTGGCGGGCCGCTCCGCTTCGGCTCTTGGCCTCGCTCGTTTTCAGAAGAAGCATCTGGAAGCGGCGCTGGATCTGAGCGTCCTTTTCCCTGCGAACAAGCCGTTCAAGCGTCTCGGCCGGCCCGGCAATGTCAGGGAGGTCGCACATGGCAAAAGGAGTGTGCCAAGCGGCAGGATTCAGGGCAAGGAGTCACCAAATAGTGATCCTCAGCATTTGGGATTAGCCAGTGGCTCGAGGAATTCTGTGGCAGCCGCAGCCTCTTCTATACCGACCGCCGCGGCTCCGAGCAGGACGCCCGCGCCCATGATCCGGGGGGCGAGCCGCCTGAGTGACAGGCCCCCCAGCCGTGTCGCCTGGCATGGGCCCGGAAGAGATGGGTCATGCCGATTCCGATGGCAACCCCCAATATCCAGTTGAAGAGGGTTGTCTGGATCTCCCCGGACGCCCAGTTTTCGGGATGAACCGCCACTCCCATCGCACCGACCAACGACCATCCGGCAACCTGACACAGCCAGTAGGCACGCGTGCGATTCATCGATTTTCAGAGGTCGGTTCGGAGAAGCCCGCGATCGGAAAGGCACTGGCGCGTGGAGGATGCCGATGCCAGTCCCACGTCGTAGATGCAGTTTATCAGGACACGTGCAGAGATCGAAGCGATATTCCGTGAGCGCGAATATGGTTCGATGAGCGTGCGCTGCCGCTGCTGGGACCAATGGTGGACTGGCCTCCGAGGACAGTCGTCCTCGTGGAGACGTTTCTTCTCCCTACAAAATTCCCCTTCCGCGAGCAGGCACGGGCGGGCCTGCACTCGGCCTGTCTCGTTCCCAAGAGGGATTTTCCCCGCTGCGCGAGCGCTCGGCTGAGCCGGAGAGAACAGGACGGACGCCGCTGTACACCGTACGGTGGGCGCCTACGTCTTCGCTACGCCCGCCAAGCGATGTGAACGCTTAGAAACAGGATTTTACGCCCGTCGAACCACCCGAGCTCCCCTCTATTTTTGCCCAATACAACCTTGCGCATCGATGGGCAGCGGGCCGCCCGCCAGAGACCAGTTGTCTGCAGAGGCCCACTGATCTCGCGCTCCACTCTAAATACAACGCAGACCTGTCGCTATGTTCAGCTATAGCTCACCGGCTCGCAGTTCCCTTGACGGATCCCTTTACCGGGCGTCTCTCCTAATCGCCACTGCTCTTCTGATGGCGGTCGGTTCACTTTTGATTGCCAGTCCGGCCGCCGGACAAGACACCTTCGACGAGCCTGCCTCCGGTGGCTCGGAGCCGACCATCTCCGGGCAAGCCGGCCTGCGGATTGTCGGGGGCGTCCCCCAAGGCGGCCTCCGCGGTAACATCAGCACCGGCGGGGGCCTACAGGGCTTCATCGGCGGATGGACCGGCCCCGACAGTCCCCTCCTGGTCGGCCTCGACATCGGTGCTCTCAGCTACGGCACAAGCACAGAGAAGGTGCCCTTCAGCTCTACGGTCGGGCCGCGGGTGCCGGTGGAAGTCTCTACGAGCAACAACGTGCTGGAGACCCACCTCTCGGCTCGCCTCCAGCGCCGGACCGGCCGGTTTCGGCCCTACGTCGAGGGCTTGGCCGGCGTCAAGTATCTGTTTACCCGCACCACGGTCGGGGACGAGGAGTTCGACGATGACGTCGGGGACGAGGTCGCCGGCACGACCAACTACGACGACTTTGCCCTCAGCGGCGGGGCCGGGATCGACATTCAGGTGTACCGGCAGGACAGCACGGCCAGGACGGTGCGCCGGATTGACCTGCACCTCGGCGTGCAGTACCTGATGGGCTCGGAGGCGGAGTACCTCGCCGAGGGGGCCCTGACCGACACGAACGACAACGGCCAGCTCGCGGAAGAGGAGCTGGACATCCGCCGCTCGCGGACGACGTTTCTCCAGCCGCAGTTCGGCGTGATCGTCCGGCCGGCCGACACCGACTAGCGCCGGTCGAAGGAACTCGCCCCTTATCGTTCTCCACTTGTAGATTCACCTAAGAAAGCGAACTCCGTCTCATGTCTCTCTTCGCAGACCCGTGTTCTCAGCGCTCCGCGCACACGTTTCCTCCTTTCGTGAACGGTTGGACGCTCCTTGCGACACTGCTGGTCGGCGCACTCACGCTCGCGGCGCCGGCCGCGCAGGCGCAGGTCAGCTACGACGCCCAGTACCGCCCGCAGGCCGACTATCGGTTCGTAGACACCGGCCGTTTCGAGTGGATCTATCCCGCGGGGGCCGACACGACGACAGCCCTCTTCCAGGGCGCAATCCAGCGTAGCTACCGGGGGACCCGCTCCATCGTGGGGACGGACACGGAGGGCTTCGAGCTCCCCATCGTCGTCGACCCGGTGAGCGACCAGGCCAACGGCTACGTGGACCCGGTCAACTTCCGGTCGCATCTCTTCCCGGCCCATCCTACTTTCTCGTTCGGGGCCAAGTACGACACCTGGGCGCAGACGGTCGCGCCCCACGAGCTGACCCACGCAATGCACTTCGAGATGGACTCGGGCGTCGGTGTCGGCGGCCTGGCGGGCCTCTTCTCGGAGGATCTCTCGCGCGCCCTCCACAACTTCCAGCCGGCTGGGTGGATTGAGGGCGTGGCTGTCTACCGCGAGAGCCAGCTGGGGCCCGAGGCCGGGCGGCTCGACGCCCCGCTTCGGGTCATGAAGTACCGCGCCGCGCTCGGGTCGGACGACCCTTGGAGCGTCGGCGAGGTGATGTACAGCGGCGTTTTCGAACGCCCCTCGCGCCGGCACTACCTCGGGGGCGGGCAACTGGTCGAGCACATGGCCGAGAAGCGAGGAGACACGGGATTCATTCGGCGGGCGACCCGCTGGAATCACCGCCTTCCCTTCCTGGGCTTCGGGATGGCGATGTGGATGGGCACCGGCCAGACCCCCGCCCAGCTTAGCGACTCGTTTCTCGAGGAAGAGCGACGAGAGGAGCAGCGGCGCCTCGATTCGCTCCGGCAGGCGGCCGAACAGGGACTTACCGATCCCGCGGTCGCCGCCGGCACCGAGGGGCTTCACGTGCGCCGCCCCTACTGGCTGAGCGACTCCACCCTCGTGGCCTACGCCTCCGGCTACGCCACACGGCCGGGCTTCTACCGGATCGATGCCCACGGCGGCGAGCGAACCGTGATCAGCCACCAGGCCCTCACGCGGGGACGAACGTACGCGATGGGCCCCGACACGACTGCTCTCTACTTTGCCCGCCCGCACCCGGACCTGCTCGTTCGGCGGGGCACGACGCTGAAGACGCATCGCCTGGATCTCCGGACCGGGGAGGCCCGCCTCGCGTCGGAGACCACCGGCGCGTTCACCCCCGCGAAGGCGCCGGGCGGGCCGGTGTGGGCGGCGCGGCGGGACGGCTCGTTTAGCGAGCTGGTGGCCCTGGACGACGAAGAGGCGACCCCGCAGGCCAGCCGCCCGGGCCTCCGCTACAGGCAGGTCGCCGCTTCCCCCCACGGCGACACGATCGCCGTCCTCGCCAATGCGGGCGGAAAGCAGGGCCTCTACCGGTTCGACCCGGCCTCCTCGACGCTCGAGCCGTGGCTTCGGTTCGAAGACGGCACCATCTACGACGTGAGCTGGGGGCCGAAGGGGCGCTACCTGCTCGTCGCCGCCGACCCGTCGGGCATCGCGAACGTCTACGCCTTGGATCGCCGCGAGGGCGACGTCCGGCGCCTCACGACCGTGCGGTACGGAGCGCTGGAGCCGGCCCTCTCCCCGAACCGGGAGCGCGTGGCCTTCGCGCGCTACCAACACGAGCGCTTCGAACTCGCCACGATTCCCTTCCGTCCCGAATCGCAGCGGCCCGTCGCCGACCTCGAGCGGGACTGGGCCCCGTCAGGGAGCGTGCTGGCGGCCTCGGCCGGTTCGGGGACAAGCCAGTCAAGCGTCGGGCGAAGCCCGTCGACCGCGGCCGGCACCCCGCCCGACGGGCCGCGTTCCGGCATCGACCTGGCGTCCCTGCGCGCCCAGTCGCGCCGCTACGAGGCCTGGCGTCACCTCGTCCCGCGGTCGGCCGCCCCTGTACTGCGAAACGTTGGCGACCTGCTCGGCTCCTCGGTCAACGGTGAAAACCTGGGGCTCGGGCCCGGAGTGCGCATCAGCGGCACCGACCCGCTCGGGCGATGGGCCTACAACGCACGGGGCTTCTACCAGGCCGACCGGCTGTGGGGCGACGTCTCCGCCGAGACCGGCCTCCTGCCCGGTACCCCGTCGCTGACCGTCTTCAACGGCCCGGTCGAAGCGGTGCGGGAAACGGGCGCAGGCACCTCGCGCCTGGAGGCCTTTGAGCTCCGAGGGGTTCGCCTCGGGGCCGACCAGCGCTTCGTGTTTCAGAGGAACGTCTACACCACCAGCCTGACGGCCGGCCTCGCGGGGGGATACCGCCAGTCGCGCCCCATCACCACCGGCGGCGAAGCGGAGGGCGACTTCACCGGCCGGGCGGCCCTGCGCTCCAACCTGACGTTCAACTACCGCGTTCAGAAGAACATCCGAGACTTGGTGCCCAACACCGGCCTCCGCATGAGCACGAGCGCCGAGGCCGACGTGCTCACCCCCAGCGGCGCTACGCCCAGCCGGTACCTGAAGCAGCGGGTCGACGTGTTTTGGCCCCTGCTCTCGGAGCACAACGTGGGGCTGCGCACGAGCGCTTCGTTCCTCACGCAGAGCCGCCGGTCGTTCTTCGACGTCCAGTCGTTCGTGCCCCGCGGCTACCGGCCCCTCGACGGAGCCCTTCCCGGAGCCGGCAACTACCTCCGGCTCGGCGCGAAAGTCACCCAGCCGCTCTGGTACGTCGACACCGGGTCGGTGATGCTGCCGGTCGCCGTCGACGCCCTCTACGGGTACGGCCTCGGGCAGGCGCAGTACCGCGTGGGGAGCGGCGACGGGCCGGCGCTGGGCAGGCGGCGCGCCTCCGTCGGGGGCGGGCTGGGACTTCGCTTTCGCCCGTTCGGCGGCATGAGCCTGAACCTGGAGATCGGCGTCTCCTACCGCATCGATGCCCGCGGCGAAAACCGATGGGTGCCTCACCTCCGATGAGGACCTCGGCCCAGCGGACGGCTCTCCCCGAGGCCCTCCGTTGCCGGAGAGAGGCAGCGTGGGGAGCGCGGCCTGGGGCTGAAAAACCTCATGCGAGAACGTCGCCACTCACCTGCACGCTACACTGCATCCACAGACTATGAATCCACAGACTACAGGCATCGGTCCTGGAGAACCGAAGCGCGAACATCGGGAACGGAGCCCCGTCGGCACGTCCCGGCAGACACGTAGCGCCAGTCTTTCCCATTCGCCGCGCCATGGGGTACGGCGTGGGCGGTGCCATTGGCGGCGGGGTATTCGCCCTCGTTCAACTCCTCGGTCCCCGTCTCCTCCCGGAGCCTCCGCTCGTGCGCTGGGCATTTCTGTACGTTCTGCTGGGCGGTGTGTCAGCGAGCGTCTGGGCGGCGGCCACGCGGTGGGCAACCGCCCGGATTTCGCTCTCCCGTCGGGAGGCAGTCGCCGCGTCGGCGCTCCTTGCAGGGACGCTTCTCGGGGCCATCGCGCTGCTCGGGGCCACCCTGGTTCGGGGAGCAGGCGATGGGCCGCTCCTCTTGGGACTTCCCTGGGCCGACGGGGTTGGTGGATTTCTGGCGGGCGCGGTCGGCGGCGCGCTGTGGCACGCCGCCACGCGGGCCAGTAGTACCAGTGCTGCGAACCACTGTGCGCTTTCCATTTGCGCCGTGGCCGACCCGTCGATGTACGCTTCGGACAGGCGCAGACGAGAGCCCACGGCAACCAAGGGACGACCACAGCCGCCTGGCCCGAAGAATCCGGCTGGCCACAAGCGGCCTTACCGATACGCGAACAAATTCGCGAAGCCCGATTCTTGCCGGCGGCTGTCCACGGTCTCCAGCTATCGGGGAAATGATTTGCGTACGTTCTCACGGATCGGTAAGGGCTACGCTGAGCGGAGGCCCGCCGTGAGTGCCCACGCACACCCGGGTCGGGGCAGTCCCCAATCAATCGGAGCAGGTCCGACTCCAGCTTGCACTGCCGCCTTTGCGGGATTCTCCGTCATTCGTCGCGCATGACGCCCCCCCTCCCAGCACCGACAAGCGTCGCCCGGCGTTGCTGCTGGTTAGCACGCAGATCATGGGCTCGCCGCTCGGTGCTGCGTTCCTCACGAACGGCGCGCTCGCGCAGCCGCTCGCAACTTTGTTCGCGAAAACAGGACCCCCTCCGGGCCACGGGCCCTCCGATACTGCGCAGCGAATCGGGGCCTACTGCCGCCCGGTGTCGAGCGTCGCCGCCGAACGCTGCTCTGTGACCGGATCGGTGAGACGAGTCGTGCCGTCGGAGTCGATCTGCTTCAGTCGGGCGGACACCGGATCGGCCACGCACATCACCTGCCGACTCGTGAACCGGGCGGGGAGCACGGAGCGTCTCCCTTCGCTGCTGCCTCAATTGCATCGAATCAATCACACGGCATCCACGAGGCGCTTCTACCGCATCGCGTCGACGAGGACGTAGTACTGACCGCCCGCGTCCTCGAGCAGCCGGATCTTGACGATCAGCGGCTCCATCCGGTAGGTGAACGTGTAGGTGAACGTCTCGTCCAGACCTCCCTCTTCTACCCCCTCAAAGAACTTTCCGGAGAAGCGCTCCGAGTCGGTGCAGGGGGCGATCTCCTCGAAGAAGCTCTTCCCGACGGTCTCCTCCGGGGAGTACCCGCTCAGGCGCTGCTCGAACGTGCTGTAGAACTGGATAATGCCGTCCTCGTCGAGGCGGATGGCGCCGAAGGCCGCTTTGTTGAGATCCTCGTCGCTGGCCCGGGCGAGGTGCTGGGCGAGGTCCTCGGCCTCAAAGTCGAGCGGGACGCTTGCTTCCTCGGGCGCGGCCAGCCGGGTGGCCCGCTCCGCCCGCTCGACGGACGTCTCTCCTTCCTCCACGGCCTCGTGGGTGGGGGCGTTCTCCCCAGGGACTTCCTCATCTGCTGTCTCATCCCTGCGTGCTTCGTTTTCTCCGATTCCCGAAGACGATTCGTTCCAGGACTGGCTGGTCATGGTTGGACGTGCTGCTGTCAGTCGAATTGCGGTGTAGCGCCGAACGCGGTCTAGCACCGAGAATGGGTGGTCTCTGGCGGGCGACCGAGGCATTTTGGTCCGGAGGAGGAAGCAGGGCGCCCTCCAGAATCTCCCTACTGGATCTCGAGCTCCGAGTCGATCTGATCCATCAGCCGGCGGGCGAGGCCGAGGTTGGCGTTTTCCTTGTCCAGGACCAGGAGGGTGAAGACGTCTCCGGTCCGAAACATCTTGATCAGGTGGTAATGGTCGTCGAGCGTGATCAGGATGTCGTCGATCGACTCCTCGGTCCCGAGGTTCTCGTTCATGGCCCGCTCGGAGCGGACGACCTCCGTCTTGCCGGCGGCGGCGATTTCCATGTCGAAGTCCCCGCCGGCCCGGGTGCCGAGGGTCATGCCGGATTCGTAGTCGACGATGGCCGTGCCGACGGTGCCTCTGATTTCCATTAGCTCCTCGAGTGAGTCTTGAATGTCAGCCATGGGACTGAGTCTAACGTTTGCGTGGTAGAGTGCGAGGTTGTAAAGGTCAGGGTCTTCGTCGAAGGCTACAGGATAGGGTCTTTCCCGCGTCCTGTTTTTCTGATTGAGTGTTGTGATTCGATCATTCGCTTAGCGGAAGGTCCGCTCGTTTCGGGACGGCCCTCTCCCGGCAAAGCGCCGAGAGCCCCTCGACGCTCGTCTCCGCAACCGGCGCCGTCTCCAGCGCTGCCCGAAGAGCGGGGCTGGAGACTCGCTCCGTGTCGACCGCGCTTGATCTCACCGATACGGCCCATCGCCCAGACTCGGCGCCGAACCACCGCCTGGACTCGTAGTCGGTCAGGACCCCACCGCGGCGGTAGTGCTCGAGGCACGTCAGCCGGGCGGTTCGGCGGACCGCCTTTTGCGTCTGCTCTCGCAGCCGCCGGCGAGCCCCTTTTCGTCCCCATTCCATCCAGAGCAGCACCAGCGCCGTGTGTAGCAGGTACACCCGCCCTCGCCTCTCCCGGTCGGATTGGGGGCGGTGGCCGAAGCTGGCCACGCCCCGGTCGTAGTACCGGAAAAGCTCGGCGGGAAGGCGCGAGAGCCACCTGCCCGGCTCGTTCCCCAGCGATGGGGGACGTTGACGGACCAAATCGGCAAACTCCTCGGAGAAGCGGTCGGACTTTTTAGCGGTTCGGGCACCCCGATGCCCGTTTGCGGAGTCCTGTTCCGTTGGGGCGGGCGGTTGGTCTTTGCAGTCGAGGAGTCGATCTGTCACGGGCCCTCTGTGAGCGAACGTGCGGGAATGGATTCGAGGTCTGCCGGGAAGGGGAACCGGCCACTGCGGGCTCATCCGAAGTCGAAGAGGGAGGTTGCCTCCTCCCGCCTGAGGGTCATCAGCACCCTCTTCCCAGACGCCTTGCTTCTACGGACGTGCTTTCCGCCTGCCTTTTCTCCCTTCTCGAGACAGATGTAGATAAGACGCCATCCCCCCTCCAAGCTTCGGTTGACCTCTTCGAGTCCCTCTTTCTTCCCCACCTCCACGGCGATGGTCTTTTCTGTCGGGGAGCCCTGCTCTGCTCCCGAACCCTCATCTTTTCTCGAGTCCCCGTCTGCCCCTGAGCCTCTGTCTGCCGGTGAGCTTCCACCAACGTCATCCCGGCCCGCCCAGGACGGACTGCCGCCCTCTGTGTCGTCTCCCTCAAGGCCCCCCGCGCCCTCTTCCGGCTTCTCGCTCTCAAGCAGCGGGTCGTCGGCCGGGTCCCCGAAGACGTCTTCGAAGAAGCTCTCGTTAGCCATGGTCTCGCTGGGTTTGTCCTGCGTTTGCCTGCGGTCCTTTCCGGTGTCCTCACGTCTTACGCCGCGCGCCTCTCCTCCTGGTTGACCGTGTCGTAAACCGCCCCGTAGCGCTCAATCCGCTCGGTGACCTCCTCGACCAGGTTCTGGTAGTCCTCTGCCCCGCTCGAGCCGGGAGCGTAGTCGAACACCGACTCGCTTCGGGTCGGCGCCTCCTCGAGAGCCGGGTCCCGGCCGATCTCTGTCTCGAAGACCTTTCCCCCGTAGTGGTCCCGCACGGCGTTCTTGATTTCCACGGTTTCCTTGTCCTCATCGCCGACCATCGTGATGAGAACCCCCAGGATCGGGGCGGCCTCCCCCATGCTCATGCGCGTCTTCTTCACCACTTTCCCCAGGCTCACTACGCCCTCGAGGGACAGGTAGGACGGGGCCACGGGGATGACAAACGCGTCGGCCGCCACCAGCGCGTTGATCGTAAGCAGCGACGTCGAGGGCGCGCAGTCGATCAGAACCGTGTCGTAGGCGGCCTCAACCTCCGCGATCACCTGCGAGAGCTGACCTTCCCTGCCCTCATCTCTCGCGAGCCGCGTGTCGGTGTCCGCAAGCCGGAGAGACCCGGGTATCACGTCGACGCCCTCCACCGCCGTCTCGCGGATAATCTCGGCGGGCCGCTTCTCACCGAAGAGAGCTGCCGCGACGGAGGGATCTAGGTCCTCGCGGCTCACGCCGAGGGCGAGGGAAGCGGACCCCTGGCTGTCCAGGTCGATCACCAGCACCTCCCGCCCCATCTTCCCGAGGCCGGCCGCGAGGTTGACGGTAGTCGTCGTCTTCCCGACCCCTCCTTTGTTGTTGATCACCGGAATGGTCTTAATCATGGCAGGCTCAGCCTT
>Ga0207753_1000190_pt1 | contig 24525 bp, 21 predicted proteins | sample PonA233FremontCA_2_FD_187273 | JGI IMG/M metagenome (GOLD analysis project Ga0207753, IMG submission 187273) | Salt pond sediment microbial community from Fremont, CA, USA - Pond A23 Sediment 3 (SPAdes) | ecosystem: Environmental > Aquatic > Non-marine Saline and Alkaline > Saline | place: USA... | reverse complement strand
TGCGCGGGCCTGCGCGGCGTCGTGCTGGTTTGGGATCCGGAAGCCCGTGAAGAGGGGCTGTGTCACCGAGGCCCGCGTCGAGTACCGGTTCAGGATGGCCGGGGAAAAGGTGACGGGCTGTGTTCCCGTCTGCCCCGGAATCTCAACCGTGTAATCGACATTGTCGCTCAGGCGGCGGTACGAGACCTGTCCCTGGATCGTCGGGAGCCACGCGCTGCGGGCCTCACGGACCGACGCCGCCGCGGCGGTCGCTCCCTGCTCGGTCGCCTGAATCGTCGGGTTCGCCCGCAGCGCCTCCTGGACTGCCTGCTCGACCGTCATGGTATCGAGCAATAGGCCTCCGTCCTGCGCCCCGGCGGCCCGGACGGCTCCTCCCCCAAGCCCGATCACGAGCGCGAGAAGGACGACCGGGGACGGGGGGCGAGCGACGAACATGTGAGAACGGGGGGCAGGCGAGATGGACACAACGGGTTCCAGCATTGAGATGGCACGCTCCCCCCGGCGCGGAAAAGCATCAGGACGAATTGGGGTGACGAGCAACCCCGGGAGGGACCGTCTGAACTGTAATCGGCTGCCTTGGGCACGCCGTCGACGATGATGACGCTTCAGTGCCCCTCGCAGGCCAAACACATGAGGAGACGTCGCTCAGCGTAGCGGCCAGGGCAGGAGGCATTTCGGGATGAATGACGGGCCGGTCGGCTGACATCGTCGAATAACACGATTATGTGAAGGCGGTGTTCGGGGAAGGGGCATAGGCGCCGGTAGGCTGCAGGCCGGACGAGGCCACGCCTTCAGCCATCTACTGAAGAGAGCGGCCGGACCTGTTCCCAGAATCACTCCCATCTTTGAAGATGTCTTGACGAATCGTCCTTCGTTAACACTCCGTCAAAACAGTTCTGCATTGACGCTGTGTCAAAAAAAACGAGCACGGAAGAGTCCGCTTCCCGTACTGCTTTGGGCAGCATATCCGTCGTTCAATCACCTGCGGCCGTCAGGGCAATCACCATCACACTGCCATGTACCACTCCATCATCGAGCGCATCGCGCGGAACGCGTTCGAGGACCTTTCGGACCGGAACCTGGAGCCGCTGCTCAACCGGTGTGCGTCCGAGCTGACACACACCTTCGCCGGAGAGCACGCCCTAGGGGGCACGCGGCGCTCCCGCGCAGCCTTTCGGGCCTGGCTCGAACGTCTCTTCCGCCTGTTCCCCGAGCTGCGGTTCCGGATCCGCGATGTTCTAGTGGCAGGACCGCCCTGGAATACCCGCCTCGCCATCGTCTGGCGGGACCAGGGCGTGGCGGTCGACGGCGTGGACTATGAGAATGAAGGCATCCACCGGCTTCGTCTCGAGTGGGGGCGTCTCGTGGAACTGCACGCCACGCTCGACACCCAGCACCTGGCCCATACGCTCGACCGTATGGCGGCCGCCGGCATCGACGAAGCCGCCGCCGACCCGATCGAGAACTCTTGACCCTCGCCCCTAGCCCGCGCCATGTCGATACGCCGAAAAGTCGCCGCCACGTTCTACGTCATTACCTCTTTCGTGAGTATCGGTCTCGGGGGCACGTACCTATTCCGAGGACGCTTCATGCCGTACCACGCCGAGGCACTCGGACGCCGCTGGACAGAGGTCGACCCTGCCCTTCAGATCCTGCTGAAGGCCCTCATGGAGGTCGCCGGGGCCGGATGGATCGGCATCGGTGTGGCCACCCTCGTCCTGGTGGCGGTGCCGATGCGCCGGGGGGAGCGCTGGGGACGCCTCCTGATCCCGGCGCTCTTCCTGATCTTCTACGTCCCCACGCTCCTGGCCACCCTCGCGGTGCTTAACCAGACGCCGGCCGCCCCGCCGTGGTACGGCAACGCCATCGCGTGCCTCGCCACCCTTGGCGGCGTACTGGCCGATGCCCCCTGGCGCTCACGCTCCGGTCCCGAGTGAGGGAGTTGGGGTTCAAGAAACCCCGGACAGTAAAAATTTGACAAACCGTCAACGAGGTGGCGGGCGTCAAAGCGTGTCGGAAGGGCGCATGGGACGATACGTCTTTCCGTGTCCACCGGGCGGCCCGACAGGTCGGGAGTCGTTCGAGGTGGCACAAGGCCCTCCCCCGCACCGTGACCTTCGAAAGATCGGCTCCACTCCTCCGGCGGTCATCGACGCCCCCCTGAGTCCCGCTGAGAGTCGTTGCGAACACCCGCGAGTTGACGTCGTGTCAACGGACGTCGGTATCCCGAACCAATCCTCTATTCCGATGTCGATCGAAGAGCGCCAGCGCGAAGAGAAAGAGCAACGCCGTCGGACGATCGTCGACGCCGCCGAGACTGTTCTCGCGGAAAACGGACGCGACGACATGACGATGGCTGACATTGCCGAGGAGGCCCGGCTGAGCCGGAGCCTTCTGTATGTCTACTTCGAGGACATGGACGACATCGTGCTCGCGGTTACGCATCGCGGCTTTCAAGCAATGCGGAAACGATTTGAGGCCGCGGTGGCGTCGCACGATACCGGCCTGCTCCAGCTACGAGGGATCGGGGAGGCGTACGTCGACTTTGCCCGCGAGGAACCGACGTACTTTCACCTCGTCGCTCAGTTCGAGTCCCGCACGGCCAACCCTGAAGAGGCTCCCGATCGCATGCGCAAGTGTCTCGGGGAGGCGGATCGAGGACTTGGGGTGATGGCCGAGGCCATTCGGAATGGCGTGGAGGACGGATCGGTGCGCGCGGACCTCGACCCGGTGCAGACGGCCATGACGCTCTGGGGAAGCACGCACGGGCTCATTCAGCTCGCCGCAAATAAGGGCGAAGGCTTGAAGCAACGATACGATTTGTCCCCCGAAATCCTGGTCGACAGCGGGCTTCGCTTCCTTGGCGCCGCCCTCGCCGGGCCATCCACAGGTGGGCGCGACGAGGGAGATTAGTCCTGGCTGACACACTGTTAAGGATGGGGGGAGTGACGGCTTGTCAACGCTAGGAGGGTCTAGATTCGGGAATCCCGGGACCGAAGATTGGGGAGCGTGTAGGGATACGCCGTGTTGAATGGTTGTTTGACAGAATGAAATCAATAGACAAATTGTTAAATCAATCCTCGGTTCGTCATTGTGCGACAAGACATCCAGTTCCATCCAAGGAGGTGAGGGGAATCGGCCCGTTCGCCGTTGTCTTTCGGGGCCGCCAGCGGGTCCGAAGGTGGGCCCGGCGTACAGGAGTCACAACCGGCGTCTGGCGGTGCCAATGGGGGCGTCTCGGGGAGCAGGATTGGGAGTTTGCTCTCCAGTCAGGCCTCCGCGTCGCTCGCGATGGGGGCGTACTCCTGTCCGAACATCTCCCACACCGTCAGGAAGAGGGCCCCAATGATGGGCCCGAGGACAACGCCCGAGAGCCCAAAAAACGTGAGCCCGCCGAGGGTAGTGGTCAGTACAATGTAGTCGGGCATTTGCGTGTCGCGCCCCACCAGGAGGGGGCGAAGCACGTTATCGGCGAGGCTGATGATAACTGTGCCGAAGACGAGGAGGAGTACCCCTTCGAGCACGCGGCCCGTGACCATGAGAAGCGCCGCCGCCGGTACCCAGACGAGGGCCGCCCCCACGGCCGGCAGGAACGAGAGTACGGCCATGACCACGCCCCAGAGCGCCGCGGCCTCAATGCCGAGAATCCAGAAAATGAACCCGCCGAGGAGGCCCTGCACGAGCCCGATCACGATGGTCCCCTTAATCGTCGCGCGCGACACCTCCGCAAACTTCCGAAAAAGCCGCCGCTCGCGGGCGTCCCCGATTGGGAGCACCCCGATGATCCGTGTTAGAAGCTGGGCCCCGTCCCGCAGGAAGAAAAACAGGAGGTACAGCGTCAGGAAGAACAGCGCCGTGCCCCGAAGGGCATTCTGGCCGAATGCAACCAGGTTTGTGGCCAAGAACTGACTTATGCTTAGGGCCGTGTTGGAGACTCGGGCCTGGAGGTCCTGCAGACTCACCCCGAAGCGCTCCAGAAACTCGGCGACTGCCGGCAGCATCTCCCGAACGTCCTGGGCCGTCATCGGCAGGTTCATCTCGCCGGTCGCCAGGCGCTGATAGACCGCCGAGGCCTCCGTAGCCACGATCAGACCGACGAGAAAAAGCGGCACGATGACGATAAGTACGATGGTGATGATCGTGCTTACCGAGGCCCCGATGGCGTGACCGCCCAGCCGACGCTCCCACCACTCAAACGTGGGGTAGAAGAGCGTGGCCAGCACGACCGCCCAGAAGATCGGCTTGAAAAAGGGCCCGATCAGCCCCAGGAACGCCAGGGTGACCAGCAGTAGGAGGCCCAGAAAGAAGGCGCGCTGGAGGCTGTGTTCGCGCATGGCTGTTACCAGGTTTCGGGGCGATGGAGCAGGAATGGAGTGAAAGCCCCACCAAGAGGTCGGACGACGGCGGTCAGCGGACGCCGGACCGCTGAACGATCGGCTGCCCGACGGTCTGCCGTCCGCCGTCTCGCAGGAGATAGGGTGAAACGATGCCCGTTGGCGTCTTCCCATCGAACGCCGGGCGATACATCCCCAAAATCACTGATCCTCCCGCATCGCCTCCACGAGCCGGTCGGCGAGGGCCTCGCTCTTGAGCAGTCCGGCGTCCGGGAGGCGGGGGACGAGGCGGACCCAGTCGGCGTGCTGTCGGTAGGCGCGGCGCAGATACGGGATGGCGTCGTCGATGCGGCCCTGATCGGCGAGCGTGATGCCCACCCAGAAGGGCGCCTCGCCGTTCGTCGCCGAGTCGGGGACAATGTCCATGGCCTGCCGGTAGCTGCGCATCGCTGCGTCGATGTCGCCCGCCGTGACGTGCTGGTCGCCCTGGTTGAGCGCCCGATAGGCCCGTTGCATGCGCACGAGGCGTTTCAGCTCCTGCACCGGCGTGGCGTGATCCTGAATGCGCAGGTCGAAGAGGCGGTCGGACCAGGACGCGCCCGTGGCCGAGTCGCGTACTACCAGCAGGGCCGCGGACTGTTTGCCGCGAATGTCGCCCCCTGCGTCCTGGGCCGCCTCCAACGCCGCCAGCAGACGGGCCGCCAGGTCGCCGTCGGCCGACTCGTAGGCCGCCGCCATCGCGGGCCACACGCCCTCGTTGTCCATCATGTTGGCCTGCACCGAGTACTGGGCCCCGGTGTGGTGCCCGGCCGCGCCCACGGCATTCTCGCCCGTGTGGGCCGCCACGGTCCCGTCGTCGTCCACCATGGCCACCTGCCGCACGGCGCGTCCGTCGTCGGTCGAAACCAGAGCGTTGAGCGCCTCTTCCGCGGTGCGGCCGTGTCGCATGAGCTCCAGCCCGAGCGGGCCGTAGCGCGGATCCACGAACGACTGGGTGGCCACGGCCCCCACGCCGGGCTTCGCCCACGGCACGATGGAGCCGACGCTGAACCAGTGCGACTGGACGGCTACGCCGAGCTGTCCGGTCGCGGAATCACGCGCTACGATCGAATAAGTGGCCACCGGTCGACGGGTGGAGAGCGCTTCGGAATCGTCCGCGAGATGGGCCGCGGGGGACGGCGTCTCCTGGGCCGCGGCGGGACCGGTAACAGCCAGTACGAGAAGAATTAGCCCAAGCGAGCGGAGACGGAATCGGAACATGGGGAAGCGTCGGTTGTGATGGCAGTGCATACCGTCAGGATAGGGGTGCATCGCCGAAATCGCCACCGTCCTGGCTCATCTCCGCAATGTGCACAGGGGGGCGGGGGGATTGCGGATCTGTGCTCACCCCGCGCGACCCGTCTCGGACCGTCGAGCGCAGATCCGCGCGCGTCCGCTCGATATGTAAACGTCGTCTCTAGGAGAACGGGAGGGCCGAGCAGGTCCGGTCGAGGTTCGCACGCGGCCTTCGATCTTCGGATAACCATCGACTCGCAACGATGACGCGTTCCTTCGATGCTTCCGTCCCCGACAACGCCTCGTCCGAGCGCCCCCTCGTCGTGGGCCTGGGCGGCTCGGCCGGCGCGCTGAGCGCGCTCACGTCGTTCTTCGATGCACTACCGGACCAGCCCGATGAGGCGTTCGTCGTGGTCCTTCACATGCCGGCCGACCAGGAGAGCAACCTCGCCGAGATCCTGAGTGCCCACACCGACATGCCGGTGCGGCAGGTCACCAAGCCCACGGACATTCGGGGGAACCATGTCTACGTGGCGCCGCCGGATCGGGCGCTTGCCGTGGAAGAGGGGCAGCTCACGCCCGTGGCGTTCGACGCGTCCACCGGCCATCAGGCCCCCATCGACCAGTTCTTCCGCTCGCTCGCCCAGAACGGAGCGGCCACGGTGGGCGTGGTCCTGTCCGGCACCGGCACCGACGGCACTGTGGGCCTGCGGGCCATTGAGGAGGCCGGGGGGCTGGTGGCGGCGCAGGACCCGGACGAGGCGGAGTACGACGTCATGCCGCGCAGCGCCATTCAAATGAGTCGGATCGACCTGGTGCAGCCGGTCGATGCCCTGGCCGAGCGGGTGAGCAAGCAGCGCACGCTTCTGGACCGCCTCACCGCGACCGGCGACACCGAGGAGGAACAGACCCGAGAGACGGTCCTCCTGGAAGAGATTCTCGAGCACGTCCGCGTTCGCACGGGGCACGACTTTAGCGAGTACAAGCCGTCCACTATGAAGCGTCGCGTCCAGCGGCGCATGCAGGTGAACCAGATCGCAGCCCTGGAGGAGTACCGCGAGTTTTTGCAAGGCCACCCCGAGGAGGCGCAGTCCCTCCAGAAGGACCTCCTCATCAGCGTCACCAGCTTCTTCCGCGACCCCGAACACTGGGAGGCCCTCCAGCAGCGCGTGGTGCCGGCCCTGTTCGAGGGCAAGCGGGCCGAGGACGAGCTGCGCACGTGGGTGGTGGGCACCGCCACCGGCGAGGAGGCCTACTCCCTGGCCATCCTGCTGCTGGAACAGGCGCGCGCCCGCACCCTGGTGCCCGAAACGATCCAGGTCTTTGCCACCGACATCGACGAGGCGGCCCTCAGCTACGCCCGGAACGGCCGCTATCCCGAGTCCATCGCCGGCGACGTGCCCGCGGAGTACCTCGACCGCTACTTCGTGAAGGAGGGGACGCAGTACGTCGTGAAGGACTTCGTCCGCGAGCACGTGCTCTTCACCCCCACAGTCTCCTTCGGGACCCACCCTTCTCGCGGCTGGACCTCATCTCGTGCCGCAATCTGTTCATCTACCTCCGGCGCGACATCCAGACCTCGGTGTTCGACCTCTTCGCCTACGCCCTGAATGAGGGCGGATACCTGTTCCTTGGCACCTCCGAGTCGGCGGAGCAGGCCGACGGAGTCTTTCAGACCGTCGACTCGTCCCACCGCATCTACCAGCTACGGAACCAGCAGCACGCGGCGCCGCAGCTGCCGTCCATGCCGCTCACGGCCACGCCGTCGCAGCTCGATGTGGGGATGGAGCTGCGCGAAGCGATCCCCTCCGAGGCCGCCGTGCACCGGCGCCTGCTCGAGGCCCATAGCCCCCCCAGCGTGGTGGTGAACGACGATTACCGCCTCCTGCACCTCTCCGACGACGCGGGCCGCTACCTGAAGCACCCCTCGGGCACGCCCCGCACCAACATCGTCGAGCTGGTGCGGCCGGAGCTGCAGGCCAAAGTTCGATCCATCCTCCACGAGGCGTTTACGGAGAACCACACGGTGCGCAGCCAGCCGGTGCGGGTGAAAATGAATGGTCTTGCGGAGAACGTGCGCCTGGTGGCTCACCCCGGCACGGAGGGGGACGAGACCGCGAACCTGGTGCTGGTGCTCTTCGAGCAGGTAGGGGAGGAAGAGCCCCGCACCGGTGTCATCGAGGAGGTGGACGTCGACGGCGAGGAGGCCGCCCCCGAGGACCAGCTCCGGGCCGAGCTGCAGCAAACGAAAACGGAGCTCCGGGCCACGGTGAAGGAGTACGAGTCGTCGCAGCAGAAGCTACAGGCCGCCAACGAGGAGCTACGGTCGATGAACGAGGAGTACAAGTCGATGACCGAGGAGCTGGAGACGAGCAAGGAGGAGCTCCAGTCGGTGAACGAGGAACTGAAGACCGTGAATCAGGAGCTGGAGGAAAAGGTGGAGCAGCTCCGCCAGGCCAACAGCGACCTGAAAAACGTGATGGCCTCTACTCAGATCGGGACCCTCTTCCTCGATCGCGAGCTGCGCATCCAGCGCTACACCCCGCGCGTCGAGGAGTTCTTCAACGTGCGCCCCGAGGACGAGGACCGCCCCATCGGCGACCTCACGCACCACCTTGACTACGACCGCCTGGAGGCCGACGCCGAGGACGTGCTCGACGACCTGCAGCCGATCGAACGGGAGGTGCAGACGGATGGGGGCGAGTGGTTCCTGGTGCGCCTCCATCCGTACCGCACCCACGACGACCGGATCGGTGGGGTCGTCATTGCCTTCATCGAGATTACCGACCGTCGGGAGGCCGAGCGGGCCCTGCGCCGGAGCGAGGAGTTTCACCGCCTCGCTGTGGAGGCCGGCCGCGTGGGCACCTGGGACGTGGACCTCGACACCGGAGCGACCCACGTCTCGGGCATGATGGCGGAGTTTCTCGGGATCGGTCGGGAGGGAGCGTCCGAACCGGAGGGACGCTGGCAGCAGGTGGTCTCCCAGGAGGCGTGGTACGATGTGGTGCACCCCGACGATCGGACGGCCCTGAGGGAGGCCCTCGCGGCGGTGGAGGCGGAGGGGACGTCCTTCGAGATGGAGTATCGCGTGCTGCGGGCGGACGACTCCGTCCGGTGGCTCTACTCGAAGGGGGAAGTGGAGCAGAGCACGGACGGCACGCCCCACCTGCACGGGGCTACCGTGGACGTAACCGAGCAGAAAGAAGCGCGGGCGCAGCTTCGAGCCGTCAACGAGCGGCTCCGGGAACGGGCCGAGCAGGTACAGTCGTTGTCGGAGGCACTCACCTCGGCGGAGGAGAGGGTGCGGCGACGCATCAGCCGGTTGCTTCACGACGCGGTGCAGCAGCAGCTCTTTGCCGCGGTCCTTGACCTCAAGAACCTGGAGAACCGTGTCGAGCTCAACGACGATCAGCGGGCGCTCGTCGAACAGGCGCGTGGCCAGATTAAGGATGGAATTGAGGCCTCGCGGACGCTGTCGAAAGAACTGAGTCCCCCGGTCGGGAAGGAGTCACTGTACGATGCCTTGGAATGGCTGACCGTGCAGATGGAGAATGACTACGGCCTTTCGGTGCAAATGAAGGCGAAGGGCACCGCCGGCCCTCTCGACAAGGCCGTCCGGACGCTTCTCTTCCACACCGTGCGCGAGTTGCTCTTCAACGTCGTCAAGCACGCGGAGGTCGCCGAGGCCGCGTTGTTTTTGGTGCAGGGCGACGAGCGGGTTCGGGTGGTGGTGGAGGACGAGGGCGTGGGATTCGACCCATCGACGATCGACGAGTGGACGGAGGGGCGCGGGCTCTCGGGGCTCGAGCATCGAATCGATCTCATCGGCGGCGACGTGAAAATCGAGACGGCACCGGGCGAGGGCACGCGGATCACGTTCGAGGTGCCCCGGCAGACCGGGTCGGCGGCGGAGCTGTCGCTCTAGGGCTGCTTGGGCCGCCTGTGCAGGTCCCCCGTGAAGTCCCCTGAAAATAGCGACTGAGGCGCGATCCGCGAGACGTAGCAGGGCGCACCGCGCTTGCGCCCCTCAGCGGCAACGGCTACGTTGGAAAATCAAAGATGACTTTCGCCTCGTGACCCCGTAACGCAACGCCGCGAGCATGGACCTTTCACTGCTTTGGACGGGCCTGGTGGCCTTTCTCGTCATCAACGCGATGCTGCTGTCCGCGTCGATCCTGGTGTACGCCGAGCGGCGCGTGTCGGCGTTCATCCAGAACCGTCCCGGGCCCAACCGGGTGGGGCCCCTGGGCATCCTGCAGCCGTTCGCCGATGTGCTCAAGTTTGTGCTGAAGGAGGACGTCCAGCCCGCACAATCGAACAAGTTTATCCACTCGATGGCGCCGGTGCTCATGGTGGTCATCGCCATGACCACCGCGGCGCTCATCCCCTTTGCCGAAGGGGTGGTGATTGCGGACCTGAACGTAGGCGTGATCATGCTGCTAGCGCTCACCTCCATTAGCGTCTACGGCGTCACGCTCGCAGGGTGGAGTTCCAACAGCAAGTTCTCGCTGCTCGGCGGGCTGCGCTCGGCGGCGCAGATGGTGAGCTACGAGCTGTCGATGGGCCTGGCGGTGATCTCCGTGGTGCTTATCGCGGGGTCGCTCAACTTCATGGAAATCGTGGAGGACCAGAGCGCCGGCTGGGCCCTGCTGGGGTGGAATGTGGTGCGCAATCCCGTGGGCTGCATTCTCTTCATCGTGACGGCCTTCGCGGAGACCAACCGCCTGCCGTTCGATCTGCCGGAGGCGGAGGAGGAACTGGTGGCCGGCTACCACACCGAGTACAGCGGCATGAAATTCGGCATGTTCTTCCTGGCCGAGTACGTGAACTGGTTCATCGCCTCCTTCTTTATCGTCACGCTCTTCTTTGGGGGCTACCTGGTGCCGTTCCAGCCGCTGCTGCTCGACGTCTTCCCGGCACTGGCGGGCTCGACCTGGCTCGCGGTGCTCCAGTTCCTGAGCCTGATGCTGAAGGTGAGCTTCTTTGCCTTCCTGTTCATCTGGGTGCGGTGGACATTCCCGCGCTTTAAGTACAACCAACTCATGGAGCTGGGCTGGAAGTACATGCTGCCCATCTCCATCGCCAACGCAATCCTGATTGCGATCGGGGTCGTGGTCTTCAGTGGGCTTGGGCTGGGGCTGTAGGGAAGCAGTGGAAGCGGGAAGGGGGGCAAACAGAAACGCGTGGGGGGCTCCACTCCCCGGCGCCCGCTCTCCCACACGCCGATGTTCCATCAGCCGCGTTCCCTGGCCGTCGTCTCGTCCCACTCGTAGCCGGAGGTGTGCGATTCGTACTGGGGGTCGCGCTCGGCGGCCTCGTCGTGGGGCAGGCTGCCGCGGTGAGAGCGTAGGTACGTGAAGGGGGTGTGGTGGAGGAAGTTGGAGACACGCCCCGTGTAGACGTCGGCGTAGCGCTCCACCTGCCGGGCGAAGAGGCTCTTGTCCTTGCCCGTGCGCATGAGGGGCCCCCAGTTGTCGTTGACGAGCTTACTAGAGGCTTTGGCCAACGGGGCGATGTCTTCGTCCAAGGCCGTGAGGCGGGAGCGTAGCGCCGACATGTCTTGTTCGAGCTCTTCCGCGTCGCGCCCGTTCGACCCCCCGTAGTCCTCCTGCAGCCGCTGCCGCTGCAACCGCTTCGCCGAAAACTGTGCTTCCAACTGCTCTTTCTGCGCCATGAGCTCTGAGAGGCGGGCCTGTTTTTCGGCGAAGGATTGAAACTCCTCGATCTCACGCTCCAACTCGCGCACCACCAGTGCCGTGCGCCACCGCAGCACCTTCTTCGACACGTTGACGTCCACGAAAAGATGGTCCCCCACGTAGAGGATCTCCTCACCCCGCAACCCCAGGGTCTTCTCCACGAGCGGCGCGTTGCCGCCCACGTACACGCAGCCCTCTTCGAGCGGGCCGTTCTTGTGCTCGCGCAGCAGGCCGTCCTCGCGTTCCACGCGGAACGCCGGCATGTCCACTGAGAAGAAGTCCGGCTTGCGCGCACCCACGATGGAAAGGTCAAAGAGGTCCCGCCACGTCATGTCGTCGGGCAGGAAGTCGTTAAACGCAAAGGCCAGCATGGGCTGGGCGTACGCCCACTCGGAGTTGGTAATGAGGAGCAGCTTCTTGCCGGCCCGTTTTTGGTCGAGCAGCGTGAGCGGCATCTCCGGGTCGAGCTTCACGAACCGCTCGGGATTCTGCACGATGGCCTCTTTAAGTCGGCCCTCCATGTGGGCCTCGTCGAGCGTTACCTGCACGCGTTCCCACAGATCAGTATAGCCCATGGAGCCTTCCAGATCGTCGGCGTCCAGCAGGTCCACCAGCTGCATATACATGCAGGCCGACGAGATGGAAAAGAGGGTGTTGAGGAAGTGCCACCGGTCGTCGCCGAGCTCCACAAGCGTGCGCTGGTACACATCGCGCTGCCGCTCGTAGCTCATGGGCTCGGTGCCGTGAAAGGCGCGCTTGACGTACCCGAAACGGTTGGCCTTCACCACGTTGCCGCGCTCCACGTCCATCACGAGGCCGCGGATGGCGAGGTCGGGATCGAACCGCAGGGTGTCCACTGGCCAGCCCTTGGCCTGCAGTCCCTCCCGGATGAAGCTGTAGGCGCGCTTTTCCCACTCGCGCATTCGGTAGTGGATGAGGGTGTAGTCCATGTCGTACCCGATGGCCTGAATGCCCCGCAGGTTGAGCGTGCGGTTGCAGAAGAGGCCACGGGAAGGGTCGGTGGCGTCCATAGAACGAAGCAACTGGAAACGGAATCGCGCGTGGCGCCAAGTGAGAAAACACTCAGGAAATGTCCCTAACGCGGGCCGTACCGAATTGCTTCGTCACGAAACGATCGGGCACGAGGGAGCTGCGCGTCGACGATCACCTTCAACTGATTGCCCTTGGCGGTGAAGGAAGGGCCGCTCACGCCGAACGGATCGTCCGGGCCGTGCACCTGTGGGACCTCGCGGGGGGGGCTCCGATTCATCCGATTGCTCCCCGACCTCCCGCAGTGACCTCCGACACGCGTCCCCGTACGCCGATTCGTATGCACGTGCCCTCCATCTACGCGATCGCGCTTCTCTTCGCCGCCGCGGGGACGGCGCACTTCGTGTGGCCGGGGACCTTCGCCCGCATCGTCCCCCCGTACCTCCCTGCGCCATACGTACTGGTCTACGTGAGCGGCGTCGCGGAGCTGCTCGGGGCCGCCGGGGTGCTGGTGCCGGGGCTGCGGCCGTACGCCGGGTGGGGACTCCTCCTGCTCCTGCTGGCCGTCTTTCCCGCCAACGTGCACATGGCCCTCCACCCGGCCGACTTCGAGCGCATCCCGGCGTGGGCGCTCTATCTGCGCCTGCCCCTCCAGTTCGTCCTGATGGGGGGGATCTACTGGGCGCTCGGGCTGCAAATCGGCGGGGGATGAGCGGAGCGACCGGCCACGGGCGTTCCGCCGGCTACCCCTGCTGGTCGGTCGGCATCACCAGCAGTTCCTCCACGTCCACGTGCTCGGGGGCCGTGAGGGCGTAGTGGATGGTGTCGGCGATGTCTTCGGAGTTCATCATGGTCATCTCGTCGTGCCCGTCCTCCAGCCCCGCGAGGATGTCCTCGTCGGTGATGGTGTGGGTCAGCTCCGTGTCCACGGCGCCGGGCTCGATGGAGGTGACGCGGATGTTGTGCGAGGGCGCGAGTTCGTTGCGCATGCGCTCCGACAGGGCGCGCACGAAGAACTTAGTGCCCGAGTATACCGCGCTTCCCGGAAACGTGCGGCGCCCCGCTACGGAGGAGATGTTGACGATGTGGCCGCGTTCCTGCTCCATCATGGCGGGCAGCACGGCCCCCACGGCGTGGAGCACGCCCTTCACGTTGACGTCCACCATCTGCTCCCACTCGTCCTCGTGGAGGTTTTCCATGAGGGAAAGGGGCATGATGCCGGCGTTGTTCACGAGCACGTCGATGCGGCCGAAGGCGTCGAGGGTGGCGTCGGCGAGGGCCTGCACCTGGTCCCGGTCGGTGACGTCGGTGGGGCAGACGAGGGCGGTGCCGCCGTCGGCCTCAATGTCGTCACGGAGTGCCGTGAGGCGTTCCTCGCGGCGGGCGGCGAGGGCGACGGACGCCCCAGACTGGGCAAGGCGGTGTGCAGTGGCTTCGCCGATGCCACTGGAGGCGCCCGTGACGATGGCGGCGGTGTTGGTGAGGTCGGTCATGGAAACAGAAGAGTGGGTGATCGGGACTAGTGAGCATCGCCCGTTCTGGACAAATGCCGCCACGTGAAAGGGGGGCACATGCGGGAAGGATCCTGGTGACCGTCGTCCGCCTGTTACAGATCTGGTCAAAAGTTTCCACCCGTGGTCTCGTCGGACTGTCCCTCCGAGATGGCGCCAGAGGAATAGCGTCCCCGAACGGGCTAGCGCCCTATGCCGCTATGGGCTTCTCCCGGTCCTCTTTCTCCTCCTGCTTAAAGCGCTGATTCAGTTCGTACATCTCGCGGCGGCCCGAGTAGTACGCCCCGTCGTAGCGCGCCAGCACCCGCTCGCTCGGGGGCGTGCCGAAGGCGATGCCCACGAAGATGCCGATGATCGACAGGGCGAGGGCGATCACACCGTAGGCCAGCCCCGAGTTTGTGAGCCAAGCCGGCAGCCAGCCGAGCAGTCCAAACTTGCCGAGGAAGAAGAACAGGAACGTGCCCACCGTGCCGAAGATGATGGCGAGGTAGGCCGAGAGGGTCGTCGGCTTCTTGGAGAAGACGCTGAACGTGGCCACCGCCGTCGTCGCCGAGATGAGAGCGCTCGACAGGAAGTACATGTCGAACAGGCCCGGAAACTCGAACGCCCACAGCAGCGAGAGGCCGATAAACCCGGCCGTCACGACACGCCCGGCGTTGAGGCGAGCATGTCCACTTACATCGTACCGTTCGAAGACGAGCGGCTCCAGCACGTCCTTCGTCAGGTTCATGGCGCAGACGTTCACGTACGTGTCGACCGACGAGAGCGCCATGCCCATGAGCGCCACGATGAGTGCCCCGGCGATGATGGGATTGCTAAACAGTTCCGTAATCATCGACGAGAAGATGAAGTAGCCGTAGCTCCCGACCTCGGACGGAATTTCGCCGCCGACCGGCGGAAAGACGACCAGCGCCGCCACCGCGATGAGGGTGGGCATGAGGATGACGATCAGGACGTTGAACGTCACGTTCCACCACATTCCCTTGTGGGCCTCATTTTCGTCGGAGGTGGCCATCACGCGCTGCCACGCGCCCTGTAGCGTAATGAAGCCGGGCGTGTAGATGAGCACCGCCGCGAACATGTACGAGTAGCCCGGCGAATCCCAGTCCCAGAAGTGGTCGGCGTAGATGGGGGGCGTCTCATTGATCTTCGAGACAATCTGATCGAATCCGCCGGAGATGGACGCCGCCTCCATCATACCAAACACCGAGAGCGCCACCAGCATGATGGCCGCGCACACGAACTGAATCAGGTCGGTTCGCAGCACCGACCGGAAGCCGCCCAGCGTCACGTAGATGCCGAACGTGATGCTCACGATGACGGCCATCGTCACGATGCCGATTTCCAGTGGCTTCGAGAGGACCGCACTCAGCACGTAGATCTCGGCCGCCAGCCACGTGAGGTACGCGAAGCTCTGGACGGGCCCCAAGAGCGTTTGCGTCATGCGGTTGAACCGAAAGCGCAGGATCTCGGGGATCGACACCCCGGGAAACCGCCGGAACAGCTTGGGCACAAACAGGAGCCCGATGGTACAGAGGATCCAGGGGATGGTGAAGATCCAGATGGCGCCTAGGCCGTAGGCGTACCAAAGATACATCTGCCACGTCATCCAGCCCAGTAGCAGCCATCCCGCCGCCAGGGAGGCGGCGGTCCACCAGCCGGGGATCGTGCCCTCGCCGATCCAAAAGTCGAAGGCGCGTTCCCCTCGATCCTCGACACTCCGTAGTCCAATAAACTGGTATACGCCGATGGTGACCATGCCCACCAGGAAGGCGAGGGCAAACGTCCAGTAGATGGCCAATTCACTCATTCGGGGGGAAGGGACGCTATGAGGGAAAGCAAGAACCATCCGGCCACAAGGGCCGGACTGGGGCAGGGGCAGGGCGTGTGTAGGTCAGTGGGGGTGGGCCTGCCGCCGCACATACGCGCAAGAACGTATTGGTCACGGTGCGTAGTGGCCACTGCTGGGCGTCTCCTGTAGCGAATAACTCTTCGATTCAGCGGATTGTCGCGTGACCTTCACAAAAAGCTGTGCTGTGTGGGTTGAGGGCTCTCATTGCTGGGCCAGTGCAAGAGGGCATCGCTTCGGATGTGCCGGGAGGATCAGGGGGCAGTCGATGAAGGGGGTAGGATCCGCGCGCATCCTGTTGCGGACAAGGCTTTTACATCGCCTCCAAACGTCGTTGATCAGGATGCCCCTGGTCGGTACGTTGAGAACGCCCTGTACGTCCTCTGCCCCAATTCAGTCCTTCCGCCCGTTCCATGCCCACCGTAGCCCTTACCGGCGCCGCTGGCGCCATCGGATCCGTCACCGCCGAGGTTTTTGCCGATGCCGGCTGGGACCTCGCCCTCATCGACTACGGCGACGAGAACCGCGCTACCCTCGAATCGTCGTTTCCCGACGCGCAGGTCTTCGACACGGACCTGACCGACGAGGCCGCCACCATGGACACCTTCGCGGCCCTACGGGAGGAGACGGCAGCCCTCGACGCCGTTCTCGCCATTGCGGGGGGCTTTGCGATGCAGCAAGCCACAGAGTCGACGACCGAGGACTACCAGCGCATGATGGACCTCAACTTCCGCACCCTCTTCAACACGGCCCGGGCCGCGGTGCCCCTTCTCACGCGGGCCGAGCATAGCTTTTTGCTCGGCGTGTCCGCCCCGGCGGCACTGGAGGGGCAGGCCAACGCCGGGCTCTACGGGGCGTCGAAGGCGGCGGTGGCGTCCTACTTGAAGTCACTGGGCCTCGAAGAACAGCAGGCCGGGCTGCGCACGACGGTGCTGTATCCGATGGGGGTAGTCGACACGCCGGACAACCGTGAGGCCATGCCCGACGCCGACCCCTCGGGCTGGGTGGCCCCCCGTCAACTGGCCGACCACATGCTCCACGCCGCCACCCGCAGCCCACGGGGCCATGTGCCGGAGCTGAAAGTGTTCGCCACGTCCTGACCGGGACGGCCGGAACTGTATATTCGTTCGGGCCGTGCGCGCCGTCGGCACTGTCGCCGATCTCTGCTCAGGCTTTCCCTGCCGAATGGACTGGATCGTACTGCTCCCGCCCGTCGTGGCGATCGGGCTCGCGCTATGGACCCGTCAGATCTACCTGTCGCTCTTCGCCGGCCTCTGGCTCGGCACCACCATCCTCGCGGGCGGCAACCCGGTCCTGGGCCTGCGCGAACTGGCGGATCAGATCGTGGCGGTGTTCGGCTCGGAGAGCAACGCCCGCATCCTCGTGTTCTGCCTGCTGGTGGGCGGGCTCGTGGCGTTGGTGCAGGTCTCCGGCGGCGTACAGGGCTTCATCAACTGGGCACGGGCCCGCGGCTGGGGCGAAAGTCGGCGCGGCGCGGAGCTCCTGGCGTGGGGGATCGGCGTCGTGCTCTTCGTCGAGTCGAACATCTCCTCTCTCACCGTGGGGGCGGTGAGCCGCCCGCTGTTCGACAAACTCAACCTGCCCCGCGAGAAGCTGGCCTACTACTGCGACGCCACCTGCGCGCCGGTCTGCATGTCGATCCCCCTCAACGGGTGGGGCGCGTTCGTGCTGGGCCTGCTCGCGGCGCAGGAGCTGTCGACGAACGCGGTGGCCGTGCTGGCGGAGGCGGTGCTCTTCAACTTTTTCGCCCTGTTCGCGATCGGCTTCTCGCTGCTGCTGGCCCTGACGGGATGGCGCTTCGGGGCCATGCGGCGGGCCGAAGAACGGGCGGAGACGACCGGGCAGGTTCTGCGGCCCGACGCGCAGCCGATGATTGAGGAGGACGTGGCCCGCATCGATCCGCCCGACCACGTGACGCCGCGAGCGCGTAATTTGCTTCTCCCCGTCGCCGTCATGGTCGCCATGATCTTCGTGGGGCTCTACGTCACCGGCGGCGGCGATCTGATGCAGGGCAGCGGCTCCACGGCGGTGCTGTGGGCGGTGGGCACGGCCCTGGGCACGGCCCTGCTGCTCTACGCGATCCCGATTCCGCTCCGTGGCGGTCGTCCTACGCTCACTCCGGGAACGGCGATGGACTGGGTTGTCAAGGGCGCCTCGGGACTCGTCCCCGTCACGCTCCTCCTCGTACTCGCGTTTGCGCTGGGACAGGTGTCGCAGGCCCTGGAGATGGGGGAGTACGTGGTAGGACTCGTGGGGGGGCAGGGGGCGGCCTGGTGGATGCCGGTGCTCGTGTTCGCGGTCACGAGCTTCGTGTCGTTCACCCTGGGCTCGTCGTGGACCGCCTTTGCCATTCTCATTCCCGTGGTGATGCCGCTGGCCGTGGAGGTCGCGCTTCCGTCGTCGCTGATGCTTGGGGCGGTATTGTCCGGCGGCATCTTCGGGGACCACACCTCGCCCCTCTCCGACACGTCCATCATCTCGTCGATGGCGGCGGCGTCCGACCACGTCGACCACGTCAACACGCAGATGCCCTACGCGCTGGTGCAGGCCGGGCTGGCGGCCGTGGCGTTCGTCGTCGCGGGGCTGCTCGCGGCTTGAGGGAGCCGTATCAGTCCGGCTCCGAGGCGATGTAGCCGGCCCATCCATCGTGACGCGTGGCTTGGGTCCGTAGCACCTCCAGGAGGTTCGGCGGTAGTCCCAGCCGGTCCCGATCCACGTCGAGATGCTCGGGGGCTCGATAGCCGCCGACGTAGCCGTTGGCGAGTGCCGCGGCGGGGGAGTCGGCTAGCGGTGCATCCGCGGGAAGCATGGCCTCGAATGCCTCCACGAGGGCAGGGTAGCGGCGGAGCTTGTACTTTTGATGGTACGCCTCCGCGCGGTGAAACGTCGACGCCTCTATGACCTTGGTGCTGATGGCCCCGTCGTGCTGAGCGGCGGCCTCGTCGTGGCTCGCTCGCGCCTGCTCGGCCTGCGCGTCCGTGGCGGGGAGGAGGGCAGGCTGATACTGGCGCTTGAGGGGCGCCCGCACGGGGTCGTGGGCCGCCCAGAAGAGGTCCAGCAGGTCGGCGTAGGACCGCTGGGCCGGGTCGTACGTCACGCGGACGGTCTCGATGTGGTCGCCAATATCCTCGTAGGTTGGGGTGGGCGTGCCACCCCCGGCGTACCCTACCGTGGTGCGCACCACGCCGTCCTGGGCGCCGAAGAGGGCATCCGGTCCCCAGAAGCAGCCCAGGGCAAAAGCGGCTTGAGCCGTCTTGGCGGGCAGGGTGCGGTCCATTGGGGGAACGTTACTGGCGGAGGGCGAAGCGGACATGGGACGAAAAGGGGGGTCTACAGAAACCCGTTGGGGCTCTCAGAGAGAAATTCCGGAATTAGGGCGCAGGGAACAGGTTCTCTTGACGAGAAGAAGGCCCAACACGAAAAAGGCACCGGCCCCACGGCAGTGTGAGACCGGTGCCCTTGCTTGAGGTGTGTACAGCGCGGAAGTCGGCGCTGAGTTACTGCTGGAACGGCTCGTCTACCTCCGTCCCGGCGATGTGGTTGACATAATTGCTAATTGTCTTGATGCCGGCGAGGGCGATGATCTCGTAGAGCTCCGGTCGCTCCAGTCCGAGATCGGAGAACTCCACCTCATCGGCGTCCGACAGCCAGCCCCGCTTGCCGAGAATGCGACGGGTAGCGCGCACGAGACTTCGCAGGCGGGCGTCCTCGGGCAGGCCGCCCTCATTGATCGTCGCGGTCGTCTCGGCGTCGAGCCCTGCCTGCTGTCCGGCTGCGGCGTGAGCCTTAGTGCAGTAGTGGCAGTCGTTGTAGCTGGAGACGGCGAGGATGACGGCCTGCTGCTCGGCCGGGGAGAGCACGCCGCCCTCCTCCACGATGCCCTGTGACGTCAGGTAGGCCTCGGCGACGGCGGGGTTCTCCTTCGTGATTTCGGTGATGAGGTTGGGCACGAAACCGAGGGCCTGCTCGGCCTTCTCGTGTACCTGCTGGGCGTGGTCGTTTTGGGTGGCGGTGGTCGTAGCCATAGGAAGTAAAGTGGATTCGCGTGAGAGAAACCGATGCAAATCGTTGGCAGCGGCCGTAAGGGGACGGCCCGCCATCGCTTCTGACTTATCAGTAGGTAAGTATCCCCCGGCGTTACACGGGGTGCGTGGAGAGTGCCGTGGGGCTACGCCGCAATCGTATCGATGAGGCACCGGAGCGACGCCCGGTACGCATTGAGCTGATTGCGTGGCGTCCGGTGTGTGAGCATGGCCCCTTCAATGGCCGCGAGGAACAGCTCCGCGGCCTGTCGGGGCGACTCACAGCCTTCCAGCTGGGCCGTCACGTCTGTTCCTTCCGCCAGGATAGACGTCAGCCAGTCCGTCTGGTCGTCGAAGAAGCCCTGAACCTCCCGACGCACTGCTTTGGGCAGGGTAGCATTGTCTGCGGCGAGCACGCCGCAGAGACAGAGCCCCCCCTCCGCGAGCACGTCGGCGTAGAGGTCCACGTACTGCGTAAGCCGTTCCCGAACCGTGTTGGTGCGAGAGCGGATGGCGGCCCGCTCGTCGGCATTCGTGCGCCGGTAGCGCGCCACCATTGCCTCTCCCAGGTCCGCTTTCGACGGAAAATGGTAGTGGATGGCAGCGGTCGTCAGGTCGAGCTCCGCGGCAAGATCTCCGTAGCTGACCGCGTTATATCCGCGCCGCTGCACCAGGTCCTGGGCCGCGTCGAGAATGCGGGTGGCAGTGTGAGAGCGCTCTCCCTCGGCGGCGGATCCCTCCATATGGCTAGCATATTTACTTACTGATTAGTAAGCAATCGATGTAATTCCTCGCCTGTAGGAGGGTTCCGGTGGAGAACGCCGGGGAAAGCAGCGCGGGCGTCTACGGGCGATACAGGGCGTAGAGGATGCCCAGCGGAACGGCGTAGATGAAGTGTCCAATCAGGCCGAGGAGCGTGGCGGGGAAGCCCACGTTTGGGAACGGCGGTGCGCCTGGGAATCCGGCGGCCTGCAGCCACAGGGGCATGACGAGAATCGGGAATACGATCGTCGTGAGGACGCCCCACGTCAGACCGTGTACGACACCGCCCTTCAGGCTCTGGGGCTCTACCCAGTCGGCGACCGCCGGGTACTCAGCGTACGCGACGTATGCGAGGCCCATCATGACGCCATGGAACTGGTGGAAGGCCCAGCCGGCCAAGGGGGCTGGATTGTCGGGCGTCGCCTCGATGCCGTACAGGTTGGGGATGACGACGTCGAGCATCGGCGGGGGCATGATAAACGCCATGAACAGGCCAAAGGCCACGCTTCCAACGAAGCCGCCGAAGGCCCCGCGGACCCAGTCCCAGGGGCCAACCTGGCGCCGAAGGGCCCGTCCTGCAGGTGGTCGTGCCGTTGTTGATTGCATTGTGTTAGGTATGTGCTGTTGTGCGCGTCAATGCGAACGTCCATGATTGTAGTGCACGAATTTGGGGCGCGACCGGCCGAGAACGTTACATTTCCGTGCGGACGGGGGGCCAGGTAGGCTGCGACAAGCGAGGGGGAGGAGGGAGCGCTACCGATGCTCCGGGTTCGGGTGGTCGAACCGGCAGCCGGCCTCCCATTCCGAACGCTGGTTGCCGTGGGCGGGCACGCCGCCGGCCTCGTGGAGCTGCAGCGCGGTGTACATCAGGTTCCACGTCATGAACGTGGTGTTGCGCTGCGTAAAGTCGTTGTCGAAGCCCACGCGCGAGCCGTCCTCCCGCTCGTCGCCGTAGCTGGGGCCGGGCCCAGCTTCCCCGATCCAGCCCGCATCGGCCTGGGGGGGAATGGTGTAACCAAGGTGTTGCAGCGCGTAGAGGATGCCCATGGAGCAGTGCTTGATGCCGTCCTCATTGCCGGTGATGAGGCAGCCCGCGGCGCGGCCGTAGTAGGCATACTGTCCCTCGTCGTTGAGGTCGCCGCTATTGCCGTAGAGCCGCTCGATGACGCGCTGGCAGACGGACGACTTTTCGCCGAGCCAGATGGGGGAGCCGAGGACGAGGATGTTGGCGTCGAGCACTTTCTGATAGAGGGCCGGCCAGTCGTCGGCATCGGCGCCGTGCTCGGTCATGTCGCCGTAGACGCCGGGGGCCAGGTCAAGGTCCAGCGGCCGCACGATCTCGACGTCCACGTCGTTTTCCTCCATGATGGCCGCGGACACGTCGATGAGGGTGCGCGTGTGCGACGGCTCGGGCGACGGTTTAAGCGTACAGTTGAGGAAGAGGGCACTGAGGGCCGAGAAGTCGGTGTCGGAGTCGTCGCAGAGGGCCTGTTGCTTGTCGGTGAGGGACATGGGCGTTGAAGGTTGAAACGTTGAAGGTTGGAAAGTTGGGAGTCAAGAGTCGAGCGACGCAAGGTGAAGAGTCGCATCGTCGGAAGTCGAGAAGACGGAGCCGTTGGGGACCTCGGTCCAGTCCTCGTTGGTGATGCGCTCGGAGGCAAAGACCGTGGCGCAATAATTCTCGTTTGCGGGGGGCGAGGCGTGCTCTTCGTCGCAGAGGGGACAGGCACGGACGTGCGATCGCTCGCGAGCCCAGAGGGTGCGGTTCAGTCGCGAGCCCGCCAGGGTGGTGCCGTCCGTCCACAGCAGGTTGAGGGCGAGGATGTTCTCCAGTTCGTCGTGGGAGAGGGACTGCGTGTCAGCATCGGTGGGGTGGGGCTCCGCGTTTGGGGCCTCCGACCCGACCCACGACTGGAGGCGCTGGAGGGCCGTGCGCGTCACCTCGTGGAGCGGCGCGCCGGGGGCCTCGTCCCGCAGTTGCAGCAGTAGGGCCAGGACGTGCTCGCTGTCGGTGGTGCCGCGGATGTAGCGGCGGCGTTCGTCGGAGAGTGCGTCGAGCAGGTGGGGACGCACCGCGTCGAACGCGGGCACGTGGCCATTGTGGATGAGGAGCGCGGGCCCGTGCCGGAACGGGTGGGTGTTGGCGTGCGAGGGGTCGCCCACCGTGGCCCGTCGGACGTGCGCCAGCACGGTTGTGCCTTCCGTTTTTAATGCCTCCTCCCGGTACGATTCGCTCTCTGAGGCAGGCTCTACCTGCCGGAAGCAGGAGGTGGTGCCGTGGGTCACCTGCCCCATGCCCCAGCCGTGCGGGTTGGAGAGACCGCGGGCGTCCTCACGGCTCTGGCGGATCATCGCGTTCTGGGCATCGAGCAATTCGCAGGCAGAGCGGGTGGGGTGAGTGGCCTGAAGGCCGTAGAGGCGACACATGTACAGGGACGGATGGGTGGTTGAACAGGTAAAGGGCCTCCGCTCCGGAGGATACGTTTGGCGGAGGGGACAGGCGTTACGTCCGGATGGAAGGGGGGAGGCGCGGCGTTGAGGGCACGCACAGGCAACTCCAGGGACCGTAACGATGCCGGAACGATCTCCTACAGAACGACGGCGGAACCGTGGAGGCGCTGCTCCGCCGCCCCTTGCTCTCTTCACCCTCAATGCCGTCATCAATCCTTCCGCGACCTATGACTTGTCCACAATTGGTTTCCGTTTCTCTGTCGTCTACGCAGCGATCCGTCCGGCTTCGGGCCGGGGCGTTCTTCCAACGGGGACTCCTCGTGCTTGCCGGGGCACTGTTGCTCCTGCTTGGAGCCGTCGATACGGCGCAGGCCCAGGACAAGAAAATGAAGAAGATGCTCATGCAGCTCCAGGAAATGAACCAGGCCGATGGCTACTTGGAGGCCCACCGCAACATCAAGGAGCCGCTTGAGCTACTGGGCGGCCCCATCTCCTTCACCGTCGAGCAGAACGCCGGCGGCGTGTTCGTGGGCCTGCCGGACCAGCGCGAACTCGACAGCGATGTCTTCGGGACGCCCGAGATGCCCCGTGCCTTCACGGGGACACCGGGGGTGACGGGAGTGCCCGTGCCCTTCCGCGAGGTCGAGAACGGCCAGTTCACGCAACTCGATCGTCCCACGCCGTTCGGCGATAAGAGCATGGCCCTGCCGAACGGGACCATGATGCTGAAAGCCAAGGACGTGACGGCGACCGACGCCGCTACGACGAAGGATGAGGTCAAATTTAAAGCCTCGTGGGAGGACAAAGAGGGAAACACCTACGCGGTGCGGTGCTGCGAGATGCTCGCCACTGCGGGACCGGAATTCCCAACCTTTGGCGGTGTGGTAACCAACCACATCCTCCACGGCTTTAGCGGAATCGGGACGCCCCTCATGCCCACCGAGTACACGTACGCCGCCTTCTGGGGCATGGGCGAAGTGCTGAAAAACGGGGAGGTCGTCGACAAGCCCCGCGTCGTCCACGGCATGCTCACCGAGTACGTGCGCACGGAGGGCTACGAGCTTGCCAGCGACAGTGAGGTCACCCCCACGCGCCGGCACTTTCACCTCATGGTAGCGCCGTTCATGCCGGTGCAGGGCGAGCACAAGTTTGAACACGACAACGTCTCAACGGGCTTTCAGCTCCCCAATGGCAAAGAGCTTCCGTTCTGGCACGTGATGTTTGAGAACCTCAACATTGACAGCCAGCGCGGCGAGTAACGGCACCAACCGCGACGGGACACAGGTCCCGCCACCCGGTCCCGGAACCGAACAGTCAGGTCTGCCGGGACCGGGGCCGAGGGCTGGTCTGCGAGGAATACGATGCAATTTTTCGAAGCTCTGGGAGTACTATGTCAATGATTTCGTTTCGCGCTGTCTTTACTGGTCGTGCGGTGCGTGCCGTCCTCGGCGGCCTCGGGGGGCTCGTGCTGTGGATGAGTCTGATTGCCGCACCCGCCGTTGCCCAAACGAGCGGGGCGCCGGCCGCCACCATCGGCATGACGAACACGCTGTCCTTTACGAAGGACACAGTGCGTGTTGAGGTTGGAGAGACGGTCCGCTGGAAAAACAATTC